>JADMIO011298097.1_pt1 | contig 17673 bp, 16 predicted proteins | sample 8958161 | NCBI WGS metagenome assembly JADMIO01 (sample SAMN16585339, study PRJNA669376) | soil metagenome | isolation source: Crop rotation soil | place: USA: Cullars Rotation, Alabama | collected 2011
TCCTGTGGGCGCTCGCCTGGCTGCTCAACGGGCTCCTGGCGGAAGCGCCAGCCACGACGCCGACGGCGCGGCGGGTCATGAGCCTTGCGGTGCCGGTGGCGTTCGGGATCACGCTGCTCTTCCTGTGGCAACTCGCCGTCAAGGGATTCAACGTGCCGGCGGTGCTGCTGCCGGCACCTTCCGATATCGCCGCGCAGTTCGGCAGGGCGCTGCCGAGCCTCGGAGCCGATTTCGTGCAGACCTTCATCCGTGCCGTGCTGCCAGGCTGGGCGGCAGGCTCCCTCGCTGGCTTCGTGGTCGCCATCCTTTGCGACCGGGTGCCGTTCCTGCGGCGCGGGCTGCTGCCGCTCGGCAATCTGGTGGCGGCGCTGCCGATCGTCGGCATCGCGCCGATCATGGTGATGTGGTTCGGCTTCGACTGGCCCTCCAAGATGGCGGTGGTGGTCATCATGACCTTCTTCCCGATGCTGGTGAACGCCATCGCCGGACTGGCGTCGGCCGGCCACCTCGAGCGCGACCTGATGCGTTCGTATGGCGCCGGCTACTGGAATACGCTCATAAAATTGCGGCTGCCGGCCGCCATGCCGTTCATTTTCAACGCGCTCAAGATCAACTCGACTCTGGCGCTGATCGGGGCCATCGTGGCGGAGTTTTTCGGGACGCCGATCGTCGGAATGGGGTTTCGCATCTCCACCGAAGTCGGCAGGCTCGGGCTCGATATGGTGTGGGCCGAAATCGCGGTGGCGGCGGTGGCAGGATCGGTGTTCTACGGTCTCATCGCGCTCGCCGAGAGGGCGGTCACGTTCTGGCATCCGTCCTACAGGGCACGCAGATAAGCCTTCATGGACCTAACAAGGGAGACTGGAGAATGAAGAAACTTCTGATGGCGGCGGTTGCGGCGGTCGCGGTCGCGGCGGGCGCCACCGGCGCCTGGGCGGAAGCGGTGACGCTGCAGCTCAAATGGGTGACGCAGGCGCAGTTCGCCGGCTACTACGTGGCGCAGGCGCAAGGCTTCTATAAAGATGCCGGGCTCGAGGTGACGATCAAGCCGGGCGGGCCCGACATCAACCCGCAGCAGGTGCTGGCGGGCGGCGGCGCCGATGTTGTGATCGACTGGATGCCTTCGGCGCTGGCGACCCGCGAAAAGGGCTCGCCGGTCGTCAATATCGCCCAGCCATTCAAGCGCTCGGGCATGATGCTCACCTGCCGCAAGGATACCGGCATCACCAAGCCCGAGGACTTCAAGGGCAAGACGCTGGGCGTGTGGTTCTTCGGCAATGAATATCCGTTCCTGTCGTGGATGAGCCAGCTCGGCATTCCAACGACCGGCGGCGCCGATGGCGTGACCGTGCTGAAGCAGGGATTCAATGTCGATCCGCTCTTGCAGAAGCAGGCCGACTGCATCTCGACCATGACCTACAATGAATATTGGCAGATCATCGAAGCCGGCGTGAAGCCCGAGGATCTCGTGGTGTTCAAGTATGAGGACCAGGGTGTCGCCACCCTCGAGGACGGCCTCTATGTGATGGAGGACAAGCTCAAGGACCCGGCCTTCGTCCAGACCATGGCCAAGTTCGTGAAGGCCTCGATGAAGGGCTGGGACTGGGCGCGCGAGCACCCGGACGATGCCGCCAAGATCGTCCTCGACAACGACGCGACCGGCGCGCAGACCGAAGGCCACCAGAAAACCATGATGGGTGAGATCAACAAGCTCACCGAAGGCTCCGACGGCAGCTTGGACGAAGCAGCCTATAAACGCACGGTCGAAACGCTGATGAAGGGCGGTTCCGACCCCGTCATCACCAAGGAGCCGGAAGGCGCTTTCTCGCATGCGGTGACCGACGCGGCAAAGGCGATGTGACTCTCGCGACATAGTTGGCAATGATTATCCCCGGGGCGTTTCCCCGGGGATTTCTCAAGGAGGGACAGATGTCCATTCTCATCCGCGGCGGAACGGTGGTGAACCACGATCATTCACGGCGCGCCGACGTCCTCGTCGACGACGGCAAGATCGTCGCGGTCGGCGACAAGCTGCAGGGCTCGGAAACCATCGATGCCGGCGGCTGCTATGTGATGCCAGGCGGCATCGACCCGCACACCCATATGGAACTGTTGTTCATGGGCCAGGTGTCGGCGGACGATTTCGAATGGGGAACCAAGGCAGCGCTGTCGGGCGGCACGACGATGATCGTTGATTTTTGCATTCCCGCCCCCGGCGAAAGCATGCTCAAGGCCTATCAGGCATGGCGGCACAAGGCCGAGAAGGCCTGTTCCGATTATTCCTTCCATATGGCCGTCACGTCGTGGTCGCCGCAGGTACATGATGAGATGGAGACGGTCGTCAAGACCTACGGCATCAATACCTTCAAGCATTTCATGGCCTACAAGGGCGCGCTCATGGTCAATGACGATGAACTCTATAATTCATTCCGCCGCTGCGCCGAGCTTGGCGCCCTGCCGCTCGTCCATGCCGAGAATGGCGATGTGGTGGCGCGCATGCAGCAGGACCTGCTGGCGCGCGGCATCACCGGACCCGAGGGACATTCCTATTCGCGCCCGCCCGAGGTCGAGGGCGAGGCTGCCAACCGCGCCATCATGATCGCCGACATGGCAGGCTGTCCGCTCTATATCGTGCATGTTTCCTGCGAGCAGACGCATGAAGCGATCCGCCGGGCCAAGCAGGCCGGCCAGCGTGTGTGGGGCGAGCCGCTGGTGCAATATCTGGTGCTGGATGACAGCGAGTATCAGAACAAGGACTGGGACTATGCGGCGGGCCGGGTGATGTCGCCGCCGTTCCGCAACAAGAAGCATCAGGACACCCTGTGGGCGGGACTGCAGTCCGGCACGCTGTCGGTGGTCGCCACCGATCATTGCTCGTTCACCATCAAGCAGAAACGAATGGGGGCGAAGAACTTCACGCAGATCCCGAACGGCACCGGCGGCCTCGAGGACCGCATGCCGGTGCTGTGGAATGCGGGCGTCAATTCGGGGCGGCTGACCAAGGAAGAATTCGTCGCCGCAACGTCGGCCAACATCGCCCGCATCCTCAACATGTATCCGAAGAAAGGCGCGGTTGCGGTTGGGTCCGACGCGGACCTCGTCATCTGGGACCCGAAAGCTACGAAGACGATCAGCGCCAAGAAGCAGGTGAGCCGCATCGAATATAACGTCTTCGACGGCTACCAGTGCTTGGGCGTGCCGCGCATCGTGCTGTCGCGCGGAAAGGTCGCGTGGAGCGAGGGCGACATGCGGGCGAAGCCCGGCGATGGCGATTTCGTGGCGCGGCCCGCCAACGCGCCGGTGCACGTTGCGAATGCGATCTGGAAGGGCAAAACGCGGCCGCAAGGAGTAAAGCGCGTGGATGTGACGCCTTAGGTGGGCAATCCCAATGGGATGATTTTCTGGTATCTTCCGGCCCGAGTTCCCGTGTTACAGTATTTCGAGGAAAACTCTGAAAAGCTTGAGGATTATTTTTTCGAAGAAAATCAGCAGGCAATAAAGGACATTGAGAAATCCTGGCCTGTCTTATATTCGGTGCTCATGACTGGGCACGCCGAAGATTATGATCATCCTTTAGGGTTCATACTATTTCGGGGAAAACCACTTACAAGCGAATTACCGTTGTTCCGGGTCATCCACCCTTCAGATATGAAAAGGATCGCAGAGGCTATAGTCGCTGTTGATGATCAAGAGTTTTTGAGACGCCTAAGTATCCAGGACCCAGCAGCGGAGGAAATGTTTCCTGACGTTTGGGAGGGAACGCTTGACGACCAACAACATTTTCTAGGGATGTTCAAATTGATCAAGGAAGACATCCTCGTTGCGACAAAGAACGGGAAGGGGATGATTGTTTGTATTGGTTAGACGCTCGCCCTACTGTCCCCGCTTCATCGCGCAAAGAACAAGTGCGACGTGATACCTTGAGAAAGCTAAGAAGTGGAAACAACGCATCCGTTCTACCGGCCGCTGTGGCGGCGCATCGTCATCGTCGCCGCTATCGCCGGTTGGCTCGCCTTTGAGATCTTCCATACCGGCGATACGCTCTGGATCACCGTTGCCGCGGCCGCACTTGCCTATGGCGTATGGACGTTCTTTCTCAACTGGAAGGAGCCGGGCAGTCCGGAGAAATGAGGAGCGAGGCCTAGGCCCCCTTCACCAATACGCCGAGCGCAAGAATCACATAGGCGATGGCCAGCAGGAGAACCGTGTTGCCGGTCAGTACCGGGACTACGGTCAGCACGCCGATCAGCGCCAGCACCGCGAGCACCACCGATATCAAAAACACGACGTTGCTTGGCCTGTTCAACTGTATTCGCATTTCGAATTTCTCCTTAAGATCGGACGCAACGCGGAATCCTTGCAGCCCACATTACCGCGAGTCGCAATCATTGCGATGCGGGTTTTCCACGCAAAACTCGCGTTGACGAATCTCCTGGCCGTCACCCAACGACACAGTTGAAGCTGATACTGATGCGTTCGCTGGCGGCGCGATTGATCGGCACCTCGTGGCGGAGAAAGCTTTCCCACAGAAGCAGTGTCCCGGGCCTGGCGCCCTCGCTCACATAGGTCTGCATTTCCTCCGGAGCCAGCGCCTTGCGCGGTGGTGCCGCCATCATCATGGCGTGGCGCGGATCCTCGAAGACGATCGGGCTCGATCCTTGCGGCGCCGTTACATAGTAGGTGCCGCTCAGGACCGCATTGGTGTGAAGATGGGAAGAATGCGATCCACCTTCGGGGAGGATATTGACCCAGAGCGAATCTACGATTGGCTTACCGCCACGCAACTCCCAATGAAGCGCTTGCGCGAACCGCGCGGCGTGGCGCTCGATCGTTCGGGCGAGGCGCGCGAATACCGGGGAGCGATCAGGAAGATCAGCCATCGACCCATAGGAGGTATAGCCGGCATAACCGTTCCTCACGCACCAGCGGCGGCCGGCCTCATCCCGTTCGGCAAGCGCCAGGGCGGCGATTTCGATCTCGCGATTGAGGCGGGGGCCGACAGCCTGGTCGGAGCGATAGATCAGTGTTGGGAACAGCGATCGGACCGGCTGGACCTTCTTCATCAGAGGCGCCGAAGTGCTATTTCCTCGCCGTCTGGCCGAGCTTGAGGTCGGCGACGCGGACGCAGTTGCCGGCCGGCGGCTCGCTCGCGCACACCTTGTTGGCGACAAGTTCATTGGGCGAACCGAATTCGGTGGCGAGCTTCACGGTCAGTGCCTCGTCCATGCTGAGAAGATGCATCGAGGAAGCCGGCGCCTTGTTGATGAGGTCGAACATGCCCGCCCCGTCGACGCCCATCTTGTTGAAATAGGCGACGAGCTTCTTCTGCAAGGGCTTGCTGAGCTTGGTCGTCGAATAGCTCTTCCACGGCTTGCGGCTGAGAACCTTGCGATTCAGGATCTTCTTCTTGCCATTTACGATGCGGTAGGTGACCCAGTAGCGAACGCGTTCCTGGGTGATGGTGCGGGTCAGCTGATGGAGGCCGAGGTCATAGCCGGCAAGCGAAATCCGTCTGGCGCCGGAGGCGAGGACGAAGGGACAGGCGGAGACGCAAAAGCTCTGCTCGGCGCGGGCGACGCCGAGATAGACGCCTTTCTGTTCGGCAGGCAGCTTGCACTTGCGGTCAGCCGGCGCGCAGCCGGAAAAAAATGTCGTACCTACCGCGACGTCGAGCTGATGCTCCTTGATCATTTGGCCGATGGCGAGAGCCGCATCGACGTCACCGCCTGGCGAACTGATGACGATCGGCAGGCGCACCTTGCCGGCCCGGGCGAGGACCTTCTTGAAGAGGGCGGGGGTCCTGGCGTCGATCTGACCCTCTGCCGATATCCATTGGGGACATAGCGGCTCGCAGGCGGAGGTGGCGCTGCGGACGATGACCACCCGCATCGGCTGAAATGCCGGCGGCAACTCGGGCTTCTTCCTTGCGGCGGCCTCGATCGAGCCGGCGAGCAGACCGAGAACCAGCAACGCGGCGATCGGCAGCCGCAGCCAATGATAGAAAGCCGTCATGAAGCAACTCAGACCCGTTTCGGAGTTTCTTTACACGATTTCCGGCCGATGCAAGCGACGATTTTGCCTCCCTTAACACGGGCACACGCTTCGCCTATTGCTTAAGGCCGATCTCGAACGCGTGAACCCCCATGACCCAAAAATCCAATCTCGCCATCAATCCGCAGCGCCTGTGGGACCAGATCATGGAGACCGCCAGCTACGGCGCGACCCAGAAGGGCGGCATCAAGCGCCTCACGCTTTCCGACGACGACAAGAAGGTGCGCGACTGGTTCAAGAAAGAGTGCGAGGCGCTGGGCTGCACGGTGACGGTTGACGCGGTCGGCAACATGTTTGCGCTGAAGTCCGGGCGGAAAAATTCGCTTCCGCCGATCGCCATGGGGTCGCATCTCGATACCCAGCCGACCGGCGGCAAGTTCGACGGCGTGCTCGGCGTGCTGGGCGCCCTCGAGGCGCTGCGCACCATGGTCGATCTTGGCTATGAGACCAATGCGCCGATCATGATCGTCAACTGGACGAACGAGGAGGGCTCGCGCTTCGCGCCGGCGATGCTCGCGTCCGGCGTCTACGCCAAGGTGTTCACGCCCGACTATGCCTATGAGCGTACCGATCGCGACGGCAAGACCTTCGGCGATGAGCTTGAGCGCATCGGCTACAAGGGCAAGGCGGCGGCCGGCTCGCAGAAATTCCAGGCGATGTTCGAGCTTCACATCGAGCAGGGGCCGATCCTCGAGGCCGAGAGCAAGATGGTCGGCGTCGTCACCGGCGTCCAGGGCATGCGCTGGTACGAGGTGACCGTCAAGGGCCAGGAAGCGCATACCGGGGCGACGCCGATGAAGCTGCGCAAGAACGCGCTGCTCGGCGCATCGCGGATGATCGAGGCGATCCACCAGGTCGGCATGCGGCATCTGCCGGGGGTGGCGAGTGTCGGGCTCATCGAGAACCGGCCGAACAGCCGCAACGTCGTGCCGGGCGAAGTGTTCTTCACCGTCGATCTAAGGCATCCCGAGGAAACGGTGCTCGATGAGATGGAGAAGGAATATCAGCAGGCGCTGCCGCAGATCGCCGGCGAGCTCGACCTCGAGCTCGACGAGAAGCGCATCTGGAAATCGCCGGCGGTCAAGTTCGCACCCGAACTCATCGAATGCGTGCGGCATGGCGCCGAGCAGGCGGGCTTCACGACGCGCGACATGGCGTCGGGCGCCGGACATGATGCCGCCTATATCGCGCGGGTGGCGCCGACGACGATGATCTTCGTGCCCTGCCTCGGCGGGCTTTCGCACAATGAGGCGGAATCGACGTCGTTCGAGGAATGCGCGGCGGGCTCGCAGGTGCTGCTCAACGCGGTGCTCGAATATGACCGGCGATTCGCCGAATGAACCTGGCGGCGCGGACGCGTGAGATCGCGCTGACGCTCGTTTCTTGGAATTCTCCGATCCGGCGACTTCACGACCGCCGGGGGCGACCGGGCTTGCCGCGATGGGAGCTCATCACGACGGTCGAGCCTGCTCTTTATGAAGTCTCCTCAATATCGGCCCGTGGGGACGCGACTATCACCACTGGCTCGAAAGGCTGCATACGCCCTATGCGTTCGAGATACTGCCGCGCCTGCTGCTCAAGGTGTTATCGCAGATGGCCGACTCCGATTGACGGGAGAAGGCGATCGGCCTGAAATAGCACCATGGGACGCTACGAACGCCCACCCAAACTCGCAGACGCCTTGGATATTCTCGACTCCGGCCAGTATTCGATTCTCGCCGGCGGCACCGACTTCTATCCGGCCCGCGCCAACCAGGCGATTCACGAGGACGTTCTCGACATCACCGCGCTGGAGGGCTTGCGCGGCATCAGCGAGGAGAGAGATGCCTGGCGGATTGGAGCGCTCACCACCTGGAGCGATCTCATCGCCGCGAAATTGCCGCCGCTCTTCGATGGCTACAAGAAGGCGGCTCGCGAGGTGGGCGGCGTACAAATCCAGAATAGCGGAACGATCGCCGGCAATCTCTGCAACGCATCGCCCGCCGCCGATGGGACGCCCAACCTGCTGGCGCTCGATGCGGTGGTGGAATTGTCGAGCAGGCTCGGAGTGAGGCGAACCAGCGTCGCACAGTTCGTGCTCGGCAACCGCGCCACCGCGCGCGACGACAATGAAATTGTCACCGCCATCGTCGTTCCGAAGCCGCAAGGGCGAACGCGCTCGACTTTCCGCAAGCTCGGCGCCCGCAAGTACCTGGTCATCTCGATCGTCATGGTGGCGGCGGTGATCGAGGAGGGCGCGCGGGGCGAGGTTGCGTCGGCGCGCGTCGCGGTCGGGTCGTGCAATGCGGCGCCGCTCAGGCTCGAACGCCTCGAGGCGGCACTGAAAGGCGCGCTGGTCAATCGCCTGACGGAACGCCTCGAGCCGGAACACCTCGCGGCGCTGGCGCCGATCAGCGATATCAGGGCGACCGCCGCCTATCGCGGCGACGCAGCGCTCGAGCTCGTCCGGCGCGCGCTTGCGGAGTTTGGGCGATGCTGAAGCGCCGCGACGATGTCATCGGCTTCCGGCTCAATGGGCGTGAAGTGAGCGTCGATTGTCCGCCGATCACGCGGCTTGCTGATGTGCTGCGCGACGAGCTCGGGCTGACCGGCACGAAAGTCGGCTGCAATGCCGGCGATTGCGGCGCCTGCACGGTGCTCCTCGACGGCGCGCAGGTTTGCGCCTGCCTGGTTCCGCTCGGACAGGCGAAGGATCGCGCCGTCGTTACCGTCGAAGGCCTCGGGCGCAACGGCAAGCTCTCGGCGCTGCAGAAGGCTTTCCATCGCCACGGCGCCGCGCAGTGCGGGATCTGCACGCCCGGCATGCTGATGGCGGCAAGCGATCTCCTCAGCCGCATACCGAAACCCAGCAAGGAGGAAGCGGAGGATGCGTTGGGCGGCGTGCTCTGCCGCTGCACCGGCTATGCCAAGATCATCGACGCGGTGCTCGATGTCGGCAGCGATGACAAGCCAAACGATGGCAAGGCGGTCGGAGCGAGGCTGAAGCGCGTCGATGGTGCCGCGAAGCTCAACGGCGCGGAAGTGTTCGGCGCCGATCAAGCGCCGGCCGATTCGCTTTGGCTCAAGGCGATCCGTTCGCCCCATGCCCGCGCCTGCTTCGAACTGACCGGCCTCAAGGACTTTCAGGAGCGCCACGGGCTCGCGCTGGTGATGACTCATGAGCACGTGCCGCACAATGGCTTCGGCATCTATCCGACCATCAAGGATCAGCCGGTGCTCGCCAAAAATGAGGTGCGCTATCGCGGCGAGGCGATCCTGGCGCTGGTCGGCAGCAAAGCGGCGCTCGATTCCGTCGCCGAGCATGCGTTGCCCATTCGATGGAGGACGCTCGATCGGGTGAGTTTTTCCGATGCGCAAGGTGGCGGGGCGCATGCGCTCCACGCCGATCATCCCGACAATGTGCTGGTAAGCGGCAAGGTGATGAAGGGCGATGCCGAGATGGCGATCGCCGAAGGCGCGCACAATGCGGAGGTCGACGTCGAGACGGCGTTCGTCGAGCACGCCTATATCGAGCCCGAGGCCGGCTATGCACGGCGTGTCGGCGACCGCATCGAGATCGTCGCCTGCACGCAGACGCCGGTCATGGACCGCGACGAGATCGCCAGCATCATGGGGATTGCAAGGGAGCAAGTGCGGATCATCCCGACCGCGACAGGCGGCGGCTTCGGGGGCAAGCTCGATCTTTCCCTTCAGCCGCTGATCGCCGTCGCCGCGTGGATCTTGAACAAGCCGGTGCGCTGCACCTACACGCGCACCGAATCGATGGCGTCGACAACCAAGCGGCATCCCTCGCGCATCAAGGCACGGATGGCCACCGACGCGAAAGGAAAGCTCACGGCTTGTGATTTCTTCGGCGACTTCAACACCGGCGCCTATGCGTCCTGGGGTCCGACGGTCGCCAACCGGGTGCCGGTGCACGCAACGGGACCCTATGCCGTGCCGAATGTGCGGGCGCTGACGCGGGCCCTCTATACCAATGATCCGCCGTCGGGGGCATTTCGTGGCTTCGGCGTGCCGCAGGCGGCGATCGCCCATGAAGCGCTAATGGACATGCTGGCGGACCAGCTTGCCATGGACCGCCTCGAGTTCCGCCATCTCAATGCGATCCGGGCGGGCGATGCCACCGCCACCGGACAGGTGCTCGAGGCAAGCGCCGGACTGGCGCTCTGCCTCGAGGCGCTGAGGCCGCACTGGAAAGCAGCGATGGCGCGGCGGGTGGCCCAGGGGATGTTCCGGCAAGGCGTCGGCGTCGCCTGCATGTGGTACGGCATTGGCAATACCTCGCTCTCCAATCCTTCCGCCATGCGGATCGGGCTCAAGCCTTCCGGACGGGTCATGCTCTATAATGGCGCGGCGGATATCGGCCAGGGCTCGAACACCGTCATGATCCAGATCGCCGCCGAGGCGCTCGGCATCGCACCCGACCATTTCGACTATGTGATGGGTGACACCGATCTGACGCCTGATGCCGGCAAGACGTCGGCCTCGCGCCAGACTTTCGTATCCGGCCGGGCGGCGCAGGCGGCGGCGCGGGCGCTGCGGTCGGAGATCCTCAAGCGCTGCAATGCCGGCGAGGATGCAACGATCACGCTCGGCGCCGGCAAGCTGTGTGCCGCCGACAAGGGCGGCGACCATGTGATCGATCTTTCGCGCTTCGAAGAAGACGAGCGTGGCGATGTGATTTCGGGCTTCGGCACCTTCGATCCGCCCACCACCATGCTCGATGACAACGGGCAGGGCGTTCCCTATTCGACCTATGGCTTCGCGGCGCAGCTCGCGGAAGTCAGCGTCGATGTGAAGCTCGGGCTCGTCAAGGTGCTCCGCATGGTGGCGGCGCACGATGTCGGCAAGGCGATCAACCCGACGCTTGTCGAAGGACAAATCCACGGCGGCATCGCGCAGGGACTTGGCATGGCGCTCATGGAAGAATACGTGCCGGGCCGAACCGAGAACCTGCACGACTATCTCATTCCGACATTCGGCGACGTGCCGGAGATCGAAACGATCCTCATCGAGGATGCCGAGCCTTTGGGGCCATTCGGGGCCAAGGGCATCGGCGAACCGGCGCTCATCCCGACGGCGCCCGCCATACTCTCGGCAATCGAATGTGCGACGGGCGTGCGCATTACCCGCGTGCCGGCAACGCCCGATCGCGTGCTGGCGGCGCTCAAGGCCGGCGGTGTCACGCCATGAACGACCGCACCGAAATTTTCGGAGCCCGCGAAGCGGACGGCATCGTGCGCTGCGATGCCTGCCCGGTTCTGTGTCGCATAAGGCCGGGACGCAGCGGGGCCTGCGACCGTTATGCCAATCTCGACGGCAATCTGGTGCGCACCGATCCAGTGGTGGTGTTGCAGCGCGCCGACAAGGTGGTGCCATTCCTCGATGCCGAGTGGAGCGGCAATCCGCTGCGGCCCGGCGAGGTGTTCGTGACCGGCATCGGGGCGGGTACTACCTATCCCGACTACAAGCCCGCGCCCTTCATCGTGTCGAGCCAGATCGAAGGCGTCGACATGGTGACCGTCGTCACCGAAGGCATCTTCAGCTATTGCGGCGTCAAGGTGAAGATCGACACCGACCGCTTCATCGGCCCCGAGCAGGCGGCGGTGAGGGCGAAGGGTGAACAGGTCGGCCACATCACCACCGCCGAATATGGATCGCAGATGATGGCGCTCGGCGGGGTGCGCCATTTGACCGGCGGCTCGAAGAAGGAAGGCACCGTCACCTGCGATACGCTGCTCGCCCTGTGCAGCGGCGAAGCGGTGGAGCTTGCAGTCGATGGCGGTTCGGCGATCCTGGTGAAGGCGGGCTCAGCGCCGATCATCGATGGCAAGGAAGAGACGCGAATGCGGGTCGGCTGCGGATCGGCGACGGTCGGCATCTTCGCCCAGCAGTGGCGGCCGCATGTCGACGAGGTTATCGTCGTCGACGATCACATCACCGGCGTTCTCACCGAGCATCAGGCCGGCCGCTGCCTCGACATGCGGCCATCCGGCATCAGGGTCCGCGGACGGCGCTCGACGCCCGGACGCTATTTCCAGGTGGCGGAGCCGGGCGCCGGCTGGGGCGGAACGAATGTCGAAAACCCGCTGGACATCATCCACAAGATCGATCCGGCGGTGGCGTGGCCGGGCTTGCGGCTCCTCATGGTGTCGACGACCGGCGATCATTCGATGTGGCTCGAACTCGATCAGGATCTCAAGCCCGTCGAGAAGGAGATGCCGGCGGCGGTCGTCAAGACGGTGGAGCGGATCGGCGAGAATTGCGAGCCGGCCCTGTCGACGGTGTTGTTCATGGGCGGCGCCGGAGGCAGCCTGAGGGCCGGGGTCACCGAAAACCCGGTGCACCTGACGCGTTCGGTCCGGCAGGCGATGACCCGCGTCACCTCGGGCGGCGCGCCCGTCTATGTATGGCCGGGCGGCGGTATCACCTTCATGGTCGACGTGACGAGGCTGCCCAAGAACGCCTTCGGCTACGTGCCGACGCCGGCGCTGGTGGCGCCGATCGAGTTCACCCTGCGGCGCGAAGACTATGCCGCGCTCGGCGGCCACATGGGCGCGGTGCGCGACGTCGGCGAGCTCAGGCAGGTAGACAAGAAGCGGATGGACGCTCCGCATACGGACAATCCCTGGCCGCTGCCGTCGCGGTTCCCGCCATGAGCGGACCGGTGATGGCGAGGCTTCCCGGCGACCGCCTGCATTTCCAGCACGGGCCGATCGACCTCATCATCCTCGCCGAGGGCCCGAACGAAGCGGTGGAAGCCGCCTATGCGCGCGCCTGGCGACGCTTTGCGACGATCCTCGAAGAACTCGTCTCGGAACTGCCGCTGCTGAGAAAGCCGCTCGGTCGCGAGCCGCCGGATTTGCATCGCTCGGTATCGCTCAGGATGCTCGCCGCCTGCTGGGAACATCGCAGCCGCTACATCACGCCGATGGCGGCGGTGGCCGGCGCGGTGGCCGAGGAAATCCTCGAAGCGATGGCGTTGTCGGTGCCGATCGTGCGCGGCATGGTGAACAACGGCGGCGATATCGCATTCTATCTCGGCCGCAACGAGAAGATCATCCTCGGCATCGCGGACAATCTCGATATTGCCGATCTCGCGGGCACCGTGCTCATCAAGGCGAGCGACCATTCGCGTGGCGTCGCGACGTCGGGCTGGCGGGGCCGCAGCCAAAGCCTCGGCATCGCCGATGCGGTGACGGTGCTCGCCAAGCGCGCTTCCGACGCCGACGCGGCGGCGACGATGATCGCCAACGAGGTCAATGCCGAGGATGAGGCGATCAAGCGGGCGCCTGCCTGGTCGGTAAAGGACGACAGCGATCTCGGCGAGCTACCGGTGACCGTCGAGGTCGGAAGGCTGTCGCGAGAGACAGTCGCGGAAGCCTTGTCGCGCGGCGAGACGGAGGCAAATTCGCTGCTCCGGCACGGCATGATCGACGGAGCGGTGCTGCTGCTCCAGGGCGAATCGCGGGTGATCGGCGCCGAAAAGCGCGTGAAGACGCTCGAGCTTGGACTGACGCTTTGATCGAGATCCGCCGCATCATGACGCTTGTCGAGGAGATCCGGCATGAATTCGGTCCGGCGCCGAAGACGCCGCTGTTGCGCGGCGCGGTGGCGGCGGTGCTGACCAACCCCTATGCCGGACGCTATGAAGCCCGCATAATGCCGATGATGGAAGCGCTCAATCCGACCGGGGTCGAGATGGCGACGCGTCTCGTCAAGGCGCTCGGCGGCGACGCTCGAAGGATCGAAGGCTACGGCAAGGGCGCCATCGTCGGCGAAGCGGGCGAACTCGAGCATGGGGCGCTCTGGCACGTGCCGGGCGGCTATGCGATGCGGGCGATCCTCTGCGATGCCAAGGCAATCGTGCCGTCGGCGAAGAAGGTCGGCGGACCCGGGGCAAGACTCGACGTTCCGGTGACGCATATCAATGCATCCTATGTGCGCTCGCATTTCGATGCCATGGAGGTCGGCGTACCGGGAGCGCCCCGCGCCGATGAGATCGTGTTCGTGCTGGTGATGACGAGGGGCGGCCGCGTCCATGCGCGGCTTGGCGGGCTCGAGGCGTCGCAGATCAAGGGAGAGGACGGCCTCAGATGAAGGCGAACATTCGCAAGCTGCTTGTCGTCGTCGACGAGATCCACCGCGAAATGGGCAAGGCGGTCGCGCCGCCGTCGCGGCGCGCGGTGGCCGCGGCTGTGATCGCCAATCCGCTGGCTGCGAAATATCAGGACGATCTCGCCGAGCTGACGGCGATCGGCGAGGAGCTGGGTGAGCTTCTCACTCGCAAGTGCGTCGAGGCGCTCGGCATCGAGGGCGGCAAGGCCGAGAGCTTCGGCAAGGCGGCGATCGTCGGCGAGAATGGCGAGCTTGAACATGCGGCCGCCATCCTGCATCCGAAAATGGGAACGCCGGTGCGCAAGGTGCTGACCAAGGGGCCGGCGCTCATTCCATCGGCGAAAAAGATGGGCGGGCCGGGGACCGCCATCGACGTGCCGCTCGGGCATAAGGATGCGGCATTCGTGCGCTCGCATTTCGATGCGATCGAGGTGAGAGTGCCGGACGCACCGCGCGCCAACGAGATTGTCGTGGCGATCGCGGTCACCGATTCAGGCCGGCCGCTGGCGCGGGTCGGCGGCTTGCAGAAGCACGAGATCAAGGGCGAAGACGGATTGCGATAACAGGAGAAAGCAAAATGGCGATCAAGAGAGTTGGCGCGGGCAATCGGATGAGCAAGGCCGTGATTCACGGCGACAAGGCCTATCTGTCAGGCTTCGTCGCCGAAAAGACGGTCGGAAAGTCGGTCAAGGAGCAGACGAAGGACATCCTTGCGCAGATCGACGCCGTGCTGAAGCAGGCGGGCACCGACAAATCGAAGGTGTTGCGCGCCAATATCTGGCTGACCGACATCGGCAAATGGGCGGAGATGAACGAAGCCTGGGATGCGTGGGTTTCGCCCGGCCAGACGCCGGCGCGCGCCACCGTCGAATCGAAGCTCGCCGGGCCCGGGCTCGATGTTGAGATCATGGTCGAGGCGGCGATCGGATAGGCGCTTCATGAAAATCCTGGTGCTCGGCGCCGGCATCGCCGGCATCACGACGGCCTATGAACTCAATCGCGACGGACACCAGGTGACGGTGATCGATCGCGAGCCGCTGGCGGCGTCGTTCACGTCCTACTCGAATGCCGGTCTGTTCGCGCCCGGCCATGCCTATGCATGGTCGTCGCCGGCGGCGCCCGGGATCCTTCTCAAATCGCTGTGGCGAAACGATCAGGCGCTGCGGTTCCGGCCGACCTTCGACAGGCACTTCTGGTCGTGGATGTGGCAGTTCTGGAACGAGTGCACGCCAGAGCGGGCGCGCACAAACACTACGCGGAAGGTCAGGCTGTGCAACTATTCGCAGAGCGTCTTCCACGAAACGCTGAAACGCGCGCCGGTCAAGTATGACGGCCGGCAGGGCGGACTTCTCTATCTCTACCGCTCGCCGGCGCTGCTCGAGGCGGCGGGCGTCAAGTCGAAGATCCTTACCGACAATGGCTGCGATATCACAACGCTCGACCGCGAAGGCGTCGCCAAGGCGGACCCGGCGCTGGCGGGCGTCAAGGACCGGTTCGCCGGCGCGCTCTACGCGAAGAATGACGAGAGCGGCGATTGCCGGCTGTTCGCGCGCAACATGAGGCAGTGGCTCGAGGAGCATGGCGTCACGTTCAATTTCTCGACCGAGGTCACCGGATTTGAAATCGAGGGCGATCGCATCACCGGAGTGATGACGACGAAGGGCCGCGAGAATGCCGATGCGGTGGTCATGGCGTTCGGCGTCTACAGCCCCAAGATGGCCGAACAGCTCGGCGACTCCATTCCGGTCTACCCGGTGAAGGGCTATGCGATCACCGCGCCGGTCGCCGGACGCAACAACTCCCCGAGCATCGGCGGTGTCGACGAGGAAAGCCTGGTTGCCTACGCACCCTATGGCGATCGCATCCGCGGCACGGCGACGGCGGAATTCTCCGGTTACGGACGATCTCACAAACCGAGCGATTTCCGCCAGATGCTTTCGACATTGCGCGATCTCTTCCCCGACGGCGCCGACTGGAACGCCAGCGAATATTGGGCGGGACTTAGGCCGATGACGCCGCAAGGCACGCCAATTCTCGGGCGCGGCAAGTTGCGCAACGCGTGGCACAATACAGGGCTCGGACACATGGGATGGACGATGAGTCACGGCGCGGCGCGCATCACCGCCGATCTCATCGCCGGCAAAAAAACCGCAATTCCGCTCGAAGGCTTAACTCTTTCCTAGCGTCATCTGGAACACATTCCCGCCTCATCAAGTTAATACTGCGCTCCCTCAGTTTGAATCAAAGATGAGGGGAAGTAATGCGAATATTACCGTCAGTCGTCACTGCGTTGGTTTTTTGCGTTTCGATTACCGCCGGCTCGCTGTCACACCAAGCCGAAGCCCAGGTCGGCGTCGCCTCCTTCTACAAACACGGCAAGCGCACCGCCAATGGCGAGCGCTTCAATCCCAACGGGCTCACCGCCGCCCACCGGACCCTTAGATTCGGCACACGGGTCAGGGTCACTCATCTGAGGACCGGCAGGTCCATCATTGTACGGATCAATGATCGCGGTCCGTTCATCCGAGGCCGGATCATCGACCTTGCCTATGGCGCAGCGCGCGCCGTTGGGCTGCAGGGCGTCGGCAAGGTCGAAGTCACCGTCGTGAAATAGTTCAGAGCCGCGGCCGCGAGGCCGCATCGCTGAACCATGGACCGGCCGCTTGCTCGTAGGCAGCCGCGGCGCGGAACACGTCGGCATCGCAATAGGTGCGGCCGACGATCTGGATGCCGGTCGGTATGCCATTGGCGGCGCGGCCCGAGGGCACCGACAGCACCGGGCATCGGCTCAGCATGTTGAAGGGCAACGTCATCGCCCAGCCGAGCATCGGGTGGACGCGCTTGCGGTTGATGGTGACGGTATCCTTCGAGTGATCGAAATCGGCGGCGACGGCCGGGACCGCCGTCGTCGGGCAGACGAGCACGTTGTATCTTTCGAGCAGCGGTCCCAGCCTTTCATACATCCGGTTGGCGGTGTCGAGGGTGCGGAGAAAATCGACTGCCTTGGACTTCGCTCCGGCCTTTGCAAACTGGCGCGCATAGGTAGTCATCTCTCGACCATGCGTCTTCAGCAGCCGCGACAGCGAGGCGCCGAACAGGTGGCGCAGATAGGTAAGGCCGGCGGTCAATGACTCCTCGCTCCAGCCGAGGTCGACCTCCTCCACCATCGCACCCTTTGAACGAAAAACGTCGAGCGCGGCGAGCGTATTCCGGCGAACTTCCTTGTCGACCTCGAAGAAGCCAAGGTCCATCGAGAAGGCGATCTTCCACTCCCTGATCGGCTTGTAGGCAAAGGGCAGGCGGAGCTTCGGCCGCAGCGTCGATATATCGAGCGGGCTTGGACCGCACATCACGTTCTGCAGGAGGATGGCGTCCTCGACCGAACGCGCCAGCGGTCCGGTGTGGCAGTAGAAATCGAGATTGAAAGGAGGATCGTCGGGATTGCGCCCGTATGGCGGCTTGTAGCCGACCAGGCCGCAATTGGAGGCGGGAATGCGGATGGAG
>JADMIO010604150.1_pt1 | contig 17671 bp, 16 predicted proteins | sample 8958161 | NCBI WGS metagenome assembly JADMIO01 (sample SAMN16585339, study PRJNA669376) | soil metagenome | isolation source: Crop rotation soil | place: USA: Cullars Rotation, Alabama | collected 2011
GCCGCGACTTCAAGTCACGTGAATTCCAAGCTTCGGATCCCACTGTGCTGGAAAGGGGAGAATCGCCGGGCGACTTTTGCCCCGCGGGAAAGCGCGTTATCGGAGCTTCCTTCGCGAGGTCCAACATATTGATCATCGTTACGAATTCGCTGCCCGACGAGCGAACGTAAGCGAACTGTCTGGTGAACGTGATCTGATCCGAGCCTGGTCCGACCGGTACGTTGTGCAGCGGGCTGTTTGACGAGAGATCGAAGATATGGACGAGGTTCTTAATGGAATTAAGAGCGAAACCGTACCGGCCATCAGGCGAGATGCGCACCGACCGGGTTCCCGGTTCACCAGGAATCCTGGCCACGACATCGCGCTTTGTGGCCGCAACCGCGACCACAGTTCCACTGCCTTCATTGGCGACGTATGCGGTCTGGCTTAGCGACGAGAAAGCAATAGCGCTGGGTTTTGCGCCGACTATGACTTCGTTGATCTTCGCGAGTTTGCGAATATCGATCAACGAAACCGTACCTGCATCTCGATTAGTAATAAACGCGACGCTATCGTCGTCGTTAAAAGCGATCTCGTGCGTACCCGCGCCGGTCTTGATCTGCGCGACCGGTTTCGCTGTGACGGTATCGATGACAGTGACGCCGTGGTCAGTTCCGACCCACAGGTAACGTTCATCGTGCTGCAACGCGACGCGCATCGGCTTCACTCCGGCGTCGATGTTCGCGATCACTTTCCATGCGCTCACATCAACCACGGCTACCTGATTACTCTGCGGCAGCGACACGTAAACTCGCTTGTTGTCGGAAGTAAGCACCCAGTCTTCACCCGGACTCTTCAGCGGGATGAGCGTGTAGAGCTTGCTGCCGCCAAACCCTGACAACGGATCGATCACGGAGATGTTTGGCTCGTTATTTAAAGCAAGAATGAAGTAGGCATTGAGATCGATCGTCGGTCGTTTAGTAAAACTGGATTGCAGAAACGACTGGACCTTCTCGCGACACTCGCGGCCCGCGGGCGCTTGGGCCGACTGTCGCTGATCGATCCACGCCACCGGTCGTAAATTTGTCAGCGGGACGTTGCCGCTGGTGCCGGTGATCTTGAACCGCACCGTCGCCTCTTCACCGGCGACAGCTTTTCCGACGACACTAAATTCAATTGACACGCCCTGTTCGGTGAAGACTTCCTGGGCGGAAACAGAATTGAAAAGTAACAGCGCGAGGATTAAACCAAGTCCTTGTAATCTGAGGTTCACGTGAGACTCCACAACCATAGGGCTAAGAAAAATCCGTAGAACAGCGACAACGCCACCAGCGCCACGCGGCGCCACATCCGCGGCCGCAACTCTCGGGGAAGAAGGCGCGTGTTGATGTAGAGTAAATGCACGGCGCTGATGATGAAAACTATCCCGGCCATGTTCGCACTGAGCGCGAGCAGGATGATCGGCTGCGTGAGTCGCAGCGCGATGATGCCCCACGTTACGATCACCGCGAGCACCGCGTAATAGACGACGCGCACGTCGCCGCCGCGCCACGCGCGAATACGTGCGCTTCCGGTCCAGAGAATGTCAGTGATCGCGCGTGTCATTCCGTCGAGGATGTCGAGCTGCGCTTTGAACAAGATCCAAACGCCGAGGATTGCAATAGCGCCGCCGAAGATCGCGCCTTTCTGCGTCGCCACTGCCTGCGCTAACGCCGCCGCGATTCCTAGTCCGCGAATGTCACTGCCCGCGGGAACAAACGTGACGTAAAGCAACGCGGGCAACGCCATGCCGAGCACCGCGCCCGTGAAGTAAACGCCCCACTGATCGACGCGGACGATGCGCCACCAACCTTTCCAACGTTGCAGCGCGTCGAGGTTTGGTTCAAACGTGCTGCCTGTGTGCGCGAGGGAAACCTTCTTGCCGCCGACCGCCGCCGGAATAAATCCGACGATGCTGGCCATGCCGTAACCTTTGTCGCGTGCCCAATTGCTCAACGTGAGGTTCGCAACCCCGCCGCCGCCCGAGTAAGCCGCAAACGCGCCGAGCAGGAAGAAGTCGGCGCCCGCGGGAACGAATTGAAACGTGTTCGTGCGCATGTCGAAGCCGGCGAAACCGACGACTGCCGCAAGCCAGGTTGACCACGGAACGAACAGCAACGCTAGTGCGCCGATCCCGCCGATGATCAAGGCGATCATGATCCAGTTGAGAAACTCCAAGGTTCGCTCGATGCGCCGTCCAAACGTAAGGATTACGCCACATAAGACAAAGAGTCCGGCGCCGATCATGTAAACATTGCTGGCTTCAGCGGTGACCGGTAATCGTTTCGCAAAGAGAAAGAATACAGCGCCCGCGGCGGCGCCTGCCCAACCGGGCCAGCCCATTTGCAAAAAGTAGAGTAGTGAATAGAACCACGCCCAGAACGTGGAGTGCGGACGCGTGCGCATGAAACCAGTGATCACCGGTTCGCCCGTGGCCAACGTGTAGCGCATCACCTCGACGTTCATGAGCGTTTGCAGCAACGCGGCGACGCCGACGATCCACAGCATCGACAGTCCGTACTTCACAAACGCTGCCGGACCGAGCAAAAACTCACCGCTGCCGATCGAAGCACCGAGCACGATCACGCCGGGACCAACCGCGCTGAACCAACCGAATCCCTGCGGCCGGGGCGCGTCCGGGAGTTCAGCAATGCGCCATGGATCGAGTCCGGAGCGTGCTTCTCTTGGTTGCATCATGAGTCCTTCACTTGCTTTGGGTTTGAGAACTACTCCAGAATTGCGGCGCGCATTCTATCATTGGAACTGGCCCACAATGAGCAAAATCCGTATTGCCGATTTGTCAGACGACGAGCAGATCACCGACGTGATCAATGCGGCCTTCAAAATTGCCGAAGGATTTTTTGTCGACGGCAATCGCATCACGCGTGAAGAAGTGCGCGAACACCTCGAGTCCGGCGCGTTTCTGGTGGCTGAAACTGAGAGTAGGATCGCGGGGTGTGTTTATCTTGAACCGCGTGGCGAACGTGCGTACCTGGGGTTGTTGTCAGTTGACCCGGCAATCCAGCAGGGTGGACTGGGCTCACAGTTGATGACTGCGGGTGAAGAATATTGTCGTGAACGAGGCGCGCGGTTCATGGATATTTACATCGTGAACCTGCGCGCGGAGCTGCCTGCGTTCTACCGGAAGCGCGGTTACGTCGAGAATGGCACGACGCCGTTTCCCGCGGATGTACCCACGAAACAGCCGTGCCATTTCATCAATATGTCGAAGCCTTTATAATCCGTTTACTCCGTGGCCAAAAAAGACACAGCCGAAGTCCTTTCGCTCGACGGGCGTGAGGTCCGCGTCACCAATCCCGACAAGCCTTACTTCTCGAAACAGGTCAAAGTCACCAAGCTGGAGCTCGTTCGTTATTACCTTGCGATCGCGCCGGGTGCGCTGGCGGGGATTCGCGATCGTCCGATCGTGTTGAAGCGTTTTGTGAATGGAGCGCATGGCGAGGCGTTTTATCAGAAGCGTGCGCCGGATAACCGGCCGGAGTGGTTGCGCACAGTGACTTTGTCGTTTCCGTCTGGACGCTTTGCGGAAGAGGTTGTGGTCGACGACGCGGCGGGGTTGGCGTGGGTTGTGAATCTCGGTTGCATCGAGTTGCATCCGCATGCGGTGCGCGCGGGTGATTTGGATCATCCGGATGAGCTGCGTGTTGATCTGGATCCGAATCCGGGTGTGAGTTGGGAAGACGTGCGCAAGGTTGCGCTGGAAGTGAACGCGTTACTCGGCGAGATGGGCTTGCGTGGTTGGCCGAAGACGAGTGGTTCGCGTGGGATGCATGTGAACGTTCGCATTCAGCAACGCTGGACGTTTAGCGAAGTGCGACGTGCGGCGGTCGCGTTGTCACGCGAGATTGAGCGACGTGCACCACAGCTCGCGACGTCGAAGTGGTGGAAAGAAGAGCGTCACGGTGTGTTTCTCGACTACAACCAGAACGCGAAAGATCGCACGACGTGTTCGGCATATTCGGTGCGACCGTTGCCGGACGCGCGTGTGTCGATGCCGCTGCGTTGGGAGGAAGTGGAGGATTGCGATCCCGCGGACTTCACGCTCTTGAACGTGCCGCAACGTTTCGCGGAGCTCGGCGATGCACATGCGGAAATGGACGCGCACGCTGGTTCGTTGGAAGAGTTACTCGACCTGGCCGCACGCGACGAGGCCGCAGGCCTGGGCGACGCTCCCTGGCCCCCACACTTCCGCAAGATGGAAGGTGAAGCACCACGCGTCGCCCCTTCGCGGGCCCGCTCCGCTGAAAAATCCCCGGCGAAGTCGTCTAAGAAGAAAGCTCCGCGGGTGCGAATGCCGTTGTTGGTTATCGCCAACTCGCCGAACAAAGAAGATGCGCTGGCGGGACTGGAAAGATGGAAACGCAAGCACCGCAAAGTGGTTAAGTTCTTGGCCGCGGATGACGTGTTGGTAGACTCAATGCGCGGCCGCTCCTCAACCTGGACACGGATCAGAGTCAATCTTCGGAACATCCCCGAAGATCTCCGTCCCGCGCAGGGAACGCCCGATCCCGACGACGACCCCACGCGCGAGTGGCGCGAGGCTCACCGCAAACAGGCTTAGCTTTTTATTTGCCGCCGAAGATCTCTTTGATCTCGTAGGGTGGGACGACTTCGAGCTGGGCGTAGGTGCAGTCCTTGGGTTTCTTGTCAGTGCGCCAGCGGCGAAATTGGGCGGTGTGGCGAAATCGATCGCCTTGCATGTGCTCGTACGCAACCTCAACTACTAACTCCGGGCGCAATGCTTCCCACGATAAGTCCTTACCGGAACTCCAACGACTCTGCGCGCCCGGCATCCGCTTGGTCTCGTGCTCCTCACTTACTGCCCACTCTTTCCACGGATGACCCACAAGAGCGTTCTTGCGATACGGCGCGAGAAACTCAACCAACTCAATTCGCTTCTGATCGGTAAAACTCGCGCATACACCGACGTGATGCAACACACCCGCGTCATCGAAAAGCCCCAACAACAACGAACCGATACGCTTCGGCTCGCTCTTCTTATGCCAGCGAAACCCGGCCACAACGCAATCGCAGTCGCGCTCGTGCTTCACTTTGAGCATCACGCGCTTGTTCGACTCGTAAGTCCCACCAACAGGCTTCGCCACGACACCGTCCAGCCCCGCTCCTTCGAACCGGCGAAACCAGTCTGAGGCTTTTTTGAAGTCTGAAGTCGCGGGCGTCAGATGCAGTGGTGGTCCAACCTCGGAAAGTATCGACTCAAGACGTTCCCGCCGTTTCGCAAACGGCTCAGTCCGCAGATCTTTTTTTCCTTCCGCGAGTAAATCAAAGAATACGATCGCGGCGGGAATCTCCTGCGACAACAGCTTGATGCGCGACGCGGCGGGATGAATGCGCAGTTGCAACGAGTCGAAATCGAGCGCGCCGTCTTTGGAGATCACTACTTCACCGTCGAGTACGCAACGCTTGGGGAGCTGCTGCAAACACGGTTCGATGAGTTCCGGAAAGTAACGATTCAGCGGCTTTTCGTCACGACTCTGAATCATGACTTCGTCGCCGTCGCGAAACACGAGCGCGCGAAAACCATCCCACTTGGGTTCGAAGATCCACTCACCAGCGCGCGGCAACTCCGCGACGCGTTTCGCCAGCATCGGCAGAATCGGCGGATTAACAGGAAGCTGCATGACGCGAATCTTATGCTGAAACACAGATTCGCCTCAAACCCAGGCTAATTGTTTGGTGGGGTGCTGGGGCTAACTTGATCCGTCACCGCAGTCAATGTGAGTTCAATACGAACTATGCTAGTAGACTGGCGAAACGATCGAGTGGAAGATTGCCGCCACTCACGACGCCCACGACCTTCTTGCCCCGTAACTGTTCGCGCAATTTGAACGCAGCTGCAAGTGACGCCGCGCCGGCGCCTTCGACGAGTTGCTTCGCGTCGCGCGCGAGCACCCGGATCGCTTCGTTGATCTCTTTGTCGCTAACGAGAATGAAGTCAGACAGTAGTTCCCAGAGAATGCTGTTCGGGAGGGCAAATGGGAAGCGCGTCGCGAGTCCCTCGTGTTCGGTCGTCATCGTCGGATACGGATCAAGATTACGATTACGCCACGCGTGCCACATCGCTGGTGCGCCTTCAGACTGAACCGCGATCACTTTCACGTTCGGGTTGAGCTCGCGCGCGACGATGCAGTTTCCGGAAACGCAACTGCCGCCGCCGGCCGGAGCGATGATCACGTCGACGTCCGGCAAGTCTTCGAAGATCTCCAAACCGATCGTGCCGACACCCGCGATCAATCGTGGTTCGTCGGCGGAGTGAACGTAACGAAAACCTTCCGCGGCCGCGACGCGCTCTGTTTCGAGGCGAGCCTCGTCGAAGTCGCGTCCGTGTAGACGCACTTCGGGGCCGAGATCGCGCATGGCTTGCAGTTTGGCGGGATTCACGTTTTCGGCCGGGGCGTAAACGATGACGCGGATGTTGAAAATGCGCCCGGCGAAGCCGATTGATTGTCCGTGGTTTCCGGTGGACGCAGTGACGATCGTTTGGCCAGCCGGTTCATGGCCCACGAGGTTCACACCACCGCGTACTTTGAACGCGCCGACTGGTTGCAGGTTTTCCAGTTTGACGTAGTAGTCACAACCGAGTGCTTCGGAAAGTTTGTTGATACGAACCAGCGGTGTCTTTGGTAGGTACGGCGCGATGAACTCGCGCGCTTCAACAATGTCCCCGTAAGTTGGTGCTTTGAGTTCTGTATAGGTTGGTGCCTGGACATCAGCGTAGATTGGTGCTTGCATGTGAGCAAACTACCACATTTCAAGGTGTTTTCGAACTGAGGAGAAGGTCTTCCGAAGCTCCCAACAAAAGCTCGCGCGAAGCGCCGAGTACGCCCTGCACCTGCGCGCGGCTGACACTCGGAAAATGGTCGAGAAACGTTTCGAGCGTCTGATCGTCCGCCAAAAACTGAAACAGCGCTTCGACCGGCACGCGCGTCCCGGCAAACACTGCCGCGCCTCCCGCCTTCTTATCGCTCTCGAGTAGTTCGTCCACCTTCATTGTGAACCCCCGAGTCCGCGGAGGCGAGGTTTAACCTCCGCGGACTCCACCTGGCTCCGCACCAGGCGCCCAAAACCAATATGTATTTACATTCGGAGAACGCATCACGAGGCGGATCGTTCAGCGCGGGCTCACTATACTCTCATCAGCGAGTAGATGCAAGCTAAATCTTAGCGCCCGTGTAAAAACCTTTGCCAAAAAGAAATTTCCCACGAATCCGTAAGAGTAGGACACTAACTCGATTGACTTACTTTTAACCGTGCTTCATACTCGCGTCTGTATTTCCCCAAAAGGAGGAGTTGGAGGTGGAAACAATCGCGACATCAAAGGGACAGATCGTCATTCCCTCTTCCATTCGACACAAGTTCGGCATTAAGGAAGGAACGCGCATTCAAATTGTCGTTAACGAGAAGGCCCACGAGATCATTCTCAAACCTATCACTCGTGAGTACGTGCACAGCGTTCGCGGAAAGCTCCGAGGCAAGGGTCTGCTCAAAGCCTTAATGGCTGACCGGCAAAAGGAGCGCAACCTTTAAGTGACGCGTAAGACGAAACCCATCGTGCTCGAGTCCTGGGCCATAATGGCGTATCTCGAAGATGAACCTGCCGGCGAGAAGGTCGGGGACGTGATCGCGGACGCACATGAACAAGACGTTCCGTTGTTAATGAGCGTAATTAACGTGGGAGAGGTCTGGTACATCATCGCGCGAGAAACGTCGCCCACAGAAGCTGAAAGCAGTGTCACCCATTTACGACAACTTGGAATTGACTTCGTGGAAGCCGACTGGCATTTGGCTCGTGAGGCTGCAAAATATAAGTCCAAACACAGAATGTCGTATGCAGACTGCTTCGCTGCGGCGCTAACAAAACAAAAAGATGGCGTTCTTCTGACTGGTGATCCCGAATTCAAGCAAGTCGAACGAGAGATCGCGGTGCAATGGCTCAAGCCCGCGGGAAGATAACGCTACCGGCGGGTGCCGACAATGGTTCGTAAAAGGCGCAATCGGGTGTCGAGTTCTTCGGGGGTCAGGGAGGCGTATTTGGCGGGTAGTAAACGACGGCTCGAGGATTCGAAGACAGCCAGGAGTTCCATGTACTCGAGCAATTCGACGTCGCGGCTGGGGAAATAGTCGATCGCGGCGCGTTGAAAGTGGGTTGCCAAAACGGGCGCATCGCCGCCCGACTCGCGGGCCGCATCCTCATTCGCCAGCAACAACACCGCTTCAATGTCCGCATTCGAATAGCCAACGAGTTTGCTGGAGAAACTGTCGCGAATGGTGGCGACGTCTACATCGGTCTTGATCTTGTTCTTCTTCAACAACGCCCGCGCGACCAGCTCCACTTCTTCCGGCGTCTGCACGTAAAGAAATGGAATTTTTCGATCCAAACGCCCGGCGCGTTTCAAGTCGACGTCGAGCTTGTCAGGCCGGTTCGTCATCACCAGAAACAGAATGCGGCCGCGGTTCGACGTGTCAGACATGAACTCCTTGATGCGCGCAATCACGCGCGAAGAAGTGCCGCCATCCCCTTCCCCATCCGTGTTGCCAAAAGCGCGATCACCCTCGTCGATGATCACGACCACCTGCCCGATCGCGCGAATCACGTTGAGAATCTTTTCCAGGTTTCCTTCGGTCGCGCCTACCCACTTCGAACGAAAGTTCTTCAACTTGATCGTCGTCAGCCCACACTCTTTCGCAAATGCTTCGGCGACGAACGTCTTGCCCGTGCCCATTGGACCAGTAAACAGAATTCCCATCGGCACACGGCTGGTCCGGCCTTCACGAATACTCTCGGCAATCACCATCAGGTCTTTCTTGACCTCTTCCATGCCGCCGACGACGTCGAACCCATGCGCCGGTTCGACAAACTCCACCAGCCCGAAACACTCGCGCTCGATGATCTCGCGTTTGCGTTTGGCAATGAGTCGATCCGTCTCCTTGCGGGCGCGCTCGATCGGACTCGGCGCGGACGCATCCGGCACAGGCGCCGGCGCGGTAGGTGCAACAAGTTCTTTGATCTCGTCGCGATTCATGTTGCTGGTGAGGGCGGCGAGTTTGTGAGCGCGAGCCGCGGCATCCGCGCCACCACCTAACAAGCCCGCAATAAACGCTTCACGATCCGCCTGATCTTCTTCAAATGAAGATTGCGGCGTCAGAATTGACGCGATCTGAATTGCCTTCAGACCAGCCGTAATTCCGGCGTAACGTTCGCCGTCTTTCTCGGTCAAACGCGCATCAGACAGCATCGCTGCTTCCCGTCGCGTGACATGATCCGGCATCGGCACTTCAACCACCGCGACTTTCGGATTCGAGATCAACTTCGGCGCGAGCTCGGTGAGGTTCTCGGAAATCAACAACACGACGTTATCGCCACGCTCGATCTCCGGCAGCGCCGACCAGCGATGCAACGTCACGATCGCAGCGCGGTCCGATTCACCCTGGAAGTTTGGATCGCCCGACGGTGCAATCGCTTCGGCATATTCCATGATCACCGCTGTCTTCGTGGAGCCAATCAACAATCGTTCGAACGCGGCAAAGACCTTCGCTTTATCAGTTCCCAACAACAGGTCATCAATCGCGGTCGCGTTGGATGCATGCTTGGTAAAACGAGTGCCGGTAGCGACGTTGTAAACCGCGATCGTTTCTTTCGAATCTTTCAGCAACACGTCGGTGAGGAATTCAGTGAGCGCCATCATCTTCCGGTTGCACAGGACAACGTCGTAGACGTTTCCGTGCAACACAAACATCGACGCTTCGCCGCGCAGGTAGCGGCGCCGCAAGTCTTCTGCCCAGGCCGGAAGATTACGCAACTCGTTCATACGTCAAACTCCCTCAGTCCCATCGGATTCAAAATTCGCTCCGTGTCCGCCGCCGTCTGCTTGATCGACTCAACACCGTCGAGCAGCTCATCCAGTTGGCCCGTCAACTCCTGCGGCGACTGCATCGTCACGATCTGATCCGCGATCAACTGAAACGAGTTTTCGATTAGATCGAGCTGACCACGAGCAAGCGTCAGGTACGAGTTGATCTCCTTCATCTTCTCGAACCGTTTCATGATGACGCTGAGATTCTTGGCCGCGATGTCGGCTTGCGAATCGTGAATGCTCTGATCGTTGACGATCTGTTCCCAACGCCGTCGATCGCGTTCGAGCTCGCTCAGGTTGGTTGAATCAAGATAGGTCTCGTAACGGCTGCACGTCGCGGCCATTTCGATGAACGCTTCCACAAGCCGATCGGTCTTGGTCAACTCGGTTCGCAAAAGCTCACCCGTGAACGAAGGATTCTGTTCCGCGAGTCCATTGATCTCCTGTTGTCGCGCCAGTAGCTCCACAACGCGCTCGCGATCGACCTCGTCGAGGCTGTGCAGTTGCGCTGCACGCGCCTCCTGCGCCGCTTTATTTTCCTCGGCTTCAAACTGCGGATCCCAAAGCCATTCGCGCAGCTTCTTCGAACCGGGCGCGTTAGTTATCCACAGCACTTCCAGACCAACCGTTACGATCGCCAGCAACGGATTCAAAGTCAGGGCTGAGGCGACCAATCCGCCTGCGAGTAAAGAAATGTTGTAGGGATTGGCGAAGGCAGCTTTCACGTAGCTGCGCTTCTCGTGAACCTTCTGTCTGATGAAAGCGCTGGTCGCAGCGATCATATCGTCGCGCAGCGGCGTGACGTTAACCGGCACACCGTCCTTGCGAACGGCCGTTTGCGGCGGCTTCGTCATCCCCTGCTTTCCGGTTGTGCCCATAAGGAATGGTCAGAAGTTACGATTTGGCGGGCGCGTAAATCAAATCCAGTAGCTGCTTCTCCACGGCCCGGAACTCCGGCGCCGATTTTAGCGCAATGTCGCGGACAGGAAACGCGGGCACGTCGACCTGATGAAGAATCCGTGCCGGCCGCGGCGACAGAACGTAAATCGTATCACTCAGGTAGACCGCTTCGGAAACATCGTGAGTGACGAACAGGATCGTGTTGTTTTCGGCGCGCGAAATCTCGAGCAGCAGACTCTGCATGCCCCAACGCGTCTGTGGATCGAGCGCGCCAAACGGTTCGTCCATCAACACCACGCGCGGCTTGTTGACGAGCGTGCGCGCAATCGCGACGCGCTGTTTCATTCCTCCCGAAAGATCCTTGGGATAGCGATCCGCAAACTCCGCGAGGCCCACTGACTGCAAAATCGCGTTCGAAATCTCGCGCCGCTCCGACTTGCGCATGCCCTGGAGTTTCAAACCATATTCAACATTTTCGCGCACGGTCAGCCAGCCGAAAGAAGTGTAAGCCTGAAACACCATGCCGCGATCGCGACCGACGTCACTCACAGGTTCGCCATCAACCAGCACCTCGCCTTTCGTCGGCGGCAACAATCCCGCCACGGCTTTCAGGATCGTCGACTTGCCGCAACCGCTTGGTCCAAGAAAAACAACGATCTCGCCCGCATTAGGTTTGTCGCGGATGTCGAACGACACGTCGCGCACGGCTTCGGTGCGATTGCCTTTGCGATCGATGTAGGTGACGCTGAGATCGGTGACGCGCAACTTCGGCGTCGCGCCGGTTTGCTCCGGCTGGTAGGTCGCACGCTTTTTCGGCTCGCCGACGTCGACGGCGATCGTGCCGGGTTCACCGGATTGTGGCAGCGCTGTTGGAGCTTCGTTGTCGGCCATAGATATCAATGCGCCTCGCGCCAGCGGAACAGCAGGCTCGAAAGCAAACGAATGAGAAAGTCAGTCAACAAACCGATGCCGCCGATTACCAGCAGTCCGGCAAAAGACCACGACGCTTTCTGGTGTGTGCGGGCGAGCTCGACCATGTAGCCGAGTCCGTGCTCGGGGTTGACCGCTTCCGCGAGAATCACGTACGTCCAGGCGATCGCGTTCATGACGCGGAAACTGTCGAAGATCTCCGGCAGCGCCGCCGGAACCAGCACGGTCTTGATCACCTGAAACTTTGAAGCACCGAGAGTCAACGCAGTCTGCACGAGTTCCTCAGGCACTAACCGAATCGATGAGACGACCACCGGCAACAGATACACAAACACACCTAAAAACAGAAACGCGATCTTCTGCTTCTCGTAAATTCCGAACCAGAGAATGAGCAACGGAATGAACGCGGAGATCGGCATGTAGCGCAACGGCGCCATGATCGGTTCGAAGAAACGATTGATCGGATCGAACGCGCCCATTAGCACTCCGAGCGGCAACGCAAGCGCCGCAGCCAGCAGGAAAGCGATACCAATTCGCTGGCTGGAAATGAGAATCGCCTTTCCGAGATCGTAATGAAGAAACAGTTGCAACGTGCCGCGCAGAACTTCGGTTGGTTTGGGGAGGAAGTCTGGTTGGACCAGCCCGCCGTAGGTCAACACGCACCACGCGCCCAGTACCAGCGCAGGTGCGACGAAGCCCAACAGGAATGCCGTGCGCCGTGGCAGCGGCGCACGAATAGAGAAGAGGGAGTCGCGCTTAGCCATTTTCGTCCGTGTGATCTGTGACTAGCTCGTCGCCAGTATCACCTTAATATCGGTGCGCCGGTTCTGTTGCCGTCCCGCTTCGGTTGTGTTCTCGGCGATCGGATTACTCGCACCGCGCCCGATGGTTTGGAAGCGCGTCGGCGGAATGTTCGGGAAGTTCTTGACGATGTAGTTCTTCACCGACTGCGCGCGACGTTCGGAGAGCGTCAGGTTACCGGTAGCGGAACCGGTGCTGTCGGTGTTGCCTTCGATGCGCAGCACGGTGCTGCCGAACGAAGTCATCGTCTCGCCGAGTTTGTCGAGCAACAGGTACGAGCCAGGCATGATCTCGTCGGAGCCGGGCGTGAACTGAATCTGGATCTGCTGGTGCAGAATCGGAACGTCCTTTTCGGACGGCGCCTTCGCGACAACCGGCGCCTCTTCAACTTTCTGGCCCGGATAGAAAGAAGCTACTGCTTGCAGGAAACGCGTGTCGGCCCAACCCTTCGCATCGACCGCCTTAGTGACGAGACCTTTCTTGCGCCAGATCACGAAGGCCGTGTCGAACAACGTTTCGTAGTGTGCCTTTGGTCCGGTTAGACCATAGAACTGTGCGTTATCCGCGTAAGGCGTAAGTTTGAGTCCGGACAACATTCCGGAAACGGTGTCTGTGTCGAGCTTCAACGCGCGCGCTACCACTTCGTACGACGGATTTGGATTGCTCTTGATCATTTCGATGCCGTCGAGCCAACCGCGCACGAAGTCGCGCACGGTTTCCGGCGCCTGATCGATCACGTCCTGACGCGCGCAAAGCGTGTCGGCGATGATGTTGGTGGCGGCTTGAGTCGAAACGAGAATGTGCGCTTCCGACCCGCGCGCTGTAACTGCCGAGGAAAGATCCGGTTCCCACGTCACTGCTGCGTCAACTTGTTTTGCTTTGAACGCTGCGGCCGCGGACGGTGCGTCGGTGGTGAAGATGATGTTCTGCTCGACTGCGGCGCGGTCCGCGGGGCTCAGACCAGATTGCGCCAGCAGGTAGAGCAGCAGAAAGTGTGACGGCGTGAACTGCGTACACGCGATCTTGTGACCTTTCAGATCCTCAACCGATTTGATCGAAGAGATTGCCACGATGCCGTCACCGCCGCGCGACCAGTCCTGCATGATGATCGATTTCGCGTTCTGGTTACTTTCGGCAAGCATCGATGCTTCGCGCGCCCAGTTGTCGACGGTGTTCCACATGATGTCGACCTGGCCGCTCCGGAACGCGGAGAATTTTGCGGCCGGATCTTCGAGCAGCACGAACTTCACATCGAGACCGTACTTATTTTTGTAATTCGAGCCGCCGTTCGGATCCATGCCGTTGTTGAAGACGATGCCGGGCGCGTGGCCGGCCCAGGTGTTGATGCCGACGACGAGCGGGCGGTTCAGGCGTCCGGTGCCGAGTGTGACGCTGCTGACGCCGGTGGAGCCGATGTTTCCTTTCGGGTCGTCAGGCGAGGTCTTGAGTTTGTCGAAGTCGGCCTTTGAGTCGGCGCCGTTGCCGGATTCTTTTTCGCCGCCTGCCCAATTCTTGATTGCATCACCTTTGTAGTGCCACGTAGCCAGGCCGATCACGCCCACCACCACGATAGCGATAAAAGCTTTTGCCAGGGGAGTCAGTCTCATAGGTCACCTCTCATCGTCTAATTGTGCAGTTCGTTTTATCCGTGTGGGAAAACACAGACAAAGACGGACAACAAAACAACGAACACGGATCTACATCGTCTTGTTTTGTGCGGCTTGTTGGGCTGCCTTCTTCGCTTTCAACTCGGCGAGTTGCTGGCGGGCCTGCACGTCACCGGTTTGATTGCGCAACGCGGCGAGGCGCGAATCGAGCGAAGACTCAGACAACTCCTTACCCAGGTTGGCTTCGGCAATGACAGTCTTAATGTGCTGTCGTACGTTGTCGAGGGCCTTCACTTCAGCATCCACCGACAATCCATCGAGCTGTTCCTGCACCTTGATGCGCGCCTGCGCCGACTGCATCTTGGCCAGCATCGAATCGCGTTCGCTTTGCAGTTTGCGAATCTCCGACTGCACGCCGAGCAGCGATCCTTTTGCGGAGTCGGCGTCGTTCTTCGCCGTTTCCATTTCGGTTTTGAGTTCGGCAACGTCGACGGCGAGTTGGTTCTTCTTCTGAATCAGAATCACCGCGAGATCGTCCTGGCTGGTGGAGACGGCGGTATCGAGTTCGGCTTCGGTTTGGGCCAGTTCGGCGGTGGCGCGTTTGTAGCGCTCGTCGAGTTCTTCGCGGCGGCGGATGATTCCGGCGGTGGCAGTTTTGAGTTTTGAGTACTTCGCCACCATCGAGTTGATTGCATTCTCGTAAGCAATCTCGGGATGCTCTTTTTCAATGCCGGAAATCCAGAGCGACAGGAAACCCTTCCAAAGGTTAGCCAACCGTTTGAACATAGATTTCTTTCCTTTCTCTTAACTGGCCGGATTTGCCGCCGGGTCGGATGGATCATGGAGCTTGGGAGAAGCCTTCACGACACTCTCAACTTTGTCGCGACCAAAAAATTCCAGCACCTGTTGAATTTCCAGCTTTTTGTCGTTGCACACCTTGATCAAGTTCTGCTGTTCCTCGACACTCTGCTGCATCACGGTACGAATGTTGGCAATCGTCTGTTCGTATTCTTTAATACGCGCATCGCTTTCCTGGATGAGTTTTTCGTTGTCGGCCGCGCAGTTGCGAGTGTAGCCATCCAGCGCCTGGATCTCTTCGGCGGTGGCCTCGATGATCTTCTCGATCGGCACGCCGAAAGCTTTGAGTGACGCTTCGACGATCTGCTTCTTCACGGCGGCGTCAGTTCCGGCGGGCAAGCTTTTCAACAACTCGGTCGTGCGCGCAACGCGCTGCTGTTCTTCGGCATCAACACCCGCGGCGACAAAGACAGCCGCGAAGTCGATCTGTCCACCGGTTGGCGGCGGCGGCGCGGTTTGAAACACAGATTGAGTGGGTGATGGAGACGCGTAGCTGTTGTCACTAACCGTTGGGATTGGCTCTGCTGAGCCTGTTGCTTCCCCGTCCGAGGGAGGGAGATCGGGAACGGCGGCCTGCGATGCATCGCGTTCGATGAACCACCCGGCTACAGTTTCACCCCAGCTTTTCTTGTCGCTCATAGCGGCTTCTGCTCCTGCGCAAACCGCGACACTTTACCATACCCTCGGGCCAAGCGTCGCTGGAAAGTCCCTGATTTGGTGCGAAATCAAACTAAACGCTTGTAATCCGCATCCACTCCTATTAATCTATGCGGACATCTCTCCAAAATATTTCTCTCCCCCAGCTTGTCCCAATCCATGTTGCGAGTTAAGTACAACTTAAACGGTCACCCATCTCTAAATGGAGCAACGAAAATGAGAGTATTCTGTCCCGAGCACAAGAGAGGATTTTTCGCGCCGCGCCAAAGCCCGATCAAGTGTGAGAATCGCGGCCACATCCTTGGTGCACTCGACTTCGAGGGCGAGGGTCGCGTCACGCCTGACGTCCTTTGGCAGTACTGCTGTAACTGCGAGCACTTCGCTCCGGTCGACTTCAATCAGTCAGGTCTGGAACGCTGCCCGGTTTGCACGCGCCGCAGTTCGCTCCTCTATTTATGTGATCGTTGCCACGTAATCACCTTCGAGTCGAACACGCCGCTGCAAACGAAGAACTTCACCATGAACGCGGACGGAGTGCCGCAGCCGTCGTGTCCGGGTTGTTTGCGCACTGCCAGCGCCGATCAGCACGAACACTTGTGCGAACAGCTCGGGACTACTTTCATCACCGCACTTAACACCTGTCCGATCTGCGAAGAGCGACTCGACCTCGTGCCGTCGTTCCCTTCTACGGTGACGCTCTATCTCAAGCGAACCCGCGCCGCGCACAAAGCGAACGTCACGTTTGATTATGAGACCGAGTCGTTCATGCCGGTTGAAGACGGCGAATTCGTTGTCGTGACCAGTGGCGATCCGGCGATCGTGTTGCCGCGCGCACAACGCTTTGCCGCGCGCCGAGATTTTTACGAGTACTACCAGGATTACTATCACTGCCCGAATCCCGATGCGGGCGAAGTGCAGATCGTGCAACCTGCGACGGTCGTGCGCGCAGGTAACGGTTGGAAACTCGAGACGACCGGTACGCTTGAAGTCGTAGTGGATCAACCGAAACCGAAGCCGCAGCCGGTCCCGCTTCAGCATGTCGCGCCGCCAATGATCCGTGAGGAAGTCGTCGCGCCGCCGCCGTTACCGAAAGCTCCCGAGTCTGCTCCTCCGATCGCGGTCGAAACAAAAAAGGCGAACACGGAGACGCCGTGTAGCGAGTGCGGTGCCTTAGTCGAAAGTCGTTATGCGTTCTGTTGGAAGTGCGGCCACGCATTGACGCAGGAGTCGAAGCCATCGCGCCCTACTAAGCCCGCGCCTGGATCGTTGCTCGCATCGGCATTGATCGAGGACGACGAGCTAACGGTGCAACACGAGATGCGGGCGCCGAGTACGACGGTATTTCCGTGGGCCGCGCCGAGTCAGCCGGAGCATCCATCACAGAGTCGCGGATCTGTTTTGAAACTGATGGCCATCGGCGGCGTCGCTTTGCTCGTGGCGCTGTTGGGACTGTTTGGACTGACGCGTTCGGATAGCACCGTTGCTTCTTCTGAAACTGCGACACCAACACAAACGGTTGCAGAAAACAAACCAGCCGAACCGACGCTGCCAGCGCAACCCGCGGTTGCGACGAACGTGGTAAATGAAGCGGCCACTCCCTCAGCGACCAGCCAACCGGCGCCTGCGGTAAGTCCGGAAGACGAACTGCTGGCGCGGATGCGTGAGAGACGCATCACGGCAACCAACTCCGAACGTCCCAAGATTTTCGAAGCGTTCACCAAGATCGAACGCAAGTACCCGCGCGATTATCGTTTCCCGTACGAGCGCGCGAAACTCGCCGCGAAGGGTCAAAAATCCGAGTCACGCAGCGAAGCCTTCAAAGCTCTTTCGGTGGCTGCCGAACGAGCCATCACCGCCGGCAAGGCAAACGAAATGTTGAGCGGTCTGGAAACGGACAAAGCCGGCGATTTTCACCGGCTTGCCCAGGGACGTCAGGAATGGACGCGTCTGCTTTCCAGCACATTGGGATCCTAAGCTTAGAATTCCACGTGGACAAGTTGTCGC
>JADMIO011413732.1_pt1 | contig 17669 bp, 9 predicted proteins | sample 8958161 | NCBI WGS metagenome assembly JADMIO01 (sample SAMN16585339, study PRJNA669376) | soil metagenome | isolation source: Crop rotation soil | place: USA: Cullars Rotation, Alabama | collected 2011
CAAACTGGGCGTCGAGACCCTGGAGCCGGTCCTGGGCCGCGGGGTCCTGCTCGACGTGCCGGCTCTGCGCGGGATCGACCGGTTGGCGCCCGGTGCGGCGGTGAGCGCCGAAGACCTCGCAACTGCGGCCCACCGGCAGGGGATCGAGGTGGCGCCGGGTGACGCGGTCCTGGTGCGCACCGGCTGGGGAGAGCTGTGGCGAGATCGCCAGGCGTTCGTGGGCAGGGGGACGGGCGTGCCGGGCCCCGACGAGTCGGCAGCCCGCTGGCTGGTCGACCGCGGCGTCCGCATGACCGGAGGCGAAACGCTGGCCTACGAGCAGATCCCGGCCGAGCACGGGCACGCGCTCCTCCCCGTGCACCGCATCCTGCTCGTCGAGGCCGGCATCCCCATCGTCGAAGCGATGCGGCTCTGCGAGCTGGCCCGCGACGGGGTCTGTGAGTTCCTCCTCGTCCTGATCCCGCTGCGGCTCACCGGCGCCACCGGCTCTCCGGTGCGCCCCCTGGCGATCGTGCCGCCGGAGGGGGAAAGATGATCCTCGGATTCTCTTTGGAGGAGCCCCCATGTTAGACTTTCCGCACCTCAAGAAAGGGACAGCGACTTTTGAGAGTCGACGTGCAGGAGACTGACATCCCGGATCTGCTCCTCCTGCAGCACGAGGCATTCGAGGACGAGCGTGGATCTTTCATGGAGCTCTACCGCGGGGACGAGCTCGCCCGCTTTGGCCTCCCCTCCCACTTCGTCCAGCTCAACCACTCGCGATCGAAGCGCAACGTGGTGCGCGGGCTCCATTTCCAGTGGGATCCCCCCATGGGCAAGCTGATGCACGTCATCGCGGGCACCGTCTTTCTCGTAGCGGTGGACCTGCGCAAGGGCTCTCCGACCCTGGGCCGCTGGCTGGGAGTCGAGGCCTCGGCGGCAGACCGCAAGCGCCAGCAGGTCTGGGCGCCGGCGGGATTCGGCCGTGGATTCTGTGTGCTGTCGGAGTGGGCCGAGGTGCAGTACCTCTGCAGCGGCGTCTACAACCGCGACGGGGAGTCCGGCATCCTCTGGCAGGATCCCGACGTCGGTGTGGAGTGGCCGGTGGCCGATCCCATCCTGTCGAGCAAGGACAGCACTGCGCAGACGCTCCGCCAATGGCTGGCGCGCCCCGAATCGGATCACTTCGTGTTCGCTGCGGGAGAATGAGACCGTGAGAATCCTGCTCGCCGGAGGGGCCGGCTACGTGGGCTCGGCCCTGGTACCGAGACTGCTGGAGCGCGGCTACGACGTCACCGTCGTGGACCTGCTCTGGTTCGGCAACCACCTCCCACCCCGCATCCCGGTCATCGAGAAGGACGTCCTCGACCTCCAGGTCTCCGACCTCGTGGGCTTCGACCAGGTCGTCTTCCTCGCCGGGCTCTCCAACGATCCCATGGCGGAGTTCTCGCCGCGGATGAACTTCATCTACAACGCGGCGGCCCCCTCCTTCCTCGCCTATCTGGCCAAGCAGGCGGGCGTCCGCCGCTACATCCATGCGGGCTCCTGCTCGGTCTACGGCTATGCCGTCGACGGCTTCTACGACGAGCAGGCGTGCGTCGCTCCCAGCTATCCGTACGGCATCTCCAAGCTGCAGGGCGAGCACGGCTGCCTGCAGCTGTGCGACCCGCGGTTCTCGGTGATCTCCCTGCGCAAGGGGACGGTCTGCGGCTACAGCCCCCGGATGCGGCTCGACCTGGTGGTCAACACCATGATCATGACCGGCCTGACCCAGGGGCGGATCGTGGTGAACAATCCGGCGATCTGGCGCCCCGTCCTCGCCATCGAGGACATGCTTGCCGCCTACCTCCAATCGATCGAGGCCGACGAGGACGTCACGGGCATCTTCAACGTCGCCTCGGGCAACTTCCGGATCGGCGAGCTTGCGGAGTACGTGCGGCCGGTGCTCGAACGCTTCCTCGGCAGGAGCATCGCCCTGGAGGTCCGTCACCTGGACGACCTCAGAAACTACAAGGTGAGCATCGACAAGGCGGTGCGTGTCCTGGGCTTCGAGCCCCGGCACGGCATCGAGTCGATCGCCGAGAGCCTGCTCGCCAACATCCACCGCTTCGAGGATTTCGACAATCCCGCCTACTACAACATGAAGACCTTCCAGCGAGAGCTCGAGCGCCGGCTGCTCTCCTCCGAGATCGCCGTGTGAGAGTGGCCGTGATCGGGGCCAACGGCCAGCTCGGCAGCGACCTTGCCGAGGCTTTCTCCACGGCCGGTCACGAGGTGAGCGGCCTGACCCATGAGGCCTGCCCGGTCGAGGACGCCGCCGCGGTGGCTGCGGCGTTGGCAGAAGCGAGAACCGAGGCCGTCCTCAACACCGCGGCTTTCCATGACGTGCCGCGTTGCGAGCGCGAGCCGGAGCGGGCCTTCAGCGTCAACGCGTTGGGGGCCTTGAACGTGGCCCGGGCCGCCGCCGGGCTGGGAGCCACGGTGGTGTACTACAGCTCCGACTACGTCTTCGACGGTGCGCAGCAGGTGCCCTACGTCGAGGAAGACCGGCCGAATCCGCTCAACGTCTATGCCGCCAGCAAGCTGGCCGGCGAGCACCTGACGCTGTCCGCGACGCCGCAGAGCCTGGTCCTCCGCGTCAGCGGCCTCTACGGCAGAGTGCCCTGCCGGGCCAAGGGAGACAACTTCGTCAGCAAGATCGTGCGCTTGGCGCGCGAGCAGCCGGAGGTCCGGGTGGTGACGGACGAGCTCACCTCACCGACTCCGACCCGCGAGATCGCAAGCCAGACGATCCGCCTGCTCGAACAGGGGGCGACGGGGCTCTTCCATCTGGCCTGCGAGGGCGGCTGCTCCTGGTACGAGTTCGCGCAGGAGATCTTCGAGACCCTGGAGATCACCACGCCCCTGCGCCGCGCCAGCGTCGCCGATTTCCCCTCCACCGTCCGGCGGCCGAGCTACTCGATCCTGGAGAACCGCCGTCTCAAGCAGTCCGGGCTGGCGACCATGCCGGATTGGCGGACGGCGCTCCGTCTCTTTTTGCGGGAACAGTACGTACCGTCGTGAACCTGGTTCACCTGCTTTCCACTGCCGCGCGGCGCGACTTCGCCCGGCAGCAGACCACCGGCGTCGCCGGGAGCCTCTCCACCCCGAAGCCCCTCTCCGGCGCCCTCTGAGCGCCGTCCGCGACCCTGGCCCGTCCCGATCCGGCCGGCTTCCGTCGCCGCGGCTCCCGCGTCGGGAAGGGGGACTGAGCCCCCTCCCCCACCTCCGTACCGGGGCATTCAAGCAAAACCCCCATCCCCCAACACGCCTTCCAGAGAAGGAACACCCCCGGACCGGCCCCATATGCTTATTTTCGAGTCTCTCATGGCTCCGGAATCTTACCGCATGCTCCTGACAGGGAACGGACACCTTCCGGACCCGACGCACGCGCCTCCGTCCTCTCCCGAGGCTCCATCTTCCCTCGACAAGGAATGTCATCCCGGGGCCACACTCTCTCTCGATGCGGACGGGATCGGGCGGTCCGGAGATCTCCTGCTCCGGTATTCCTCGATTCGTCTCGCATAGGAGGGCTTGACAGGGCTGTCCATATTCCGGATCATGATGTGCATTGAACCGGAGCGATCACCCGCCGCCGGCACGATCTCCGAACGGGATCTCGGAGTCCGGCGGCGGGGCTCCATAACTCAGGAGGAGACCATGCCCAGACGGCACACCACCCAGTCCCAGATGCTTGGAGACCTTCAGGTCCTGCTGGTGGCACTCGCGGCGAACGACGAGGACCTTCAGCATCTCGAGATCTCCCGCGCCAAGTTGGAGAGGATGCTCACCCAGGCGCAAGACGCCACCACCCGGCAGGCGAACGCCGCGGCCATCAAGCAGGAGGCGACAAGGCAGCTCCAGACCCTGCTGATCGAAGGCACACGGCTGGGCAACGCCCTACGCGGGATGCTCAAGGAGCACTACGGCATCCGCGCCGAGAAGCTCGCCGAATTCGGCATCCAGCCCTTCCGCGGACGCCGCAGGGCGCGGGCGGAGGCGCCGGAGACCGCGACCGCGCCAGAGCCGAACCCCGAGAGCTGATCCTGGAGGGGAAGATGGGAGCCGGACGACCAAGAGCCCCCTGTTCCTGCCCCGGAGGGGCATAGGCATGAAGCCTGGGGCGTGAGCCCCAGGAAGCCGGTTCCGCCCCTATCCAGAGCCACGAAGGGGCGACGGCGGTCTTCAGAGCGCGGATTGCCGTCGCCCCTTCGGGGCTCTGGGATTCATTGGGGACTCCCTTCCTGGGGCTGGCGCCCCAGGCTACATGCCGTGGCTCCTTCGGAGCCAGTTGACGAGGTTTTGTGACCATATTTATGTTGGTGAGCACTAAGCCAGTCTTTTATGAGTTTCGGCTATAGTCCTCAATTTTCTGGCAACTCGGAGTAGTTTTCCCAAGCGGCTGGCACCCATCTCCCCCATCCTTCCTCCATCCCATTCCATCCATCTCTCCCCCAACGCTACTGTCAAATCTTCTTTGTTCCTTTTTGATAAGCTTGGCTGATTGTCCCTGTCAGTTGGAGCTTCCACTGCGCCGAAAGCCTGTACGTGAAGGCCGCCTTCACGTCGGTTCTTGACGCTGAGCTTGTATCCTTGAGCCTGGAACCCTTTGTAGGCTGCGGTTGACGAGCCTTTCTATAGGCATCTCCTCACTTCCCACCTTCCTTTTACTTCGCAACTTCCCTCGCAACCGACGCACGGCATTCTAAATGTTTTTTAATTCGCTCGACGGTCTCAAGCCTGATCTCAGATAGCGTCCTCGCCTCCGCGGCATTTCTTATTTTTTTCATAAACAACACCCGGGTGTCGTCCACATTATGCATGCCGATAACAAGGATAGCTAAAGCTCGGCGACTGACTTTCTCCAGATCGTCTTCTGGGGAAATGTCGAGAAATTCCAAAAGATCCCTGCCGCATGGCTGAGCCTGAAAGTCCTTGAGTTGTTGCAGCGTGTTCTTTACATATTCGCCGTCCCCGCCAAGCGCATCCGCCTCCTTCTTGATAAGTTCTTCCAGTTTGTCGTCGCGTGCTTTTAGGTCGACAAGGGTTGCTTGCGCTTCCTCTTTTTCCTTTATAATAGCGCCAGCTTCTTTCCAATGAACTGTGCCAAGGAGATACTTGGCTGATTCTGGAGAGAAAGGATATGGTTCGTATTGTGCCAGAAAATTTTCATTACCGCCTGCAACCGGACCTATACAGATTGCCGCTAAGTCCCTGAGAAACAACCGCTCGATTGGTGAATCGCCAACAGAATAGCCGCTTTCGGTCAAGCACCCCGTTGTCAATTTATTAAATGTCGCAACCTTCACATGCTTGTTCATTTTCTTATAGTAATCCGACGACATGACATATCTAATTTCTTCGGGTTCCATGCGGACAAGCTCGGAAAGAAAAGATTTCACACCTGCGTCCAACTCGTTTGCCTCGGCACGTAGAATTTCTTTCTCGTGAAAAGTTGCTGCTTTGTAAAAGCTTTCAATCTTGAGAGAATTGATGGGATTCACAGAGTTTGTTTCTTTTAAGCCAACAACTCTTTTTTGAAATGTTCTTTGGTTTTTATCTGAACCACACTCTCGATCCCAGGCCTGTTCAATTTCACCGTAGTGATGATAGATATGGCGAAAGATGTCCCATTGCCTTTTGTCCCAGGTGTAGTCTTTGGCACACAGCACACCAACTTTGTCAAAAAGTGTTTTCGTCAATAAATCTCGATTATCGAGACCCTTGTTTTCAATGCTATATGCCCTAAATTCGGTTTGATATAGACTCCAAGAGCTATCGATATTATCGTCTGTGCTGTGGTGTCGATCCGCGCTATGCTGCACCTCATGTTTTATCGTTTCGAATATCGAGGATTTAAAGTAAATTGGCTCAATTAACGCAATGGCGTTTCCTTCAAAATTGAGACCTCTTATGCCTTCAGCAGCAAAGACAATATTATCCCTTGATGTCATGTCATCTTTTTTGTAAGGGTCTTCAGGTCCAGCTTCATTAGGTACTACGGAACTCTTCGGTTTGCCAAAATATGCGAGCTTCTTCGGTGGTTGTCCTTGCATTTTGGCACGCTTTTTCGCATCATGCGTTTCTGTTATGGCATAAACACTTATATCTTTTCCGTTCAGCCACTCGACACTTCTTCTGAGGGTCGAATCTTTGCTCGATCTAGCGCTTTCCAAGCTCTCTTTAGCGAACTTTAGATTTTCCTTGTGACGCTTGGTTACCTGCTCATAGCTTCCGCCGATAATTCGCTGGATTGGTTCCTTCAGAGACTCGACCTCTCTTGAAGAGATCTTCGCCGACGGGCCAAACTCGCTTATGCTGGTTGATGGTGCGAACGAATCCAGTAACCCTTCCGCTGACCTCCCAGCCACAACCGAATTGGCTATGGAGTCGGCGTGGCGCTCGTAGGCATCGCCCTCGCGGCCGATACCTCCGACCAATTGCACTCCGGTTTGTTGCTGAACGATATGCGCAGCCTCATGCGCCGCCGTGCGAAGGTCAGGCGTGCCGCCGAATACCACATGATGGCCGCTGGCGAAAGCCAGTGCGCCCATCGCCTGCGAGGCTTGCGTGGCTTCGGCCCCGACATGAGCCTTGACATGGCCGATCGAATGGCGGCCAAAGCTGGCCTGAATGCGATCGAGATACGGCAGGGTCGTCGACGGTGTGCGGATGCCTTCAGCAGCAGCCGAGTGAATCTCCTCATCGGACGGCCCGCGCAAACCCTGTGCTTCCTCAGACTGCTGCACAGCTAGCATCTGACTCACCGCCCAATTTCCTTTGAGCTGCTGAATCCTCAAGACGCCAGCCAGGCTCCCGACCACAGGAGGCACCCGCACACCACCTGCCTGCGACATTGCAGGTGCTTGAGCGTTCACGTCTGCTTGTGGGGCCTGATCAGGCTGTTGCGCCACGCGTGCAGCAGACGTAGCCTCTTGCACTTCCTTTGTACGGCTAGTCATCGCATTCTCCTTCGCCGAGATGCCGTCCAATTTGGCCGGAAAGGGAGAAGTCTGTTTCATCTACTGGTGTCTATGCCGCTTCCTTTCCAGGCTTTACAGGCACGCATCGTCAGACATCTTTAAATTTAAAGTTACTCTTTGATAATATTAACAGGGCGTTTTTGCTCAATCCAATGACTTACTTCCACATTCATTTTTTCTTTCAGCTCGTTCACCTCGTCCCAATATACTCCCTTGGACAAAACCCCTAAAAATTTTTCTAAGGTAAGAATGATATACAGCCCTTCCCCTCGGTTCGAAACCACTGCGCGGTCCCGCAGCATGAGAATGTCGTGGTATTGACCTTCCCTCCCGGGGAGGTCAAATAAAGGATCAATGAATAACGTACGCTTGAGCACATCTACTTCATTTATTTGCTGCTTCTGCACCGCCGGGTTTTCTTCCTTTGTATATTTCCTTGCGCTATCTATATGGTTCCCTGTAACAATCTTCTTAAAACTATAAGTTTTAATTAGATCGATCAATCTACCTTGCTTGACGATATTGTCGGGTCGTTTTTGGGGAGCTTCCGCAGCTTCCTTTTCCTCCTCTGTTTTTTGTTCTCTTAGGACCGCTATAATTTTGTCGCCACTGTACCGTATCACGTCCACAGTGATTTTGTAGTTATTATCCTTAAGCTTACCGTCAAGCGTGGTGCTATTTCCTGTATAGAACAACTCTATGGTATATAATCCCTGATACGTCACGGCCAGTTGCGCTTTGACGTCCCCCACAGGGATACCTGCTGTTTCATGGTATTCGATCTTAGTCATTTCTGTCTTCTTATCCCCGTGCAGAGATTTTATGGTGGTCATTAGCGTCCAAGATGGTTTGAGTTGCGCCACAGTGTCGTTGCAGCATTGGCTTGAATGTATTATTCGGACACGAGAAGATTTCTGATGTTGCTCGGGCATAGCGGGGAATTCGTGTAGCGCCCTCCACCCCATTACATCCGCCTCCCTCTCCAATATAGTATCGTCGTTAATGCGTGTCCCCTTCTCCTGCCTGGTCGGCTTGACCCTCCCTTGCGCCTGCTGAATCACGTGCCAGGCCTCGTGTGGCAAATGCTGTTCCTGTCCCGGCGCCATATAAATGTCGGTCCCCTGCGCATAGGCCAAGGCATTGAGTTGCGCGGGCTGGGACGAGTTGTAATGAACTTTGACGTGATCTAGGGACATTCCTGAGAGAGATTCAATGCCAGACTTGAGTTGGTCTGGCATACAGGTGCGGTTGGGGGACGATTTTGGCTTTTCGTGTGAAGGCCCGGCGACGGCGCCTGTTTCGGATTTTAGCTCACGCATCGACTGCTGCACAGCTAGCCTCTGACTCACCGCCCGATTTCCTTTAAGCTGCTGAATTCTCAAGACGCCAGCCGGGCTCCCGCCCACAGGAGGTACCCGCACATCACCCGCCTGCCACATTACAGGTGCTTGAGCGTTCACGACTGCCTGTGGGGCCTGCTCAGGCTGTTGCGCCACGTGTGCAGCAGACATAACTTCGTGCGCTTCCTTTCCCCGGTTGATCATTACATTCTCCTTGCAAATTGCCCCTAATAGCTCCTCACTGGCTCGTCGCATCGAAAGACCGAGAAGCTCACCTAACAACAGCCCCCGGCCCTGTGGTTGTGTTGAGGAGCGCAGGATTCACAGGCTGCAAGCCCCAGCCAGTCCCGTCGAGGGGGTCGGCACCCGGTAGCCCGACCCAGATGAAGGTGTCTCCTGAGCCCTTGTAGAAGAGGTACAGGGAGTTTCCCACGGCGACAGGCTTCGGTTGGTCGAAGGTGTTGAGGGCCGGGTTGAGGCGGGTTGCGCTCCAGGTGTTTCCATCGAAGACATCCCCGGTGGAGTGCGCGATGAAGATGTTGGTGTCGGTGGCCGATTTGTAGAACAGGTAGAGGGCGCCGTTGTAGACAACGGCCCCGGGTGCGGCGTTGGTGTTGATCATGCCTGGGTTCAGGCGGCTTGTGCTCCACGTGCTCCCATCGAAGACATTCCCGCCGGTGGAGCGCGCGACATAGATGTTGGTGTCTGCGCCCACTCCCTTGTAGAACATATAGAGGACGCCGTTGAACGTGACGACCGCCGGTGCGGTGCCGGTGGTGATCGCGGGATTCAGGGGGTGCGCGCTCCAGCTCTTCCCGTCGCCGGGGTTCCCCGTGGATCGCGCGATATATACATTGGTATCACTGTCCGCTCCTCTGAAAAGCATGTACAGGGTGTTGTCGAAGACTGCGACGCCGGGCGCCGTGCTGGTTTTGATCGTGCGATCTGCCTTGATGCCCAGGGGCTCCGCGTGCCAAGACCCGCCGTCCAGGATGTTGCCGCCCGCGGGTTGCGCGACGAAGATCCTCGAATCGGTCCCAGGCCCCTTGTAAAGCACATAGAGGCTACCCGCGAAGGCGACGGCTCCCGGCGTCGCGCTGGTCTGGATGGCAGGGTTCATGCGGGTCACGCTCCAGGCGTTTTGATTGGCGAGATTGCTGTCCGAGGAATGGGCCACGTAGATGCCGGTGTCGGGATCGGGCCCTTTGTAGATCACATACCCCTGGGGAGTGTCCCACGAGGCTTTGCTGTTCACCGCCATGGCGAGGGCGGCGACGTCGGAGCTCTGCACGTTGTCGATGTCGAGGACGTTCGGATAGGTCCGGCGGTTGCAGACCGGCAGCACGCTCTGGTACAGGGCTGGGTAGGCCTGGGCCGCCAGGTCCAGGACACTGGCATAAGAGGTCGGGGGGACAGTGCCCGGAGGCAAGGCTAGGGGGCATCTCAGCGCCGCAGCGACGCTCTGGGTGAGCGTCCACGAGAGCAGGAAGGATCCCGCATCCGGGTCGGGCCGCTGGACCGAAAGCTTCTTGATCAGTTGGTCCGTCTGCATCGCGTCGAGGGATTCGGTGTTGGCATAGTTGTCGAAGACAGAGAAGTTCCGGGACGTGTAGAACCCCTGGTTGGCAAATTTGCCGAGGGTGATGGTGCTGTCGCTCGGCTGCACCACCACGACGACAGCGGCCTGGCTGCCGATGAAATCCCCCAGTGTGAGCATCGTGAGGTCCACCGTGGTGGGATTCGGGGCCACGAAGCGGTGATTGAGGCGCAGGAGCTTGGAGAGCAGGAGATTCCAGTCGGCCTGCGTGAGCGGAAGGAAGAGGCTCCCGAGATCCGTGTTCGCGTCGTGCGAAAGGTAGAGCACGACCAGCTCCTGGTTGGCCGCGGTGTAGGCGTTCACGTCGTCGATGATGGAGTCCAGGGACTGCCCGGTGGCGCCCTGGAAGCCGAGCGTGGGGATCGGGCTGAAGTGGCCGGTGTAGAACTGGCCGCCGCTGATCACCGGCCGGACGTCGAAGTAGCGCGCTCCCGCGTGCAATTGGTCGAGCACGCTCCGGGTCTGGGTGACCGCATTGCAAGGCTTGGCGAAAGGGGTACCGGAATTGAGCCTGCTCATTCCGGCGTCGTGGGATCCCGGAATGCACAGATGCCGCAGGCTCCGGTTCCCCAGCACGCCCAGGTTCCCGTGCATCCACGCATCCGGCATCCGGCTGGAGGTGAAGCCGCCGGCCTCGCCGGCCAGGATGAAATTGACGTAGCCGTTGCGGTTCCATCCCAGATCGATGATGCTGCCCTGAGGATTGCCGAGCGTCGAGAAGCCCGTCAACGTCACGCGCAGATCGAAGGCCCCGCTCGCAGCGGTCGCCTCGAGCTGGAAGGTCAGGCCTGTCCCCTCGAGAGAAAACGTCACCACTCCGTAGTCGTTCTTCACGGGGGTGGAATCCGACCACTCCACGTACTGTGTGGCGGTGGACCCCGCCGTGATCACTTCCGGAAAGCTCCACGCATCCATCTGGCGCTCGAACAGGTCCGAGCTCCTCCAGTCGTAGGGCGTTCCGTTGACCAGGGTGATGAATCCGCCCTGTGCCGCCTTTCCAACCGAGGGCAGGAGGCCGAAAAGGACGAGCGCCAGCAAGACGACTCGGTGGCAGCGAAGCATGAGATCACTCCTTGTGAGCATCGGCAGACCTCCCGGAAGCGGCGATGAGCCGCAGATACAAAGTCCTCCCCGGCTGCGGCAGGAGGTCGGCGAAGCCGAATCCCGCGGTCGTGATGCCGGGGTCGTAGATCGTGCGATCGAGCAGGTTGTCGCCGGCCAGTTGGAGCTTCCACTGCGCGGAAAACCCATAGGTCAGCGCCGCCTTCAGGTTGAACGACGACGGGATCGACGTCCGCGGATTGGTGGGGACCGTGGTGCCCGCCCCGGTCCTCCGGGGGGCGACGTAGCTGCCGCGCAGGTCGAGGGTCAGCTTCGACAGCGCCTCGGCGGTGAGGCCGGCGTTGAGGTGATAGCGCGCGATGTCGCCCACCAGGAGGTCTTGCGGAGCGGTTTCGACCGGATCGGTGTAGGTGAAGTTCCCGAACGCCGCCAGACCTTCCGCCAGCCGCACGCGCGCCGTGGCCTGGAGGCCCCGCACCCGGAACTGGTCGAGATTGACCAATTGGCCGCAGAGGTCGATGAGCGAGGGCTGGCAGCCGGGGACGACCCGCTGCGCGACCACGTCGCGATAGTTGGCCTGGTAGAGAGCAACTTCCGCCGCCACGGCCTCGGTCGCCTGCCAGCCGGCGCTCAGCTCGAAATTCTTCACCCTCTCCGGCCGCAATCCATTGCTGGGGTAGCTCCGGACGTAGGAGAGGGTGCCGAATTTTTCGAAGTCGGTCGGATCTTTGAACGCCTCGGAATAGATCGCTTTGAAGACGCCGCGGCTGCGGGTGTAGACGGCGGCGAGGCGGGAGGTGAAGAGGGCGCCGAAGCCGGAGCCGGCGGCGCGCCGGTTGTTGAGCTGGTTGTAGTCGAGCCGGCCGCCCGCCACGAGCTTCAGATCGTTCCGCGGCCGGTAGGAGCCCTGGGCATAGACGGCGAGGTCGGTGTGCTCGATCTGCTCCGGGTTGGGGACGCTGAACGGCAGCGCTCTCGGGTCCTGGGGATTCTCCAGGTTGTAGGAGAGCAGGTCGGGCTGGCTCTCGAGGGAGCCCTTGCGGACCTCGAGCCCGCCGACGGCGGAGAGCTTCTCCGAAGGCTCATAGACGAGGCCGAGCTCGGTCTTCACCTGGCTCGACATCTCGCCGTAGGAGAGCACCTGGATCCAGGGCTTGGTGCCGAGGAACAGGTCGCCGAAGCTCAGTTGCGAGCCGCCGTAGGTGTTGAAGAGCAGGCTCTGGCTGTCGCCGCGGCGCAGGCCGGTCTGCAGGTAGCGGGTCGAGGCGTTGAACGTCAAGCCGGGCCCGAGCGGACGGGTGTATTTCAAAGAGAGGGCCGTCTCCTGGGGAGACCAGACCGAGCCCGGGAGCCGGAACAGGCCATAGACGGCCGGGACGGTCCCTTCCGAGAGGCGCCAGACCTCGGCGCCGAGGGTCAGGTTGGAGATCCGCAACCGGCCGTAGATCATCCAGTCGTCGGTGGGATCGGAGAATTCGGGCCTGAAATGGTCGAGGCCCTCCTGATCCAGGGAGCGGGCCAGGTTCACGGCCAGCGGGGTCGGCGCGACGACGGGCAGGCCGTCGGAGCCCTGCGCGACCGTGAAGAGGGGCGTGCCGCCGGCCGCACACAGCGGCGCGATCCTGGGGTCGTTGCAGAACGCGAAGGCCCGCAGGCCCTTCAGGGTCATTGTCTTCCCGTAGTCGAGGGCGGCCAGGTTCTTGCTCCAGTAGAGATACGACGAGAGGTCCTGCTCGTCGGAGCGGAAACGCCGCGCGGTGAACGACCAAGCGAGGCTGGAGCCCGCGTCACGCCCCGCCAGGGTGACGTCGGCGGCGCGGCTGGCGTAGGAGCCGGACGCGGCCTGGCCGCGGATGCCGAATCTCGCGCCTTCCGGGACGATCGCCTCCGGCTCTTTGGTGAGGATGCTGATCACTCCCGTATAGGCGTTCGCTCCATACATCGTGGAGGCCGGCCCGTAGATCACCTCGATGCGGTCGATGTTGCTCAACGGGTACTGCCGCGAGAGGTAGACGGCGTTGGTGCCGAGGTCGTTCTGCTCGACGCCGTCGAGGAGGAGGAGGTTGCGGTCGTTGGTGTTCGACCGGAAGCCGCGCTGGTAGAGCGTGGAGTAGACCTCGCCGTTGCTCCGCGAGATGTCGAACCCCGGCAGGTCGTGGAACACCTCTTCGAGGTCGTGATAGCCGCGGCGCTCGATCTCCTCGCCAGTGATCACCACCACCGTCGCGGGAGCCTCGCGCAGGCTCTCTTTGGTGCGCGACACCGAGGCGACCTGGGCGGTGGCCTGCTCGCGCCGCACCTCGGCGACCAACGCGGCGAAGCGCGGCGGCGGGCCGGGCTCGAACGCGGAATCGATCCGCAACAAAGTGGAGATCTCCTCGCGCGCCTTGCCGAGCTCGTCGGCGGCGAAGAAGGAGCGGGCGAGGAGCGAGTGGACCGCGAGGGCGGTGGCGCGGGAGATCCTGGCGCCGAGGCAGGGCGCGAGCTGCCCGGGGACGTCCTCGAAGAAGCCGAGGTCGTAGCTCTTCTGTGCCTGGACCAGGGCGTCGTCGCACGAGGTCTGCGCGGACGCGGCGTCCGCCCCGGCAAGAGCGAGCAAGGACACGAGAACGATCGAGAGAGGACGCATCCGTCAGTTTCCTTTTTCTGGGATCGGGCAGGGCGACTCCGCCACGTAGGCGAGGTCCGCCGGCATCGATCGACTCCACTCTTCCTGGGTCAAGACGCGGTGGACGCCGGCACAGAGGGCGCGGGCGAGGGCCTCGGTCCGCGCCGGCCAGAGCCGCACCGTGCGGTCCTGGCCGCCGGAAACCACGCGCTGGCCGTCCGGGGTGAACGCCACCGACCAGACCCAGCCCTCGTGGCCGGGGAGCACGATCGGTTGCGCGCCAGGGTGCTGCACGTCCCACAGGCGCACGGTGCCGTCGGCGCTCGCCGAGGCGAGGAAATCCCCTCGCGGATTGAAGCGCAGGGAGCTCACGCTCGAGGCGTGGCCCGGCAGCGAGACCGGCGCACCGGCCCTTCCGATTGCGGCGAGCACGATCTCTCCGCGGCCGGCACCGCAGGCGAGCGACGTCCCGTCCGGGCTGAAGGCGAGGCTGCGGACGTCCAGGGTGCCGCATGCGGGACGCGGTGGGGCGGCGGCTTGTCGGATGTCCCAGAGCACGGCTCCCCCCTTCGCCAGCCCCGCCGCCAGGGTCTTGCCGTCCGGGCTGAAGGCGACCGCGTTGACGCGCCTGCCTGCACCGAGCGAGAGGGGTGCGGTCTCGGGGTGGCTGGTATCCCAAAGCTTGATGCCGTCCGGGCTCCCGGCCGCGAGCAGGCTGCCGCCGGGCTGGAAGGCCAGCGAGCTCACGGCGGCGGCCGGGAGGTCGCGCGGCGGCGAACCGGGCTGCCGGAGGTTCCAGAGGCGGATCGAGCCGGGGCCTCCGGCCGCGAGGAGATCGCCCTCGGGGCGGACCGCCACTGTGCGCACCGGGCCCGAGAAGCTGGCCAGCAGCGCTGGTTTGGCGGCGGGCTGGCGGAGATCGAAGCGGAGGAGCTTGCCGTCTTCCCCGCCGGAGATGGCCGTCTGGCCATCCGGCGTCACGACGACGGCGCGGACGCCGTCCTGATGGCCGCGGAGCACGGGCAGCGGGCCGAGAGCCACCCGCAGGGCATTGAAGAGGTCGGGATCCTCCGCCACCCCGCCGTTGTCGCGGTTGAGCCGGTAGGCTTCCAGCGCGAGCAGGGCCGGCAGCTCGCGGTCCTCGCCGGCCTGCTGCGGGCGGACGATCTGCAGCGAGAGGGCGCGGGCGAGGGAGAGCCGCCGAAGCTTCAGGGCCTGCTGCTCGGAGGCCTGCGCCTGGCCGCGCGCCGTTTCCGCCTGCTGCTGCTCCTCCTCGGCTTTCTCGCGCTGTTTCTGCTCGGCGGACCGGGCCACGACGGCCTCGAGCGTCTTGGCCTCGGCCTTCTGGCGTTCGCTCTCGGCGATCCCGCGCTGCTCCTGCGCGAGCTTCGACTGCTGCTCGGCGTTCTGCTCCTGCCGCTGCGCATTTCGCTTCTCGGCCTCGGCGAGGAGGCTCTGCTGCTCCGCCCGCACCTTCTGCCGCCGCGCTTCCTCGGCCTGCCGGGTGGCGATCCCTTTCTGCGTGTTGGCGAGCGTCTCCTGCTCCCGGGCTCGCTTCAGAGCCTCCTGCGCCGTCTGTTTCTGCGTCCAGGCATAGGCGCCGAAGGCCAGGATCACCAGCGAGACCGCGGCGAAGACCAGGGCCAGGATGCGCGCCCGCCGCAGCTCGCGCCGGCGGCGCGCCTCCCGTTCCGCGATCTGCTGATCCCTCTCCGCCTTGCTGGCGTCGAGGAAGCGCATGGCGCGCGCAAACGTGGGATCGTAGCGCCGCGCCCAGGCCTCGGTCGGCTTTTCCGCCTCGCGCCAGGCCAGCGCGAGCTGCAGCTCCGGATCGCGCCAGAGCGCCGCCGCGCCCTCCTCATGGCGGCCCGCGGCCTTGGCGACGCCCAGGTAGAGCCGGGCCGACCGGGCTTCCGCGTCGGCCCAGCCGGTCATGCGGCTCCAGATGCGCATCAGGCTCTCGTGCGAGATGTCGAGGATCGAGCCGGCGTGGAGCGGAATGCCCGCCGGCGGCATGAGGAAGGACCGCCCGGGCTTGCGGAAGGTCTCGACCACGGCGGCGACCTGGTCCTCGCTCGCTCCGGCCAGCTCGGCGATCTCGCCGAGCGGCGCGGGATGGCGGATGCCGCGCTCGTCGGTCCCCTTGTCGGTCAACGCCTTGAACAGCTTTTCGGCCAGCGCCTGGCCGGCGGCGTCCAGCTCGCCGAAGGCCTCCTCGGCGTGGCGCGACAGCGCCTCGCCCATGGTGCCGATCGCGTCGTAATGGCGGAGGTCGAGCGGCTCGCCCGGCGTATGGTCGTCCTCCCAGGCATTCCAGGTCCGCAGCAGGGAATGTTGCAGGATCGGGAGCTGGTCCGGATCGTCGCCGACGTCGTTGAGCAGGCGCGAGACGAGGCGCGGCGCGATCACCGCCCCGCCGACCGCCACCGGACCGGCGATGGCGGAGCGCAGCTCGTCGCGGGTCATCCGCGGCACCAGGTAGAGGCCGGCGTTGATGGCTTCCGGGAGATCGCCGAATTCCATGCAGTTGCCGATGAAATCCGAGCGCATGGTGAGCGCGACGTAGCAGGGCACTTCGTGGTGCCGCGCCGCTTCGAGGAGGAGCTTGACGAAGGCGACCGCTTCGTCGTGCCCGGCCAGCCGGCGGCTGCTCTTGAACCGGAAGATCTCTTCGAACTGATCGATCAGCACCAGCACGTTGTCGCGCTGGCGCAGGCGCACCTGCCGGATGCATTCGACGAGCCCCATCTTGCTGGCCCGCAAGGTGGTCTCGAAAAAGGCGCGCGTCAACGCCGCGTCGTCTCCCTCGCCCAGGGCCTCGGGAGCGCTCAACGCCGCCGCCAGGTTGCCGAGCGGAGTCTCGCCGGGGCGCAGGATCGCCACCCGCCAGCTCGAGCCTGCCCGCGTCATGCCGCCGCCGTGGAGCGAGGGGATGAGTCCCGAGCGCACCAGCGACGACTTGCCGCAGCCGGAGGTGCCGAGGATCGCGAGGAACCGGGTGGTCCGCAGGCGGTGGACCAGCTCGTCGGTCTGCTTCTCGCGGCCGAAAAAGAGATAGTCCTCGTCGGGCTCGAAGGGGCGCAATCCCGGGAACGGATTGAACCGGGCCGCCAGGGGCATCGCCAGATTGCTTTGCATCACTGCACCCCTCGCGCCCGGTCGAGCTCGGTGAGGAACGGCGCCAGCGCCTGCGGAGAGAAGCCGCCGGCCGGCTCGCGCAGCACCGTGGCTTCCAGAGTGCGGAGCCGCTCCTTCTGCGGAGTCGGCGGATGGCCGACGTAGATGCCGCGGGCGAGCAGCGGTTTCTCGCGGCCGAGGCCGGCGCTCTTCTGCAGCTCGCGCAGCTTGCGCCGGAGCCACGGCTCCCCCGCCTCGCCATAGAAGAAGAGGACGGCGTCACAACTGCACAGGCTCTCCTCGTGATCCATCCGCGCCTGCGCCTCGTCCTCGTCGAAGAGCGGGAGCGTCACCTCGAAACCCTGATCGAAAAGGAAGTCTTCGAGCGGCCGGGCCGCCTCGACGTCCATCGGATCGCAGACGAGATAGAGGTGCGTGAGCTCCTGCTGAGTCGCCGGCGCGAGCTTCTTCGCGACCTCCGGCGGAGCGAGCTGGCGATAGATCAACGTCTTCAGGTCCTCCAGAGGGACCTCGAGCAGCTCGGCCGCGGCGTGCACGCTGGGTGCGGTGTGCAGATACCGGATGAGGTCCCGCTGCCGTTCGTCCTCGACCGCGAGACCGGGCGGCAGCCAGATCAGGCGCGAGAGCACTCCCTCGGCGCTGCGTTCGGCGGCGATCTCCTGCTGCAACACCACGATCGAGCGGGTTTCTCCCTCCGGCACGACGCCGTAGTTCTTACCGATGAGATGGATCGAAAGCGTCGAGCGGGCGATTTGCGCCCGCACGACCGAGGTGAAATCGCCGGCGACGAGCGGCAGCGCCTGATCCGGGAGCACCTCGTAGCCGTTGCGGATCAGATCGCGTTTGATCGCCTCGCGCTCCTCGCGGAGGTCGAAGCTCGCCTCGGCCAGATACACCGTGCCTTTATGGGTCACCGGCTCGGG
>JADMIO010852413.1_pt1 | contig 17668 bp, 31 predicted proteins | sample 8958161 | NCBI WGS metagenome assembly JADMIO01 (sample SAMN16585339, study PRJNA669376) | soil metagenome | isolation source: Crop rotation soil | place: USA: Cullars Rotation, Alabama | collected 2011
CTTTCCCAATAGAAAGATTAATTTTTAACAACCTTGAAGAACACAACTCGTGCGTTTACCAAACTCTCGTAGGCATTTAAGAAGTTTTTATCTCGCAGGTCAGTTTCTTCCTTTCCTGAAGCAGGATGAGAGTAATTGTAAAGAGCTCGAAGCGTCTCATTCTGCAAAAAGCTTCCATAGTTTAAGGTTCCATTCAAAATTTCAGGCGATAAATAAACTGACAAGACTCCAGTATGGTCATCTGTAAATTTAAGCCCTGTTCCCATAAACAACTTGCGACTTGCTGAAATTATTCTCGTATCCGGCTGCTCTTTATCAGTTAACACAACTTGTACATTATTCAAATACCCCGTTCTACCCTGAGAATCTGTTACCGGCACCGTTTGCAATTTCCAAAATTTCAAAAGATCAATTAACTGCTCCTTATTTTGAAGAGTTGCTGTGTAATGAGCGGCTGTGGAAGATACAGATACATCCAAACTTTTCGGATTAACTTGTGGCGGTGGAGTATTCACAAGATTGTTACCGAATTTAAACGGAGACAGTAGCTTACCTAGCGGAAGAATATTAAAAAATGACAAGACTACAATTCCAACAACAATAAGAAGAACGATTATAAGAGATTCTATTCCAAACAGTTTGAGTGCTTTTTTGTTCTCGCTTTCTTGGTGAACTGCATCTCCATCCATATATCTATGGTATAGTTGTGAAACCCTATTGTCAATTAATAATAGAAGAGCTACCCTTCAATGATCGTTCCTTTAAACTTTTTCCCTTCAAGATAGTTTTTTATGTTTACAAAGTCTTCCCCATCAATGATAATTACTCTGAGATTTAATTCTTGAGCACGTTTTGCAGCGATTGGATCAAAGGGCGCATTCATTCCGGGAGTCCATGTGTTTCCCACAATTGCTCTAAACTCGTCCCATGTTAAATGTGTATATGGCTTTGCATCTTTGTGTGTTTTTGGATCTTTGTCGTACACCATAGGAACATTTGAAAGGTTTAAAATCGTTTTTGCTTTATAGTCTTCACAAATGATCGTATTGCAAAAATCTGTACTCCACCCTGGCTTCCAGCCTGAGGCAACAACAACAGGCTCATCAACCTTGCGAATAATTTCATAATGTTTAATAACGTAGGGGTGTGCAATATCTCGAAAGATAGTTCGCACTAAATGAGCATTGAGTTTTGTTGCATGAATTCCCAGCCAATCTAAATCATCAGCTGACAATTCGTGTCCCAATACAAGTCGACCTGCATCTCTATAGTTACGAGCAATTTTTCCTCCTCCAACAACTAAGAAGAATTGAATGTTAGGGTCGAGTTTTATTTCAGATCTTACGAAATTGTTGAGTTTTTTAAGAAAACTAACGGATACTCCTTCCTGGGGGTGAATGAGGGAACCACCAACTGACACAACAATTCTGTTTCTATGTGGCATAAATTAAAAGTGCACTTGCCAGATTATCAAATGTTTCAGTTTTTTTCAAGCCTGCGTGCTTCTCGTGCCTTGATTAACTCTGTATACACTTGCAATAAATTGTTTACTGCTCCTTCAATTGAGAAGTTTTGAGCAATATCTTTACTTTCTTTTCCAAATCTGTCTTGTAACTTTTTGTCTTGCAAAAGAATAACCATGTGTTTTGCAAAATCATCTGGATCTTTTTTTGTTAAGAATCCATTTCTGTTGTTTTCTACTAATGGTAGTACTGCTTTGTCTGTTATTGCAACCACTGGTTTTCCAGCAGCCATTGCCTCAGTCGTAACCGTTGGTAAAACATCAGTATCTGATGTCATGAGGGATACAACTGACGCCTTATATGCGCTTGCAACCATTTCTCTATTCTGAAACCCTGTCATTATAACGCTTTCCGACATTCCTTCTTTCTTAATTAACTCACTCATCTTCTTCATCTGTACTCCATCTCCAATAATAACTAATTTTAAGTTAGGAATTTGTTGTTGAGCAATCTTCGTTGCTTTAATTGCAATATCTACATTTTTTCCTGGATCAATTCTCCCGACAGAAATAACCATTGGTGTTTCCTCATCTACCTTATAGGTATCTCTAAAGAGTTTGTCGTTTGCAGTCTCAAACTCTTTTAAAACAATTCCATTGTGGATTACTTTAATGGGAGTTTTAATTCCTGCGTCTTTTAACTCGTCCCCTGCACGGTTTGAAGGAGCAATAATCATATCGTGGAAGGAAAAATACCACCTGTAAGTTGGAATTAAAAATGGCCATGCAAGTGGAAGAAGCATGGGGGCTGTCCAACGAACGTATTGAGTAAAGGGTGTGTGAAGTGTTGCAACCATGGGAATATTTAATTTCTTTGAGATGTGATGTCCAAAAAAGCCTGCAATAAACAAATGGTTATGAACTACATCAATTTTTTTTTCTTCAAACAACTTCGTAAGCTTACGGCTATGTGGAATTACAAATCGGTCAAGAGGTCGTAAGGGATTAATAAGTGAGGGAAGACGAAACACATTTTCTTTGTCATTTGTGTCTTTCCCAGAAGAAGGTGCAACAATATACACTTTGTGACCTTTTCTCTCTAATTCTGCTTCTAACAAGTCAATTTGAGTAACAATACCGTTAACTGCAGGATGATAATTATCGGTCACAAACAATATATTCACGACTTCATTGTATCTTACTTTGGAGGAAAAAAGAATATGTGTCGGGATGCCGCGAATCGAACGCGGACTACTGCACCCCCAGCGCAGCGTACTACCACTATACTACATCCCGGGACAATCTCTGATTTTATCAAATTACGCACTTTCTGCATATATTGGTATCGTTTGATACATTTGATACGGGTTGAAAAATAATCGAAAGATGTTAGTATATTACTCAAATGGCGAAACAGGCAAAAAACGCAGTATCAAATGGACTTGCAACAACCGCAGCTAACGCCTCTGCCTCTTCTTCACAACGATTAGAAGCAATCAACATGGCGATGGAACAAATTCAACGCCAATACGGAAAAGGTTCCATCATGAAGTTCGGAGATGCATCTGAAAAGATGGCAATTGAGGTAATACCTACGGGATCTCTTGCATTGGATTTAGCACTTGGCGTAGGAGGACTACCACGAGGACGCATAATTGAAATCTTTGGACCAGAAGCTTCAGGTAAAACCACATTGTGTTTGTCAGTTATTGCAGAGGCTCAGAAAAAGGGAGGAATTGCTGCCTTTATCGATGCAGAACACGCACTTGATCCACTATGGGCGCAAACTATTGGAGTAAAACTTGAAGACCTAATTATCTCCCAACCTGATACAGGAGAACAGGCATTAGAAATTACAGAACAGTTAATTCGTTCTGGAGGAGTAGATGTCATAGTTGTTGATTCAGTTGCAGCTCTTGTACCACGAGCAGAAATCGAAGGAGAAATGGGAGACGCTGTGATGGGAATGCAGGCTCGACTTATGTCTCAAGCATTACGAAAACTTACTGCTGTTATTTCAAAATCAAAAACAATTGTAATCTTTACAAACCAATTACGACAGAAAATTGGAGTTATGTTTGGAAACCCTGAGACAACTCCTGGAGGACTCGCCTTAAAGTTCTATGCTTCTGTACGACTCGATACACGAAAGATTGATACGATTAAAGATGGCGACAAAGTAATTGGAAACAGAACGAGAGTTAAGATTGTTAAAAACAAAGTCTCTCCTCCATTTCGAGTTGCTGAGTTTGATGTAATGGGTGGAGTTGGAATCTCAAAGGAAGGAAATGTGCTAGATGTGGGAATTGAGACAGGAATTATTCAAAAGTCTGGAGCATTTTTGAGATACGGAGAACTTATGCTAGGACAAGGACGAGAAGCAGCAAAAGAATATCTTATTGAAAATCCAAACATTATGAAAAAAATCGTTGATGAGGCAATGCAAAAATCCAAAGAAAACAAACCAATGATTTCAATGGGAATGGATGAAACAAAGGACAACGAGAACGCAATGGAAGAATAACCGCGCAGACGACCAAGACTACGCATTTACTCGAGCAATTCGCTACTTAAATCTCCGTGCACGAAGTAAAAAAGAAATACATGACTATCTGTTAAGAAAACAGTTTAATCCTCCTGCGATTACTCACGCAATTGAGAAACTTATTGAACTTAAGTTTTTAAATGACGAAGAATATGGAAAAAGTTTTGCCCGTTCTCGACAAGTATATAAAGGAAGAAGTAGATTCTTAGTAAGTTATGAGTTAAAACAAAAAGGACTAACTGAGGACACGATCGAATCAGTAATGAGTAACTCCCAAGAAGATTTCCAAACTGCAAAAGACTTTGTAGAACGAAAAAAACGCGTCTATATAACAATGGACAAATTAAAGTTTAGGGAAAAAATGATGCGCCTCCTTCAATCTCGGGGTTTTTCCTTTGATATAATCAAGAAAGTTTTACAAGACTTATGAGACACATACAAACGTCGGTTAATAACTTTGTTCACTGTGGAGATGACTATTTGTTTTTACTTCGAGGTAAAGACAAAAAGGTAGATGCAGGAAGACTCAATTCGATTGGTGGAAAGGTGGAACCTGGAGAAAATTATCTTGACGCAGTAATACGAGAAACTGAAGAAGAAATTGGCTTAAAGATTGAACCCAGCGAGATAGAATTCCTAGGTATCTTGCGACTTGAGGAGGGGTATGAAGAAGATTGGGTTGCATGTTTCTTTAAAACTGAGGTTAAAACAAAACACATACCACATGGGACAAAAACTGATGATGGAACTTTGTTATGGCTTCACAAAGATACTATATTAAATTCTGATTATGAGTTGGTGGATGACTTGAACTATTCATTTGAAGATATCGTAAAAAACGATACTGTGTTTTTTGCAAATGCACTCATAAACAATAAGGAAAAGGTCCAAAAGTATAGCGTTTCAAAGATTCCAAGAAAATAATATGCAGAAAAAATTCTCTCTGTGGATTAAACCATCTACCCAAATTCTTGAATATTCTCAACCTATTATTGAACGTCTTTCAAAGGAATACAGTTTGCCTCTATTCCCAGCGCACATAACTCTTCTTGGAGAATTTATCAGAGAAAAAGACGAAATAGTTGAGAAAACAAAAGCATATGCCAAAACACTAACTCCTTTTGAAATACAATTTAGTGAAGTTTCCTTCAGCACTACCTTTTTCCAAGCAGTTTTCTTTCGAGTTAAGTCCTCAGCAAAACTTCTTGAAGCAAACCTGCACGCAAAAGAGCAATTTGAAATAGAAAACTCAGTCTACATGCCTCACATGAGTATTACGTATGGGAACAAAACAATTCAGGAGCGAGAAGATATTGCGCATTCTCTTAAACTTCCAAATCTGCCTTCATTTCAGTTTGAGACAATAGTAATAAACACGGGAAGTGATGACACAAAGGACTGGGAACAAGTATTAGAAATACCAATAGGAAGATAGCTTATCGCTTTGGTGAAGACTTCTTTCGTCGTGCTTTTCCTGCGTTTCCAACTTTTCGTCTTTCTCGAGTTCTCGAGTCACGAGTAAGATATCCATTATCAAGCATTGTCTTGTGGTGTTTTTCTGTGTCCATTGCATCAAGTGCTCGGGCAATTCCATGAATAAGTGCTTCTAACTGTCCATGCAATCCTCCACCTGTTATTCGAGCTGAGATAATATATTTCCCATCTACTCCTGCAACAGTAAGAATTCTCTTGTATGTTGGCTCAAAGGTTTTGAATGGAAAATATTCTGCTATTAATTTACTGTTAACTACAGTGTCTCCTCGTTTTCTTTCTGCACCAAATACTTGTGTAGATGCTGAGTCGTAAATTCGTACACGAGCAACAGCTTCACGTCGTCTTCCAACAGCTTGTGTAAAAGATTTTGGTTGTTTTTTGTCAGTTGTTGCCATAGTTATTTAAATTTGTCCTCGTATGGATGTTCACTTCCAGAATACACATAAAGTCTTTTTAACATTTGATCTCTTAATTTGTTTTTTGGAAGCATACCAGATACTGCATGTTGCACTATTTTAACAGGATTTTTTGCTCGAACCTCTTCAAGTCGTGCTTTCTTAAGTCCACTTGAGTAACCAGAGTAATTTGTATATATCTTTTGCTTTTCCTTGTTTCCGGTAACATCAACTGTTTTTGCATTTGTTACGACTACATAGTCTCCACAGTCTAAGTTTTTTGCAAAATATGGCTTTCCTTTACCCATTAAGAGTCCTGCAATCTTTGTTGCATTTCGTCCTAATATCTTTCCGTTAACATCAATAAGATGCCAATTTCGGACTATATCAGTTGCTTTTGTTGGTTTTGTTAAATGTTGCATTATTTTGTCTCCTTCTTTGCTTTCTTTTCCTTTGTAACTTCTTTTTCCTTTTTAGCTGGTGCCTTTTTCACTTTTTCCTTTGGTTCTTCTACCTGTACTGAACTTTCAACTGCTTTTGTCTCTTTCTCAGTTGTTTTGTCTACTGCAACCGGTGCTGCTGAAGGAATCTTTTCAACAAATTCAATAAGAACCATTGACGCATTATCCTTCTTTCGTCCCCCAAGTCTAATTATTCGTGTGTATCCCCCAGGTCGTCCTTTAAAGGCTGTAGCAATTTCAACAAGTCGTTCAGCAGTTGGAACATGAACGTGCTGCTTTAAGTATGCAAGCGTGTTTGAATCGTTTCTCATTGCTCGTGTTATAAGTTTTTCAACTTCTCCACGAATAGACTTTGCTTTAGCTTCTGTAGTTTTAATTCTACCATGCAAAACAAGCGCTTGTGTTAAAGATTTAAACAGCGCCTTTCTTTGATTTGTTGTTCGTTTTAATTTTCTTCCAAAAACTCTTTTTTTCATAATTGTCCCCTAAATACAAATAAAGCGTCGGTTAAGACGCATTATCATGTGTTTCAAACCGAAATTGTCAATTTTGGCAGTTTAAATGGAGAACTCAATTCCCTTTTCTTTCAAACTTTCAGAAATTACTGACAAAGATTTTGCACCTAAATTTCTGTAGTTCATAAGTTCCTTTTTAGGAGTTGTTAAAAGTTGTCCAACTGTTTCAATTCCTGCATTTCTTAATGAATTGTAGATTCGTGTTGGCAAGTCTAATTCGTCAACTGTCATCTTCATTACTTCGTCAGAAAGCTTTGGTGAAGCAGATACTTGTTCAATTACTACATCCTCATCTTGTTCGTATACTCTCATGAAGTATGACACTAAAATTCGTCCTGCTTGCTCAAGGATTGCTGAAGGAGAAACTGTTCCATCAGTCCAAACATCTAACACGAGTTTGTCATAATTAGTTTGTCGTCCAACACGAGTTTGTTCAACTTTGTAGTTTACTTTTGTTACTGGGGAAAAAATTGCATCAACTGGAATAACTCCAATTGTTGAAATCTTTCGCTCTTCAGCAAGTGAGTAGCCAAGACCTTTTTCAACGGTCATTTCCATTTCAAGCTTTGCTTTCTTGTCATTCAAAGATCCAAGGTAGTGTTCTGGATTAACGATTTCAATTCCATCGGTTGTTTCAATATCTCCTGCTGTGATTTGTCCAGGTCCTGTAACGTCAAGCGTAATCTTTCCTTCTCGTTTTGCATCGCTCATCTTAACTCTAAGCATTTTAATGTTTAAGATAAGTTCAATGATGTCTTCTTTAAGTCCTGGAAGAGTTGAGAACATGTGTTTTACTCCGTTAATCTTAACTGAAGTAACTGTTGCTCCTTCGATTCCGGTTAGAAGTACTCGGCGGAGTGCAACTCCGAGAGTGTTTCCGAATCCTGGTTCAAGTGGTTCAAAAACGAAACGAGCGTACTCGCTTGTTTCTTCCTCTGTAACTACTTTATATGTAGGGTTTATCATGTTTTAGTGTTTGATAACAATTAAAGCCTAGACAGTACGGCAATTGCCATATGTCAGGCTTCGTTTAGCTATTGTACTACTATCTACTGTAAAATTCAATAACTAACTGATAATCGACTGGATTTGGCACTTCTGTACTCTCTGGAAGGCGTACAAAGACTCCTTCAGTGTTCTTTCGCTCTACAAACGGAAGCAAATTTGCCTCCTCTTTTCCTTCTTGGAGCTTTGCAATGGAAGTGTCAAGCGTAATCTTGTCTCCTTCTTTGACAATGTATGAAGGGATATTAACTTTTTTTCCATTTACTAACACGTGTTTGTGAGACACAAATTGTCGAGCCTGGTTTCGTGAGTTTGCAAATCCAAGTCTGTAAACTACATTATCAAGTCGTGTTTCTAATAATTGAACTAACACATTTTCAGTGTTTTCTCTCTTTCGTTGTGCAAGGTTAACGTAATTTCTGAATTGCTTTTCGAGTAATCCATAAATTTTCTTAAGTTTTTGCTTTTCTCGAAGTTGGAGTCCGTATTCAGAAGTCTTTCTTCGTCCCTTTTTTCCATGAATTCCAGGAATAGCAGTAAGACGTCTTTCCAAAGATGGAGAAGTCTTTTCTAGAATGTTTACTCCTTCAAGTCGTGCTAATCTATGTTTTGGTCCTGTATATCGTGCCATATTTTATACTCTTCTTTTCTTTTTAGGTCGTGTCCCATTGTGTGGGATTGGTGTAACGTCTGCAATCATTGAAATAGAAAGTCCTGAATTTCGTACTGCTCGAAGTGCTGCATCTCGACCAACTCCTGGTCCTTTAATATATACTTCAACACTTTGAAGCCCTACTTCTTTTGCTTTCTTTAAAGCCTCATCTACTGCTTGAGTTGCAGCAAACGGAGTAGACTTTCGTGTTCCTTTGTATCCCATGTTTCCACTACTACTCCACGAAATTGTGTCTCCCTTTTCGTTTGTAATGGTAACTAAGGTATTGTTAAAGGTTGTACTTACGTACACTCTTCCGTTTCCGGTAACGGTCATTTTTTTGTTTTTCTTTGCTTGTGGTTTTACTTGTACTCGTGCCATATATGTTATTTTGCTGGAGTTGCCATTTTCTCTGCTAACTCCTTTTTGATTGCTCCAATTGTTACACGCTTTCCTCGTTTTGTACGAGCATTGGATCGTGTTCTTTGTCCTCGTGCAGGAAGATTTTTTGCATGTCTCCCTCCCCGGTATGAATTAATGTTTTTAAGTCGCTTAATGTCTTCAAAAATCTCTCCTCGTAAATCTCCTTCAATTTTTACCGTATCAAGCGCTTTCTGAATTCGTGTTATCTCTTCTTCAGTTAATGTGTTTGTCCTCTTTGCTGGATCAATTTGTGCCCGTTCTAAAACTGCGATTACATTTGTTCGTCCAACACCATAAATATAGGTTAGAGCTATATCAACTCTTTTTCCGTCTGGTATGTTTACTCCTGCAATACGCATATTAATTTCTGTGTCTAAAAATAATTCTACCTTTCGTTTTGTCGTATGGTGTCATCTCAATACGAACTTTGTCACCTGGCAAAATCTTGATAAAGTGAATTCTCATTTTGCCTGAGAGATGACACAAAACTACACGCCCTCCCTCAATTTCAACTCTAAATAAAGTGTTGGGCAAGACTTCAGTCACCGTTCCATCTATCTCTATACTTCCTTGATGTGGCATGTGTTTTTAACCTAAAAAGCCACTCTTAGAACCTCTAAGAGTGCTTAGTTTGTATATTCTATCAAACTATACGCACTATATCAAGGCTAAAGTGTTTCACCAGGAAAGTGGGTTAAAAGGGAAGGACCCTCCTCTGTTATAACGAGTGTTCTTTCAAAAACTGCAGACAATGATCCATCTTTTGAAACAATTGTCCAGTCGTCAGATCCTTCATATTCAACTTCACGCTTTCCCATATTATATATAATTTCAATCGCAATTGTCATATTGGGCACTAAAAGTGGAGTTTTTTCTATTGGTTTTGACAAATACCCGGGAATTTGTGGTTCTTCATGCAATTCTTTTCCTACACCATGTCCTACAAGCGAATGAACCACTGAATACCCGTTTTGTTTTTCAATTATGTCCTGCATTGCACGAGAAATATCTCCCACGTGGTTTCCAGGCTTTGCCTGTCTAATTCCTGCATACATTGCCTCTTTTCCAGCCTCTAAAAACTTGTATATCGCTTTGTTGTTTGTTTTCCCAACAACTACAGTTTCCGCCATATCTGAGTGATACCCATCTAAATATACTCCTGCGTCAATTGTTATGATGTCACCCTCTTTTAATACTCTCTCTTTTGGAATTCCATGAACTACTACATCATTTGTTGCAACACAAACTGCATGCTTGTACCCAGGTACTTTCTTAAACCCTGGAAACCCTCCTAGCTCAGCTATGCGTTTATCTGCATATGTGTCAAGCTCTATTTCAGTTATTCCAGGTTTAACTAACTCAAGCGTCTCCTTGAGTACGATTCCAAGCATTTCTCCTGCCTTTGCCATTATTTCTATCTCTTGTTGTGTTTTAGTGTTGTGTTTCATACTTCGTCTATTGCGTGCAGTATGTCTTGCTGCACCTTTTCAATTGTTTGCTCTCCATTAATTTCCTTAAGCAATCCACGACTTCTATAGTGGTCTAAAACTGCCATTCTGTCCTTGTCCTGTATTTCTCGTCTCTCTTCAACAGTTTCTATCGTGTCATCTGCTCTTCCCCGTCTTTCCTTTGCAATTTCAAACCGTTTTATCATTTCGTCTTCTGAAATGTTAATAACTATCACTGCCTTAATCTGTGCGTCTTTCCCTTCTAAATACTTTTCTAAATACGTAATGTCTTCTGCTGTTGCTGGAAAGTTATCGAGTATTAAATCACCTCGTGTTTGATCCATTTTGGAGGCAATTAAGGGAAACTTAATTTCATTCGGTAGATGCTTTCCTTGCATACTATATTCCTCGTATGCTTTTTTAAACACAGGATCATTTTCTCGAGCTTCTCGAATTAAATGCCCCATTGAATATCGAGGAATTCCACCTAATGACGCTTCCAGTAAACTTCCTTGCGTTTCTTTTCCAGAAAGCGGTGGGCCGATTAAAACATATATGTTTTTCATATACTTTTAAGTACTGCTTCTAGTTTCTTTTCTAAATCCTTTTGAGTCCCATTGTTTTCAATGTATATATCTGCACTTGTTACGCATACTGCAACATGTAATCCCGTGTCTTTCTCTCCTACACCCATATCCCGTTTGTCTAACTTTTCAAACAGTTCTGGAGTTAGTTTTTCGCGTCTTTTTAACTTTGACAATCTTTTATATCGAACCTCTCTATTTGAAAGCAATGCAATAAGCGTAAACTTTCCAATCTTTTTCAACTCTTCTATCTCCCCTAAATTGCGGATCCCTTCAATAACTATTTTTTCTAACTTTTTGTCTTTAATTGCTTCCTCTGCTTTTAGTGCTAAAACCCCTGTTCCATGTAACTCACGCCACGAATTTCCTAAATCCTGTAATTTCTTTCGAGTTACTTTTGAGTCTCCTGAATAGACAAGAGCATCTTCTAAAAATTTGGAAAGAACAATTTTAGTAAATCCCTTTGTTTCAAGATAGTCTGCGGCAGTACTCTTTCCGCTTCCAAACGTTCCGGTAATTCCAATAATTGTGGGTTGCATGTGTTATTGACCGATACTTGAAAGAATCTCAGAAGTTATTTTCTCTATCTCTTGCTCACCATCAACTTCCAGAAGTTTTCCTTTTCCTCGGTAGTACTCTATAACTGGCTCTGTCTTGTTGTGAAACTCATCAATTCGCTTCATTAATGCCTTTAGTGTGTTGTCTTCTCGTACTCCTTCTTCGTCTCGTCCTGCAAGACGCCATAATGCTTCTTTATCAGACACTTTAAGATAGATGACTTTTTCTACTCCATTTGGAAATGCTTCAGCCTGTGGAACTGTTCGAGGAAATCCATCTAAAATATATCCTTTCTCGTACTCTGGATGTCCAAGGTATTCAACAACAATTTCTAATGTCTTGTCGTCTGGAATTAAATATCCAGCGTTCATTGTTTCCTTAATGTAGCGCCCCAGGGGTGTTTTTTCCTTTGCCATTTCTCGAAAGATATGTCCACTTGAAAGATATGGAATACCTAATTTTTCAGACAAGATGTTTCCCTGAGTTGACTTTCCACTTCCTTGAATTCCAATAAGTATTAGTTTCATGTGTTTTCTATCTTAAAAACTTGTCATAGTTTCTCTGAACCATTTGCACATCTAATATCTTAACAGTTTCTATAACAACTGACACAACAATCAAAATACTTGTTCCTCCAATTAACAAATTCTGGTTTTGAACAATAATGTGAACAATTGAAGGAAGTACTGCTACCAACCCTAAGAAGACTGCTCCAGCAAGTGTAATACGCGTTACGATAAAATTTAAAAATGAAGCTGTTGCCTTCCCTGGTCTTACGCCAGGAATAAAGCCACCATACTTTTGAATGTCTTCAGCAATCTTTGTGGGGTTAAATACAACTGCAGTATAGAAGTAGGTAAAGCCTACAACTAACAAAAAGTACATAATATTGTAGATTGGTCCGTTGGGATTAAAGTATGTTGCAACAGTTGCGCCAATTCCAGAAAGTGCTGCGTTTTTACTCGTTACCATAACGTTTGCAATAATTGAGGGAAGTAAAACTAAAGAAACAGCAAAGATAATTGGAATAACTCCTGCTTGGTTTAATTTCAATGGTAAGTGAGTTGATTGTCCTCCATATGATTGGCCACCTCGAACTCGTTTTGCATAGAAGATGGGAACACGCCTCACTGCTTCGTTAATTGCAACAACTGCACCAATTACGACAATTGCCATAACAAGAAGGATACCAATGTTTAACAATTGTTCGGCTGTAATTGTACTAATTGTTTGAGAGAAAATAACCGGAACTCGTCCTACAATTCCTGCAAAGATTAAAAGTGAAATTCCATTCCCCAGGTTTTGTTCTGAGATCAACTCTCCAATCCACATTGCAATCATTGTTCCTGCGGTAAGCATTAATACAAATGACAAAATTTGAATTGGGTCAAGTGTCGTTACAATGTTTTGACTCTTTAATAATGCGTACATTCCAACTCCCTGAACAATAGCGAGTGGTATTGTAAGATATCTCGTGTACTGGTTAATTTTTTGTCTTCCATACTCTCCTTCTTTAGATAATGCTTCAAGCTTAGGAAATACAATTGTTAAAAGCTGTAAAACGATTGACGCATAGATATATGGATTAAGTCCCAAGGCTAAAACTGAAAACGAGGAAAGTGTTCCACCAGAGAAGATATCAAGTATTCCCAATAATTGGTTTTGTGCAAAGAGGGATTTAAGTTGAGCAATATTAACTCCAGAAACTGGGATGTGGGCAAATAGTCGGAAAACTAAAAAAAGAAACAAAATGATTAGTATCTTTTTTCTAATTTCCTTGTCTTTATAACTATTCTTAAATATTTTAAAAAATATAGACATGGAAAAAAACTAGACCGTAACTGTTCCGCCTGCTTTTTCTATCTTTACCTTTGCTGATTTTGAAACGGGAAGGTTAACGGTTAAAACCTGAGTTAATTCTCCATCTCCTAAAATCTTTACGCCAAACATTTGTGCTTCGTCCTGTCGTGCAAGTTTGTTTTGCACTAATACTTCAACTGTAACAGTAGATTTTGCAGGAAGCTTGTTTAAGTCTTTAACGTTTACAATAACTGGACCTTGTCGTGGCACATTGTTTCGTCCCTTTCCTTTTAAGAATGGGAGACGTTTGATAAGAGGGAGTGCTCCACCTTCAAATGACAATTTAATGTCTCGTCGTGCTTTTTGTCCTTTTGTTCCGCGACCTGACGTTTTTACTCGTCCTGAACCATGACCTCGTCCAATACGTCGTGAGCTTTTAGATGTAGTTTTTGGTAAGTTGTGTAATTCCATATTATTTTGTCTTTCTATCCTCATCCATATGAGCAAGTTCAATAAGGGCTTCAAATGTTGCCTGAGCGTTTCCTGATTTATTTGAAGAGCCCAAAATCTTTGAAGAAATGTTTCGAATTCCTGCTGCTTCTATAACGCTTCTAATTGCTCCTCCTGCAATAATTCCGGTTCCTTGTGGAGCTGGTTTTAATAAAATCTGAGCTGCTCCTTTTTTAATCGTAATTCTTTGTGGAATTGTGTCGTTAACAATTGGTACTGCAATCATTCTGTTCTTGGCATAGATTACTGCTTTTGCAATAGCTGCAGCAACGTCCCCAGATTTACCTAACCCAAGTCCTACTCTTCCACGTTTATCTCCAACAACAACAAGAGCTGCAAATCGAACTTTGTTTCCTCCCTTTGTTTTTTTAGAAACGCGACTTACCTTAATTACTTTCTCGTCCATTTTTTCACCTAAATTTGTATCCATATATTAAAATTGCAGTCCTCCTTTCCGTGCACCTTCTGCAAATGCTTTTACTCGTCCGTGATATCGATAACTTCCCTTATCAAACACAACTTTTGAAATCTTTTTGCCAACTGCCTTTTTACCTAACAATTCACCTAAATTTCCTGCTTTTTCAACTCTGGTTCCACTCGTTGTTAATTCTTTCTCGTGTACTGCAACTAATGTTTGTCCCTTTGAGTCGTCAATTATCTGAGCATATAATTTAGTGTTTGATCGAAATACAGATAGTCGTGGCCACATTTTCTGAGCCAAAAGCTTCTTTCTGGTTCTTTGTGTTCGTCTCACAATTCTTTGTCGTTTTGTTTTTTCTTCTCGTGTTGCTTTCATATTATTTTGCTCCAACTGCTTTTGCAGCCTTTCCTACCTTTCGTCTAATTTTTTCTCCTGCATATTTAATTCCTTTTGCCTTATAAGGATCAGGAATTCGTACTTCTCGAATCTTACTTGCTAAATCTCCTATAATTGCTTTGTCAATTCCAGAAACTGTTATTATTCCACCTTCTGCAACTGCAATTGTGACTCCTTCTGGAGGGGTAATTCGTACTGCATTTGCAAATCCTACGTTTAAAACCAAATCTCGTCCTTCTATTTTTGCTCTATATCCAACTCCAGTTAGCTCAAGATTCTTTTGAAATCCAGCTGACACTCCAGTTACCATGTTTGAAACGAGTGCTCGAACAAGTCCTGCAAATTTCTCAAGTTCTGGATTATTGTCTGCCTTTTTAATCGTTGCAACGTTTTCATTAATTTCAATAACAATTCCATCAGGAATACGCTCTGAAAGAGTTCCTTTTGGACCAGTTACTTGTACCGCTCCTGGGGTAACACTTAAAGTTACTCCATCTTTTAATTCAATTGGTTTTTTTCCAACATTATTTGCCATTATGCTATTTCGCAGAGAAGCTCTCCGCCAACTCCCTTCTGTAATGCGTCTTTTCCAGTCATTACTCCGTGACTTGTCGACAAAACAGAGATTCCATAGTTTCCTGCAATTCGTTTAATGTTTGTCTTTGTTACATACTTGTGCATAGAAGGCTTTGAGATAAGCTTGACGTCTTTCAATGCTGGACGCTTGTTCTTGTATAAAAGTTCTACATGAACCATCTTTCGTCCTTCTTCTTCAGTTACTGAAGTTTTCTTAACATATCCTTCTTTTGCCAAGATTTCTCCAACAGACACAACAATCTTTGAGTATGGAAGTATTACTTCCTTTTTACTTGCAAGATATGCGTTTTTAAGTTGTATTAAAAAGTCTCCAATAGTATACATAGTGTTACCAGGTTGATTTTGTTACTCCTGGGAGTTCTCCTTTCAAAGCTTTTTCTCTGAAACAGATTCTACATAACCCAAATCGTCTCATATATCCACGTGCTCTCCCACACAAAGCGCATCTATTAACATTTCGCGTTTTAAACTTCTGTTCACTTTGAAACTTTATAATGTTTGATTTTTTAGCCATATTAGTTTTTCTTAAACGGCATTCCCATAGCCGTTAATAATTCTTTTGCTTGATTCTTGTCACCTGCATTAGTAACAATGGTTACCTGCAAACTTCTAATTTTGTCGACTTTCCCTGGATCAATTTCAGGAAACACTGTGTTTTCAGAAAACCCAATACTCAAGTTTCCTTGCTGATCAAACCATTTGTCAGATACTCCTGAAAAGTCACGAACCCGAGGGAAGACAATTTTAACAAGTTTTTCGTAAAAATCATACATTCTTTTTCCTCGTAATGTGACAACGAGTCCTACCTTGTCTCCCTCTCGCAACTTAAATGTTGCAATTGAAACCTTAGCCTTTGCAATCTTTGGCTTTTGACCAGTAATTGTCTCTAAATCTTCAGCTGCTTTTTCTAAATTCTTCTTGTCAGCCAAAAAGTCTTTTGTACTGGTGTTTACCACAATCTTTTTAATTCGTGGCACCGCCATTGTGTTTTTAATACCCAATGTTTCCATAATCTTTTTAACTGTTTCTTTTTCAAATGTATCTTTATATGTGTTCATAATTTACCCTTGTCTTTGCTTGTGCTTTGGAACCTCACAGATAATATATAACGTTCCTCGACGCTTAATAACTTTGCACTTTTTACATCTTTTTTTAACTGACGCTTGTACTTTCATAATTTTAAATCTCCTTTTTGCACTTTCTACAAATTCTAAGTTTTCCAGACTTTCCCATAATGTATCCGACTCGTGTCTGTTTTTTACACTTTGGACACATGAGTGCAACAACTGATACGGGCATTGGCTTTGTAATCGTTATAATCTCTGATGCCTGACCTGTAACATTTCGCTTTACATGCCGTTTGTACTCATTTACTCCAGGAACAACAACTGTTTCATTTGTTTTTGATGCTCGTTCAACAGTTCCTTGTTTCCCCTTGTCTTTTCCTCTTGTAACTAAAATTGTGTCTCCTTTTTTAATTTTCATAGTTTTAAACAACGTGATTTGCTAAAGATGCAATCTTTGCAAACCCTTTCTCCTTTACTTCTCGTGCTATTGGTCCAAAGATACGAGTTCCCATTGGATTTTTTGATTCTGGATTCTCAATTATTACTCCAGCATTTTCAGAAAACCGAATATATGTCCCATCTGCTCGCTTTAATTCTTTTCGAGAACGAACTAACACTACTTTTACCTTATCTCCCTTTTTAAACTGGGTGTTTGGAAGCGCTTTTTTAACAACGCATCCTAAAATGTCTGCAATTTCACCCTTTCGACGTTTTGACCCACCATAAATGTGAATTACCATTAAGTCTTTCACGCCTGAGTTATCAGCCACTACAAGTTTTGACCTATGCTGTACCATTTTGTTTTTCCTTTCCGACAATCTTAAAGTTTTTCTTTTTGCTCATTGGTTTTGTTTCTTCAATCTTAACTATGTCACCTGTTTTTACTTCCATTTTGTTTGTGTCAACCAACAATCGTCGCGTTGTCTTAATAAGTTTTCCATATTTTGGATGTGGAACTGCACGCTCAATTGACACAACAACTGTGTTTGCCATCTTCACTGTTTCTACTTTTGCAATAAATGTTTTCTTAGCCATATTATTTTGTTTTTGCGTGAGCAAGAGTTAACAAACGTGCTCGCTCTTTCATTTTTGTTCGTAATTCATTCGTGTTTTTAACCTTTTTCTGTCCCATATCAATTTGTAGCTTTGAAATTTCTTGTCTTAAACTTCTTTCGAGTGCTACTAACTCGTCTTTTGTTTTTAAATGTAATTCTTGAACCTGTTTTTTCTTCATATTATTTTCTCCCTACTACTTTACACTTCACTGACAATTTGTTGGCGGCTAGTCTCATTGCTTCTTTTGCAATATCAGCTGGAATTCCACCCATTTCAAAT
>JADMIO010928660.1_pt1 | contig 17668 bp, 16 predicted proteins | sample 8958161 | NCBI WGS metagenome assembly JADMIO01 (sample SAMN16585339, study PRJNA669376) | soil metagenome | isolation source: Crop rotation soil | place: USA: Cullars Rotation, Alabama | collected 2011
GACAACTTGTCCACGTGGAATTCTAAGCTTAGGATCCCAATGTGCTGGAAAGGCGCTCGCTCGTGGCCGCAGCCCTGGTGGTGACCGGCGTCGTCCTCATCCAGCGCGCCGCCTCCCGATCGCGGACTGCTCGGCGCTCGAGTCGTGAGAGCGCCGAGGTCCTCGCGACCGCGCGGTCGAACCCCGCACCGCCAGCTCACGTGCGTCGCACCGGTCTCGATGGACCCGTAGTCCCCCGCACCAGGAGGACGGTCGTGTAAGCGCGCAGGCGCGCGCCAGCGTCCAGGCTCAGTGTCCGCGGATGCGGGCGATGATCTCGTCCGCCACCTGCTTCGGCACGGCCGCGTAGTGGCTGAACTGCATCGTGTACGTCGCCCTGCCCTGCGTCCGCGAGCGCAGGTCCGTCGCGTAGCCGAACATCGTCGCCAGAGGCACCTGCCCCTGGATGTGCTGCGCCCCGCTCTTCGGCTCCATCCCCACGACCTTGCCCCGCCGCGCGTTCAGGTCGCCGATGACGTCGCCCATGAACTCCTCGGGCGTCACCACCTCGATGGACATGAGCGGCTCGAGCAGCACCGGCCCGGCCTCCGGCGCCCCCTCACGGATCGCCATCGAGCCCGCGATGCGGAACGCGACCTCGTTCGAGTCCACGTCGTGGAAGCTCCCGTCGATCGCCTCCACCGCGACGTCCACCATCGGGAAGCCCGCGAGCGGCCCGCTGCTCATCGCCTCCTCTGCTCCCTGGAACGCCGCCTCGACGAACTCCTTCGGCACCTTCCCGCCGACGATCGAGCTCTTGCTGCTGAACCCCTTCCCCGACGCGTTCGGCGAGAGCCGGAGAACGATGTCGCCGTACTGGCCGCGCCCGCCGGACTGACGGATGTACCGCCCCCGCGCCTCCGTCGGCCGGGTGATGGTCTCCCGGTACGCGACCTGCGGCTTTCCGACGTTCGCCTCGACCTTGAACTCGCGCAGGAGCCTGTCGACGATGATCTCCAGATGCAGCTCGCCCATCCCGGCGATCAGCGTCTGCCCGCTCTCGGGATCGGTCCGGACCCGGAACGACGGGTCCTCCGCGGCCAGCTTCTGCAGGGACGTCCCGAGCCTGTCCTGGTCGGCCTTGGTCTTCGGCTCGATGGCGATGTCGATGACGGGCTCGGGGAACTCCATCCGCTCGAGCACGATGGGGTGGTGCTCGTCACAGAGCGTGTCGCCGGTGGTGGTGAGCTTGAGCCCCACCGCGGCGGCGATGTCTCCCGCGAGCACCTCGTCGATCTCGTCACGCTTGTCGGCGCGCATCTGTACCAGCCGGCCGATGCGCTCGCGCTTCCCCTTCGCCGGGTTCCAGCCCGCCATCCCGGTGGCCAGCCGTCCGGAGTAGACGCGGATGAACGTCAGCGTCCCCACGAACGGGTCGGTCATGATCTTGAACGCCAGCGCGGAGAACGGCGCGGTGTCGCTCGTCTCCCGGATGACGTCCGACCCGGTCTTGGGGTCCTTCCCGTGCACCGGAGGGATGTCCAGCGGCGAGGGAAGGAAGTCCACCACCGCGTCCAGCAGCGGCTGCACCCCCTTGTGCTTGAAGGCCGAGCCACACAGCACCGGGAACAGCTTCCGGGCGATGCATCCCTTCCTCAGCGCCGCCCTCAGCTCCTCCTCCGACGGCTCCTTCCCGTCCAGGTAGAGGGCCATCACCCGGTCGTCCTGGTCGGCGCACGCCTCCACCAGATGCGCCCGCGCGGCCTTCGCCCGGTCCGCGAGCTCCGCCGGGATGTCCACCACCTCGAAGCGGCTGCCCTGTTCCGTCTCGTCGAAGGTGATGCCCTTCATCCGGACGAGGTCGATGACACCCTGGTGCTGCTCCTCGACCCCCCAGGGGATCTGGATGGGCACCGCGTGGGCCTTGAGCTTCTCCTGGATGCTCCGGACCGACATGTCGAAGTCGGCCCCGAGGCGGTCCATCTTGTTGATGAAGCAGATGCGGGGCACGCCGTAGCGGTCCGCCTGCCGCCACACCGTCTCGCTCTGTGGTTCGACCCCGTTGGCCGCGTCGAACACCGCGATCGCGCCGTCGAGGACCCGGAGCGACCGCTCCACCTCGATGGTGAAGTCCACGTGCCCCGGGGTGTCGATGATGTTGATCCGGTAACGCTGATCCCGACGGGCCCAGAAGGCGGTGATCGCCGCCGAGGTGATGGTGATGCCGCGCTCGCGCTCCTGCACCATCCAGTCGGTGGTGGTGTTCGCGTCGTCGACGTCCCCCATCTTGTGGATGGTGCCGGTGTAGAAGAGGATCCGCTCGGTGGTCGTCGTCTTCCCGGCGTCGATGTGCGCCATGATGCCGATGTTGCGGTAGCGCTCGAGCGGGAAGTCGCGGGCCATGATCTCGTCTCTACAAACGACAACGGCCGGGAAGCCCGGCCGTCGGAACATCGCAACGAGCGGGGCTCGTTACCAGCGGTAGTGCGCGAAGGCCTTGTTGGCCTCGGCCATCTTGTGCGTGTCCTCGCGCTTCTTCACCGCGTTGCCGCGGTTGTTCGCCGCGTCCATGATCTCGCCGGCGAGCTTCTCTTCCATCGTCTTCTCGCCACGCGCCTTGGCGTAGGTGATCAGCCACCGCATCCCCAGCGCCACCCGGCGGTCCTGCCGGACCTCCACCGGGACCTGGTAGGTCGCGCCACCGACGCGGCGGCTCTTGACCTCGAGGACCGGCTTCACGTTGTCCAGCGCCTTCTTGAAGGTGCGGAGCGGCTCCTCCTTCGCCCGCTCCTCGATCAGGGCGAAGGCGCCGTAGCAGACGCGCTCGGCGATAGACTTCTTGCCCTTGCGCATCAGGTCGTTGACGAACTTGGTGACCAGACGGTCCTGGAACTTGGGATCGGGGAGAATCTTCCGCTTGGCGACGACGCGACGACGAGGCATCTGGATCCGGTTCCTTTAGCTCGGGCGCTTCGCGCCGTACTTGCTGCGACCCTGCTTCCGTCCCTGGACACCGACCGAGTCCAGGGTGCCACGGATGATGTGGTAGCGGACGCCGGGGAGGTCCTTCACCCGGCCTCCGCGGATCATCACCACCGAGTGCTCCTGGAGGTTGTGACCCACGCCGGGGATGTAGGAGGTCACCTCGATGCCGTTGGTGAGCCGCACGCGCGCGACCTTCCGCAGCGCCGAGTTCGGCTTCTTCGGGGTCGTGGTGTAGACGCGGGTGCACACGCCGCGCTTCTGGGGAGACTCCTTGAGCGCCGGGCTCTTCCCCTTCACCACGAGCTTCTCGCGCCCCTTGCGCACCAGCTGGCTGATGGTCGGCATCCGTCCCTTGTCCGTCGTACGACGGAGGCCAGCGGCCGGGTACACGCCCAGCGCGAAAGCCCCCGAAAAGAGGGGGCCGTCTATCACGCTGAACCGCCTGGAAGTCAAGCGGCGGCCCGGACCTACAGATCGAGGACCATGACGATCGCGTCCTCGCCCTCGTCCACGTAGTAGTTGGGCCGGATTCCCACTGGCCGGAACCCGAAGGCGCGGTAGAGCTCCAGGGCGGCGGCGTTGCTCCGGCGCACCTCCAGGGTGGCGAGGGCGCAGCGCTTCTGCCGGCCCACGTCCAGCGCCGCCTGGAGGACCGCACGGGCCACCCCGCGCCTCCGGTGCTCGGGCGCGGTGGCCACGTTCAGGACGTGGAGCTCGTCGTGCACCACCCAGAAGATGACGAACCCGAGGAGCGTCATCCCCCGCGGACCCGGCTCCTCGGCGACCAGGATGGTGGACCAGTCGTGCCCCAGCTCGCGGGCAAGGAGGTCCCGGCTCCAGGGATTCCGGAAGGCGACCTGCTCGATGTCCATCACCCGCGGCAGGTCGGCCGTCGTCATCGGACGGAGCTGGAAGGCGCCTCCCGGCGTGTCCTTGAGCTTCCTCACCGGGCGGCCTCGCCGAGGCCCAGCTGCTCCCGCGCCAGCTCTTCCGGCCGGGCGATGATCCGCACCGGGATGGAGGTCCGCAGCTGTCCGAGCGCCTCGCGGGCGAGCACGAACGCGCGCTCCCGCTGCATCCGCTCGCGCAGCGGCCCTCGGGCGTCCTCCCAGCTCTTGCCGCCCCTGTCCGCCTCCCAGGCCTTCCGGACCTCGCTCTCGGGCACCTGCGAGCGAAGCCGCACGCGTCCCTCGATGAACTTCTCGGTTCGCACCGCGCGCGCGAGCACCTCGGCCAGCGAGGCCCGGTCCGCGTCATGGGCCTTGAGGAACGACTCGAACGCGGCCGAGCTCGGGAAGCGAGATTCGAAGGTCCGCAGTCGCTGGTCCAGCTCGGCGGGCTCCACCGGGTAGGCGTTGAGCTTGTCCGCCTCGGCGGTGGCCGCTCGCTGGGCGATGGCGAGGTCCAGGGAGTTCTGGATGGTCGCGGCATCCAGCGGCGCCGTGGCCGCCTCCACTCCGCCGCGATCGATGAGCATCACCCGGGCCTCGAAGTCGAGCTGGCTCCAGCTGAGCACGCGCCCGTCCACGAGCGCCACCACCCGGTCCAGGACCCGCGCGTCGACCGTGCCCGCCGCGAGGAACGCACCGAGGACGAGGAGCCATCCGGTCCACTGGCACGGGCGTCGCGGACGGTTAAGCTCCCTCGACTGCATGGCTGAGGACCTCTACCAGCTGCTCGGCGTCTCGCGCGGCGCGAGCGAGGACGAGATCAAGAAGGCGTACCGGAAGCTGGCGCGCAAGTACCACCCGGACGTGAACCCCGGCAACAAGGCCGCCGAGGAGAAGTTCAAGCAAGTGAGCGCCGCCTTCGAGGTCCTGTCCAATTCTGAGAAGCGGAAGATGTACGACGAGTTCGGCGAGGACGCCGCGAAGCTGGGGTACGACCCGAAGAAGGCCGAGGCGTACCGCGCTTACCGCGACGCCGCTGCACGAGGTGGCTCCCCTGGCCCAGGCTTTCCGGGCGGCATGCCGGACGTCGAGGGCTTCGACATCGGGGACATCCTCGGTGACCTGTTCCGCAGGGGCAGGGGCGGCGGGACCGGGGGGATGCCGGGCGGCATCGAGGACCTCTTCGGCCGCGAGGAGCCCGAGGGCCCGGCCCGGGGCGAGGACCTCCACACCCAGGTGCGGCTGTCGCTGAGGGAGGCGGTCACCGGCACCGAGCGGAGCCTCTCGGTCACCCGCCCGGGGCGGTGTCCGAAGTGCAAGGGTTCCGGGCACTTCGGCAAGCCGGAGACGTGCCCCACGTGCAAGGGCTCGGGGAAGATCCGCCAGGGCCGCGGCCCGCTGTCGATGACCAGCACCTGCCCGACCTGCCACGGCAGCGGGAAGATCGCCCCACCCTGCGACCGTTGCGGTGGCAGCGGCCGGGTCGAGGAGACGACGCGAGTGACGGTGAAGATTCCCCCCGGCGTGCAGACCGGTTCCCAGGTTCGCGTCCCGGGACAGGGCGCGGCGGGCATCCTCGGTGGACCACCCGGAGACCTCTTCCTCGAGGCGCAGGTCGAGCCGCATCCGCTGGTGCGCCGCGAGGGCGACGACCTCTTCGTCCCGCTGCCGGTGACCGTACCCGAGGCGATGCTCGGCGCCGAAGTCCGCGCGCCGACCTTCACCGGCGAGGTGACCCTCACCGTGCCGCCGCACAGCCAGTCGGGCCGGAAGCTCCGGCTCAAGGGCCAGGGCGTGCCCTCGCTGAAGGGCAACGGCCGGGGCGACCTCTACTTCGAGCTGCGCATCCATGTACCGGAGAAGACCACTGCCGAGGCGAAGGCAGCCGCCGAGACGCTCGGCCAGGGCTATCAGCACGACGTGCGCAGCAACCTACGGCTCTGACGTCGCCACGCGTGTGCGCGCCACTGCCTCTTGCGTCCGGCGCCGCGTGACGTCAAAGCTGCCTGCCCTTCCGATGGACCCCCAGTCGCACACCGTCACCGTCTCCACCCGCGGGCGTGGCCTGCACGACATCACCCGCGAGGTGACCGACTTCGTGCACCGCCTCAAGGTGGCCGCGGCCGGGCCGCGCACCGGCGTCGTCACCTGCTTCATCCGCCACACGTCGGCCAGCCTGGTGGTCCAGGAGAACGCCGATCCGGAGGTGCTAGCCGACCTGGAGCGCTTCTTCGCCCGGCTCGTTCCCGACGGTGACCGTCTCTTCCATCACGCCGCCGAGGGCCCGGACGACATGCCGAGCCACGTCCGCGCCGCGCTCACCCAGACCTCACTCTCCATCCCGGTGGTCGAGGGCGACGTCGCGCTCGGGACCTGGCAGGCCATCTACCTCTACGAGCACCGCACCCGCGCCCATCGCCGCGAGGTGGTGCTGATCTACGTCGGTCGCTGACAGGAACAAGGAGCGCGCATCTCCGTGGGCATCCTCGACATCTTCGGCGGCGGCAAGAGCCCCGAGCGCGCCACCAAGCTGAAGGCCAAGGTGACCCAGAAGTACGGCGGCCCCGAGGCCCGGCAGAAGGCCATCCAGCAGCTCGGCGAGATGGACATCCCCGAGGCCACGGCGGCGCTCCTGGCCCGGTTCACCATCATGGTCGAGCCCGCCACCACGGACACCGACGAGAAGGAGCACGTCTTCGGCCTCATCCGCGCCCGCGGCGAGGCGGCGGTCGAGCCGGTGCGCGCCTTCCTCCGCCGGAGCGATCAGGCCAGCTCCTGGGCGGTGCGGCTCCTCCGCGACATCCTCCCCGCCGACGCCTACGTCACCGCCGTGGTCGAGCACCTCCGCCAGCTCTCCGAGGTCTACACCCGAGATCCGGAGAAGAAGCTGGTGCTCCTCCACGAGGCGGAGTCGCTCGACGATCCGCGCATCGCTCCCACCGTCCTCCCCTTCCTCGAGGACATGGCGGACGACGTGAAGATTGGCTGTCTCCGTGCGCTGGGCCCCAAGGCCTACCCCGAGGCCCGCGAGCCGATGCTGAAGTTGCTCACCGCGCCCGAGACGGCCCGCCGCGTCCAGACCGCGGCCATCGAGGCCATCGCCCAGAGCGGGTTCGGAGTGCAGGGGTATCGCGAGAAGGTGGAGTCACTGCTCCCCGAACCGTTCTTCGTCGACAAAGCGGGCATCCTGAAGCGCCGTGGCGCCCCGGCGGCCGGTCAGCCGGAGTAAGCACGAGCCGTTCCCATGGCGCGCTCGCCCAAGACCCCTACCCGGCGGCGATCGAAGGCGCTGGTCGAGCTCTTCCCGCACCTCGGCACCGCGCCCGAGGGTCCTCCGGGACCGAACGCCGCCGCCGAGACGCTCAAGGAGATGGCGGACGCCATCCACCGCGCACCCACGCTCGGCGAGTCGCAGAAGATCCAGCTCGGTCACATCGTCGCGCTCCTCGGGCCGCGCACCGCCTACCTCGCCGAATACATCCACCTGCGCGACCGGCTGGAGATCGCGACGGTGAAGGGACGGAACGATCCGCGCATCGCCGCGGTTCGCCCCAAGGAAGGCCCGGTGGGTGAGGCCTTCGCCGAGAACAAGATCGTCCGCGACGGCGACCTGGTCGCGCTGCCGCTGCAGGGCGCAGCCGGGCCGCTCGGCGCGCTGGTGCTCATCTCCCCCCGGGTCGACGCGCCGGATGCGCTGCTCGAGGCCCTCGCCGCGCAGACCGCCGCCGCGTGCGACTATGCCCGCCTGCGGGAGGACACCGCCCGGCGCGAGAAGGACCTCCAGACCGCGCTCGCCGGCCTGAAGTCGATGGAGAAGAACCGCGAGGAGCTCCTCTCCAACGTCTCCCACGATCTCAAGACCCCGCTCACCACGGTGAAGGCCTACCTGGCCATGCTCGCGCAGGGCCGGATGGGCGACGTCCCCGAGAAGCAGCTGCACGCCATCCACGTGGCCGAGCGAAACGCAGACCGGCTGCTGCGGATGCTCAACGACGTGCTGCTCCTCTCCCGCCTCCAGACCGGGAAGATGCAGCTCACCAGCCGTCCGTTCGGGCTGAGGGCGCTGGTGAGCGATGTCATGTCCGCCCTCGCCAGCTCCGGTGAGCTGTCCCGCGTCCGTCTCACCCTCGTCCCAACTCCCGAGGTGTTCGTGAAGGGGGACCGGGAGAGGCTCTTCGAGGCGGTGCACAACCTGGTCGAGCACGCTCTGTTCCTCTGCAGCCCCGACGGGGAGGTCCAGGTGGAGGTGGGCTCCGAGCCCGGCCTGGCGGTCCTCACCGTCCGCGACGACGGGATGGGCCTTCCCGATGAGGACCTGGAGGGGCTCTTCGACGCCTTCCATCGCAGCCGCACCGGGCCGGGGAGCAGCGTGGGGCTCGGGCTCCCCATCACCGCGAAGATCGTCCAGCTGCATGGAGGACGAGTGGAGGCGGACAGCGCCCCCGGTTCCGGGACCCGCCGGCGGGCGGTGCTGCCGGCATTCGCCGCGCAGGTGGGCGTCGCCGGGATCGAGGACGGCCTCGCTCCCCAGGCCGGCCACATCCTCCTCGTCGAGGACGACCGGGACTGTCGCGAGGTCCTTCAGGAATTGCTCGAGCAGGAGGGCTACAGCGTCGCGTCGGCCGCCGGCGCCGAGGAGGCCCGGGTGCTCCTCGCGGGCCTCCGCCCGGCGATGGTGCTCCTCGACCTTCGCCTCTCCGAGGAGGATGGGCGCAGCGTCCTCCGCCACCTCCGCGGCCAGCCCGACACGGCGGAGACGCCGGTCTACATCATCTCCGGCGCCTCCGAGGTCGCGTCCCTGAGCACCGGGACCGGGCTGGACCGGATCGACGGCTTCTTCGAGAAGCCCCTCCAGCTGCCGAAGTTGCTGGACACCGTGGCCTCGGTGGTGCGACCCGTTCGCTCCGTCCGATGACCCAGTTCCTCCACGATCGACTCCTCGACGCGTTCGCCTCCGCGCTCGCCGCTGCGCTCGCCCAGCCGCCGGAGACCATCCGGGCCCAGGTGAAGCCGGCCGAGCCCGAGCACGGCGATCTCGCCTTCCCCACCTTCCCGCTCGCGAAGCAGCTGCGGAAGGCGCCGGCCGCCATCGCCACCGAGCTCTCGGGCAAGCTGTCCGTCCCCGGGCTGCAGATCGCCTCCGCCGGCCCCTACGTCAACGCCCGCTTCGAGCCGCGGGCCTTCATGGAGGGCCTGCTCTCCGAGGCACGGGGCGCGGGCCTCGGCTACGGGTCGAGCGACGACGGCGCCGGCAAGACGGTGGTCATCGACTACAGCTCGCCCAACATCGCGAAGCCGATCGCCTTCCACCACCTGCGGACCACCCTCATCGGGCACGCCATCGCCAACCTCTACCGGAGCCAGGGCTGGCGCGTGGAAGGCATCAACTACCTCGGCGACTGGGGCAAGCAGTTCGGCCTGGTGGCCGTGGGCCTGGCGGAGTACGGCGATCCCGCGCGCCGGGGGGAGATGGCCCACCTGGTGGACGTCTACGTCAAGGCCAACGTCCGCGCCGAGAAGGACCCGGCGTTCGACGAGCAGGCCCGCGCGTTCTTCCGGAAGATGGAAGAGGGAGACGCCGGAGCCCGCGCGCTGTGGGCCGAGCTGCGCGAGACCTCGCTCCGTGGCTTCCTGCCCATGTACGAGCGGCTCGGCATCCGGTTCGAGCACATCGACGGGGAGAGCCTCTACGAGGACCGGATGGACGGGGTCATCGATGAGATCGCCCGTACCGTCGGGGTGAAGGAGAGCGAGGGCGCCCTCATCGTCGACCTGCCCTACGCCGAGGGAGAGCCCCCGGTCCTCCTCCGGAAGGCCGACGGGAGCACCCTCTACGCCACGCGCGACCTCGCGGCCGCCGAGGACCGCTGGGAGCGCTTCCACTTCGACCGTTCGCTCTACGTCGTGGCCCGGGACCAGTCGCTGCACTTCGCCCAGGTCTTTCGCGTGCTCCGGGCGATGGGCAAGCCCTGGGCGGACCGCTGCATCCACGTCTCGTTCGGCCGCATCATGGGGATGTCCACCCGGGCCGGGAAGCTGGTGCTCCTCAACGACGTCCTCGACGAGGCGCGCGCGCGGGCGCTGGAGAAGGTCCGGGACAGCGCCGCCTCGGGGCGCATCCACACCGAGGACCCGGAGCGCCTCGCCGAGCAGGTCGGTGTCGGCGCGGTCATCTTCGGCGACCTCAAGAACCGCCGGAACACCGACTACACGTTCGACTGGGACGAGGTGCTGGAGTTCGACGGCCACACCGGGCCCTACCTCCAGTACGCCCACGCGCGGGCGTGCAACCTCCTCAAGCGGGGCGGGGGCGCACCGGCGAAGGCCGACGCGGCGCTGCTCACGCTCCCGGAGGAGCAGCAGCTCGCCCGGACGCTGGCCCGCTTTCCGGTCCAGGTCCGCGCCGCGGTGGAGCAGGACGAGCCCTCCTTCGTCGCCCGGCACCTCATCGACGTCGCCGTCGAGTTCAGCCGCTGGTACACGCTCGGAAACCAGGACCGTGACAAGCGCGTGGTTCACGAGACCGACGCCGGACTGCGAGCGGCGCGCCTCGCGCTGGCTGACGCGGTGCGCATCGTGCTCGCCACGGGGCTTCAGCTTCTCGGGATCGCCGCCCCCGAGAGCATGTAAGACTCCAGGCGAGGGCCATGGCCACCGCGCTCGTGAAGCTCGAGGACAGCGAGCCCGCGCTCCGGCACGAGTTCGGCCCCATCGGCCGGGCGCTGGGGCGGCGGTACTGCCCCCACGTCCGCGTCGGCCCTGCCGCGGATGCCGAGCTGCGGCGCCTCGGGAGCGAGGGGTTCGTGGTCCACGTGCAGCGGACCGCGACCTGGGTGAGCTTCCTCTACCTCGCCTGGCTGATGGTGAGCCGCGGGCTGCCACCCGTCCGCGCCGTCTTCAACATGCGGCGCTGGTTCGGCCGACCGTGGAGCCGGGTGGCACAGCGCGGGCCGCTCGACGTGCGGCTGGAGTTCGCTCGCCGCAAGAGCGGCTCGGCGCTGGCATTCCTGGAGACAACCGCCATCGGGCGGGCCGGTGGACGCAGCGGTCGTGAGGACCCCTTCCCGGATCTCGTCTCGCTGGCGCGGAAGAGCGACCGGCCGGTGTTCCTCGTTCCCGAGCTCGTCGTCTGGGAGAAGTGGAGCGTCCGGCTGAAGCCCGCATGGGCGGACTACGTCTTCGGCACCCCCGAGGCTCCCGGCTTCCTCCACTCGGTGCTCGCCTTCTGGCGCAACCGCAAGCGGGCGCAGTTCCGGGTCGGCACCCCCATCGATCTGAAGGCGTACGCGGCGGAGAACCCGGCGGATTCGGACGCGGTGGTGGCCCGGAAGGTGCGGGCCGCCCTCCGCGTGCACCTGGCGCGCGAGACGCGGGCGGTGTTCGGGCCTCCTTACAAGCCGCCCGAGCGGGTCATCGACGAGACGCTGCGCGACCGGACGCTCCGTCAGGTCATCGAGCAGACCGCGGCGCGGAGCGGGAAGGACGCCGCCTCCCTGGAGCGCGAGGCCCGGCGGCATCTCAACTCCATCGCCGCGCGGCTGCACCCGACCGTCGTCGCGCTCCTCGCCCCGATCATGGGCTGGATGTTCGATCGCATCTACGACGGAATCGCCGTCGACGAGGCCGGCCTCGAGCGAGCGCTCCACGCGGCACGGAACGGGGCGCCCATCGTCCTCTGCCCCAGCCACAAGAGCCACATCGACTACCTGGTGATGTCCTGGGTGCTCTGGAAGCGCGGCTACCAGATGCCGGTGGTGGCCGCTGGCGCGAACCTCTCCTTCTTCCCGCTCGGACCGCTGCTGCGGCGCGCGGGCGCGTTCTTCCTCCGGCGCAGCTTCGGCGCGGACCGGCTCTACACCGCCACCTTCAAGGCCTACGTCAAGAAGCTGGTGCGGGACGGCGTGCACCAGGAGTTCTTCCCCGAGGGAGGCCGGTCCCGGACCGGGAAGCTGCTCCCCGCGAAGCTGGGGCTCCTCGGCTGGGAGGTGGACGCGGTGCTGGAGGGCGCCCGGAACGACCTGGCGTTCATCCCGGTGGCCATCGACTACGAGAAGATCGTCGAGGGCGGCAGCTACAGCAAGGAGCTCCTCGGCGGCGAGAAGCAGCCGGAGGACGTGGGTGCGCTCATCCGGGCGCCGAAGGTGCTCCTCCGCCGCTACGGCACCATCCACCTCCGCTTCGACGAGCCGGTGCTCCTGAGGGAGTTCATGCGCAGCCGCGGCCTCGAGCACCCGGAGGCCATCTCGGAGGAGGAGAAGCGCAGCCTGGTGCGCGCGCTCGGCCACCGCATCATGTGGGGCATCGCCCGCGTCTCCACCGTCACCCCGCATGCGCTGGTGAGCACCGCCCTCCTCGCCCATTCGGGACGAGGCCTCCCAGCCTCCGTGCTCGGCACGCGGATCGCCACGCTCCGGAGCATGCTGCTCGAGGACGGCGCGTCGCTGTCCACCGGCCTCGCCGAGGCGCCCACCGATCCCACCGTCCCGGGGCCGGTGCGCGAGGCGGTGCTGGGCTTCGTCGAGGACAAGCTCGTCCGCACGGATCAGGCGAAGGGCGAGACGGTGTACCTGCCGGTCGACGAGCGACGGGTGCAGCTGGCCTACTACAAGAACACCATCCTGAACCTGGTCGCCCCGCGCGCCCTCGTCGCCTGCGCCGCCCTCCGCGGCGTCCTCGACGACTCCGAGGAGTCGGTGCGGACCAAGGCGCTGTTCCTCTCCCGCCTCTTCAAGCTGGAGTTCATCTACCGGGTGGGCACGCCGTTCGAGGTCATCTTCGCCGAGACGGTGGATCGTCTCGTCGGCGACGGCCTCCTCCAGCGGACGGACGGCGCCCTCGTCCCGCCCGACGCCACCGCCCGGGGCGTGCTCGCATTCCTCGCGGACGTCGTGCGCGATTACCTCCAGTCGTACCTGCTCGCCGGCCTCACCCTCGAGGACGTCGCCACCGGGCCGATGGACCGGAAGTCCTTCCTCCGCGCCGCGCTGGAGACGGGCAGGATGGAGTTCCTGCAGGGTCGGATCGACGCCGCCGAGGCCATCAGCCGGACCAGCCTGGAGAACGCGCTGGCCTGGCTCGTGGACCAGGAGCTCCTCGCGGAGCGCGAGCGAAAGCTGGTGCTCGGACCGGCCGCGGAGAGAACCGGCCAGCGCGACGCCTTCCGCGCCGAGCTCCGCGCGTACCTCGGGCGCTGAAGACCCGCTCGGCCCCCCCCGCATCAGGGGGACGCCTGCGGAAGCGCGCGGGGGCGCGCCACCGGCCAGGCTCAGCGCCAGCGTCCAGGCTCAGCGGTGGGCGGTGGCGAGGAGCCCGTCGAGCTTCCGGGACAGCGTCTCGTTCGACACCACGCCCTGGTACCGCTCGACCATCATCCCGTCCGCCGAGACGAGGAACGTCGCCGGGACCGTCTCCAGCTCCAGCGGCACGAGCATCTCGCTCTCGGCGGCGGCCACCGGCATCTTCCGGAGCCCCATCCGCTCCATCGCGACGCGGATCCGGCCGCGGTCAGGGGCGAGCGAGACCGCGAGGAAACCCACCCTGCCCTCGTACTGCCCGGCCAGCTTCTCCAGCTCGGGCAACTCCCGAGCACAGGTGCTTCAACCTGGCATCCAGAGGTTCACCAGCCACGGCCGACCCCGCATCGTCTCCGGGGTGACGCTCGCGCCGTCGAGCGCGCGGGCGCGGAACGACGACGGCAGGGGCCGCGGAGGCGAGGACCGCTGGCAGGCGACGCCGAGAGCGAGCACGAGCAGGAGAGACAGGCGACGCATGCGCGACATCGACGCTTTCACAGGCCGTCGAGGGCTGGCAAGGTGCGAGAGTGTCCGACGCACCGTCCGACGCACCTGAGATGCCGGTGCCCGCAGAGCGAGTCGGATGGCTCGCGCTGGTCGGCTCGCTGGTGCTGTTCTTCGTGCTCGGCGTGCCGCTGCAGATGGTGAGCGCGGGTGCGGGGATCTGGTTCACCGAGCTTTTCCTCTTCTTCGGCTTCGGCTGGGCCCTGGTGCGCTGGAGCGGCCGGGCACCGGCGCCGTACCTCGGGCTGGCCTGGCCGGGCGCCTGGCCGCTGCTCCTCGCCCTCGGCATCGCGGTCGCGAACTACTTCGCCGCTGTCATCCCGCTACAGTTCCTCGCCCAGCTCGTCGCTCCCCGCTCCTGGGTGGAGATGTTCGATCAGACCCAGGTCTTCGAGCATCAGGCCGGCCTCGAGCTGTTCCTGGCGATGACCGGCGCGGTCGCGGCGGCGCCGATCGGTGAGGAGGTCATCTTCCGCGGGCTCCTGCTGCAGGGGATGCTCCGCCGCGGCGTCCCGGTCATCCCCGCGGTCGTCGGGTCGGCCGCCATCTTCAGCCTGTGCCACGTGAACCTCATCGGCCTGCCGGCGCTCTTCGAGCTCGGGCTCGTGTTCGGCCTGCTCTACGCCCGCACCCGGAGCGTCGTGCCGGGAATGGTGGCCCACCTCGGGAGCAACCTGACCGCCACCGTCCTCTACGCGGTGGGCAAGGGGCAGGAGACGGGGCCGGTGGACACCTCGGCCCAGCTGCCCGCCGTGCTCGCGGCGAGCGCATTCGGCTGGGTCGTCCTCGGTCTCCTCCTCGCGGTCTCACGCAGGATGCCGGGAGCCTGGGGCGAGCCGATGGCCCGGGAGGTCCTGCGTCCACGCGTTCCGCTCTCGCGCACCGTCACCCCCTGGGCGGTGCTCGCGTCGGTGTCGCTCGGGATCTGGGGCCTGGCGGACCGGCGGGGCATCGAGCTCGACCTGGTGGACCTCCGCGAGCGTGTCCCTCCCCCTCGCGGCGAGGAGCCGGAGTGGGCGCGAAGCCGCCGCGCCGAGCTGGATGCGATACGGGACGAGGCTCGGCGAGGAGATGCCTCGGTGGACAGCTACGTGCGTGCCCGCCGCGAGCTCGCCCGCGCCCTGGAGCGAAACGTCGACCCCACCGCCGATCCCTGAGGAACGCCGCGCTACAGCACCTTGTAGCCGCGAACGCGGAGGACGGGGCCGACCATGGAGATGCCCATCGCGCCGTCGTCGACGTCGCCGTCGATCTCCACCCGCTGGCCCTCCTTGAGCAGCGACGAGCGGCCCCCGGCGATCTGGTACGTCTTCCCGTCCTCGCCGACGAGCACCCAGACGCCCATCTCCACGTCCCGGAACTCGACCGTCCCCCGCACCTTCATCGCCGCGCCTCCCTCCGGAGCATCGCTCGGCAGACCACCGCCGCCAGTCCCCCGTTGAGTACCAGCCAGGGCCGGGCGAGGAAGGTGAAGGGAAGGTAGGCAATGCCCGGCGCCTTCGCCCAGGCTGCGTAGAGCAAGAATCCCGCGAACCCCAGTGACAGTCCTGCAACGACGGGCCGGAGGGCTCGCCAGCGCAGCGCGAGCAGGGCAGCTACCCCCGGGATCAACGCGCTGTACATGAGCGGGCTCGCGAGCCGCCCCCGCCCGAAGAGGATCCGCTCCCAGTCCGGGAGGGGGAACCAGAGGACCTCGGCCGCCGCGGGCGGATGCCCCACGAAGCGCTGCCACAGGAGCTTCAGGAACCACAGGCCCACCGTGGACACGAGCAGCGGCACGAGCGTGGCCGGGTTGAGCAGGACGTTCAGGTAGCCGGGTCGCGTCTTCGCCGTCAGCGACAGGAGCAGCAGCACGAGCAGCGCCGCGCTCCACATCAGCGGAGCCCAGTCCACTGCCGGGCCACCCTTCCCCAGGGCCTGCAGAGCGCCGAGCGCGTTCAGACGGCCGTGTCCGGCGCGGGGGGACCACGCGCCCTCCGAGCTCGCGCCGTCGAACAGCGCCTTCTCCACCTCGTCCGGACTCTTCGCTCCGGCGGCGAAGAGCAGCGCGGCGACCCCGGCCACGTGCGGCGTCGCCATCGACGTGCCCTGGTACTCGGCGAGCACCGGCTTGCGGAAGTCGGCCCGGTCGATGGTGGCCTGGAGGATGCCGTTCCCTGGACCGAGCTTCGTGTTCCCGCCCGGGGCGAGGATGTCGAGGGCCTCTCCCCACGACGAGTAGGGCGCGAGCTGCCCGTCCGGCCCCACGGCGCCGACCGCGACCGCGCCGGCGTAGGCGGCCGGATAAGCAACCTGGCCGATGCCGGCGTTCCCCGCGGCGCACACCACCACCGCGCCCTTCTGCCGGGCGTAGGCCACCGCCCGCTCCATCACCGCCGAATACCCGGGGCCGCCGAGCGAGAGATTCAGCACCTTCGCCCCGTGGTCCACCGCCCAGCGGATGGCGTCGGCGATGTCGGCCGAGTTCCCCATGCCCGCACGGTCCAGGACCTTGAGCGGCATCAGCTTCGCCTCGAAGGCGATGCCCGCGACGCCCACCCCATTGTTGGTGCGCTGGGCGATGGTGCCGGCGACGTGGGTGCCGTGCCCGTTGTCGTCGTTGGGGTGCTCGGTGTCGTGGACGAAGTCGTAGCCGGGGACGAACCGTGCCCCGGCGAGGTCTGGGACCTGCACGTACTCCTCGCGGTCCTCGTAGGCGATGCCGGTGTCGATGACCGCGACCACCACGCCCTTGCCCCGCGAGCGCTCCCAGGCCTCGGGCATGTGGATCATCCGGAGGTTCCACTGCTTCGGGAACTCAGGGTCGTTGGGGGTGAAGTTCAGGGCCTGAACCTGGACGAGTGGCTCGGCCTCCTCCACGTCCGCGTCTCCGCGGATCCGGGAGAGCGCTTCCTCGACGTCCTCGACGCCGTCGGCGATGGCGATGCCTGACTGGGTGCCCTCCACCGAGTTGAAGTGGAGCGAGAGGCCCCAGCGGCGAGCGCGCTCGGCGACCTCCTCGGGCGGGGTCCCGTCCCGGAAGTCCACCACCAGCGCGTGCGGCACCGCCGACGCTCCGGACGTGCCGGGCGGCGTCAGCTTGGTGTGCGCGGGAGAAGGCGCACAGCCGAGCGCGAGCATCAGCGCCGCGCCGCTCCAGGAAACCCACCACGCTGACCGCATCCAGGCTCCTTCCGCCCCGGGACAGGGCACGCCGTGTGAGTCATACGGCCCGGACGGTTTCCCATTGGGGCATCGACGCGTTTCTTCACGATTCCGGATGCTTGCCGGCTCCCTCCAGCCAGCGGAGCGCCAGCCGTCCAACCTCGGGCAGGTTCCGCTGGAACCGGCCGTCGGCGCCGGGAACGACCTCGACCCGTCCGCCGGCCTCGCCCACGGACGCGACCAGCCCCGCGCGTCCGGGCTCGTCCTCGCCGACGATGCAGACGAGCGGCACTGCCGGCCGCGCGGCGAGGGCGGCGGGGGGCGGGCTGACCAGCGCGATGGCCACGATGCCCGGATGGGCGCCGGCCAGGCCAAGCGCCGTCACCGCCGACTCGCCCACCGCGGCGACGGCCACCTCGACCGTCGCGGCGTTCTCGCGGAGGAGCCGGAGCGCTCCGGCGGCGTCCTCGAGCCGCGAGGCCGCATCCCCGCGCGCGCCCTGGCTCGCCCCCACGCCGCGGAAGTTGAAGCGGAGCACGGGGCGTCCGGCGCGCGCCGCGGCCCAGGACAGCTCGGCGCACACCACGTGATCCATGGAACCGGCCTCGGGTGGCGGCGGGAGCACCAGGACCGGCGGCGTCTTCGAGCCACGGTGCCAGAGCCCCTCCAGCACCAGCCCTCCGACCGGAACCAGGGCCGGGCGCTCGAGGTACTGCCCGCGGCTCACCATGGCGTCACCCGCAGCACGAGGAACTTGAGGTAGCGGCCCTCGGGGAACTGCAGGCGGATGGGATGGTCCGGCGGCTGGTAGCGCTCCTCGACCAGCGTCAGGTCGACGCCCGCCTTGAAGCCCGCCTCCTTCACCGCGCCCTC
>JADMIO010852414.1_pt1 | contig 17667 bp, 13 predicted proteins | sample 8958161 | NCBI WGS metagenome assembly JADMIO01 (sample SAMN16585339, study PRJNA669376) | soil metagenome | isolation source: Crop rotation soil | place: USA: Cullars Rotation, Alabama | collected 2011
CTTTCCCGGACTCGTCCTGGCACGTCGCGCGGACATACGCGTCGTACGACCCGGCCACCAACCAGTGGACGAACTTGGGCACGCTGCCGGTCGGAATGGCCGAGACACACCTGGGCTTGGCCGACGACGGACAATACATGTACTTCGCCGGCGGCTTCGGGGGCGATCTGTTGTCGGCCCAGGCGCCGCCCCAGTGGATCAGCGACGCTGTGTGGCGCTACGACCCGTCGAACAACTCGTGGCTGAAGATCGCCACGATGCCGCAGGCCCGCGGGGCGGGCAGCCTTGCGATCCTAAGCCGCGAACTGCACTACTTCGGTGGGAACCCTGGCGACCGCGTCACCAACCTCGGCGACCACTTCGTCTACAACCTCGATACCGGCGCCTGGCGGACGGCGGCGGCCTTGCCCAACGCGAAGGACCACCTGTCCAGCGTAGTCCTGAACGGCAAGATTTACGCGCTGGGCGGCGAGCACGGTCACGACCAACTCCACGAGCAACAGTCGGACATGCACGTCTACGACCCGGCCACGGATTCGTGGACGAAACTCGCGAACATGCCGATCGCCAAGAGCCACATGGAGGGCGGCACGTTCGTGTCGGACGGCAAGATCATCATGGCCGGCGGGCAGGTCAACGATTTCCAGCCGACGGCCAACGTCGTCGCGTACGACCCAACGGTCGACGCGTGGACGACGTTGATATCGTTGCCGGCCGCCCGCCAGGGCGGGATCGTCCGCCGTATCGGGAACAAGATCATCGTCGCCCTCGGTGCCACCCAGACGAACAGCCCGCAAGCCACGGCGTGGACGGGGACCCTGCCGTAGGAACTGTTGCCTCTCGTACCCACACGCTTGGAAGGAGCCGCGGTCCCATGGCCGCGGCTCCTTTCGTTGGGCGGTCCATGCATCAATGTTCGGCGTTCGATTTTGCCGCGGAATAAGGCGAACGCCGAACGAAAGCCGTGGAGCGGTGATTGATATGGAGCCCCCTTGACTGTTGCATTTCATGCCCCCGCTGGCAGTTCCCAGCGTGTTCACTATGATGTTATCGGCCTCACAGTGGGTGCTTTTGGCCACGTTTGCCGTTCCGCCGGTTACCGTCACATGAACGGGGGCGGTCCTGTGCGGGTACCGCGCGTCACTTCAGTAAGGTAAGGAGATCTCCATGAGGGAAGGCCGACAAGATCGCGCCGTTGCGCGCCGTCGTGACCGTCGTGCGGCGACGTGCGACCGGTTGGAATCCCGCGTTTTCCTGTCCGCGTCGGCCGCAATAGCGCCCGCCGCGACGCCCGGCGCCGTCCAGGCGGCGCTAGTCGTGGCGCCGGCGGCGACCGCGGCGCAGGCGGTCACGAGCCTGACGCTCATTAACGCCAACACCGACCAACCAATTGCCGGGTATGACCCGATCCCCAACGGCGCCACGCTCAACCTCGCGACGCTGCCGACGACCAGCCTCAGCGTCCGCGCCAACACCAGCCCGGCCACGGTGGGGAGCGTCCGTTTCGCGTACGACAACAACAGCGCGTACCGCGTCGAGAACACGGCGCCCTACGCCATCGCCGGCGACGCGTCGGGCGACTATAACGCCTGGACGCCCACGGTCGGGTCGCACACGTTGACCGTGACGCCGTACACCGCGGTCAACAACACCGGCACCGCGGGCACGCCACTGTCGATCACGTTCACGGTAACCAACGGTACCAGCGGCCAGCCGACCGTAAGCGTGGCGGCGACGGACGCCAACGCCGGTGAGACCACCCCGAACACCGGGACGTTCACGATCACCCGGACGGGCGCGACGACGAGCGCGCTGACGGTGAACGTCGGTTTGGGCGGCAGCGCGGCCAACGGCAGCGACTACGCGCAGGTCACCAGCCCGGTCACCATCCCGGCCGGCAGCGCGTCGGCGACGGTCACGGTCTCGCCCGTGGACGACAACCTGGTCGAGGGCAGCGAGAACGTCGTCCTGACGGTGAACGCCGGTAGCGGCTACGCGGTCAACTCGTCGGCCGCCAGTGCGACGGTGACGATCGCCGACAACGATACGTCGTCCCCGACGCCGACCCCGAGCCAGTCGCCGTACACCGTGCCGTTCGCGATCAACGCGACGGGCACGACGACGATCGAGGTGGAGAACTACGACAAGGGCGGCGAGGGCGTCGCGTACCACGACGCCGAGGCCGCCGACCTCGGCAGCGGCTACCGCACGACCGATGGGGTGGACGTCGAAGCGGCGACCGACACGGGCGGCGGGTACGCCATCGGTCACGTCCGGGCCGGCGAGTGGACTGAGTACACCGTCAACGTCGCCACCACGGGCAAGTACGACATCGGCGTCCGCTTCGCCAGCGCCTACGCCGGCGGGCAGGTTCACGTCGAACTGAGTGGGACGAACGTCACCGGGGGCCTCGCGCTGAACTCCACGGGCGGCTGGCAGACTTGGCAGACCTTCTTCGCGCGCGGCGTGACGCTGAACGCGGGCCAGAACCAGATCCTGCGGCTCGGGATCGACTCGACCTTTACCAGCGGTCAGGACATCGGCAACATCAACTGGATCAGCGTCGCGCCGGCCACGCCCGGGGCGACGCCGCCGGCGTGGCCGTCGTCGTGGCAGTCCGCGGGCAACGCCAGCACCGGCGCCCGCTTCGAGTCGGCCGCCACCGTGCTGAACGGCAAGATCTACGAGTTCGGCGGGTTCTTGGACTCACAGTGGCGCGTCGCCCGCTCCTACGCGTCGTACGACCCGACGACGAACGCGTGGACGAACCTCGGCAACCTCCCCGCCGGAATGGCCGAAACTCACCTGGGCATCGCCGAGGACGGACAGTACATCTATTTCGCCGGCGGGTTCGGCGGCGACCTGAACACCGCCACAAATCCTACGCAGTGGATCAGTGACGCCGTCTGGCGCTACGACCCCACGAACAATTCGTGGTCGAAGATCGCCACGCTGCCGCAGGCCCGCGGGGCGGGCACCCTCGACGTCCTGGGTCGCGAACTGCACTACTTCGGCGGCAACCCGGCCGACCGCATCACGAACCTCGGGGACCATTTCGTCTACAACCTCGACAGCGGCGCCTGGTCGACGGCGGCGGCGCTGCCTAACCCGAAGGACCACCTGTCCAGCGTGGTCCTGAACGGCAAGATCTACGCGCTGGCCGGCGAACACGGGCACGACCAGCTTCACGAACAGCAGTCGGACATGCGCGTCTACGATCCGGCGACGAACAATTGGACCCAACTGGCGAGCCTCCCCATCGCTAAAAGCCACATGGAGGGCGGGACGTTCGTGTCCGACGGCAAGATCATCATGGCCGGCGGGCAGGTGAATGATTTCCAGCCGACGAGCAACGTGGTCGCCTACGACCCCGCGGTGGACAAGTGGACGACGCTGACGTCGCTGCCCGCCGCCCGGCAGGGTGGGATCGTGCGGCGCATCGGCAACAAGGTCATCGTCGCGCTCGGCGCAACGCAGACCAACAGCCCGCAGGCGACCGTCTGGACCGGCACGCTCCCGACCCAGGCCGCGACCACCGCGGCGCGACTCCTGGGACCGACCGCGGCGACCGCCGGTGCCGACGCCGCGACGGCCGACGCCGTCGGCGAGGTGAACGGCGGCATCATCCGCCGGACGAATTACACCTTGGCGGACGACGGCGCGATCGTCGCGACCGACCTGGCGACCGACGCGTCACGCGTCGTGTCCTCGGCGGCGGCCCGACCGTTCTCGGGCGGCGGCAACACCATTGTCGTCGCGGGCAAGAAGGTCTACCTCATCGGCGGCACCGGCGACGCCGCCGGCAAGGTGCAGATCTACGACCCGGCCCGCAACCGCTGGCGCGTCGGCCCGAAGATGCCCTTCGCCGCCAGCGAGAGCGCGGCCACGGTGTTGGGTGGCAAGATCTACGTCGCGGGAGGCTTGGACGCGGACGGGCAGCACTCGGTCGCGGCCGCCGCGCGGTTCAACCCCACCACCAAGACGTGGAAGTCACTGTTGTCGATGCCGCTGGCCCGCGCCGGCGCGTCGGCCGTCGCGGACGGCAGCCAGTTGTGCATCGTCGGCGGCCAGCCCGACGACCCCGCCGCGATAACGGACGGCGAGACCTCCCTTCAGTATTACGACCCCAAAGCCAAGCGCTGGACCGGTTACGGTGCCCCTGGCCTGCCCGCGCATCCGCCGGGCTACGATTTCGCTTGAGCGTAAAGGCCGGCGCATGACGAGGCCCCGGATTCGGAGCGACGCGCGCCCGGATCCGGGGCCATGTTTATTTGTGGTTCTACGAACGCGATCGCTCGGCCAGCCTTGAGCCGTGTTAACCCAGGGCCGGCTCGACGTACCGTGTCGGGTCGGCGACGCCCGCCTGCGCAAAACCCTTCTTTCGGAGCAGGCAACTATCACATCGTCCGCAGGCAAGGCCCTGCGGGTCGGGGTCGTAGCAACTGTGCGTCATGCCGTAGTCCACCCCCAACTCCACCCCTCGGCGGATGATCTGCGCCTTGCTCATATCAATAAGCGGCGCATGGATCCTAAACGGCCGAGCCCCCGGCGCGGTGGTCATCTTCGTCGCGAGGTTAGCCATCATCTCAAACGCGGCGATAAACGCCGGCCGGCAATCCGGGTAGCCGCTGTAGTCGAGCGCATTCACGCCGATGAACACGTCGCGGACGTCGAGCACTTCGGCCCAAGCCAGGGCGTAACTCAGAAAGACCGTGTTCCGGGCCGGGACGTACGTGACCGGCACGTCGGCCCCCATCCGCACCTCGTCGCGGTCCTTGGGGACGTCGATCGCATCGGTCAGGGCACTCTTGCCGAACTGTCGCAGGTCGATCGTGATGACGCGGTGCTCCGCCGCGCCGAACGCCTGCGAGACTTGCCTCGCCGCGTCAAGTTCCTGGCGGTGGCGCTGCCCGTAATCGAACGCGAGCGAATAGACCGGGGCGAACCCGTCCGCCTTTGCGATGGCCAGGCACGTCGTGCTGTCGAGCCCGCCGCTGGCCAGGACAATGGCGGGACGAGAGGGTAAGTGGCGATCCATGCGGCCGATTGTACACGCGCGGCCCCGGGCAGCGCCGCCGCGCGGGACCGGCGGGGGCACTAAACGCGGTTGTCTTGTAAGATGACGCTGGTCGACCCAATGGAGTATCGAATCGCATGAAAGTCCTCCTCATCGGCAACGGCGGCCGCGAACACGCGATCGCGTGGAAGTTGGCGGCGTCCCCCCGCGTAACGGCCCTCTTTGCGGCGCCCGGGAATCCGGGCACGGCGCAGGTGGCCGACAACTTCCCGATCGGCGTCATGGAGTTCGACAAGATCGAGCGGTTCGTCCGCGAGAAGAACGTCGGCCTGGTCGTCATCGGCCCGGAAGACCCGCTGGCGGGTGGACTGGCCGACCGGCTCATCGCGGCGGGCGTGAAGGTGTTCGGCCCGACCAAGGAAGGCGCCCGGCTCGAGGCGGACAAGTGGTTCGCCAAGGAGATCATGCGCCAGCAGTCGATCCCGACGGCCGAGGCGCGGTCGTTCACCGACGCCGACGCGGCCGCGGAATACGTCCGCGTGCGGAACGAGCCGGTCGTGATCAAGGCGGCCGGGTTGGCAAAAGGGAAGGGCGTAACCGTTTGCTACCGCACGTCGGATGCGCTGGAGGCCATCGATTCCGTCATGCGGAAGAAGGTCCACGGGTCGGCGGGCAGCCGGGTCGTCATCGAGGAAATGCTCCGCGGGCCGGAGGTGTCGGTCTTAGCGTTCGTGGACCGGCGGAACATCTACATGATGGAGACCAGCCAAGACCACAAGCCGGTCGAGGACGGCGACACCGGCCCGATGACCGGCGGGATGGGGGCGTACTCGCCGACGCCGGTCATCACCGACGCGCTGCTGCGGCAAGTCGAGCGGGACATTCTTGTGCCCACGGTTGACGGGCTGGTGCGCGAGGGCATCGAGTACAAGGGCGTGCTCTACGCCGGCCTGATGCTTACTGGCGGCGGGCCGAAGGTGCTGGAGTTCAACTGCCGCTTCGGCGACCCCGAGACCCAACCGCTCATGATGCGCCTCAAGACCGACCTGCTGGAGGTCATGCTGGCCGTCGCCGAGGGGCGGCTCGACCAGATCACGCTCGAGTGGGATCCCCGGCCGGCGTTGTGCGTCGTCGCCACGAGCAAGGGCTACCCCGGTAGCTACCCGACCGGCCTACCCATCAGCGGCATCGAGCAGGCCGACGCCTTGCCCGACGTCAAGGTCTTCCAGGCCGGCACGCGCCGCGAGGGCAAGTCCGTCGTGACCGACGGCGGCCGGGTGCTCAGCGTGACGGCACTCGGCGACACGATCCAGGAGGCAAAGGACCGCGCGTACCGTGCGATGGAACTGATCTACTTCGACGGCATGCACTACCGGAAGGACATCGGGCGGCAGGCGTTGAAATGAAGATAGCGGTCCGCAGTGCGACGTTGTTTAAACACGAAAACGGTCGGACCACGAAGGCGCGAAGGCACGAAGATGGGATTTGGAGAAGACACTTCCGCGGAGATCGAGGCGGTCGGTCGGGCGGTGGTGGACTCGGCGTTCAAGGGGGCCTCAAGGTGCTGCGCCAAGTGCGGGTGCCCGTCCTCTACGATGGCGTGCAACGCGACGCCGACTTGCGGCTGGATCTATTGGTTGTGGACTGCGTCATCGTCGAGATCAAGGCGGTCGAACGGATGATCCCGCTCTTCGAGGCGCAGTGCCTCACCTACCTGAAGCTCACTGGCAATCGGCTCTGCCGGTTGATCAATTTCAACGTTCCCCTCATTAAGGATGGGATCAAGCGCATCATCCGCTGATCGTGCTCCTTGTTCCCTTCGCATCTTCGTGCCTTCGTGTTTAATAACCTTTCTGGTGACGCGCGGATGCGGACGGAAGCAATCACATCCCTCGACGACCCCCGCGTCGCCGCCTACCGCAACCTCAAGGACCACGAACTCGACCGGCAGGGGAAGCTATTCATTGCCGAAGGCGAGCACATCGTCCGCAGGTTGCTCGCGAGTGACTTTCCTGTTGAGTCTGTCTTTCTGTCCGAGAAGCGTTCAGCAGAGTTTGCACCGGTCGTGCCGGCGCCGGTCCCGGTTTACGTTGCGCCGTCGGCGGTGATGAACGACGTGCTCGGGATGAAGTTCCACTCCGGCATCATGGCGTGCGGCCGGCGCAAGCCGCGGGGGACGCTTGAGGAGGTCGTGCCGAAGGCGAAGGATGCCCTCACGCTCGTCATCTGCCCGGACATCTCGAACGTCGAGAACATCGGTGCGATCATCCGAATCGCGGCCGGGTTCGGGGCCGACGCGATGGTCCTTGGCGAGCGGTGCCACGACCCGTTCTGGCGGCAGTCGATCCGCGTGTCGATGGGCACCGTCTTCCGCCTGCCGATCTACCAGTCTGACGACTTGCTGAACGACTTGGCGCGGCTGCACGATGAGTGGGGCGTGGAATTGGCCGCCACCGTCCTCGATGACCTCGCCGAGCCACTCGCCGGTGCGAGGCGCGCGGCGAAGTTCGGACTGCTGTTTGGCGGAGAGGCGCAGGGGCTGGAGGAGCCTTACGTGCGCGCGTGCCAGCGGCGGGTGACGATCCCAATGCGGCTCGGCACCGACTCGCTCAACGTCGCGGTGTCGGCCGGGATCTTCCTCTTCCATTTCACGCAGGGACATGGCGCGGCCAGCCGTCACTGACGGGCCCGCCCGCTCAGGCTTTCAAATCCAGGTGGGGCGGCGGGTCGTCGGCGCGAGCGACGTTGTCGTCGGCTTCTTCGTCGCTGGTGTGCTTCGCGGTCGAGCCGCCATGATGTGCCTGGTGCTTGTGCTCGCCGCGGTCCTCGCTCACCGGCGAAAGCTCTTCGGGACTGTCGACCTGAAGCTCGAAGGTGTCGTCTTCCGCCCCGACGTTTCGCTGCTGCGCCTGCGCGTGCCGGACCTGTCGGGCCTTGTCGGCGGCCAGGTGTGCCTGCGTCTGCGTGCCTTGGAGGATGGCACTGGCCAGCGGGTTGAAGAAGGTCATGCTCGCACCCCTGCGATCTGGGGGCGCGGTCGTCGCCCCTTATTGGATCGACCGTGGCGCCGAGAGACTTTACGAGATTCTCCGGGCACGGCCGGTCCGGATAAGTGAGTGCCGCGATTCGAGGAAGAGCGTTCCGAGCACGAAAGCCGAAGCACAAAATCCGAAACAAGCACGAAGGACCAATGAAGAAATGACCGAAACGAACGCCAGTTGGGGGCGGTCCGTTTCGGTCATTTGCTCTTTTCGCGCTTTCGAATTTTTTTGGATTCCGTGCTTCGACCTTCGTGCTTTACTGCTGTGGCTGTTCCGCGGCGCTCGCGGTCGGGGTGGCCTTGGGCACGAGGCTCGCGGGCACGATCTCGGCGGCGACGCTCGTGTTCATTTTGGCGGGGTCGACCGATTCCACCGCGGTCGGGTTGACGACCTTGAGGTTCAGCCGGGGGTCGGACGTGATCTCGCCCTTCACGCCGACGAACTGGCCCGTCTGTTCGCCGAGCTTGGGATCGTTGCCCCAGAGGTAGACGACCGTGCGCCCGGTGGCGGGGTCGGTCAGCCGGTAGAGCATGGTCTTGCTGATCTGCAGGCTGCTGGGCCGGAGCGTGCCGACGGCCGCGTAGACGCGGACGTCCAGCTCCTTGATCCGCTGTTCGAGCTCCTCGCGCTCGCCGTCGCGGGCCTTGATCTGTTCCTGGAGCTTAGCCTGTTGTTGTTGGACGGCGAGGAACTGCTGACGCGACTCGGCACGCACGCGCAACGTGGCGATGCGGACCTCGGCGATCCGACGGGTGGCCTCGGGGATCGAGGGGGTGCCCGCCAGCTTTTGATAACCGGTCAGCAGGTCATCGACCGGCTGCTCCGTCAGCGGTCGCTTGCTGATGTCGCCGAAGTCGGCCTCGAGCTTCTGCAACTCCGCGAGCGCCTCGGCGTCGCTCGGCCGGGTGGTCACGCTGCTGGCCGCGAGCTCCGCGCCCCGCGTGCTCGGCGACGAGAGCGACTTCACCTCGCCCGGCAGCGGGGTCAACGTCGTGGTGCCGCCATTGCCCTGCGTTGCCGTGTCGGCAGCCGGAACCTTCGCGGTGTTGTTTTCCTGGACTGCGATCTCACCCCCGCCCGGCGTCACCGGCGCGACCGGCACCACCGCGTCCTTGCTGATGTACAGGAATGCGCTCGCCGGCGGCTTGATCTTGTAGTATTCGTCTTCCTCGCCGAGGATCGTGACGTCCTCCTTGGGATCGAGCTTCGTCTGGGCGGCCCACTTCACCCGCTGCAACGAGCTGCCGGCCCGCACCGTCGCCTGGCTGTTCACCTTGCCCTGGTTGCCGGTGTTGTAGCGCTGGACGAACGCCTGGGGAATGTAGCTGACGCTCCCGTCGGGCGGGACGATCTTGAGCCAGTTGCCCTTCATGCCCGCGACGACGACCTGTGCGCCCTTGTCGAGCCGCTGGGTCGGGTAGAAGTTGGCGCCGGCGCCGCTGAAGACGAGCGTGGGCGCGGTGACCTGGCCGTAGAAGTTCTGCTTGGCGTTCTCGACGTCGTGCGTCGGCTCGTCGGCCGCCCGCGCGAACGCCTGCGGCACCGACGAGAGCGAGCCGGCCGTTACGGCCGCGGCGAGCAGCCATCGAATGGATCGTGGGGACGAAATGACGGGAAGACCGTGCATGACAGCACCTCCGTGTGCGAACCACCCTTGCCCGGTGAAAGGTCCGATAACAGACCCAAGTGGGCGGAAGTGTTACAGAATCCCGGCAAAAAGTAAAGGAGTCTCAGTTTTTTGCGACAGCGCCCGTGCCATCCCTGCGTAGCAGCCCGGCCAAAGGCCCGCTAACCCAGCACACCTTGGAGTCAGGAAAGCGCCTGCCGGCAGTCCCGGCATGGCCGTTGCTCGATCCCGTTGGGGGACCAGAAAGGGCGTCAGAATGTCGTCATCCGTTAAGGGTCAATCACGTTGGTCGCGCTTGTTGTCGGCATGGGTAGTCCGTCCGGCGGTGTTCGCGGCCGGGATCCTGGCCTCCGCATTGGGTCGGCTGCGCGGCACGGGCCGCGCCGGCGCCAAATCACCCCGCCAAGCCCGCCAGGAAGAGCGGCGCCGGCGCAAGGAACTCCGCCGCGCCGCCATGGCCAACGCAGGCCGCCGGGCGGCGTAGTGTCGCGTTCACTCAATCTGGCTTTATGCTCACGAACGGGGGTTTGCTTTGGGCGAGTAGGGCATCGGGGGTGCCGTTGCACTTTCGCGCGGCCATTGCTGGCGACACGCACGCCGCAATGGACCTGATGCCTCGTCCGACCCTATCTTAGATCCTTAATCAGGTCGCCCGGATACGTTCGCCGACTCCCGGCCAGATGCTCTAGCATTCGGAGCGGACTACCGAGATGTGTTTCCACCCGTTCGATCGAGACCCGCGTCCCGTCGTCCTTCTCAATCGTGATGCGGAAGTGGGGCCCGGAAATGCTCGTCGGCACGAAGTTGTCCGGCCAGGGGATGCGCTCGATGATCAAGACTTGGCCTTCGAACGGCGGCAGCTTGGTGAATTGATCCCACGTCACCCTTTGCACGTGCGGGCTGGAGCAACCAACGGCCGCGACAGCCAGTGTGATTCCCGCGAGGGCACGAGCGAAGAACGCTGGGACATGAAAACGATGCGTCCGCATGGGAGTGCGGCGAGAGCCATGTTGGCGGCGAAGCCAAATGGCCGACAGCTTGCTGCTTCGTCCCGTTCGCGATCAATTTCGCGTGGAACGTCCCAAGCTGACGGTCGCACTCACGGCTTCTCGACGAGCAGCGACAGCGCGGCCGTGACTTGGATCACGACGCTGTCGCCGACCTTGTATCGCGTCAGGTCCACGTCCGGGCGGACCGGGAAGGTCTGGTTTCGCCCGTCGGCGAACTGGAGCGTGGCCGTGCGTTGCTCGGAATCGATGGCCTTGACGGTCGCCACGACCTCGTAGGCCTGGGCCACCATCATGCCCGGCGCGGCGCCCTTGGGCGCCGACGTCTGCGCCGCCGCGCGGGCGACGCTCGGCCCGGCGCCGTCGCTGCGCACGAACACGGCCAAGCGCTCCGTGATCGTGGCGTTGACCTTGTCGCCGACGTTGACCCGGTCGAGGTTACGAATCTCCGGCCCGGCCGTGAACGTCGTCTTGGCGCCGTTCTCGCCGGTGAGGGTGACCTGACGGGTCGGTCGGTCGATGGCGGTGACCGTGACGGTCGTCTTGAACGTGTCCTCCACCACGCCGCCCGCGACGCCCGGTTGAATGGACACGCTCCCCGCGCTGGTGCCCGCCCACGCGCCGGACGATCCCGCCTTGGTCGCCTCCGGCGACTCTGCAGGCGTCGACGCGGTCCCCTCCGGCTTCTTCTCGGACGCGCATGACGCCGGGCCGAGCAACACGGCCGACGCGAGCGCGACGGCCACCAACTTGTAGGTCGATCTGTTCACGGTTTGTTCTCCCGAAAGGAAATGACGGGCCGGTCTTACAGTTGTCGCGCGGATCGCCCGTCGGGCCGCGACGTGCGCGGGGTAGTATCGCCGCCGCGCCATCGACCAGGGCTCCGTGCGAGTGAGCTGCCGGTTCGAGAACTCGGTGTCCCGAGACTACTCAGCGATGGACACGGCATCTATTGGACTTTGGTCCCATGCAGGCGGCAGCAGCGATCGGACGGCCGAAGCGCCATCGTCGACGTGAATGCCGTCCGCGTTTCGAAGAGCCGGATGCGGGCAACGCATACGTCGGTTCGGGGGGCGGAAACGGAGGGAGCCGGTTGTATGAACCGGGAAAACCCTGTGCGCCTTCGGGACGACCGGCCTGCCCGCTTCAGCGGGCAGGGGTTGGCGCACGCTTATTCCCGGATCCGCATTACTCAAGCTCGGCTTCGATGACGCTCACTGCCGACTGCGTGGGAATGACCCGCGCGAGCCGCAGGCCGGCTTTGGCGAGCAGGGCGGCGTATTCCGGCTCCGTCCGCTCCCGGCCGCCCGGGCCGACCAGCATCATCAGGTCGAGCAGCTTGCCCGGGTGCGGCGTGTCGCCCTCCGGCAGCACCATTTCGATAACCAGCAGCCGGCTCGCGGGGCTCATCGCACGCCGACAATGGCCCAGGATCGTCAGGCACTGTTCCTCGCTCCAATCGTGGATGACGTGCGACAGCAGGTAGACGTCGCCACCGGCGGGAACGCCTTCAAAGAAACTGCCTGACTCGATGGTAATTCGATCCGCCAGCCCGCGCGCCCCGATCAGCGCCGGCGCGTCGCGGACCACGTGCGGCAGGTCGAACAGGACGCCGCGCGGCCCGGGGTGGCGGGCGAGGACGGCGGCCAGGAGGTTGCCCGTGGCCCCGCCCACGTCCACGACCGTTTTCGCGGCGGAGAAGTCGTACGCGGCCGCCACCGCCGGGGGCTCGGCGGCGTTGAAGCCCACCATCGTCTCGCTGAACATGGACGCCTCATCCGGGTTCCGCGCCAGCCAGTCGAAGAAGGGCATGCCCAGGTGCTTCTCAAACCCCGGCTTCCCGGTCTGGACCGAGTACAGCAACTGCCCAAACCCGCGCATCCACCAGTCGCTGGCCAACGTCAGAATGGTCGCCCGGGCCGAGCCGGCCGCGCCGGTCTTCAACGCCTCGCCGAGCGACGTCAACGCGAAACGATGTTCCGCGTCCTCGGTCAGGATCCCAAGGTTCGCGAGCGTCCGCATCAGCCGGTAAAGCGACGGCGCGTGCATCCCGGTCGGCCCCGCCAGTTCCTCCGCGCTCTTCGGGCCCCCGGCCAGATAGTCGGCCAGACCCAGCTTGGCCGCGACGTACACGATGTGCGACACCCAATGGGCCATGCCCATCTGGATCAGTTGGGCGTGGGGTGGGGCCGTTTCTGTTTCTTCGGGCTGGTCTGCTGCCATGTGATGGTTCTCCCGCCGCAAGGTTTCGGCTGCGATCGTCGTTGTCGGGAGTGTAATCGAAGCTGATCAACATCCGGCGTTCGGGTAGGAGGGTCGGACACGGGTCGTGGACTGGAGGCGCACCAGTCGCGTTTCCCGACTCCGCGGTTCACGCTCGCTGGCTTAACGAACGACGAAGCCTGCCCCATTTGCGATCCTATTTTACGGGGGCGGCTGGAAATCGTGAACTTCAACGAACGGACCCGTGCCGTTTTTGCGCTCGATGGCGGCTCCCACCGGCGCGTCAAGAAACGGCACGATATCCGGATCGTAGTTGGCGATCGTGTTGACCTCGTAGATCGCGTGGTTGTCCGGGTCGTTCATGTACTCATCAGATTCAAAACCGGACATAAACCGCCAGCCGCTGTCGACGTCCCGGTCGGGTGCTTCGCGGTACATGAATGAGACCTTGCGCCCTCCGCACGTGATCATATCCGTGGCGAAGCAGGCCCCGCGGCCGGTCGCGATCGGTCGGATCTGGTCGGCTCGGAGGCGAAACGGCTTCTTGGTCGGATCGGCCATAGCGGGATAACGTAACACCGTTCGGCGGCTGGGGTGGCGCCCCGCCGACTCTCGGCAGACGAAACCGGGACGGGAATGAGGAGAATTCCGCCCCCGTCCCCGTCCCCGTCCCCGGCCCGGTTTCATTCGCCCTGTGCGAGTTGCGGTCTTTGATCCTGGCCTCAGGGCGTGCTGGGCATAGTTTTTTCCGCGGATTCAATGACCTTGCCCCGGGGGCGCGATAACGATCATCAGGAGCATCGGAGCATCCGGATCCGTATGCACCAGCTGCAGCATGAATCTCGCCCCCTGTAATGGCCAAATGGCGAGTCGGGCCGCATCTTGATCGACCGGGAAGCCCGGCACCAATGGATCACCGACAAATTGGGGTGTGCCCAATGAGGCCGTCGCCGCATCCACAGTTCGCTCGAAGTTCGCTGAGAGGCTCCGCCACGTCGCCGCGTTCACTTCCGACGATATGCTCCGCGTGTTCGGAAGAGCCACCAACTCAAACTTTAGAGTCAACACCTGACTACCGTCTGTATACGCCCACGCCTGCGTACCAGCGCTTGTGGCGTACTTGAGCCTAGTTCCGGCCTCTCCCTTTGGCACAAGTCCAAGGGCGCGTACTTGTGAGTCCCAATCGCGCCGGTGCCACGACCATCCTAGGGATTGTGCGCGCGAAGCCAGATCTCGTAATTCATCGTCGCACACGTTTGGCCTCCCATCTCATTTCCGAGTGCATGCACGAGCTGCATCCCCGCCGGCTGCGATCTCGGGTACACCGTCTTTTTGCGTCGGCGTGATCGGGTTGGCTGAGTCGGGATCGTGGAGCCAATTCCGATGTTCGCCCCAAATCACCTTTACCTCGGTGCCGCATTCGGGACACCGGTGCGGGGATGCACGGAGATCGTAGCCGCAACGTTCGCACCGGCCTGCCGCCCGTAGGTCGGCTCGCCGGCGCAGGTGGCGCGCGGACACGAACCACACGGAGGGGAGGACAAGGGTAAATGGGATGATCGACCAGAACGGAACGACGGCAAACCGTATGACGGTAACGGCACTGCCTCCGCCCGTATCGACGCCCAAAACGAAACCGCCCGAATCGAACAGTGGCTTGTCGCGACTAATGCGGAGGAATGGGTCGGCCGCGGGCTGATGACTGACAAACGTTGGGCCGTCGTGGCCTCGAGAAGGTCGCGAGGGCTCCACGTCCCACCGCTGATAGACCAGCCGGCCACGCGCCAAATACACCGAGGCCATCGATACTGACGGACTCGTCCAACGAAATCCGTCGTTCGCGAAATAGCTCCGTGCCCACGCCGCGGAGGTCGCGACGCATAGCAACGCCGAAGCTGCCGAGACCGCGGTAAACATGGCGCGGCTCCGGCGGCAGGTTAGCCACAGCAGCAAGGACACGGGCGCGGTCGCCGTGATTGTCGCAGGCACGCCGTATGAGGTTTCCCACACGACCGGGGGCGGCGGCTGCTTGTAAAGCAAGGCGTGCTGCTCCCGTTCGATCCGGCTTCGCTCGGCCTCCAACGCCTTGAGTTCGGGAGTCTCGACCCATTTCACTTCCGGCCCGACCTTCGCCCGCTCCCAGGCGACCCGCCAGCGGTCCCGCAACCCATACAGCGACATCTGCAACGCGCTGCGTCGGTCCATGATGTCTACGCGTTCCTGCAACCGCTGCAGTTTGTTGTCGATGCGAACGTTGCCCGCCCGCGACGTTGCCAACCACAGTTCGCCGTTGAGGCGGAACCGTATCGTTTTCTCGGCCTTATAGCTTTCCACCCAAACAACGCAGGTCGCTAGGCATAGCAATGCCGATGTGACGGCCATCCCCCATATCCCCACCCATAACGCGAGCTTCATTGAAACTATTCTACCGTCGATCGTTCAGTTTTCACTTGCAGTTCTTGGGAATTCGGATAGGATTATGTTATATTAGGGCGATTGTGGCCGCAATCGACGCTGGTCGAACGAGCCGGACTCATTGACAAGTGAAAAGCGGTTCGCTGTTTCCGTGGTTGCTGCAGCGGGAACGGCGAGTATTGCGACATCGGCCCTGACGAAACGAACCCACGGCGGGCGGGGGACGCGGCGGATTGGAACTGTCGTGCAAAACTGGGTTTAAGCGGATATGGCGACCGAGAATGGGGTCTCGGCGGGTTGCCAAGCGAACTCAACTCCGGCCGGGGTGACGGACGAAACTACCGATGCCTTTTACTGCTCCGTCCCGTTCACGATCAGCTTCGCGTGGAGCTTGCCGGTGCGGTAGAGCTCCTTGACGATCTCGATCCGGTCGTCGGCGGGGACCTTGAGCTGGTCGAAGGCCAACGCCAGGTCCTGGAGCTTGGCGCCGCCTTGTTGGGTGGTGTCGATGGACACGACGTTCCGCTTGCTGACCACCGGCTCGTTGCGCGTCGGGACCGGCTTGGGGTCGATCGTGCTGATCGTCAGGCCCTTGTGGCTGATCACGACCGGGCTGATGTCGACGTCGCCGGTGACGATCATCGTCCCCGTGCGGTCGTTGATCAGCACGCGGGCCTCGGTCGGCAGGAGCAGGATGGGCAGTTGCAGCACCCGGCTGATGAACACGTCGGTGCGCTCGCGCTCGGCGGGGGGGATGGTCACCACGATGTTCTTCGCGTCCAGCGCGACGGCTAGACTCTCGCCGGTCGTGTCGGCGATGTCATTGACGACCTTGGCGATCGTGCTGGCGGTGGTCCAGTTGGCCGAGGGGTCCTCGAGGATCAGCGTAAACTTTCCGTTGTCGATCGCGCGGGCGGGGAGGTCGGCCTCCATCACGCACCCGAGCTTTACGACGCCGACGGTGGGGGTGCTGGGGTCCTCGATGGTGACCGGGCCCTCGGAGAGGGCGAAGATCGCGCTGCCCTGCTTGTCCCCGCGCGGCATCGGGCCCTGCATCGGGCAGACGAACAGCCGGCCGCCCTTGAGGCTGGCGGCGGCGCCGACGCTCATGATGTGGACGTCGAGGTGGTCCCCGTCCCGCACGCCCGTGGCCGGCACCGTCGCGATCAGGCTGACCAGCGCGACGTTCTGCGCCTTGGTGAGGTCGACGACGTTGGTCGGGTCGGCAAAGCGCGTGAGCATGGCTGCCAGCGGCTTGATGGCCGGCAGGAAGTCCCCGCCGTCGCCGGTGCCCTTAAGGCCGTAGACCAGCCCGACGCCGGTCAAGACGTTCGTCCGCTGCCCGCCGATTCGCGTGATGTCCGCGATCTTGACCGCCGAAGCGGTCCGCGCCGCGTGCAAGGTCAGAAGGGCCACAAGGATCGGCAGGTGTTTTCGCATGAAATGATGCTTTGGAAATAGTCCTTTGTCCTTTGTCATTGGTCCTTTGTAGGGCAATCGCAATTGGCGCGGGAATCGCGTGATCGACGGTTCGGCGTTCGGGGCCGGCTAACAGAGTCGCGGGCTTACGAAGGACAAATGACCAATGACCAATGACTATTCCCTAAAACGGACTCACCGCGTCGAGCAGCTTGATCAGCCACCCGCGCTTCGTGGCGTCGCGGACGGCGCCCGTGTGATTCTTCTGAAGCTGCAGGTCGAACATCTGGGTGCTCAGGACCGTGTTGTCCGCGTTCACGTCCTCGGCGCGGCAGATGCCGGTGAGGATGAACGTCTGCTCCTCCTCGTCGGTCTTGATCTGCTTGCGGGCCTGGACCACCAGCGTGCCGTTCGGTTTGACGTCGAGCACCTCGCCGGTGATGCGAGCGGTCAGGCTGTCGGAGCGGTCGACGGTCCCTTCGCCCTTGAACTCGCGGTTGACGGAGCCCTTGATCGACGGCGGGTTCGCGCCCTGGGCGCCGCCCTGGATTGCGAAGTTGCCGAGCTTGAGCCGGATGAACTCGTCGATCTTGGCCTCGATCTCCTGCTCGCGCTTGAGGTCGGCAGTCCCCTTGGAGCTGAAGGCGCTCTCCTCGCGGACGATGACGGTGATGATGTCGTGCTTCTTGATCGTGCGCGGCTCGGGTTCGGGGACGGCGAAGAAGCTGACGTCCGCCATGCGCGCTTGCCCCGGCTCCGCCGGCGACACCATGGACGCCCGCAGGAGCGAGCCGCCGTTGCGCTGGAGGATCGTCGCCGTGTCGTGCGGGGCGTTGGCGGTGACGGGACGTGCTGGCCGCCGCGACTCGGCCGCGGCGCTCGCGGGCGAGGCGGCGCGGGGCGGCGTCGCGTCCTGCG
>JADMIO011851998.1_pt1 | contig 17667 bp, 13 predicted proteins | sample 8958161 | NCBI WGS metagenome assembly JADMIO01 (sample SAMN16585339, study PRJNA669376) | soil metagenome | isolation source: Crop rotation soil | place: USA: Cullars Rotation, Alabama | collected 2011
CTTTCCCTGGCCAGCTCCACGTCGCCGGCCGAAATCGAGCCTGCCCCTCATCTGTCAACGCCGCGCCGGGTGAGTCGGCCCCTCAAGTGTCAACGTCCGCCCCTCATCTGTCAGTGAGGGCCAAGTTTTCCGCGAGGTATCCACAACGCCGGCGGCCGGCCGCGGTGTCTCGCACACGGCTTCGACGGCGTTTCTGGCGCGTTTGCAGGGCCATAGACGGCCGCCAGCCCAGCGGCGAGGGCAACCAGCCGAGGGCTTCGCCCTGTCGCTCGACTGCGGCGAGCACTACTGGCTGTAAAAGGACAGACCACATCATGGTTCTGTGTTCATTAGGTTGTTCTGTCCATTGCTGACATAATCCGCTCCACTTCAACGTAACACCGCACGAAGATTTCTATTGTTCCTGAAGGCATATTCAAATCGTTTTCGTTACCGCTTGCAGGCATCATGACAGAACACTACTTCCTATAAACGCTACACAGGCTCCTGAGATTAATAATGCGGATCTCTACGATAATGGGAGATTTTCCCGACTGTTTCGTTCGCTTCTCAGTGGATAACAGCCAGCTTCTCTGTTTAACAGACAAAAACAGCATATCCACTCAGTTCCACATTTCCATATAAAGGCCAAGGCATTTATTCTCAGGATAATTGTTTCAGCATCGCAACCGCATCAGACTCCGGCATCGCAAACTGCACCCGGTGCCGGGCAGCCACATCCAGCGCAAAAACCTTCGTGTAGACTTCCGTTGAACTGATGGACTTATGTCCCATCAGGCTTTGCAGAACTTTCAGCGGTATACCGGCATACAGCATGTGCATCGCATAGGAATGGCGGAACGTATGTGGTGTGACCGGAACAGAGAACGTCACACCGTCAGCAGCAGCGGCGGCAACCGCCTCCCCAATCCAGGTCCTGACCGTTCTGTCCGTCACTTCCCAGATCCGCGCTTTCTCTGTCCTTCCTGTGCGACGGTTACGCCGCTCCATGAGCTTATCGGGTCCACTCGCGAACGCAGAAAGGCCCACCCGAAGGTGAGCCAGTGTGATTACATTTGCGGCCTAACTGTGGCCAGTCCAGTTACGCTGGAGTCACTAGTATTTAGGTGACACTATAGAAGCGGCCGCGACAACTTGTCCACGTGGAATTCTAAGCTTAGGATCCCAATGTGCTGGAAAGAACTCGCGCCCAAACGCACGAACGCGGCCGCCACAAAATCGGCCAGCAGCGGATACGCAAACCGCGCCCCAGCAAAGGACGGATCCTGCGGGGGAAAGTTATTTCCGTCAGTAAAGCTAGTAATGACGCTGAGGTGGAACGGCAGGTCGCCCAAATTGTTGGTGACCCCGGTGAATATCCCTTCGGGCTTGACGATCATCGCGCGGTCGAAGAAGAGCCAGAGGACAACAAAGAGGAAAATCAGCAACGCCAAGCCGCCGATCTGACCCAACCGCGGTTTGGTCAAGAACTTGACCACGGCCGCGCCCGCGTTCGCGCTCTCCCGCATTATTCGCGCGCGAAAAGAAACATCGCGCAATTTGATCGAGGGCAAAAGGCAGAGCAATCCGGTGACCACGATCAGGCCCACCGAGAACGGTACAAATAAAGTCAACCAAAACCCGACCAACGCGAATAGCACCATCCCCGTCACCGCGCCAGCGCACAGGCGAAACGTCAACGGCGCGTCCTCGTCGTAGTAATACGAGAGCAACGCGCCGCCGAATGTGAACGCAATGGTTAGGAGAACCGCCAGGATCATCAAACCGCGTCGGACAGACTGGTAAATTCGAACTCGCGCACCTTCAACGCCGGCGCCAGCACTGGAAAGCCCGAACCTACGCGCTCGGAACCGGTGATACGGCTGACGGGCGTTCTGGCCTCGACCAGGTTCAGCATCTTAACCGGAGTCTCGTTCCAACGGAAATTCTTGATCGCGGATTTGATCCGTCCGTTCTCGATCAGAAATGTACCGTCACGGGTTAAACCGGTGTAAAGCACCGTTTGTTGATCGACCGGCCGGATGTACCAAAGCCGCGTCACGTAGATGCCGCGTTCGGTGCTGCGTATCATCTCTTCCAATGTGGCGGTGCCGCCGTCCAAGATCAGGTTCGTCGGTCCGGGCGTGGGAGCGACGCCCTGCTTCTTGGCCCAGAACCGGTTGTAATTCAACGACGCCACAACGCCGTCCTTAATAAAGTATCGCTTCGCGGCCGGCAGGCCCGCGCCGTCGAACGGTGTGGCGGGTGCATTGGTCAGCGTCGGATCGGTGTAAAGATTTATCCCGTCGCCGAAAAGCTTTTCACCTAAGCGGTTGCCGCCGCCCTTCTTAGAAAGAAAAGACCGGCCTTCGTCCGCCACGCGCGCACCGAAGAAGAACGCTAAGGTCGAGATCAGATCTCCCACCGCGTTCGGTTCCAGGATAACAGTGTACTTGCCGGGTTCGATCGCCACCGGGTTACGCGACGCTTCGGCCTTGTTTACTGCGCGTTCACCCACCGCTTTCGCATCAATATCACCAATACGGTGCGACATCGCCGAAGCCCAGCCCGACCCGGTCCCGTCCGCGGTGCGAACCGTGGTGGTGAATGAAGATTCCGAAGAGCGATAGTACGCGAAATTTCCCTTCGTGTTCGCCCGCGCGGTGAACCCGCCCGTGTTATCGAACAATCCTGCCGCGATCAAATTCTTCGCCGCGGCCGCGCTGGTAGTCGTCCCGATCCCCTTCGCCCGCATGTCGGGGCTGACGTCGAACGTCGCGGGATCGAACGCACCCGCAACCGGTGGCGCGTAGGTCTGCTTTTCGAGGAACGGCATCTGCTCGGGGTCTTCGGGCCGGAGCCGCGCGATCTCTTCGGCGGCGCGCACTACGCGTTCCAAACCGGCCGCGTCCAACGTATTGGTCGTCGCATTGCCGCTGCGTTGGCCCACCTGCGCGGTGACGAACAGTGCAAGATTATCGGTATCGCCGCTGGTGTTGGCGGAATTCACGCCAAACCGGGTATTCGCCGTCCGCCCCCCGTTCAGATTCGCTTCCAACCCGTCGGTCTTCGAAAAGGCCAATACCTTTTCTAGTAAGGCCTTCGCTTCGGATTCATTCAGAATCGGCATGATCGCTCCTCACGCTCTATGTAAGTGCTCGTACGCTTTTCTTTGCGTCCTTTGCCTCTTTGCGCCTTTGCGCCTTTGCGCCTTTGCGAGAACCTCTTCTGCGCCAAAAGCATTTCTCGCAAAGGCGCAAAGAGGCAAAGGACGCAAAGTTAAAATCCTTAGATCTTCCGGCCGGTATTGATCACGTTGATCTGCCGGAACCGCGCCGGGGGGCATCCATGCGACACCGCGTTGCTCTGTCCCGGCTCGCCCTTGCCGTCAAAATACGACCCGCCCATGCCGTAATACTCCCTCGACCCGAGCCCGTCGCACGCGTTCCAAAAATCGGGCGTCCGCGATTGATAGGCCACGTCGCGCAGCAGCTGGGTCTTCTTTCCGTTCTTGATCTCCCAGAAAACCTGTCCACCAAATTGGAAGTTGTACCGCTGTTGATCGATCGAGAAGGAACCATCGCCTTCGATGTAGATACCGTCCTCGACGCCCGCGATCAGATCATCCTCGCTGATCTTCGCGGTCCCGGCGGCCGGCTGCAGACTAACATTCGGCATGCGTTGGAACGCAACGTCGCCCCAATTATCGCCATAGGCCGCACCGTGTGAGCGCTTTAACCCGATGATGCCCGCGTTGTCGCGCACGGTCTGGTAACTAACCAACTTGCCGTCCTTAATGATGTCCCATTCGGTGGTCTTAACCCCGTCGTCATCCCACCCGCAGGTCGCCAAGGCTCCCACCTGTGTCTTGTCGCCCTTAATGTTGACAATGTTCGAACCGTACTGGAACTTGCCGAGCTTTTCGCGAGTGGCAAACGAGGTTCCCGCATAGTTCGCCTCGTATCCCAACACGCGGTCGAGTTCGGTCGGGTGGCCGACCGATTCATGGATGGTCAGCCAGAGATGCGTCGGATGAAGTACCAGATCCTTGCGCCCCGGTTCGACCGGTTTGGCGCTGTGCTTCATCACTGCCTGCTCGGCCGCGCGCGGAGCCTCGTTGACTAAGTCATATTCGGCGACCACTTCGTAGCCCTTACCCGCGGGCGAACCCAAGGACGAGCGCGTTTCGAACCGGCCCGTCGTGGGATTGACCGAGGTGACCGTGAAGTTCGGGAAGGAACGGATCAACGTTTGTTCGGCATAGGTCCCCTCGGTCGAGCCGAAGTACTTCTCTTCCTTGGTAAAGAACATGCCGCTATTTACGAACATCGGGCCGGGGCCCTTGACCTTCGCCGCCTCGGCGTTGACCTTTAGCAACAGGTCGACCTTTTCGGAGAGCGGTACCGTAAATGGGTCCTGTTTGACCGGGGTCGAGTACCTCGCATCCGGATATTTTTCGACCGGCACCAACTCGATCCGCGTGCGCTGAATGACCCTGTTGGACTTGGCGATCCCGACCGCGCGCTCGGCGACCTTCGCGATCTCTTCCTTAGTCACCACCGACGACGCGGCAAATCCCCACGAACCATCGACCAATACACGCACGCCAAACCCGAAGGTTTCGGTGTTGGTCACACCCGTCACGATCTTCTCGCGCGTGTTGACGAAGTTATTCAGCGTCCGGCTGATACGAATGTCGGCATAGGACGCACCCCGCTGGCGCGCCACATTCAAAGCCACATCGGCCAATTCTTTCATCGCGATCCTCTCCCGGCGACGTCAAGATTGCTGTTATTCAATTGAAGAAATTTCGGCAGTGCCCGATTATACGCGAAACCAGCGGAATTGTTGCAGCGGTGGGGCAGAACGACACCTCCGCGCCGCAGAACGACAAAACCCGAAAGTATTCACCACAGAGTTATACATGCGCCCGCGGCGGGCGCACCACCGAAGATGAAAATGGGGTTTGATATTGAATGCCGAATCAACTTGATTTAGCATACGGTCGACGATCGACCTACACAACGCCTCGGAACGTGAACGGGTTGGTCAGCCGACAATTCAAAATCCTTCCTGAAGAAAACCTTCGGAGGTGGTTGTGCGTCCACACATCGAAATTATTTTCAGAGCAGCACAAGAGAGCACAGAGACATTAGAAAGGTGGTCCGGTGTGTCGTTGCTTTTCGTTATCACCTATCAATGGTCCATCATCGATTGATTTTTTCTGCGCTCTCTTTGGGCTCAGTAGTGAAATTCTTACTAATCCGCGATACACTGCACGGGCTTTGAATCCCCTAGCGCGAATGAGGACCGACGATGAAACATGACAGCTTTCTGGTGCCGCCGGGAAAGAAGATCAAATTGGCCGATTATGACCCAGCCGATACCGGTAAGTTCAAATCAAAGGAAGACGCGGTGGAAGACCTGCGCGAGGATATCGCCCGCCTAGCCGCGTATCAGGACAAGCTCTACGCTCAGAATACCTATGCGTTGCTGGTGATCGTGCAGGCAATGGACGCCGCCGGCAAAGACGGCGCGATCAAGCACGTCATGTCGGGCGTGAATCCGCAGGGGTGTCAGGTCTATTCGTTCAAGGCGCCGTCTTCGGAAGAGTTGGATCACGACTATCTTTGGCGGGTGAACAAGGCCCTACCCGAACGCGGCCGGATCGGCATCTTTAACCGGTCCTATTACGAAGAAGTGTTGGTCGTGCGTGTGCACCCGTCGATCCTCGCCGCGCAGCAATTACCACCCAAGGCCGTTGGAAAGAAGATCTGGCGGAACCGTTTTCACGATATTAATTGTTACGAAGAGTATTTAGTTCGCAACGGTATCGAGATCGTCAAGATCTTCCTCAACGTCTCGAAAATGGAACAGAAGAAGCGCTTCTTGGAGCGCATCGAACGTCCGGAAAAGAATTGGAAGTTTTCCGCCTTCGATGTAAAGGAACGCGGTTTTTGGGACGATTATATGGCGGCGTACGAGGATATGTTCCGCCACACCAGCACCGAGCACGCGCCGTGGCATATCATCCCGGCCGACAATAAGTGGTTTACGCGTGCTGCCGTGGCGGACGTCATCGTCAAGAAACTAAAGTCGATGAAGTTGGATTATCCGATCGTGAGCGAGGAGCACAAGAAGAGTTTGCTGGAAGCCAAAGTCTTGCTTGACGCAGAAGGTAAGAAATCTCCCACTTCAGTTCCCGTCGCCGTCGAGAAGCCGTCGGAGCCGCCCCCCAAGGTCGTCGCTGTCCCACCGGTGCCAGAGGTCTAGCGCATCGCGAAAATGTTTCGACCGGTCGCGGGTAAACCGCCCCAGCAGCCAGATCGCGGCGACGTTCAGTGATCGTTCGATCTCGGTTGTTTCGGCGGCAGGCTGTTCGTTGAATTTCTTGAGCCGCTTGCCCAAGCCGCCTACCCAAACGTCGCAATCGTGCAGATCGCCGAGCGCATCCTGCATGCGCGAGAACTCATGCGCGATCGCTTTTGATTCCTCACCCAAACAGACCGCAAATAATTGCATCGCGTACCGCAATCGCTTCGCGGCAATTCGCAGGTCGTGCAGGGGCTGCGGACGGTGCGGATGGAAGAGCGCCCGGCCGCGCTTTACTAATCGCTGGTAACTTTTCTCGATGATCTTCCGGCTGGAAGTCTGGAACGTAACCGCGTCCCCCTTGCTCGATTTGATCTCGCCCACCGCCTCCACCATAGAATCGGCCAACGTTGCGGTCTCTTCGCCCCTTAGCAGCGCCAAAAGTTTCTCGGTAGCAGCATTTCGAATGGGCCGACGTTCAGCCGCAAGGAGCAGAACCCCGTCGCGGCGCATGCCAGGACCGAGCCCGTCGGCCAACTGGTCCAGCGTGGCGATCGCCACATCCTCGTCGCGGACGGAACCGAGAAGATCAGCCAACGCGCGAATCTCCTTCATCGCATCTCGTAACCCGCGAGCACGAACGAACGGACGGAAATCTCGGTAGGCGCTACGTAATCGTCGTGTCGCCACGCGGGCATCGTGAATCGCCTCCACCGTCGGATCTCCGGCCACGGTCGCGCAATATTCATAGACTTCGTCCCATCGCACACGCAGGATCGCGCGCGCGGCCTCATCGACCGCCGCGCCGCAATCTAGTCCCTCGATCTTTCGCGCTTTTGCCATGGTAATTATTATTGACCGTGCGTGTTAATTCCGGGTTAAGTAGCGGACTGCAGTTCAGGATCCATCTGGATTTTTCTTAGCGTTCTTTGCTCCTTCGCGCTTTTGCGGGAAACTTACTTTATCGGAACTCATGTTTAAAATATGGTTCTCGCAAAGGCGCAAAGAGGCAAAGGGTGCAAAGAAAAACCTAAGCCGCGTTGGCGACGGCGCGGGTGATCGTGAGGGTACAGGCGAACGCGGTTTCGAACATCTCGCGCTTCTGAACCGCAGCGGCGATTTCGCGGTCGCAATCGGACGGGCTGCTCAGCCGTATCTCGACTTCGTCGCCGTTGCGCAACAAAGTAAGGTCGCGCACCCGCCCGTCGTAACTTCGATCCAATGCATCCGCTAATCGCACGATCGCACCCAGGTGCCAAACCGTCTGCCGGTCGGCGGTGTTCAGAGCGGCAAAATCGGGGTGGCGTTCTTTGGGCACACTCCCGCGATGGTAACGAGCCACGTTAGCGATCACGATCCGCTCGGCTTCGGAAAAACCGGTGAGTTCGGAATGACGGATCAAATAAAGCGCGTGTTTATGATGCGACTCGTGTGCGATGTGGTAACCCGCATCGTGTAACAACGCCGCAGCGGACAATAACGTACGTTGATTACGTGTAAGTTCGAATTCACTGGCCAACCCATCGAAGATCCGTTCGGCCAACCGCGCCACTTGATACGCATGCGATTTCTCGAAACCGAACCGTTTCCCCACCGCATGCACGCTGCGTAACCGCGGATCGGCATCATCGTCAACCGGCGGGCGCGATTCCGCCTCGACCTCGCGCAGGCTGTCGATAATTACCCCCTCGCGCAGCGCCACGTCGCAGGTGCGGAGCATGTTGATGTTCAGAGCGCGCATCACGCCTTCCAGTAATTGTCCCCCGGCAATCAAAATCTCCGATCGTTGCGCGCTGATCCCCGGTATCGCCGTTCGCTCCTTGACGTTCATCGCGGCCGTTAGTTGGTTGAAGTTAGCTAGGCGACTGAGCACGATCTCGTCGCCGGCCGGTTGCGCGCCTTCGTCATCCGGCGGTGGCGGTGAGAACGCCCGAAGTGCGACGCCAATGGCGTTAATGGTACCCGACGTTCCGGTCGCTTTCTGCCACGACACCCCGCGCAATTCACGGGCGGGACGTTCCAACGCAAACCGGATCTCTTCGCGCAGGGCCTTCAGCTCTTTCGACTTCGGCGGATCATTGGCGATGAAACGTTCGGTCAACCCGATCGCGCCCAACTTCACCGAAAACAGTTCCATCGGCACGCCGTCGTGCACCACGGAAAGTTCCGTCGATCCCCCGCCGATGTCAATATTTAGCACTGTCGATGCGCCCGCAGAGCACCCCCGGCCCACCGCGACGCCGATCAGACGGGCTTCTTCTATGGGTGAGAGCACTTCAACCCGCACGCCCGTGCGTTCCCAGATCCGGTCGATAAACTCCGCGGCGTTCCGCGCTTCGCGGACGGACGCGGTCGCCACCGCGACGATCCGGTCCGCGTTGCGGGCCTCGGCAATGGAACGGAACCGGCCGATGGTGTCGGCCGCGCGGTCGATGGCGTCGTCGGAAAGGATTCCCTGGCGCAGCGTCTCATGGCCCAATCGGACCATCTCCTTTTCACGAGCGAGGGGGGCAAAGGAATCCGAAGCGGCGGCCTCGACCACCACAAGTTTGATCGAGTTAGAACCGATATCGATGGCGGCGAGTCGCATATATGCGAAGTTTATCCGCCCGAGGCATCCTGCGCCAATTCGGTGGCGCCCAATTCGTCCGGCACGGCGACTTCGCCGTCGATCACGCGTGCCACCGCGCGGCGGAGATCGGCCGCCACGCGTTTAACCGAACGCGAAGCGCTGATCACGTTAAAGCCGTACTCGGTCGTCATACGGTCGAACTCTTTCAGCAGCCGCGATTGATAGGTCACAAAGCTATCGTACAGATCCTCGCCTACGCGCAGATCCATGCCCGATTCCCAATAGTCGAACCCGCGACCGGACGCCAGCACCCGCTGAACCAGATCGCGGGCCGACCGGATGCGTAGGTAAAAGATCGCGTCCGGCACCAAAGCGATGTCGTACAAACGCCGAATCCATTGCGGGTCCGCGCCACGAACCACCGCGCGGGCGATGGCGGAGTAAAAATAGCGATCGGTCAGCACGATAAAGCCTGCGCGTAGCGCGGGAATCATCTCGTTCTCTAACCGGTCGGCAAAATCCGTGGCGTAAAAAAGCTGCAGCGTTTCCCCGCCCAACGTGTGCCCCGTCTTCGCTTCCTTGATCCCGCGCCCCGCCAGGATCGACCGCGTCATACCCGTGTCCAACACCGCATGCCCGCGCGATTCCAACCAAGCCCGTAACAACGCGATGTGCGTCGAACGGCCGACGCCGTCCGTGCCTTCGACCACGATCAGCTTGCCGCTGTAGGTTTCTACCTCCATCCCGGGCAAGGCCGTGCCGTAAAATCTTATCTGCTGCGTAGACATGTTGCGACGGTCAGTCCTTTAGATATTGGTTGACGATGCGGCGCATCTCGCGTTGCTGAGCTTCGATCGAGCGCGTGGCGTCGATCTTGGTCAAGCCGAATTCGTCGATCATCAGATCGTACTCGTCCAAGATCTTGCCTTGAAAGATCTTAAAGCTCTCCTCCTCGTCGTCCGACCAACCCATATCCATGCCGGCCTCGTAATACTTCAATTCGGGACGGCCCGAGGTGATGCGGTCGATGGCCACCTCCAGTGGTGCGCGGAAGAAAAAAGCGACGGTCGGTTTCACCGCGAACTGGTAAACGTCGCGCACCCATCGCCGATCGCATCCACGCGCTACGTCGCGCGCGAACGCGGTGTAACAATACCGGTCCGCCAACACGATCGCGCCCGCTTTCAAGGGCGGGATGATGTCGTGCTCCGTCCGATCCGCAAAGTCGGTGGCGTGGATCAACGAAAATGTCGTCGGCGTAAACAGCCGCGCTTTTTTCGCCCGCTTGGTCGTGTTCTTAACCAACGGCGAAGAGTTCCACTCGGAAAAAAAGACGGGATATCCTTCGGATTTCAACCACTGGTACAGCAACGCCAGTTGGGTCGATTTTCCGCTTCCGTCCGTGCCTTCGACAATGAACAACTTGCCGGGGAATGTATGCTGGCCAAATGAAGCCATAGGAAGAAGTGCCGGTAGATTCTAGATCAGCTCAATACGTCCGTCCGATTTTACCTTACACGGTTGGTGTTACAGAAAAGTAACAGAGCCGGGAGCGGTTAGCCGTTAGCTGTTAACCCGAGGGTGTAAATACCGATTGACCGCTTTTTCTTGCTAACAGCTAGCCGCTAACAGCTATTCGGTTCTGTACGCTTCCGCCTTTTTTATTTGGAGGTCATTGGCTATGCTTTGACCGATGCCGGTCCCAGTCATAATCACGTTAGTTTTGTTGGGTCTCGCCCTCGTTCTATTTGCGACCGAGAAACTTCCTGTCGACGTGGTCGGCATCGTCCTAGTGATCGCCCTGATCATGACCCGCGTACTTACCGTCCAAGAGGGGATGAGCGGGTTTGGGAACGATATCATCATTACTATCGGCGGCCTGTTCATATTGGTCGGGGGATTGGTACACACTGGTATCGTCGATGTTATCGGCCGGCGTCTGCACCGTCTGGCCGGCGACAATGAACTCATTTTGACCGCTCTGGTCATGTTGGTCGCCGCGGCGTCGGCTGCGGTACTGAAGAATACGACCACGACCGCGATGTTTTTGCCGGTGGTGATGGGACTCGCGGTCAAGGCAAAACTCGCGCCCTCGAAATTGCTGATGCCGCTCGCGTTCGGCGCCATCCTCGGAGGGAGTTGTACCCTGATCGGAACGTCGACCAACCTCGCTGTAAGCGGTGCGATCCAGCGATACGGTCAGGCCCCGCTCACGATGTTTGAATTAACGAAGGTGGGGCTACTGGTGTTCGCGGTCGGGCTGGTCTATATGCTGGTGATCGGCCGAAAATTGCTGCCTAATCGGGGGTTGGATGAATCGCTGGCCGATCGGTATCGGATCCGCGAGTACGTTTCGGAACTTTTGGTCCTGCCGCATTCTCCCATCGTGGGCAAGACCCTCGCCGAATCCAAGATCACGACCGAACTCGAACTTAACGTGCTGGGCCTGATCCGCGATCAGCGGCGTCGCCTCGTGCGCTCAAACACGCGCATAGAGGAGCACGACCGGCTGATAGTCGAGGGAAAGTTGCCGGATATTCTTCGGGTTAAGGAAGAGGACGGGCTCGAGATCAAACCCGACTTCAAGCTAAACGATACTGATCTCGTCGACGAGAATATCCGACTCTTCGAATTGATCGTGATGCGCAACTCGCGCCTCGTTGGACAATCTCTAAAATCGTCCGGTTTCCGGCAACGTCACGAGCTTACGGTGTTGGCGATCAATCGTCACGGCGAGAATTTTGTCGGCAAACTCAGCGAAGTGAAGCTCAAATTCGGTGATGTGCTCTTGGTGCAGGGAGCGCGCATCGAAGTCGAACCGTTGGTCTCCGACGGCGAAATGATCCTGCTCGAGGACGTTTCCGCGACCAGTGCGCGGATCGATAAGCGCCGCTGGGCCATCGCCGCGTTTTTGCTTTTCCTCGCGCTGTCGCTGAGCAAGATCGTGACCGGTTTCGACATACCCCTAGCGGTGTGCGTACTGGCCGGGGTGCTCCTCTTGCTCGCCACCAGGACGGTGCGTTACAACGAAATGTATTCGCTGGTTAATTTCCGGCTGTTGGTCTTGATCGCGTGCATGATGAGTTTTGGCGTGGCCATGGAAAAGACCGGGACCGATAAATTCCTGGCGGGATTGATCGAAGCCAATTTCGGCCAATATGGTCCGACTGCCGTACTCGCCGGCTTTTTTGTGTTGACGGTCGGCCTAACACAACCGATGTCTAATCAAGCAGCCGCGCTGGTCGTACTCCCGGTGGCGGTTAAAACGGCCTTAGCGCTGGGCTTGAACCCGCGTACGTTCATTATCGCCGTTACCTTTGCGGCCTCCTTCTCGTTCATCACGCCGTTGGAGCCAGCCTGTGTCCTGGTCTTCACGCCCGGCCGGTATCGCTTTATGGATTTCGTGAAGGTAGGTACGCTGCTGACGATCGTGGTGTTCGTGGTCTCGATGCTTCTCGTGCCGCGTTTTTGGCCGTTTTGAAATTGATGATCGGACGGACATGGTGTTGCCCATCGCGCAACCAGTGGGTTATCTACGAATAAACACGAATCGAAGCCACGAATAGCAGTTACCATCGCCTTTTAATTGGCTCAGACCTTCATATTCGTGATTAATCGTTTTTCAGATTCGTGGTTATTTGTGGATAAATACTCCGAAGCGTTTCGAAACAAGTAAAATACTGCGCTAGGATGAGTATCATGAAAGTAGAACGTGTAATGACCGCCATTCCCGACGCTTGCCGGCCCGACGAATCCCTGACCGCGGCGGCGAGTATTATGTGGCATCGAGACTGCGGCGCGGTTCCAGTCGTGGATGAACAACACCGCGTGGTCGGGATCATCACCGACCGCGATATCTGTATTGGCGTTGCATCATTGAACGCTCGCGCCCGCGGCATCCGCGTCCGCGAGGTGATGTCGACCGATCCAGTGACCTGTTGCGAGGGTGACAGCGTTGAGTATGCGCTTAGCCTCATGGCCGAACGTCAGATCCATCGGCTGCCGGTGACGGACGGCGACCGAGTCCTGGTGGGAATGGTTTCCTTGGGGGACCTGTTGCGCCACACAGACAAAAAGCTCAAAAAGTCTGAACGCGTCTCGCGTAAAGAAGTTTTCGCCGCCCTGAGGGCGATCGCCGCCCCGCGAAAAGCCCCCGACGCTAACCCGGCATCACGTGCTGGTACGCCCGCTGATCCGTCGAAGGGTTAGGCGCAATGAAGAGCCTCCTTCTACTCCGGCATGCGAAATCGGATTGGAGCCAGCCGGGCACGCCTGACTTTGCGCGGCCGCTGAACAAACGGGGACTGAAGGCCGCCCCGTTAATGGGCCGGTTTGCTCGGCAGCGCCGGTTGCGACCAGATTTGATCCTAAGTTCGCCTGCCGACCGCGCGCGACAGACTGCTCACCTAGTCAAAGAGGCCGCGGGCTTTCACGCAGATCTTCGTTACGACGAACGGATCTACGAAGCGAGTTGGTCGCGCCTGCTCGAGATCGTCCAGCAGTTGGATGAAGCGACCTCGATGGTGCTGCTGGTGGGCCACAATCCCGGAATGGAAGACCTGTTATTGAATCTATCCGGCGTAAATCGACCCATGTCGACCGCCGCCTTCGCACGGATCGATCTCAACATCGAAAACTGGAACGAGGTCCTACCCGGCTGCGGCCAACTTGAGTGGCTTGTCAAACCGAAGGATCTGGAAGAATAGTCCCGTACAAACGTCTTATTCGTGCTGATTTGTTTCGTGCGGTTATTCGTGTTTATTAGTGGATAAATTTTTGTGTGATTTATCCACGAATCTTCACCAATTTGCAGACACGAATCAGCTCTAATAAGAACGTCTTAAGTTACCGGTTTGATTGTTGAAAAGGAAACTCCCGTTTTCCGTCTAGAACGCGCCCGCACCGAGGAAGTTTTCGCGGACGTAGCGGACGGTGTCGTTGAGGGTCACTGCCGGGTCGCGTGGGTCGAAACCGAGTTCGCGCACGGCTTTGGAAGCATTCAGATACCAGAAGAATTCCGCCATCTCGACGGCGCCCGTCTGTACTGGCGAAGCCGCCTTGCGATCGGCATAAAACGCGCCCAGAAACTTCGCTCCGGCGACGGCAAACTTGCCGGGTAAAGCCAAACGCGGTGGTTCGACCTTAGCCAACCGCGACAACCGTCCGAAGAAATCGGGAAAGGTCCAATTGGCGCTGCCCAATAAATAGCGTTCGCCGTGCCGTCCCTTTTCCAACGCCGCGATGAACGCGGCGGCGACATCGCGGACATCGCAAAAACTCAATCCCCCGCCCGGCGTCGACGGGATCTTCCGCGCCATGAAGTCCAAGACCACCTGCGTCGACGTCAACCGGTCGTCGCCCGGCCCGAGCAATAAACTCGGGTTAAGCATCACCAACCGCCGTCCGTCCCCCGTGAATTCCTGTAACGCGGTCCGTTCCTGATAATACTTGCTGGCGTAATAAGGCCAGCGCGCGATGATATCCAACGGTTGCGGATAATCTTCGTCCGGGATCTCTTCACCGTCCCGGGTTACCGCCACCGTGCCGCTGCTCGACGCAAGAACAAAGGTCTTGACCTTAGCCTCACGCGCCGCCCCGCATAACAACCGGGTGCCTTCAACGTGCAGCGCATACATCGGCCGGGGTTGGGAATCGTCGCGATCTACGCGGCCCGCCAGATGAAAAATGCGATCGACACCCTCCACCGCCCGCCGCACATCTTCCGGTTCGGTGACCGATCCGGCTAACTCCTCAACACCCAGATGGCGGAGCTCTTGCGGGATGCGCGACGCCATCACCCGCACCGGCCCCAGGTCGGCCTCGACCAATTGACGCACCAGATGGGAACCCAAAAATCCCGTTCCGCCCGTTACCAGAATGGTCCGCCCGCCGCGGCGCACCAACGCCCGCGAACCGTTCGTCGGCGACACTTCGGCCTTCCCGGCCTTTTTCTTAGCCGCACCGGCCGTCTTCGGTTTCTTAGTTTCTGCTTTGGACTTTTCCGTCATGGATCAAGGGAGTATCCCAGTTAAGCGTCGTGTTCCGCCGCGGCGGCTTTTTCTTCGGTTTCCGGTTCGGCGGCACCGTTACGGCGCTCGCGTTTCCATCGCTGCCGCAGCGCCTTGGCATTGAATTCCAACCGCGTGCCGTCGCGCAAGTTCTCGACCTCGTGCTGCGTCAACGCAGCGATCAATTTATAAGCTTCCGATCGCGGCATACCATTGGTCAGCTCTTCCAACTGTTCGTACGAAAGGTAGCGGCCAATGCGCGCGCCCACATCGCGCGAACGCAGCATACTGGCGCCCTTCGGAAATGCTTCGTAAGTACCATGGAGATAGATCGGAAGAATGCCCACCTTACAGGTCAACGCCAGGTACCCGATCACCGGTTTGAATTCGACGATCTGGCCGGTCATCGAACGCGTACCTTCCGGGAAGATCAGCGCGTTGTAACCGCGCTGCAGATAACTCCGCGCATGCCGTAACGATTGGCGTAGACTCCCGCTGCGTTCCATGGGCACCAAGTTGGTGAAGTTTTCCATGTACGCGCGTTTGTATTTGTTATCGAAAAAGTAATCCGCCGCCGCCAAGGCCACCGTCAGATCGCCCGCATCGCCTAGTGCCATCTTTACCAATCCCATATCCAAATGGGAAGTGTGGTTCGGGGCGACGATAAAGTTGGTGTGAACGGGAATGTTGCCGCGGCCCTCATATTTCGGCTGCAGAACGCGTTCGAAGAACGCATTCTGGATCGCGCCTAAACCGACATTACCGATCGATTTAACGACGGCAGGGATATGGATCTCGTCATCACGGACCTTCTCCGGCCGCGGCGTGGAGCCAATACGGCGCGCACCGCCGGTACGCGAAACCGCGGCCACCAGTTCGCGCACGTCTTGCACTTCGTTCAAAGTGTCAGGCGTAAGCACGGTGCCGCCGGCGTTCTCGATCCCTTGCGCTAATTCGACGAACATCAGACTGTCGAAACCAAGGTCGGACAACCGTGTGTTTAGCGAAATCTCGGCCCGCGTACGATTCGATACCGTCGCGACCACTTCGAAGAGCCAATCGGATACGTCTTCCTTCTTGCTTTCAACCCGCGCGGTCGTCGCAGCCTTCAGATTGCTTTCCATCGTCTGGATCGCGTCGACCACTTCGCGCCTCTTAACCTTGCGCGTAGCGGTGCGCGGCAATTCACCGTCCCAAAAATGAAGCACCTTGACGCGCTGATAGAACGGCAAGCCGGACGATAGATCGCGGAAATGATCTTCTATCCGTTTGTGCGTCTCGACGCGCGAGAGCGTGATGTCGTGATCGAAATCCGGTACGACCAAACAGGCTACGCGTTCACCGCCGTCGGGATCGGGCAACCCGACAATGCTCAATTCCTTGATCAGCGGGTTCTTCCCGTAAAGCTCTTCCAACTCGTCGGGATAGACGTTCTTGCCGTTGGCGTCGATGATGACATCCTTGGACCGTCCGACAATATAGAGATTGCCGTCATCGTCCAATCGTCCAAGATCGCCGGTGTGCAGCCAGCGTTCGATCAGCGTGGATTTGGTTGCGGATTCATTCTCGTAATATCCGAGCATGATGTTCGGCCCGCGTGCCACAACTTCGCCGACACCCGTTCCGTCGGGATCGATGATCTTTACCTCCACCCCCGGAAGCGACGGACCGACGCTGCCTTTGAGCAATTGATTCTGCGGTCGCGTCACGGTCAGTACGGGCGAGGCCTCGGTCAATCCGTAGCCTTCGAGAATAGTGAACCCAAGCCCGTGGAACTCTTTGTGGACGTGATCGCTCAGCGCCGAGCCGCCGCTGATCAGGTAACGAATGCGCCCACCCAATCCTTCGTGGATCGGATAGAAAACCAACTGGCCCAAATTAAGCGGCGTCTTATTGCGCAACCACGAATTCAAGCGCATCAAATGCTCGGTGCCTTTACCGACCCAATCACCCTTCTCGAACAAACGATTCTTGATCCGCCGGTGCAGCAATTCCCACAGCGCCGGCACGCCGACCATCCCGGTGACATGGCCGTTCTTGATCGCGTTCGATAATGCCTCGCCCGAAAGCTCTTCCAGATAAGTGATCTGCGCTCCGCGGCTGAGCGGCGTCAGGAATCCTGCCGAAAATTCGAAGGTGTGGTGTAGCGGCAGGACCGACAGGACGCCGTCCTTGGTCGTCATGTCGATCACCGACGACAACATCGAGGTCATGTTGGTCAGGTTCTTGTGCGACAACATGACGCCTTTGGGATTGCCCGTCGTTCCCGAGGTAAAGATCAACGAAGCAACACTTTGCGCGCCCACGCGCGACGGAAGCATGGCCAGTCGCGTTTCCTCGACCTCTTCCGGAACCAATTCGTAAACTTCGCCGAACTGCCAGATCGGGGTTTCGGCCAAACCGGCTTCATCCAATCGCGCACGCAACTCCGCATGTTCTTCGAACAGCTTTTCGCTGATCACCACCCCGGCCGTACCGCCCGCGCGCGCAAAGTTGATGATGGTATCGAGGGTCGCTTCCGGATCAACCGGAATACAAACTCCGCCCGCCTTCATTACTCCGAAATAGGTCATGCCCCATTCGGGCGCGTTGTGGCTCACCAGCATAATGCGATCGCCCGGTTTGATCCCGCGCGAAACGAAGAAGGCCGCCGCGCGGGTCGCCAGTTCGCGCAGATCGGCGTAGGTATATTGTTCCTTCCGTCCGTCACGCTCGATGCGCATGGCCACGCGGGTCGAATGCCTTTCCAGCACAGTGGGATCCGAAGCTTGGAATTCACGTGACTTGAAGTCGCGG
>JADMIO010928661.1_pt1 | contig 17666 bp, 18 predicted proteins | sample 8958161 | NCBI WGS metagenome assembly JADMIO01 (sample SAMN16585339, study PRJNA669376) | soil metagenome | isolation source: Crop rotation soil | place: USA: Cullars Rotation, Alabama | collected 2011
AAGACGGGAGCCGCTACCGGTAAAGTCAGCATCAAGGGCATCAAAGCCACGGGACGGGGCTTGAAGTGGGGCGCCAGGAAGGTTGCTCTGGGAACCGGCTCCGGTATTGAGAAGGGCGGATCGGCGCTTAAATCTGTCGGGAAGTAAGCGGTCAGGCAGTAGTCACGATCGGAGAAGGATCCGCACCGTGCCCGCTCATTAATCGGCGGCGGAGCACCCGGTTCCACCACATAACCGCGCCCGTCACAAACATCACTGCCGGAGCGAATCCGAATAGTGCCCAAATCGCTTTTGTTGTCTGGTCGCAGACGCCAGGGCCGCTGCAAGGAATCCCTATCCCGTTAACGCGGCCGAAATGTAAGAACGCAAGCCAATAAATAAACCGGTCACCAGTCCGTACACCTGGATTCGCGGCGGTGGGAGGCTCTAGCTTGTCGGCGAGATCCTGAAAAACCTGAGGAAAACTTAGATAGGCCCCGCTGATGGCAAAAACCAACATGAACCCAACGCTCCAGAAGCCAATCATGCTGTGGAGGTGCCAATTCAAGCGCTTCCATCCAACACCGCGTGGGAGCGTCAGGCTGCGGCGCCAAGTTTTAACGCCCGGCCACCAGATCGCCAGACCGGTTATTGTAACAGCCAGCATTGCGAGTGCGCCTATTCCGTTGACTCGCCGGCCAGTTCGTCCCGCGAGCAGATTGTCATGCAGATCAATCAGTTTTGATACGAGCCAAATAGCTGTGGATACCGAATCGCCAAGATCGCGGCCACTCCGAGCGTCAAACTGCCGATGCTTTATTTCATCGCCTCTGCGGAGCGAGACATCTACAGCCTGATCGGGATTGCGGGCCCGGGTGATTCGCACTACCAGATGGCCCGGATACAAGCGCCTCGCAGCCTCCGCGAGTTGGCCATCGGTCAAGAGCGGTCCTGGACCCTTCGAGACGATCGGCTCTGGCGTTGCTGCTCTGTATAGCTCGTTGCTATAGACCAGCACGCTGCCGGTGACGCTGATCATCAGGATGTAGAGCCCGAGCGCGATGCCGCTCCACAGATGCACCTGAGAAAATGCCCTTCGTAGCCAGATCTTCTGCGGCTGGCGAACCCAGCGCCGCCAGAGCGTCAGTTGATTGGCCCCGCTCACTAGCGAAAGGCTACAACATAGCGCCGACCGCGTCAAATTCATTGAACCAAAGCCTTGCACCAGCCCAACGGCGGTTGATGGCCGCGCGCACTGCGTTACCCTTAATAGTCATGATGAACAAACTAATCGTGTTCCCCCTCATCATGGCGTTGGCGGCCGCCGCGAACGCGCAGCGTAGCGGACAAGAACCGGGGCCGCCAACCGATGTGAAGCCCGGAAGCATCACCTGCGAGGAGTGTCCTTACCCCTATCCAAGCTCCTATCTGCCGCTGACGCTTTATGGACAGGATGTTCGGATGGCGTACATGGATGTGGCGGCGGAGGGGCAGCCTAATGGTCATACGGTGGTGCTGCTCCACGGAAACAACTTCGCCGGTTTCTATTTCGGCGTCGTCATCGACGCGCTGCGCAAGGAAGGTTTCCGCGTTATCGTCCCCGACCAGATTGGTTACGGGCGCTCGTCAAAACCGATTATTCCGTATTATCTTTCCGACATGGCCCGGAACACACGGGCCATTCTGCAGAGCCTCAACATCGATAAAGCAATGGTCGTGGGCCATTCGATGGGCGGGATGCTCGCGGCGCGATTCGCGACGCAATATCCCAGTGTCACGGAACGCCTCGTGCTATTCAACCCGATCGGGCTCACAGATACCCGCTTTAAGAATCCGATTGGTGATCCCGACGAAGCGTACAGGCGCACGCTCGCGTCCACCTATGAGACGATCCGTGCCAGTCTGATGCGCTACGTTGCGCACCAACCTTCCGCATGGAACTCCCAATTTGAATCGTATGTCCGCATTCGGTACGCGTGGACGCTCAGTGCCGACTGGCCTCGCCTCGCTCGGGTACAGACGCTCATCAACACCTTGATCTATCTTGATCCTGTTGTCTACGACTGGTCACATATTCAATCACCAACCCTGGTCTATGGCGGCGCCGAAGACATGCTGGCAGGTACACCCGCGGACTTTCAGCAGGGGATGAAACATATTGCAGCCACCATACCCAACGACAAGGCGCGTCTGGAACTACTGCCGGGCCTTGGTCATGTGCCTTTTATGGAGGCTCCCGAGCGCTCGCTCCCGCCGCTGATCGCTTTTCTTAAAGAGGGCCTCGCAACCAAAAGCGGTTCCCGTTGATTTTTGACTCGGAATCCACGGCCCATGCATCAGGCTCAGAGCGCTGTATACTGCGTTCATGATGTCTTCCAAGCGTTCCGTTGCGGTCGCGATCATAGGCATGATAATGGCATCGGCAGGCGTGCAAGCACAGGAGCAATCACCGCCCAGTGCCTCCGACCTTGCCGACGGCATGCGATTGTTTCAGCAAAAAGGCAATTGCCAGGCGTGCCACGGCTGGGCCGGCGACGGCAACAAAACCGACAGCCAAATGCCCGATGGCGCCAACTTGCGGGAAACCAAGCTCAATCGCGCGGGCTTAATCACGGTGATTAAATGCGGCAAGCTTAACTCGCAGATGCCGGCCTTCGATAAGTTTGCCTATAGCGACGGACGATGCTACGGCAAGAAACAGGCGGACCTGAAAGCGTACCCCACGCGCATGCCCGACCCCCCTGCCACGCTGCAGCCGCGCGAGATCGAGCTGATTGCCGACTTTATGATGGCGAAGATCGTCGGCAAAGGTCCGATGGATCGAGCCAAATGCATCGAATTCTGGGGGTCCGAGGCTGACGCCTGCAAAGCGTTCTCGAAATAAATCCGGCTAGTCGACCGGTTCTACCTTGACGATCGATGCGCCGTGGTTGCTGCCGATCCAGAGCGTCCCCGGATTCTTTGAATCGTCGACATAGACGCGGCGGATGTTGGTGGGGCGAGGCAACATATATTCCGTGTACTTGCCGCTCTTGACATCCAGACGTGCCACGCGGTCCGTCATCATAGATCCGGTCCACGCATCGCCATTGCGGTCGAGCACGGCATCGTAGGGCGCGCTCCACGGCGTCGGCACTTTCCACTCCGTAATGCGCTCGGTCTTGGGGTCGAACATACCAATGGCGTCACCCTGATATTCGCCGAACCAAAGCCGGCCTTCGCGATCCACGCGGCCGCGCCGCGGGCGGGAATTCGGGGTCGGAGTTTCGTATACAGTCGACTCCTTGGTCTTAGCGTCGATCTTGACGATGTTGCCGGCGGCGAAATCCAGCAGGTAAGCGTTGTTGCGTGCATCTGAGTGGATGCCGTAAGTTCCAATGCGCTTTCCAGTCTTGGGATCTTTGAAGTTGCCGAGATTCTCCATCTGATTGGAAGTCAGATCGAGGCGATAGATGTTGCCCACATCGGAATTCTTGATCCACACCTTGTTATCGGCAGTGGTGCCGTCAACGGCGAGATGGCCGAGCTGGCCGCCATCGGTATCCCACTCCTTCGGCGTCTTCCAAAACTGAAACTTCTCGGTCTTCGTATCGAACTTTGCGATGGCGCTCTGGTACATTACCCCCACCCAAAGATTGCCATCGTTGTCGAATTCGAGATCGAGCGCGCCTTCGGGCGAACCCGGCTTCACGACCGGGATCGGATATTGCGTCACCTTGCCGGTCTTCGGGTCCATCTTGCCCACGAACATCTGCCCGAAGTCGGAGTACCATACATTCCCGGCGGGATCGAGTACCACGTCGTGCGGCTGAATCAGTCGGTTGGGCAAATCGTACTCGGTGATAATCACGTGCGTGGATTTTCCCGTGAGGCGCGGCTCGGTCTTCAAGGGGAAGGGCCAGGTCTGCTGCTGGCTCAGATTGATGCTAGCGAGCCATTCCGCCGTCTTCCTTCCATTTCCGCCGCGTTGCACGTCGCGTGTCGCCGAGCCCGTGAGCCGCTGCGGTTTCAGCGGAGTGCTGCCCGGATAGTAAAGGCTCATCCGCTGGATCACTTGCACAAACTCGTCTGCATTGTGCGTCGATTTCAGAATACGTTCCAGCGTGTGGCAGCCGGTGCAATTGAGCAAGAACCGCTTCTGCTCGTCTGTGCCTGGGATACTGGTCAACCATTCTGCATTCGTGAGTTGCGCGGAAAGATTCTTCGCCTTCTTCAGCTTTATTTCAGCTTTACTTTCTTGGCCTGGTAGGACATCCGCGGTCGACTTGCTACCCGTCTCGTCCAGATCGAAGCCCGCCGCCCTCGCTTTTAATGCGTAATGCCCGGCTTCGAGCCTCGCAGCCGGGAAGGCAAAACGGCCTGTAGAGTCGGTAACCACGCTGATGCTGATGGTCGAACCGTCCTTCTTCGCGCTGATCACCACGCCTTCCATCGGGCCCTCTTCCGTGGAGGTGACCCGGCCCCTCAATGCGACCGGCGACTGCCCCTCAGCTCGAAGTCGGACGGATGCATATTGAAGAAAGATGGCAGATAGAACGCCTCCCGTAATCAGCAAAACTCGCCTGGTCTTCATCGAAACCTCCTGGCCGCGATCCAGCCGACAGGATCGCAAGTTCCGGAACTGAGTGCAATGGCGCCCCAAGGCAGATACGTGCCATTTCCGGTATCTGGCAGTTTTGCTCTAAAATAACTCGCAGGAGGGAGCAACGATGAAGATTTCATGTGTTCCTGCATTTCTCGCTGTGATGCTAGTCTCTGCGGTAATGCCGCTATCGGCACATCACTCGTGGCCGATCAGCTATGACCGCCTTGTCACGGTTAAGGGCAAAGTAATCGAATTCAAATGGGCCAATCCGCACCCCATGATGCTTCTCGAGGTTCAGACCAATGACGGGCGGACGGAGCAATGGGAGGTCGGCGGCCCTGCGATCATCCGGATGGAAGCGAACGGGTGGACCAGGACGACGGTGAAGCCCGGCGACGTGATCACAGGCATCGGTTATCAGTTTGCCGACGGCCAGAAGATCGTCAGGCTCGAACGGATCGTGCTGGCCGACGGCAAAGAACTACGCCTTTACGGCAAATAGATTAGCGGATCGGCGCCGATTAGTTCAACGCAAATACAAACAGGTAGCTCGAATCCTGCAGGTTGTCGAATTTCACAGGATGCAGGTGCCGACCGCTTGCCTGCACCGCGAGGTACTGCTTTGGTCCGATTGAATACGTGACCGGCGCCCCCTTCAGCGCAGTGCCCACGTTAAACCGCCACAGTTCTTCCAGCGTTTCATCGTTATACGCGATTACCCAGCCGTCCTGCAGCGCTGTGAACACTATGCCGCCGGCAGTCACTGTCGCTCCCGACCGGATTTCGATATCGGTTACGGCTTTGGCAATCACCTTATGGTTAATGGTGTCGAAAGCCGTTATCGAGCCGTAATAGAGGTCGCTCGAATAAGTACGTTTCTCGCTGTTCTTCCGGTCGAGCCCGCCGTTCGGCGACAGGAAAGCATACGCGGCTCCGTTTTGTGAGAAGCAGCCTTCGATGCCCACACCATAAGCGATATGCTTCACGGGGTTGTATGCGGTGGGTTGGTGAGCGATTCCGCCGTGCCAGGTCGGACAGGTGCGTTTTTCCGGATCGCCGCGCAGCGCCCGCGCTGCAGGATTGTAGACTTGTACGTCCAGCTTCGGATTGTATTCCACCGGCTTTCCGGTTTCCGGGTCCAGGCCCTTCGTCCAGTTCAAGTCATTAACGTACTTCGCGCCCTTTACAAATTTCCCGTTCGTGCGATCCAGCGAGTAGAAGAAGCCGTTGCGCCCGAAATGGCTAACGACCTTGCGCGGCTGTCCGTTAATCACTGTGTCGTAGAGCATGTGGACTCCGACCTCGTCGTAATCCCACGAATCGTTGGGCGTGTATTGGTAGTGCCACGCCAGTTTGCCCGTGTCGATATTGAGGGCCACGGCGGAATCGGTGTAAAGGTTATCGCCGGGGCGCGACTGCGGGTCGTACTGCGGGACTGGATTGCCTGTGCCCCAAATCGAGAGCCGGGTAGCGGGATCGTAGGAGCCGGTCTGCCAGATGCCGCCGCCGCCGGTTTTCCAGGCGTTATTCTTATCCTTCCACGTCTCGCTGCCAGGGTCGCCGGGCTTGGGGATCACATACCAGCGCCACAGTTCTTTGCCCGTTCTCGGCTCAAACGCGGCCACCCAACCCCGCGTTCCGGCGTCACCTGCACCATTAGCAACCAGGATCTTGTCTTCCACCGCCATCGGCGCCGTAACGAATTTCTCTTTTGTGCCGAACTCGTTGGCAACCGCCACCATTTTGTCCCACACGATCTCGCCGGTGTCGCGCTTAACCGCAATCACGCGGCCGTCAGGCAGGTTGGCGATGACGAGATCTTCCCACAAGGCCACGCCGCGCGTGCGCGGCTGGTTGCCCTGGTGTTTCACGCCGGGGTCGGTAACCCAGACGAACGTGCCCCGGTTGGGATCGCGTGCGTCGATCTTGTAAAGCGTCCCCCAGCCGTCGGTGGTGTACATGAACCCGTTGTCGATCAGGGGATTCAATTCGTTTTCCGGGCCGTTTTGCCCAACGTCCTGCATGCCGCCGAGAGCCAGCGCCCATACCATCCGGAGATTCTTGACATTCTCCCGGTTGATCTGCGAAAGCTTCGAATAGCGGGTTGAACCGTAATCTCCATTCATCATTAACCAGTTCTGCGGCTCATTCTGCGCATTTACCAGGCGGTCTTGTTGACCGTCATCGTGTATTGGGCAAATAACGTCACCGCGAACACGGCCGCCAATCCACCGGTTAGTGCCGCAATCGTCAACGGTTTCCATACCCTACGTCGCATGATCATCTCCTCTCGCCAGCCACTTTCCATTAGAAACTATTCAATGTGGTTAATACGCAAGGTACAGGTGAATCGTATCGGAGTCAAGCTGCATACGTAATTCACCGCTGGCCTTTGCCGGCCGCAGCTTTCTCATTAGCCCGTTCAGCCTTTAGCACATCCGGTAAAGCATAATTGCCCTCGTTACATGCGTATTCGTAAATCGGGCCGGGCGCGGCCGTCATGGTCAGTTCGCCCTTCCAGGGCCTGACATATGCGGTGGGATCGTCAACATCGAATTGGTAGAGGATTGTCTCGGCATCCAGGCGCCGGAAGCGCTCGACAACGTGCAAATTCTCATCGGCAAAAGGTTCGGTAACCGCCAGGCTATGGAAATCACCGCGCGGGGCACAGAGCAAGCAAAATCAGACCGGTAAGCCCAATGAATGTGTATCGCGAGCTTCTCATTCGAACTCAACCATGGTAATTCTCAACCCCTGCAGGAATAACGAGCAACTGGGTTGCGCGTTATAATTCCAGTGTGGCACGTGGTTGGGAAAGTAAGTCAGTAGAAGCGCAAATCGAATCTGCGAACCTGCGCCGTGGCGAACCCGAGCCGCGGCTCACTCCGGCTCAGATCGAGGTACAGCGGAAGCGTGATAGCCTCCTTTTGCATCGTACACGCGTATTGTCCGATTTGAAAAATTGCACCGAAGAGCGTTATCGCAAGACGCTGTCCGACGGTCTGGAATACCTGGAGCAGCAGCTCATCGCATTAGGTTGGCACGCCTAGCTGTTACCGGTGAGCCGCCGCATTTGATAGAGTGGGTGGTTTGGAACAAACCATCGCATCGGGTATCAACATCATTCCGAGTGGCAGGGCGCTCGGAGCACAGATCGAAGGGGTGGACCTGCGCGCCCTCGATGACCGCCAGTTCGCCGCCATTCACCGCGCGTGGCTCGATCACCTGGTCCTGCTGTTTCGCAATCAGAGCCTCAGCGACGACAACTTAATCGCATTCAGCCGCCGCTTGGGAGAACTCGACTGGGCGCCAATCCAGGAAACGGGGCGGCGGTTCGTCGAAGGGTACCCGGAAATCTATGTAGTTTCGAACGTCGTTGAAAACGGCGAGCCTATTGGCAGCTTGGGCGCGGGCGAAGCATCCTGGCACACCGATATGTCGTACCTCGAAGCTCCTCCGAAGGCCAGCATGCTTTACGCGCTCGAAGTGCCGGCAACCGGCGGCAATACCTATTTCTGCAACATGTATCGTGCCTATGAACTGCTGCCCGAAGCGCTGCGGCAGCGCATTGCCGGACTCACTCTCAAGCACGATGGAACCTATAACAGCGGCGGCTATGTGCGCCAGGGGGTGACCGCGGTGGACGATCCCGTAACCTCTCCGGGAATGTATCATCCGCTGGTGTGCACGCACCCCGAAAGCGGCCGGCGCGCGTTATACCTGGGGCGCCGGCGCAATGCGTACATTGGCGGCTTGCCGCTCGAGGAATCCGAAGCGCTGCTGGATGAGCTGTGGACATACGCCTCCCGCGACGACGTGACATGGTACAACGAGTGGCGGACCGGCGACGTGGTGCTATGGGATAATCGCTGCACTATGCACCGGCGCGACCCCTTCGACCCGGGTTCGCGGCGCGTCCTGCACCGCACACAAGTTAAGGGCGAAACACGCCCCGCTCCGTGAAAACCCAATATGCGGGCGAACCGGCCGGTAAGCCTGGGCAGCCGCCCAGGCCACCGCGAACACGCCTAGCGTTCCGTAACCCAAGCGCTCCGCAAGTGGTGCTCGCGCTCTTATGCGTGATGTACCTGATCCTGTTTGTGGATCGGGTTAATATGTCGACGGCCGCCCCCCTGATGAAGGTGGACTTGCATCTGACGAATACCCAATTGGGGTTGGCGTTCTCCGCCTTCGCCATTCCTTATGCTGTATTTCAATTGATCGGTGGCTATATTGGCGACAAATTCGGCCCTCGAATGACGCTCTCCGTCGGCTGCGCCGTCGTGTGCGCGGCCACGATCCTCACCGGAGCCGTGGGTGGATTCGTGTCGCTTTTCGCGGCGCGGCTGGCACTTGGGTTTGGCGAGGGAGCCGCGCTTCCCACAGCCACCCGCGCTATGGCGAGCTGGACGCCGGTCGAAAATTGGGGCTTCGCGCAGGGGATCACGCATTCGTTTGCACGCATAGGAAACGCTCTTACGCCGCCGCTGATCGCCGCGATGCTGGTGGTGATGAGCTGGCGCGTATCCTTTATCGTGCTTGGAACGGCTAGCCTTCTGTGGTTGCTTGTGTGGGCCTGGTATTTTCGAAATGATCCGAGGGACCATCCCTCTATCACCGCGGCCGACCTCGCGGTCCTTCCGCCGCCGCTGAGCCGGCGCCGTGTGGTCCCGTGGTTCAGACTCGCGCGGAGGATTTTGCCGGTGACCATCGTCGATTTCTGTTACGGCTGGACACTGTGGCTTTTTTTGAGCTGGATTCCCGCGTTTTTCTTCGAAAATTACCATTTAAATTTGCAGTCCTCCGCAATGTTTTCGGCAGGCGTGTTGTTCGCGGGCGTGGTGGGGGACACCGTCGGCGGTATCGTCAGTGACCGCCTCTTGCGCCGCACCCGCAGTCTGATCGTCGCGCGGCGCCGGGTGATCGTCGCGGGATTTCTCGGTGCTTTCGTCTTCCTCATCCCCGTAGTGCTGATTCATAACCTGACGATTGCGGCGATTTGCCTCTCGCTCGCGTTCTTTTTTGCCGAACTGATAGTAGCGCCTATTTGGTCGGTGCCTATGGATATCGCGCCCGCCTATGCCGGCTCGGCGAGTGGAATGATGAATTTCGGCTTCGGTGTAGCCGGGCTGGTTTCCCCGGCCAGTTTCGGCTACCTCGTCGATCGCACAGGGAGTTGGGTGGTGCCGTTCATAGGCTCTATCGTTCTGCTGTTGCTGGGCGCGGTACTCGCGTCGCGTTTGCGGCCCGATGTGAAATTCGAGGACGCCGTCGTTTATGCTTAGCAAGACGTTCGCGTGGGCCATCACCGGCGTATTCGTCTTTTCCACTGCGTGGTGGATGCTTGACCCCGAGGGTTTCACCCACAATCCAGTCCTGAGCTGGTTAAACGGCCTCACCCTGCGTTCGCAGGGATACCGTCGTTAGACGCACGCCTGCGATTCGACAACAGCGCCGCGGCCCATACCGTGTTACAGTGGGAAGCGTAGTTTGTCAGTTCGCTGATTTAGGCATCTTTCACATTGTCCGGTCCGCCGCCTTTGCCAATCCTGCCCATGATTCGCTGTTCTGCAACTGCAGAAGGAAACTAAATGAAAAATATTTTTGTAGGAAATCTCAGCTTCGGTGCTACCGAAGATGCGATTCGATCCATGTTTGAAGCTTACGGTACGGTTGACCGCGTCAGCGTGGTCACCGACCGCGATACAGGTCAGGCTCGAGGCTTTGGGTTCGTTGAGATGAGCAACAATGCCGAAGGCGATCGCGCTATTGCCGAACTGAATGGCCGGGAACTCGATGGCCGCGCGCTCAACGTCAACGAAGCCCGGCCGAAAGAGGACCGCGGATTCGGCGGCGGTGGTGGTGGACGGGGCAAAGGCGGCGGTGGTGGTTTTGGCGGTCAACGCCGCGGCAACCGCTACTAAATAAGCGAATTCGAGGGATCGGGGCGGTATCTTTCGGGATCCGCCCCTTAATTGGCATTCACGGCGATTAGTAGCACGTCATACACGGTGGTGAATATGGCGCCCATGCTGGTTACGATCTCCGGAACCACCGCCGCCGCTCCCACTGCCATAAAACCAGCCAGCAAAGCGTATTCGATCAAATCCTGAGCTTCTGTTTCCTCCCACATCCGGCACTTGCTCAACAGTACCCAAGTACAATTCGCCCATCGAAGGTTCATAACTAAGAGTAAGTGGGTCCGCTTCGACGGAAAATGAGTTAAGCGCCTGAAGTTTGAAATGCTTAGACCGTATCACCAGGCGAGGCAGGGGTATACCGGCAGCGAATCGATTATGCCAGCAACTTTCGTAGCCGCGTTTCGAGCGTCGTCTGCATCTTTTCCGCCGGGAAGAGCTTGCTCAGCATACCGATGTCTGCATCGAGCGTCACGTCGCGATCTGTAACTTCGACTGTTCCGCTAACCGGGTTCTTGATAAAACCCATCTTCGCGACCAGCGAAAAAGTCATGACAGAGCCCTGCCAGGATTTCTGCTGATTGGTGATTGCTATCGGACCCTGAACTATGCCGCTGAAGACATCGTTGAAGGCCCGGTCCACCATTTGGATCATCTGTTGCCGGTCTTTATTGTGAGCAATAGTGATCCGCATGAGTTGGGCTTCTTAAGCGTGCACGTGCTGATGACTGAATTCCTCAACCATCTTCTCATCAAAAACGGGAAGATCGTCTGGTTTTCGACTGGTGACCAAACCGCGGTCCACCACCACGGGGCTGTCGGTCCAATGGGCGCCGGCGTTCGTCAAATCGGTCTTCAGTGACGGCCATGACGTGACCTCATATCCACGAACTACGTCCGCTTCGACCAGCAACCAGGGTCCATGGCAGATGGCAGCCACTGGCTTCCGTGCCGCGAAAAAGCCCTTGACGAACTGGACAGCCTCGGGGATCATGCGGAGCTGGTCCGGGTTGGCAACGCCTCCAGGCAGCAGCAGGGCGTCGTACTCCTTGGCATCGGCGGATTTCAGTTCCTGGTCCACGCGAAACCGGTCGCCCTTCTCGTGGTGATTCCAGCCTTGGACTTCACCCGATTTCGGCGATATCAGCGTGGTCACTGCCCCCGCATCGTCGAGCGCTCGGCGCGGATTGGTCATCTCGACTTGCTCGAATCCATCCGTGACCAGTATGGCCACGCGTTTTCCTTCTAAGTTATTGGACATAATACGGTCCTATCATGTCATGGCGAATCATTGCCCGTTAGATCTCGACGCATCGGCAGGTGTTTCAATCCCTTGAAGCGCTAGCTTATCTTGCTTGTACTTCGACGGCGGCTGTGCATTTACCAGCCGTGCAGCAGCATCGGCCAATTTCGAATGCAAAGCTGCCCCCGCCAGCAACATCGCCGTTTTAAGGTAACGTTCTTCGTGCCACCGTGCCTTCGCGTGGTGCTTGTACCAGGATGCCAGCGCGCGCTGGTATAGGACCCTATCGGACCTGAAGTGTTTCCGGAGCACCACCTTCCCGCCTGCGAACATCCGGTCAGTATCGTGATGAGACTGCTCGCCATGCGTTCGATAGACCACCATTGCGCCCGGTAAATACCCGAATACCGCTACCCTGGCGCATCGTATCCAGTAATCCCAATCCTCCGCCATGCGCAGCGAATCGTCGAATTCGCCGACGGCCTTGAGTATTTTGCTGCGAAACATCGGAACCATAATGGCAAACCAGTTCCGGATTGCAAAAGCTTCCACCATATCGGTGTAGTTGATTCGAGTCGCACTGAGAGCCGTAAGGTTAAGCTCTTCATCGCTGGTGTAATAATCCGAGTAAACCAAGTCTACGCCTGGGTGTTCCGCGAGAAAGCGGACCTGGCGCTCGAGCTTGTCGGGAACGCAAATATCATCCGCGTCCAGGAAACAGACGTATTCACCGTTCACCTGGCGCAAGGCGGTGTTGCGCGCAGCCGATGGCCCGGCATTTTTTTGCGAGAAGATTCGTACCCGCGGATCGTTCGCGGCCTGTTGCTCTAAATGCGTCTGCGTTTCATCGGTTGATCCATCATTTACCGCTAAGATTTCGATATTGCTGTAGGTTTGGCTGCGCAGGCTATCGATTGCTTCGTCCAGATATTTCGCCGCGTTATAGCAGGGGATAATTATCGAAACTTTGCCCGGAATCATCTGTCGGTAAATCTCCTGTAATACCGGAGCGCGGTTTGAAGCACAGCCCCGGTTTCACGCCGCGCCATCACTGCCACGATAGCGCATAAGAAAATCGCAGTGAGAGAAAAAACTAAAATCGAATGGGAAGAGCACCCGACCATTGCGCAAATCACAATGCCGGTCCCGCCCAGAAGAAATGCGCGGATAGTCTGAACGTCTACGTAGATCTCCAGCCGCCGGCACAAGATGAGATTCGCGGCCAGATCGAATGCAACAGCCAACAATAATCCGGCGGGCACCGCGTGAACGCCGATGAAAGACGACAGCACAATCGTCACCCCGTAGCGAAATGCAGCGCCGATCAATTGAATAACCATCCAGGTTCGCACTAAACCAAAACCCAGGATCGGAGCGCCCGTGATCCACGCCGCTGCCTGAACATAGTTCGAACTTAACTGCAGCGGAAAGAAAGTCGCGGCGCTACTAAACGAAGGCGAGAACAGAATAGAGAGCATCGGGACCGATAGCAGCCCCACAATTCCCAGACTGAGCGTGGTAACAGGTAGAATTACGCGCAGCAAGTCGTGCATCCGCGCCATTGCAAGGGCTGGGCCTTTGGTTTCGCTCAAAGTAGCAAGCGAGTAAGCGCCGATGCTCCCAAGAATAATACCCGTCACTTGCCCCGTCAGCAAAGCGGTGGACTGGTAAAGTCCGTTAGCCGAGAGACCGGCGGCGGCGATCAAGCGGCCACGGATGAGAGTTTCCGTCGAATTCAAAGCAAAGTTACAGATCAGGGACGCGCCACCCCATCCCGCCAAGGTCAGGGCAGTCTTTTTGTCCCAAAGGAAAGCGAGGGGCCGATAGCCCATTTGCCGGCAGCGCCGCCCAAGCAGCAGCGCAAGGAAAAAAGATCCAAAAGCCATCTGGGCTGCAGCGCCGGCCTGATGGAAGCTTGCGATCAGTGGTACTGCCATGGCTGTACTGATCAGGATCGCCATGGATCTCTTGGTGCTCATCCCGCGAATGTCCAGGATGCCCTGCAGAAAGCACTGATAATTGTTGCGCAGCGCTTCGAGAGGAGCAATCAAAAGTAAGACCGCGAGGATTGCTTTGTGCTCGAAGCTCGGCACGACCCCTAAACTCCGGAGCACCGGGTTGCTGGCCGACGTAAACAGCGCGGGCAGCAAAAGCCCTAGACTCACCAGGGCCAATCCGACTGTTAGAAAATTCGCGGATGAGAGCTGGATCTGACGTTTTTCTGGTTCGCGGTGAGCGGCCGCATGACGGCTGAGTCCGATAGCCATGCCGAATTGAACAAACACATACACCGCAGTTGCAATGGAAGCTATCTGGGCAAACTCCCCAAAGCCGGCTGGCTTCAAATAGATGGCCATTGCCTTGTTGCGCACAACGGCGCCGAAGCCCAGCACGACGTTCATCAACCCTAGCTGAGTAAGGACCGCTAGGATTCTACGGGCCCCTGTATTCTCTTCTTTCTTGTTGTCTTTTTCGCTGCGGCTGTCTGGGGCACCTGCTGGTTCGCTTTGACCTACCAGGATTGAGTCATTAGCCACTGTGATGATAATCCCGCTCTAAGCGCACTGGTGCGATGCCCGAACCTGCAAGAACGTTGCCAAATCGCAACCCCGGGTAAACAGGCGTAAAATCGGCGAAACGCAGGTACGTACTGCCAATCTGGAAGGCATCGGCTTTCCACTTAGCTCCCAATTTGCTTTTCCCACGGCAGCTTTTACCGGGGGAGCGGCGGCTCCGGCGGCCGCCGTTGACCGTCTAGCGACGCAGTTAAGGCAAGTCTACTTTGAGAGGTACAAAGCGGCAACGTCGGTCGGGGTTAGCGCCCGGTTAAAGACCCGCACGTCCGACACGCCGCCAACCAGCCAGTTCGTGAGACTTGCGTCGGTGCCGATATTCAGTCCGTAGGCAAACTGCGCCAAGGAAAGAGTTCCGTTGAATGTATTTTGCAATACCGGCGCGGCGACGCCGTCCACGTATCCCTTCGCAATACCGTTCGCGAAAGTAAACGTGATGTGATGCCACGTGTATAGCGGGAAAGAGTAGTTCAACGTCAGGTACTGGCCCCCTGAAATCTCAAATTGGGGGTACCGATTTACGCCGTTCAACTTAACATCCCAGTCGTAGAGCTTCTCGATCACTCTGGGATCGACATTGGAATTGGGGCGCGGATTAAGCCAGAAGGAAACCGTCAGCTGGTTTGTCATTTCCAGGCTCGCGCTTTCGTTCACCCGGATATAGCTGTTCCCGGCCAGATAGATTGCAGGCCCGTTCGAACTCGGCCACCAGTAGCCATTTGCGACGCCTCCGGTATTTAAGTACCCCGACGAATCATGCGCCACTGTGCCGCTCGTCTCGTTCAATGCCCATCGCGCCATTAGGCCGCTGGAGATGTTGGAGACACCGCTGGGCGCGGTAACCGTCAGGGCTAAAGAACTGGATGCGGATGTTCCAGCTCCAGTCGCCGTAAACGCGACGTTGTAAAGACCCGGAGTGGCATTCGCGGAGACCGCAATGGTGGCTGTAGTCGAGCAAGTAATTGTACAGCTTCCGGTGGAGAAAGTGATGCCTCCCAGAGGAAGCCCCGTGGCAGAGAAAGATACGGTAGCCGGAGAGCCAGAAAGTAAGGATGCTGAAACAGTAGCGGTAAGCGACTGGCCGGCGACTACCGTGGATGCCGAATTAATGGCAAGAGAGAAGGTGGTCGGGGGCGGTGGCGGTGGCGGTAAGGTGGTAAACGTGAAATCCGAAGAAAGCCCAAGATTTCCGCTGGAATCCTGTGATGCCGCCCGGAAATGATACAGCGTTCCGGCGGCAAGATTCGAGAGCGCGACGGAATGCTGCGTCACCATGGTCGCGTTCGTGGGCGTCGAGCTGGTATAGCCGCTCGGTCCGTACTGCACGTAAGAAGTGGCGGGTTTGTTAGTGGACCAATTGACAAATGCGGAATTCGACGTGACGCTCGAAGTGAAAATTGCGGACAGAACAGGCGGCGCCTGTACAGCAACGAATTGGTAGGCGCCCAAATCCGGCGTCGCAGGCCGGGTGGTCCCCACAATGTCGCTGACCACGCCCGCTACCGCGACTCCTGCCGCGATCGCCGGCGAGCCACTTTGTAATTGGAAATTCGGGGAACTCGGAGACGAATTCACGAACAGGGGGTCGGGCCCAATCTGGTTGGTGCCGACCGCGATACCCGATGTGCTCCCGCTCATGATGCTGCCGCCGAAGACTAGGTTGTGATCGAATGCGCAGCCGGATATTGTCGCGTAAAACTGAGTCAGTGCGGACACATTAGGCTTGTAAAAAACATTATTTCGCATCGTAATGCCGGAGTTAGTTCCCCAAAACATAATAGCCCCGGCCTCTCCATTGCCATTACCGAAAGCAAAGGTGTTGTTTGCAATCAACCAAGTGGACGCTCCATTGGCTAACTGGATCGAGTACCCGCGGTTCAGGTTATAGAAAACATTATTGATGATGGTGAGGTTTGTGCTGCTGGAGTAAATTCCATGATCGAAATGCAGGAGTGCCTGGCCGTCGGTGCGGCCGATATCATGGAATATATTTCCATCGAAGGTGAAATTATATTCCTTACTGTTCAAATAAATTCCGTCCCGCCCGTACTGGTCCGTCACCGTATGATTAGCGATATTACGGATTTCGTTCCAGCGGATGATGATGTCGTGGGCGTTGTCGTTACTCTGGATCCCCGAATCGCAGCTATGTTGTATAACGAAGCCCTGAATTACCACATAAGCGGCATTGTACAGATTGAAGTACGCAGCCGCCCCATTGCATGCGGTCGTCGTGGATGTGTTCATTGAATCCAGAATCGCCTGGCCGCGATTCTGCGCCTTAAACGTAATGGGGTTTCCTGCGGTGCCCGAATATTGCAGCGTCACTACGAAATTGGGCTCGGTCACGCCTTCGTTATCGTAAGTGCCGTCCATTACGATAACCGTATCGCCGGGCGTCGTTGCGCTGGCCGCTGCCTTTGAGAGATGGCGGAATGGCGAACTCTGCGAGCCCGCATTTGAATCGTTACCGGTGGTGGAAACGTAGTACGTTCCAGCGCTGGCCCACGGAGTGGCGAGCGTGGCTAGAACAGAAAACAGCAATACGCTCGGGAAGACGGCGGCAGCATGATACGAGCGCCCGGCCGAATACAGCGAGTCAAGTGCTTGTTTCGGGTGTCCCTGCGAACCGCCTCCGAGGACGGCTGGTTCCGGGGCGCACTGTCGGTTTCTCATGCCCGTATATATCGTTCGGTGAAGCTTCCGCAATGATTCGGAAGGAACCCTAGCACTGGCACGCTTTCGCCCTACGCCGTTCTCGGTAGGGGCTCCATTCGGGCTTTCAAATCAACGAATGCACGTTCAAGAGCTGTGGCGCCTGCGATACTGGGGGTGGCCCTAGTCCTGCACGAGAGCCGAAGGAGTGTGGCAGCCGCAGTGAACCCGAGATTGGCAGCGATTCTGGTGAAACCTGCTTTGTTTTTATTAGCGCACGCCGCTATGCAGGGAGCGACTTACTATGTTTCCACGCGCGGAAGCGATGCCGGCGCGGGCACGGAGCGAGCGCCGTTCCGGCACCTCTCGAAGGCCGCCTCGAGTGCCAAAAATCCTGGCGACACCGTGGTTGTTATGGATGGAACCTACGACAACGAAGGCGTGATCGCACCCAATTTCGTCGTTACTCTTCGCCATTCAGGCGCGCCGGGCCGTCCCATTACGTTCCAGGCGCAACACCGCGGGCAGGCGATTCTCGATTCCATGAACACGTCCTCGACGGCGGTGTGTAACGGCGCCGCTGCGTACTTCAATCTTTACAATGCTGCCTATATAATCCTCGAAGGATTTGTCATTCAGCGGGCCTGCGATTCGGGAATCCAAAGCAACGACAACGCCCACGACATTACCATCCGCTGGAACGAGATCAGAAA
>JADMIO011319585.1_pt1 | contig 17665 bp, 10 predicted proteins | sample 8958161 | NCBI WGS metagenome assembly JADMIO01 (sample SAMN16585339, study PRJNA669376) | soil metagenome | isolation source: Crop rotation soil | place: USA: Cullars Rotation, Alabama | collected 2011
AGGTCGGCGTGTTCGCCGCCGCAACCGCGCTGGCTGCCCGCGTATCGGCGCAGGCGCTCGCGGCGCATCAGATCGCACTGAACATGGCGGCGTTCACGTTCATGGTCCCGTTCGGCCTCGCGTCGGCGGCCGCCGTCCGCGTCGGGCATGCCGTCGGCCGTCAGGATCCGCGCGGTGTCGCGGGCGCCGGCTGGACGGCGATCGGGATCGGCGTCGCGTTCATGAGCACCGCGGCCATCGTCTTCCTGACGCTGCCGGCGCCGTTGATTCGAGCGTTCACGTCCGACCCCGACGTTCTTCACACGGGCATCGCGCTGCTGTTCGTCGCCGCGGTCTTTCAGCTGTTCGATGGGCTGCAGGGCGTCACCACCGGGGTCCTGCGCGGTCTTGGGGATACACGCACGCCGATGATCTGGAACCTGGTCGGCCACTGGTTCCTCGGGCTGCCGCTTGGTTACGTGCTGTGCTTTCCGGCGGGTCTGGGTGTGGTCGGCCTGTGGTGGGGTCTGTCGGTAGGCCTGATCGTCTGCGGGCTGGCGCTGGTTGCGGTGTGGGTGCGGGATGCCGGCGCTATCGTCCGTGGACAGCTTCCTTCCTGGCGTAGGTTCGCGCCACGTAGTCATCCACCAGAGTTCTGAACGCCACCGCCAGCTCCTCGTACGTCCCACGCAGCGTCGTCGCGTGTTCGCCGTCGATGAAGACGGGGCAGTTCGGCGCTTCACCCGTACCCGGCAGGCTGATGCCGATGTTGGCCGCCTTCGATTCACCGGGACCGTTGACGACGCATCCCATGACGGCGAGCGTCATCGTTTCGACGCCGTCGTATAGCGCTTTCCACTCCGGCATGCGCTCGCGGATGTATTCCTGCGTGCGCTCGGCAAGCTCCTGGAACGTCGAGCTCGTGGTGCGGCCGCAGCCGGGGCACGCGGTGACGCTGGGGGAGAACGCGCGCAGCCCGAGCGCCTGCAGCAGCTCGCAGGCGGCGTAGACCTCTTCCCGACGATCGCCGCCGGGCCGCGGCGTCAACGACATGCGGATCGTGTCGCCGATGCCTTCGTTGAGGAGGACGCCCATTGCCGAAGCCGACCACACCATCCCCTTCATCCCCATGCCCGCCTCGGTCAGCCCGAGGTGCAGCGGCTGCTCGGTCCGGCGCGCGAGATCGCGATAGAGCGCGATGAGATCGCGCGGCCGCGACGTCTTGCACGAGATGATGATCTGATCGCGGCGCAGGCCGGATTCGATCGCCAGCTCGGTCGATTGCAGCGCCGACAGCACCATGCACTCGTTGATGATCTCTTCCGACGTGTGCCCGAGATTGCGGTCGGTGTTCTCCTGCATCTTCGCGACGACCAGCTCCTGATTGAGCGAGCCGCCGTTCACGCCGATGCGAACCGGCTTGTTGCGATCGCGCGCGACCTTGCAGATCGTCGCGAACTGTTCGTCGCGACGCTTACCGGTGCCGACGTTGCCGGGATTGATGCGGTACTTGTCGAGCGCTTCCGCGCAGTCGGGAAATCGGGTCAGCAGCAGATGACCGTTGTAATGAAAGTCGCCGATGAGCGGCGCGGAGACGCCGGCGTCGAGCATGCGCTGCTTGATTTCGGGCACCGCCGCCGCGGCTTCCGGTACGTTCACCGTGACCCGCACCATTTCCGAACCGGCTTCCGCGAGCTCGATGCACTGACGCGCCGTTGCCGCGGCGTCGGCGGTGTCGGTCATCGTCATCGACTGCACGACCACCGGCGCGCCGCCGCCGACCAGGACGCGCCCGACGCGTACCCCGACCGTCTTGTGAAGCCGGACTGTTGGCATGTGGTCTTCTGCGGACGATCATATCATCGGGGTCGCGGCCGAGGTGGCCGCACGCGCCAACACGACCATTCATAAACATCGTGCGTCCAATGGTTTGTGAACACCTCGGCGGTTGGCTGACGCCGCGGTTGAAGAGGGCCTGTCTTTTGCAGCCTCTCGTCAAGAGTCGCGATCAGTGGAACAGGAGAGAGACGTGAGGATCAAGACACGATCGGGAGTAGCGATATCAGGTCTGCTCGTTGTGTTGTTGGCGGCACCAGCCGTCGCGCAGTCGACGTACGGCGGCGGGCAGAGCCAGGCACAGACGCAGGACGTGACCTCGGCGGATATTCAACGTCTGCAGGATCAGATCTATCAGACGAGCAACGACGTGTCGCGTCTCAGGAGCCGCGACAGCGCGCTGGCCGACAGCCTGCAGAACCAGCTCGACGATCTGCGCGACGAGGTGGTTTACCTGAAGGTGAAGGAACGCAGGGAAGGGTGGATCGACGCGGACGAATACGCCGACGTTCGCGCCCGCCTGCAGGACATCCGGTCGCAGGTCCGCGGCGGATCGTCGGGGCGGAGCGGCAACTCCACCTGGGACTCGAACGGTTCGCGACCCAACGAGACTTCGCGACCAGACGAGAATCCGCGAACCAACGACGAATATGGCACGCGAGATCGGCAGGAACGAACGTCCACGCGGCGAGGCGAAGCTCCCGCGGGCACCGAACTCGACGTTCGCCTCGAGCAGCAGCTCACGTCGGACACGGCGCAGGTCGAGGATCGTTTCACTGCGACCACGGTCGCCGATCTGTATCAGGGCGATGAGATTCTGATTCCGGCCGGCTCGACGCTTCGCGGCGTCGTGAGCTCGGTGCAGAAAGCCACGCGCACGCAGCGCAAGGGCAGCCTCACGGTGGCGTTCGATCAGCTCACCGTGCGCGGCCGCACGTATCCGATGCACGGCATCGTCACCCAGGCGATCGAGAGCGAAGGGATCAAGGGCGAGGTCGGCAAGATCGGCGCGGGCTCGGCCGTCGGCGCCATCATCGGCGGCATCATCGGCGGCGGCAAGGGCGCGCTGCTGGGCGTCCTGATCGGCGGCGGCGGCACCATCGCCGCAACCGAAGGCAAGGACGTAACGCTCGATCCCGGCACCATCCTCCGGGTTCGACTGGATCAGGCTGTATACGTGCGATAACGACTAGGTTTCCGGGGTTCCCCAGGTTCCCGGGGTTCCCAGGGTTCTAGTTCCGGGTTCTCGGGGTTCCGGGGGTTCTCTAGGTTCGATGGTTCAAGGTTCCTTGAACCTGAAGAACGATGGAACCTATGGAACCCGAGAACCAGAACCCCGGGAACCTGGGGCACCCAGGGAACCTCGGGAACCTGTCACTATCGCAAGTCTTTCATCACCGCGGTCGCGGCTTTGATCGTCTGGTCGACATCCCTGCGCGTGTGAGCGCCGGAGAGGAACCAGGCTTCGAATTGCGACGGCGGGGGATAGATGCCGCGCGCGAGCATTCCTCGGAAGAACGCCGCGTAGCGTTGCGTGTCCGACGCCAGCGCCGATTGATAGTCGCGGACCGGGCCGGACGTGAAGAACGGAGTCAGACCGAGCCGAACGCATTCACCTGGAGCGGCACACGTGCGGCGCGCGCGGCTGCGGCCAGCCCTTCGGCGAGCTCCTTCCCGAGCTCGGCGAGGTGGCGATACAGCCTCGGTGACAACTCGGTCAGGCTCCAGAGGCCGGCCGTCATCGCCAGCGGATTGCCGGAGAGCGTGCCGGCTTGATACACGGGGCCAGCCGGCGCCACGAGCTCCATCACGTCGGCGCGGCCACCGTACGCGCCAACCGGCAGACCGCCGCCGATGATCTTGCCCAGGCACGTCAGATCCGGCCGGATCGCGAAGATCTGTTGCGCGCCTCCCGCCGCCGCCCGGAATCCTGAAATCACCTCGTCGAAGATCAGCAGCATGCCTTCGCGATCGCAGATCGTTCGCAGACCGTTCAGGAACCGGTCGCGCGGCGGGACCACGCCCATGTTTCCCGCGATCGGTTCGACGATGATGGCCGCGATCGCACCGCGATGGTCGTTGACCACGCGCTCGACCGAATCGAGGTCGTTGTAGCGCGCGAGCAGCGTGTCTGCGGCGGCGGCGGCCGGAACGCCGGGACTCGTCGGCACGCCTAGTGTCATCGCGCCGGATCCCGCCTGCACGAGGAATGGATCCGCGTGTCCGTGATAGCAGCCTTCGAACTTGACGATCTTGTCGCGCCTGGTGGCGGCGCGCGCCACGCGCACCGCGCTCATCGCGGCTTCCGTTCCCGAGCTCACGAACCGCACACGCTCCATCGACGGCATCAGCGTCGCGACGCGCTGCGCGAGCCGCGTTTCCAGATCGGTCGGAGCGCCGAAGCTCGTGCCGCGCTTCGCGGCGGCGCCGAGCGCCTTGACGAGCCCGGCCGGCGCGTGGCCGTGAATGAGCGGTCCCCACGACATCACGTAATCGATGTACTCGTGGCCGTCGGCATCCTCGATGCGCGCGCCTTTGCCGGCGACGATGAACAGCGGCGTCGCGCCGACTGACTTGAAGGCGCGGACGGGGCTGTCGACGCCGCCGGGAAGAATCCGCTGTGCGGTTTCGAAGAGCCGGGTGGACTGTGGATAGCGTGTGCGTGATCGACGTAACACGGGACGACCTCGGGCGGTCAGCGCCGCCAGACCTGGATGAGAAAACGATAGCGAACCGACGTCCACACCGCCTGCAGCGGCGGCAGCGCGATCTCCGGATTCGGGTTGCGCGAGACGAGCAGCACGCTCGGAATCTTCTCGCGGTCGAGCGCCGCGCCAAGCGCCGCGCCCTGCCGCTCGTTGTCCGCGAGCAGGATGATACGACGATAGTACAGCGGCAGCAGCTGCTGAGCCGTGAACATGTCGTCGGCGACCAGCACGTGCTGGCCGGCATCGGCAATCGCGTTGAGCCGGTCCGCGTCCTGGCGCGTTCGCTCGATCCAGGCTGGTACGGTGCTCCCGACATGAATCGCGACCGACGCCGCGATCAGGACGGCGCCGCACGCGCCGACGAGGCGGTTCAGCGTCCTGGGCGACTTCAGGTAGCCGAGGATCACCACGACGGCCGACGCCCCCATCAACGGCACGAGCGGAAGCAGCAGCCGCGGTCCGAGGGATTTCCCACCGCTCGTATCCATTCCCAGGAACGCCAGCACCACGTAGCTCGCGAACGAGAGCCGCACGATCCGGCCGAACCACACCGGCCCGTGATCATCATCGGCCCGCGGCAGCAGTGCGAAGATCAGGAACGGCGACAGGCGGTAGAGACCGGCGACGAACTTCGGGGCGCGAATCAGCGACGTCGCATCGATCAGCACGAGGATCGTCAGGAACACGAGCATGACGAGCAGCGGCCGGAGGTCGTCGCGCCACACGGCGACGGCGGCTGCCACCATCGTCGCGGCGATGACGAGCAAAATCGGAATCGTCGTGTCGAAGCCGATGAGCCAGTACTCGACCATCGTGTCGTAGCGTTCCTGCAGCGTCATCGGCGTCAGCCGCGGCAATTCCGGATTCGGCGTCAACGTCAGATGCAGCGCGCTGCGAGCGAGGTGGACGGCATGCTGAAGATGCGCGGCCAGCGGGCGGCCGAACCACCACACTTCGACGGCTCCAGCCAGGAGCAATCCCGCCGCGCAGAACGCGATCGTGAGCGCGACCGGCTTCCAGGATTTCGACGTCCACCAGATGGCGACGGCGAGCGCCGGCAAGAGAAGGACGCATTCGTCACGAACGGCCGCGCCGGCAGCAAGCAGCAGGCCGGCAATGGCGGCGGCGGCACTGGTTCCCGATGTGGCCGCGACAAACGCCGCCGTACTGAAGGCGACGCCAATCGCGTGCTCGGACTCCGTCACGCCGTAGAACCAGAGCGGCGTCGCCGCGCCGAGGATGATCGGCACGTACGCCGCTCCGCGATCCACCAGCCCACTCGCGCACCAGAGGACAATGCCGGTGGCGACGATGGCGAGGAGCCGCATGCCGCCAACCCCGGCGAGGCCGACGAACGGCGCCTGCACGATGGCGGCTGCCGGAGGAAAGATGGCCTGTTTGCCGTTGGCGGCGCGAAAGATGAACGGCGCGCGGAACGGCGAGAATTGATCCTGCGGATCGATCACCGATCCGCGGTTGGGCATCGCCAGGCTGCGAAACCCGCTGTCCAGCAGCGCGTGCGCCTGCACGAACTTGACGCCGATGTCGCCAGACGACACGACGTCGGTCGAGAGCACGCCGAAGGCCAGCACCGCATACGCGGCCAGCACCGCAGCCAGAGACAGGGCCCGTCCTCGATTGCGCAACGCACAATTGTATCGTTCGTCGCGGCGACGGAGGTCAGGCCATCGGCAGCCTGAGCACCGCCCGGCAGCCGCGCGCGGCGCCGCGATTCTCGAGGCCGAGCGTGCCGCCGTGCGCTTCGGCGATCTGACGGCTCAACGCGAGACCGATGCCGGATCCGGTGGGCTTGGTCGTGAAGAACGGCACGAACAGATTGGACGTGTCGGGCAGCCCGGGCCCTTCGTCCTCGACGGTGAGCTGGAAGAAGCCGTCAACCGGCTTCCAGTCGATCCACACGCGCCCGCTCGTTTCGATCGTCGCGTCGACGGCGTTGCGGACGATGTTGATCAGCAACTGCTCGAGCTGATCCGGATCCGCTTCGATCTGCAGATCCTCGGTCGACGTGACCTCGATCGGCAGGCGATTCTCGAGCTCGGCGATCCGGCGCGCCAGCGGCAGGATCTGGATCGCGCGCTGCTGCGGCTTGGGCAGCCGCGCGAGCTGCGCGTACGCGCGGAGGAAGCGGCCAAGGGCGCCCGACCGCGTTTCGATCAGGTTCAACCCGTCCTGGATTTCCGCGGCTCGCGGGACGTCGGGCACGCGCGAGATCATCCGCTTGATGCTGTGGGCGATCGACTTGATGGGCGTCAGCGAGTTGTTGATCTCGTGCGAGAGCACGCGCACGATGCGCTGCCACGCCTGCTGTTCCTCCTCGCGGAGCGCGCGGCTCAAGTCGGCGAACATGAGCAGCTGATGCGGCTTGCCGTCGCGGCGGAATCCGGAGCGCCGCAACTCGAGACGGCCGGAGTCCGGCCCGAACGGGCGATCGATCAGGCGTGGCGTGTCGCCGGTGAGGTAGCGATCGAGGCGCAACTCGTGCGCGTGGCGGCCGAGGAGGTCGGCGGTTTGCGCGTTCAGCAATCGCTCGGCCGCGGGATTGGCGAGCACCAGCCGCTCGTCCATGTCGAACGCGAAGACGGCCACGTCGATCGCGCCCATGACGCTCGTCAGCAGCGCGGTGGACTCGACGGCCTCCGATCGCTGCCGCTGCAGCGTGTCGCCGAGCGAGTTGATCTCCTTCATCACGAGGTCGACGGCGCTTCCGGGCTTCGCGCCGGTCGCGCGGATCGAGTAGTCCCCCTCGTGAAGCGCTCCCAGAAGATTCGCGGCGAGATACAGGACGCGCGTGACCATCCGGAACGCCGCGGCTCCGCACCCGATCCACACGACCGCGATGAGGGCCGCGAGCGTCCAGCGCACCTCGAAGCTGTAGTTCTGGCCCCAGACAATCCACGCCAGCGCGACGGTCGACGGCAGGCCGGCCAGGAGCGTCAGGCCGAGCACGGCCTGCTCGAGGCTCCAGTGGACGCGCGTGGTGCGGCTAGCTCCGGACGCCATAGTGCTGCAGTCGACGATAGAGGGCGCTGCGGCTCATGCCCAGCTGCTGCGCGGCGAGCCGCACGTCGCCGTTGTGGCGCGCGAGCACTTTCTCGATGAACACCCGCTCGGCATCCTCGAGCGACAACTCCTCGGGCTGATCGCTCCCGGCCCGCGTCCGCTGCAGCCCGAGATATCGCGCGGCGATCGATGTCGCGGATGGATCCGACATCAGCACCGCGCGCTCCACGCAGTGCGCCAGCTCGCGGATGTTGCCTGGCCAGTGGTGCGCCTGCAGTCCCGCGAGCGCGTCGGGATCGAAGGCGATGAGCGGCTTCCGGTACCGCGTCGCGTAATGGGAGAGGAAATGCCGTGCGAGCGCCGGGATGTCGTCGCGGCGATCGCGCAGCGGCGGCAGATGAATCTCGACGGTGTTCAACCGGTAGAGGAGATCCTCCCGGAACCGGCCGGCACTAATCTCCGTCGCGAGGTCGGCGTTGGTGGCCGACAGCACTCGCACGTTGACGTAGCGCAAACGAGAGGATCCGACGCGTTGCAGCTCACCGGTCTGCAGGACGCGCAGGAGCTTCGCCTGCAGCCGGATCGGCATGTTCGCGATCTCGTCGAGGAAGAGCGTGCCTTCGTCGGCCATCTCGAAGCAGCCGATGCGATCGACGCGCGCGTCGGTGAACGCCCCTTTCACGTGGCCGAAGAGCTCACTCTCGGCAATCCCCTCGGCCAGGCCTCCGGCATTCATGGTGACGAGCGCCTTGTTCCGTCGATCGGACAGGCCGTGGAGCCACGCCGCGACGACCTCCTTGCCGGTGCCATGCTCGCCGGTGATCAGCACGCTGGCGTCCGATGCGGCGACCCGCTCGATCGCTTGCCGCACGTCGCGAATGGCCGGATTGTCGCCGATGAACGCCGGCGCGGCGCCGCGCTGCAGCCGCGTGTTGGCTTCCTGCAGCCGATGGCTGCGCCTCAACGCGCGTCGCAGCTCGATCTGCGTGCGCACCGCCACCAGCAGCCGCTCGTCGTCCCACGGCTTCTCGATGTAGTCGCGCGCGCCGCGGCGCATGGCTTCGACCGCGCCCGAGACGCTGCTCCATGCGGTCATCACCAGTACCGGCAGTGTCGGGTCGAGCGCGCGAATGCGCTCCATCAAATCGAAGCCCTCCTGGCCGGACGTGGTGTCGCGTGTGTAGTTCAAATCGAGGACCGCGAGGTCGAAGTCGACCGCCTCGAGGCGGTCGAGCGCCTCGCCGGGCGACCGTGCCGGCGTCACCTCGTAGCCTTCATCGATCAGCAGGAGCTTCAGCGCGTCGATGACGTCCTGCTGGTCGTCCGCGATCAGAATTCGAATGGGGCTCGTTTCGGCCATTCAGTCAGACGCCGCCTCCACCCGATCTTGAAGCAATATAAGTGACGGGCACGGTTCGGCCTTCGGTCCTCGGTCGACGGTGTTAGACGTATGGGACGAACGTTTGTTTGCCGTCCCGTACACGCGACACGCGTGTCGCACGGCCGCGACCGGCCGCTCGCACGCCGCCTCGAATCAACTGGCTTTTCAGGGAGATGCCTGGCACGCGCCTTGTTCATTGCGTTGCCGCGCATGTACAGCATGTCCATTCGTCCGGACGCCACGGCGCGGGTGCTCGTTGCCGACGATCAGCCCGACGTGCTCGAGGCCTTGCGCTGGCTGCTGACCGGCGAAGGCTACGAGCCGGAGTTCGTCAGCTCGACCGACGCCGTCCTCGAACGGCTGCGCGCCCGGCCGTTCGATCTGCTCCTGATGGACTTGAACTATACCCGCGATACGACGTCCGGGCGAGAGGGGCTCGAGCTGATCCCTCGCGTGCGCGCCCACGATCCGGCGATGCCCATCGTCGTCATGACCGGCTGGGGAAGCGTCGACACGGCGGTCGAAGCCATGCGGATGGGCGCGAAAAGCTTCGTGCAGAAGCCGTGGGAAGACATCGCGCTGCTCGAAATCCTCCAGCGCGAAATCGACGACGCCCGCGCGACGAAACGGCGCGACGCGAAACAGCAGCGCGAGCTGGAAGAGGCCCGGCTGATTCAGCGCGGTCTGCTGCCGACGTCGCTGCCGCAGCTGCCCGGACTCGATCTCGCCTCGTCCTGGCAGCCAGCCAACGGCGTCGGCGGTGACTGCTTCGACGCGCTGCCGTTCGGGGCCTCCGCGCTCGGGCTCTCGGTGGCCGACGTCGCGGGCAAGGGCGTGCCGGCCGCGCTGCTGATGTCGAATCTCCAGGCTGCCGTCCGTGCGTTCGCGCAGGACGGCGCGCTGCCGTCCGCCGTCTGCGCCAGCGTGAACCGCCTGCTGTGCCGCAACATGGCGGCGGGACGCTTCGTCACGTTCTGTTACGCGCGGATCGACATCGAAGCGGGCCGCATTACCTACGCGAATGCCGGACACAATCCGCCGCTTCTGATCCGCGCCGACGGCACCGCGGAACTGCTCGCACCGGGCGGTACGGTCCTCGGCGTGTTCACCGAGAGCACCTACGAGCCGGGCGAGTTCGCCATCAGAAACGGCGATCGCCTGGTGTTCTACACCGACGGGATCACCGAGAGCCGGAACGCGGCCGGCGATGAATACGGCGAGGAGCGCCTCTCGGATGCCGCCCGCCGTCATCGCACCCTGCCGGCGCAGGACATGCTCGCGGCCCTGCTCGCCGACATCACGGCGTTCAACGGCGGCACCTACGAGGACGATGCGACGTTGATTATCGCGGCGCTGTAGCTCGATGTTGAGCGATCTCCGTTACGCGTGCCGGACGCTCGCGGCCCATCCGTCGTTCACCGTCGCGGCGGCGGCGACCCTTGCCATGGGGATTGCCGCGAACACGATCGCGTTCACGCTGCTCAATCTGCTGGTCCTCAGGCCGATGCCCGTCCCCGACGCGCATCGTGTCGTCCGCGTGTTTCCGATCGATGCGCACGGACGCCGCAATCTCTTTTCCTACGCCGACGTCGTCGATTATCGCGCGCAAGCCGTCGGCTTCGATCTGCTGGCCGGCTACATCCCGTCGGACGTGACGGTCGGCCGATCCAGCCGCGACACGCACGAGATCGAGCCGCGGCCGGGCGTTGCCTACGTCGCGTCGCATGGATACTTCGAGCTGATCGGTCTGCGCCCGACGATAGGCCGGCTGTTCGAGGCGTCAGACGAGCGCCGGGGGGACGCGCGCCCTGTCGTCATCAGCCATGCCATGTGGAAGGGGAGATTCGCGGCCGATCCGGGTGTGCTCGGCGCGACGCTCGCGGTGAACGGCCGGCCATTCACGATCGTCGGTGTCGGTCCCGCCGCGTTCACCGGCCCCGAGCCGCTCGTGCCGGATCTCTGGGTGCCACTCTCCGCGCAGCCGGTCGTCGCTCCCGGTCCGAACGCGCTCGACGATCGCGATGTCGAGTGGCTGCTGATGATCGGCCGGCTCTCGCCGGGCGTGACACGCAGCGCCGCCGCGAACAGCCTCAACGTCGTGGCCCGCCGGCTGTACACAGCATTTCCGGGAGAGCAGCGGCCGCAAGCCGTCGATGTCGTGAACGGGACGTTTTTCACGCTCGATCCGGGTGCGACGTCGGTGATTGCCGTCGTCTTCGGCATCGTCGGTCTGGTGCTGCTCATTGCGTGCGCGAACGTGACCAACCTCATGCTGGCACGCATGGCGTCGCGGCAGCGGGAGATTGCGGTACGCCTCGCGATTGGCGCGAGCCGATGGAACGTGGTTCGCGGCGTGCTCGTGGAGGCCGCGATCATCGGCGTCCTTGCCGGCGCGGCAGCGCTCATCGCTTCCGAATGGGCGCTGCGCGCCCTTTACGCGGCAGGTCAAGGCTTCGCGCCGTATCCGTGGACGCTTGCGCTGGATCTCTCACCCGACTGGCGGGTCTTGGTCTACACGGTGCTGCTCGCTCTCGGCGGGGGCGCGTTTTTCGGCCTCATCCCGGCACTGCAGTCGTCCTCCCTTCGGATCTCGGCGGCGCTGCACGAGGACGCGACGATTCTCGGTCTCAGAGTGACGCGGTCGCGGATCCGAAACGGTCTCGTCATCGTGCAGACCGCGTGCTCGCTCGTGCTGCTGATTGCCGCCGCTCTTCTCGCACGCGGGCTGCAGCACGCCCGAACGCTCGACCTCGGGTTCACGTCCGCCAACGTGCTCTACACCGAATACGATCTCGAGAAAGCCGGGTACTCGCGGGATGCGGCCGCCAGGTTCACAGCGCTGCTGTCCGAGCGGGCAGAGCGGGCGGCGGGCGTCGCAGGGACGGCCCTGACATCGCACGTTCCACTACATGGCGGCGTGAAGCGAACCGAGGTCCGAATCTCCGATTCAGGCGGCGCCCAGCATCCTCCGGTCAGCGCGCTGTACACAATCGCGTCTGCCGGCTACTTCGACCTTCTGCGGATTCCGATTGTTGCCGGCCGCAACTTCAACGCGGACGACGTCGCCGGGCGGACATCGGCGGCCATCGTCAGCGAGGGGTTGGCGCGGCGGTTTTGGCCGGCGAGCGATCCGCTTGGTCAGATGCTGCGCGTGTCCGCGTCGGCGTCGCCGCTGACGGTGATTGGCGTCGTCCGGGACGCGTCGACGGCGTCAATCTGGCGCGAGAAAGAGATGTCGATCTATCTGCCGGCCGCTGCCGGAACCGACCCGCGGCAGCTGCACCTGATTGCCCGAACGGCGTCAGATCCATCGGTTGGGATTCGCGCGATGCGTGAGATCGCCCTGTCGCTCGATCCCGATCTGAGATTCGAGGTCGTTCCGCTGGATCGCCTGCTCAATCTGTGGCTGCTGCCATCGCGAGTGGCGGCGGCGGGCGCGACAGTCCTGGGAGTCATCGCGCTGGCGCTTGCCTCGATTGGCCTCTACGGTGTGCTCGCGTACGTCGTCGCGCAGCGGACGCACGAGATCGGCGTACGCATCGCGCTGGGCGCGAGCCCCACCCACGTCGTGCGCCTCGTTCTGGCCGAGGGTTCCTGGCTGATTGGAATCGGCGTCGCGGTTGGTATCGCCGGCGCGATTGCCGGTGCGCCCTTGCTGTCCGCGCTGTTGCTCGATGTCGGCACGCGCGATCCGATTGCCTTTGGTGCGGCATCCGTGGTGCTCACGGCCGTCGCCCTTGCCGCGTGCTATCTTCCCGCGCGCAAAGCGGCGCGACTCCAGCCGCTGGCGGCGCTCCGTACCGAATAACGGCATGCTGGCCGACCTTCGATACGCGCTGCGTTCGCTGGCCGTCAGCCGCGGGTTCACCGCCGCCGCGATCCTCACGCTTGCGCTCGGCATCGGCGCCAACACCGCGATTTTCACGGTCGTCTATGGCGTTCTGCTCAAGCCTTTGCCGTACGAGCAGCCCGACCGGATCGTCCGGCTGACCGAAGGCCGGCCCGGATTCCGCTTGAACGTGTCGTACCCGAACTTCGTCGACTGGCGGGCGCGCAACCACGTGTTCGACGACATGGCCATCCTCAACACGTTCGGCACGACGGTGATTCCGCGCGACGGCGGCCCGTCCGAGGTCTTCCCCTCTGGAACGTCCGATGCGCGCTTGTTCAGCGTCCTTGGCGTCCAGGCCGCGCGCGGGCGCGTCTTCGTTTCAACGGATCAGCACCCTTCACAACCGGTCGTCGCGATCATCACGGACTCGCTGTGGCACCGCCGCTTCGGCGCCGATCCATCAACGCTGTCGAGGGCGGTTCGCATGGACAACGACGACGTGACGATCGTCGGCATCCTGCCGCCGGGCATCGAGCCGATGAGCGTCGACATCTGGTTTCCGATGCGCGAGCTCAGCTCGATGCAGCTCGATCGCGCGAATCATCCGGGCTTCATCGCGGTCGCCCGTTTGAAAGAGCGAATCAGCCTCGAGGCCGCGCAACGGGAGATGAGCACGATCGCCGAGTCCCTCGCGCGCGAGTACCCGTCGTCGAACGACCGTCTGGGTGTCTTGGTGACCCCGCTGCTCGAGTCGGTATCGGGCCGCGCGCGGCCGATGCTGACCGCGCTGGCCGCAGCGGTGAGCGTGCTGCTTCTCATCGCATGCGCGAACGTCGCCAATCTGCTGTTGACGCGAGGCCTCGGTCGCGAGCGCGAAACGTCCCTCCGCTCCGCGCTCGGCGCCAGCCGCGGACGGCTCGTACGTCTCTTCCTCGTCGAGGGTCTGCTCCTGGGCGTCGGCGGCGCGATCGCGGGACTGCTGCTCGCCGGGTGGGCCGTGCGCGTGCTGCGGGCGGTGCCAGGGATTTCATTGCCACGCGCGACGGACATCACGATCGACCCACACGTCCTGGGTTTCGCCGGATGGCTTGCGCTCGCCACCGCTGTGCTGTTTGCGTTCGCCCCGGCATGGCACCTCTCGAATGTCGATTTCATGCACACCCTGCGCGTCGCGGGCTCGACCGATGGATCGAGACGGGCCTCTCGTCTGCGTGCCGCGCTGGTTGCCATCGAGGTTGGCCTGCTCGTCGTTCTCCTGTGTTGCGCGGCTCTGATGCAGCGCACGCTGTCGTACCTGGGAGGCGTCGATCCCGGTTTCCGCGCGGACGGTCTCATGACTGTGCGTCTCGTTCAGAACGGCGAGCGCTACATGGGCGACGCGGCCGAGCGAATCGCGACGCGTATCGATGAGTCGATTCGAGCGTCCGGCCGGGCAGCCGCCGCGGTGGTCTGGCCGTTCGACTACACCGGGTTCTCCTGGTCGCCGAACGTCGACTTCCCGACGAAGCCGTTTCCCGACGGCCAGCAGCCGGTCGCGCAGGCGGCGACCGTCACGCCGGATTACTTCGAGACGATGGGGATTCCGCTCCTGCGCGGCCGTAATTTCGGTCCGCTCGATCGCAAGGGCGCGCCGATGGTCGCGATCGTGAGCAAGTCATTCGCGGACCGGTTCTTTCCCAATCAGGATCCGATCGGCGAGCGCGTGAGCGGCGTGCGCATCCCCGAGATGCAGAACATGCCGATCGTCGGCATCGTCGGCGACACGCGCCGCGGCGGAATGCTGGGCGGGTTCACGCCCGAGATCTACGTTCCGTTCGCGCAGTTTCCCCAGTCGGGCGCCGCGGTCATCGTGCGGGTGCCGTCGGGCGATCCGTTGCGCCTGACCAGGGACGTGACGGCGAGGATCGCGGCCATCGATCCAGGGATCGCGATTGGCGGCGTACGCCGCGTGAGCGATCAGCTCGCCGCAACCTATGGCGATCGGCGAGCGCTGTCGTGGCTGCTCGGTGTATTCGCCAGCCTGGCGCTTGGATTGACCGCGCTCGGCATCGGCAGCGTGGTCTCGTTCACGGTCGCGAGCCGACGATCGGAGATTGGGATCCGAATGGCGCTTGGCGCCCATCCGCAGAGTCTGATGCGACTCTTCGTGCGGCGATCGCTCGGCCCCGTGGTGGTTGGCGCGATTGCTGGAGCGCTCGCGCTCATTCCGCTGACACGTGTGATGCGCAGCTACGTCTTTGGCGTCTCTGCGGCCGACCCGATGTCGCTCGCGGTCGCTGCTTTCCTGCTGATTCTTGTGGCATGTGGGTCGGCGTACGTTCCCGCGCGTCGCGCGGCGAACGTCGATCCGCTAACCGCGCTTCGCACTCCCTGAGCATGGTGACTCGACGATGATTGCTTCCGATCTTCGACAGGCGTTGCGGATGCTCGTGAAGCGTCCGGCGTTCACGGTGGTGGCATTTCTCACGCTGGGCCTGGGCATTGGCGCGAACACCGCCATTTTCAGCGTCGTCAACGGCGTGCTGCTGCGGCCGCTGCCTTACTCGGATCCCGATCGCATCGTGCGGATCTGGGAGCTTTCGTCGAAGGGCGGCCATATGGATCTGTCGCAGCCGAACTTCCTCGATTGGAAGGACGCGACGAGCGTCGATCCGCTCGTCGTGTACGGAGCGAGCACCGAGACCGTGCTCGGCGGCGTCGAGCCGGTGTTCGCTCAGGCAGTTGTCGTCAGCGACGGCTTCTTCCGCGTCTTCGGTGTCGAGCCGCGGATCGGCAGGACGTTCACGCCGGATGAAACGCGTGAGGGCGGCGTGCCTGCCGTCATCGTCGCCCACGGTTTCTGGACGCGCACGCTGGGTGGCGAGACGGATTTATCGAAACTGCGAGTCATCGTCGGCGACCAGACGGCCCGAGTCGTCGGCGTGATGCCCGAGGGCTTCGCGTATCCATCGAACGCCGATCTGTGGATGCCGAAGGAGCTGTTTGCCGACACCAGCGGACGAACGTCGCATAACTGGGAGAGCATCGCGAGACTCAAGCGCGGCAGCTCGCTGACGACCGCAAGCGCGGAGCTCAACACCATCGCCAAACAGCTCAAACAGCAGTACGGGAGCGACGACGATGCGGTGGGCGCGGTTGTCATGCGATTGCAGGACGACTTGACCAACGGTTCGCGCGATCCGCTGTTGCTGCTGCTCGCCGCCGTCGTCCTGGTGCTGCTGATCGCGTGCGCCAACGTTGCGACGACCATGCTCGCGTCTGGAGAAGAGCGGCGGACGGAGCTCGCGATCCGGGCGGCGCTCGGCGCCGGCCGCGGCCGGCTGGTTCAGCAGCTGCTGCTCGAGAGCCTGGCACTGGGTATGGGCGGGGCGATTACCGGACTGCTGCTCGCGGCGTGGCTGGTCCGCGCGTTGAGCGCGATGAACGGCGTGGCGCTCCCGCGGCAGGAGGCGATTGGGATCGATCGCGTCGTGCTGCTGTTCACGCTGGGCCTGGCGTTCGTGACGCCGCTCGTGTTCGGACTGCTGCCGTCGCTTCAGGCATCGCGGCCGGATCTGCGCGATGCGCTGGCCGAAGCTGGGCGCGGCTCGGCAGCGCCGACGCGCGCCAGCGTGCGTGGGCTGCTCGTCGCCTCCGAGGTGGCGATCGCGCTGCTGCTGCTCGTCGGCGCGGGTCTGCTCATTCGCAGTTTTGCCAAGGTGCTGTCGGTCGATCCGGGGTTCGAGCCGCGCGGCGCGGTCACCGCGACGATGTCGGTGCCGGCGACGAAGTATCCAACCGGCGATCGCGCCGCGCAGTTCTATTCGAATCTGCTCGAGCGCATGCGTGCGCTGCCCGGCGTCAAAGCGGCCGGCGCGGTCAACGAGTTGCCGCTCGCCGGCGCCAGCCACATCGGTGGGGCGTTCGCGTTCCTGGGAACGGCGGATCCGAGAGCGATCGTCGACACGACCTATCCGGACTATCCACACGCCGCGTCGTACCGCGTGGCGACGCCGGGATATCTCGAAGCGATCGGCGCGCGCCTGGTGCAGGGACGATTGCTCGACAATCACGATCGGCCTGGACAGCCCGACGCCGCCGTCGTGAATCAGGCGTTCGTGCGGCGCTATCTGCCGGCGACGCAGCCGCTGGGCGTGCGGTTCAAGTACGGCGGCATGGATCAGGTCAACCCGGTGTTCACGATCGTCGGCGTCGTGGGCGACGTGCGGCAGATCTCTCTCGTCCGCGCGCCGACGCCGGAAGTCTACGTGTCCGCGTATCAGGCGTCGATGCGGGCGAAGTTCACGATGACCACGGTCGTGCGCAGCGAGAACGCCGCGCAGATGGCGTCGCTGCCAAACGCGGTCCGCGACGCGATCCGGAGGACCGAGCCGGACGTCGCCGTCGAGATGTCGACGCTCGATCAGCAGCTTGCGAAGTCGGTCGCCGACCGGAGGTTCACGCTCGTGCTGCTGGGCGTGTTTGCCGGGATCGCGCTGCTGCTCGCGGCCACCGGCGTCTACAGCGTGCTGTCGCAGGCGGTGGCGCGGCGGACGCAGGAGATCGGTATCCGCATGGCGCTCGGCGCCGAGCCGCAGCGCGTCGTGCGGCTGATGCTGGGGTCGGCGATGCGATCGCTGCTGGTGGGGATCGCCGTGGGGGCGATCAGCGCCGCGTTCGCGGTCCGCTTCCTCTCGACGCTGCTGTTCGGCGTCAGCCCGCTGGATCCGCTCGCCTTCGCTGCCGCGATTCTCCTGATCGTGACCGTCGCGCTGCTGGCCGGCTACATCCCCGCGCGCCGCGCCACCCGTGTCGACCCCTTGCTGGCGCTACGCCAGAGCTAGGGTCAGGTCTTGGTTTGCCCCTTCGGGGGGCGGGTCTCGGCCATGATCCGGGGTCAGGTCTTGGTGTGACCAGCTGCGAGGCCAG
>JADMIO011560755.1_pt1 | contig 17664 bp, 17 predicted proteins | sample 8958161 | NCBI WGS metagenome assembly JADMIO01 (sample SAMN16585339, study PRJNA669376) | soil metagenome | isolation source: Crop rotation soil | place: USA: Cullars Rotation, Alabama | collected 2011
CGCGACAACTTGTCCACGTGGAATTCTAAGCTTAGGATCCCAATGTGCTGGAAAGGTTCACGGCGCCGCGGCTGGCGTCGCTGCACGCCAGCCTGTTGACCGACGGCGTGCCGCCGTCGGCGCGGATTGCGCAGTTGCGCCGCCTGGTTTCGTGGCTCGATTCGACCCACAACATGATGTTCGCGCCGATTGCGTTCATCCTCCTGCTGAGGCCGCAGCTCGCGATCGCCATCGATCGATGGCATGCCGCGTACGGATCGGCGGTCGCACGATGGCTGGCGGCGGTCGGCGAATTCGAGGCGCTGGCCTCGCTCGCGACCTTTGCCTACGAGCGGCCCGACGATCCGTTTCCCGATCTGGTCGACGACGGCCCTGTCTATGAAGCCGAGGATCTCGGTCATCCGCTGATTGCCGCGGCCGTCGCCGTGCGCAACGACGTCCGCCTCGGCGGCAGCGCACCGAACGTCATCATCGTCAGCGGCTCGAACATGTCAGGCAAGAGCACCTTGCTGCGGTCGGTCGGCGTATCGGTCGTCCTCGCGCTGGCGGGTGCCCCGGTCACCGCGAAGCGTTTGAAGGTCTCGGCGCTGGTGCTCGGCGCCACCCTGCACATCGAGGACTCGCTCCAGGCCGGGCACTCGCGCTTTTTTGCGGAGATCCTCAGGATTCGCACGATCGCGGACGCCGCGCGCGGCCCGGTGCCGTTGCTCTTTCTGCTCGACGAGATCCTGCACGGCACCAATTCGCACGATCGGCGCATCGGCGCCGAAGGGATCGTGCGTGCGCTCGTCGCGCTCGGGGCGATCGGGCTGGTGACCACGCACGACCTGGCGCTCACCGAACTGCCGGCGACGCTCGGCTCAGCCGTCAACATGCACTTCGAGGACCGTCTCGAGGACGGCAAGATGGTGTTCGATTACCGGATGCGCCCTGGCGTCGTCGAGCACAGCAATGCACTGGCGCTCATGCGCGCCGTCGGGCTGGACGTGTAATTGCAAGATCGCTGGGATGACCATCGAACAGCCGCCAACTCCCCAGCCCGACTTTCCGCGGCCAATCGACCCGATTGACAGCCCGCCGCCAGACATCAAGCCGGTGCCGCCGCCGGATATTCCGGTGCCGCAGCAACCGCCGGTGTTGCCGGAACGCGGCGGCGGCGAGCAGCCGGTTATGTGAGGTCGATGTAGGCGGGAGCTGATCTCTGGCGTAGTGCAGGCCTGTAGGCCTGCCTGACGGCGGACCTGAAGGTCCGCACTACAACCGCTTGGCCCGCGGGCCTAACGTGCTGTTGTGATCAAAGGTTCGCAGGCTAGTGCGACCCTCAACAACGCGTCGGTCTGCATCCGCTGACCCACCAGCTGAACCGAGCAGGGCAGTCCATCGACGCTTCGTCCCGACGGCAGCGCGATCGCCGGATGCCCCGTCACATTGAACGGCTGAGTGAGCCTGAGCATCAGGTTGCGGATCGGCTCGGTGGCCGCGCCGACGCGCATGGTCGCGGCGCCGATCGGCGGCGCCGGGATCGGCAGTGTCGGCAGGATCAGCGCGTCGTGCTGGGCCAGCGCGGCGTCGACCTCCCGCGTGATCTGCGTGCGGCCGTCGAGCGCCCGTACGTAGTCCTCGGCCTGCACGTAGCGTCCCATTTCGAGTCGAATCCGGACCGCCGGGGTATATCGCTCCGGCATCTTCTCCAACGTTGCCGCGTGGTACGCGGCGGCATCGCCCATGACGAGATGGAGGTAAACCGGCGCGATGTCGCTGGCGTGCCGGATCTCGATCTCGTCGATACGTGCGCCGGCCGTTCGCAGCCGCTCCAGCGCTTCCTCGAACCGCGCTCGCACATCGTCGTCGAGCAGATCGCAGAAGTATTTTCGCGGCAGCGCCAGGCGCAGGCCGTGCACCGGCATCGGCGCCGGCGGCTTCGCCGCCACGTCGCCGAGCAGCGCGTGATACACCAGGCACGCGTCGGTCACGCTCTGCGCCAGCGGCCCGACGTGGTCCAGCGTCCGCGACAACGGGACGACGCCGTCAATCGACACCTCGCCGAGTGAGGGCTTGAGCCCGACGAGGCCGCAGGCCGCAGACGGGATGCGGATCGAGCCGCCGGTGTCGGTGCCGATGGTGGCCAGCGCCATTCCTGCGGCAACGCTGGCCGCCGACCCGCCGCTCGACCCGCCGGGCGACCGCGAGGGATCGTGCGGGTTTCGCGCCGGCCCGAACGCGGAGTCTTCGTTGGTCGTTCCGAACGCGAACTCGTGGAGGTTCGTCTTGCCGACGAACACCGCGCCGGCCTGCCGCAGGTGCGCGATTGTCGGCGCGTCGCGCTCGGCGACGTGGCCGTCGCGGACTCGCGAGGCCGCGGTCGTCGGCAGGCCGCGCATGTCGAGCAGATCCTTGATCGAAATCGGCACGCCGTGCAGCGGTCCGCGGTCGGTGTCTGCAGCCAGCTCCCGGTCGGCGTCGCGAGCCTCGCGCATCGCGTCCTCGGCCGTCACCGCGATGAAGGCATTGAGCCGCGGGTTGTCGGCGGCGATCCGCCGCAGGCATTCTTCGGTAACCTCGACCGAAGTGATCTCGCGCGCGCGCCAGCGCCGCCCGAACTGTTCAATCGTCATCATCGGCGGCCGCTCGCGTCGTCGTTGAAGGAGGCCGCGCGCAGCGCCTGCGTCGAGCGGGCGAGCGCCTCGAGGATCGGTTTCAGCTCGGGAAGGCCGCGGCGTTCGGCATCGGCGATCGCCGCCTGGAGCCAGGATTCGATGGTCATGTGTTCCTCTTGGTTGTCTTTGCTCCGGAACGGCAGACCTGAAGGTCTGCACTACATGCGAACTTTCACGGAAATCGACACGCCGTCGCGCAGCGGGATGGTGCTCGTCAAGAGGTGCGGGTGCGCCGCGACGCGCTGGTTGTACTCGACGATCGCCCGCGTGTCGTCAGGATTGTGGCGCGGCGACGCCTGAAAGCCGGGGACGACCTCGCCGTCCCACAGCACATTGTCCGTGATCAGCAGCCCGCCGGGGCGCAGCAGCGCGACCAGCCGATCGAGCAGCGGCGTGTACAGCTTCTTGTCGCCGTCCTGGAAGATGACATCGAACGGCCCGGCGACCTTGGCAATCTTCAGCTGCGCATCGCCGACAACGACGCTGACGCGATCGCTCAGCCCGGCGCGCGCGAAGTTGTCCCGTGCCTCCCGGGCGCGCCCGTCGTCGAACTCCATCGTCACCAGCATGCCGTTGGCCGGCAGCGCTCCGGCCAGCCAGATACCCGAGTAGCCGATGGCCGTGCCGATCTCCAGGATGCGAGAGGCGCCGACCGCGGTGGCCAGGACGCGCAAGAGGCAGCCGACTTCGGCGTCGACCAGCGGCAAGCCGCGCGTCGTGTTGCCGAGTGCGATCGCGTCGAGCACGGCGTCGCTGCCGCGGTTGAGTCCCGACAGATAGTGCTCGATCGCGTCCGGCACGATCCTGCCCATAGACGCTATTCTAGGACCAGATGCGTCATACGAAGATCATCGCCACGATCGGCCCCGCGAGCGACTCCGAGGCGGCGCTCGACGCGCTGATTGCCGCCGGCACCGATATCTTCCGGCTCAACTTCTCGCACGGTACGCACGAATCGCATGCGGCGACGTTTGCCCGCGTCCGGGCAGCCTCAGGGCGCGCCGGCTGCGAGGTGGCGATCCTCCAGGATCTCGGCGGCCCGAAGATCCGCACCGGACGCCTGGTCGGCGGCCGTCCGATTGTCCTCGCGACGGGCGCTTCCGTGTCGATCTTCACCGGAGACGGGGAAGGGGGCCCGGGACGTCTCTTCACGACCTTCGACGGGCTGGCAAAGAGCGTTCGCCCCGGCGATCGGCTGCTGCTCGCGGACGGCCGCGTCGAATTGCGCGTCGAGGCGACAAACGGCAGCGACATCCACGCCTCCGTGGTCGAAGGCGGCGAGATCGGCGAGCACAAGGGGATCAATGCGCCGGGCGTGCCGCTGCCGACCTCGGCAATCACGGAGAAGGACGTCGAGGATCTGCGGTTCGGCGTGACGCTCGGCGTCGACATGGTGGCGCTGAGCTTCGTGCAGACGGCCGCCGACGTCGTGCAGGCGCGGCGCCTCCTTGCCGATGCCGGGGCGGCCGGCGTCCCGGTGATCGCCAAGCTGGAGCGGCCGCTCGCGCTCGACCACCTCGAGGAGATTCTCAACGCCTGCGACGCGGTCATGGTTGCGCGCGGCGATCTCGGCCTCGAGATGCCGCTCGAGCGCGTGCCCCGGGCGCAGAAGGAGATCACCCGCCGGGCGCGCCTGGCGGGCAAGCCGGTGATCGTCGCCACCCAGGTGCTCGAGTCGATGACGTCGGAAGCGCGGCCGACGCGCGCGGAAGTGAACGACGCCGCCAACGCGGTGGAAGACGGCGTCGACGCGATCATGCTGGCTGGAGAGACCGCGGTCGGTGCCCACGCCGTTCGCGCGGTGCGGACCCTCAACGCGATCATCGGCGACGCTGAAACGGCGCCGTCGCACCTGGTCGCCGGCGAAGTCGCGCGCGGCGCCGGGCACGACGACCACGCGCGCGCCCTCTGCCAGGCCGCGGTGACGCTCGCCGATCGCAGCGCCGCCCAGGCGATCGTCGCGGTCACGCGCGGCGGCACGACGGCGCGGACGCTGTCGGCGCTGCGGCCGCTGGCGCCGATTATCGCCGCCACCGAACGCGAGGACACTGCCCGCCGGTTGACGCTCTACTGGGGTGTTGTCCCCCTGTGCATGGCGATCGGCGACAACCTTGACGAGGCGAGCACCAGGAGCGGCGCCGCGCTCGTGCAGCGCGGCCTCGTCACCTCCGGCGCCACCGCCGTATTCGTGAGCATCAGCGCCGACCTGGGGCGCCGCGACGCCAACTACCTCAAGATCCAGCGATTGTGATGTCCGACCTGCGCTACACCACGCTCGCCGCCGTGCTCCTGGCGTTCGTCCTGGCCGCGATCGCGGTGCGCGTCGCCCGCGTCGTCATCCATCGGCTGCTCGACGCGCTCGAGATCGTCGGTGCCGAGAATCGCGCGGTCGTTCACGCACGCGCCCGCCAGCTGACGCGTGCGCTGACGATGCTGGCCTACGGCGTTGCCGCCCTGGCCAGCGTCTCGCTTGCCCTCGAGCGCTTCGGCGTCAACGAGCCGCAATGGAATCCGCGCCTGCTCGGCCACTGGGCGCTGACCCACGGCGTCAACATCGTCATCATCCTCGTCGGCGCCTTCATCGTCGTCCGCGCCGCCAACCTGGCGATCGATCATTTCCGGTTCAAGCTGACGCGCCGCCACGCCGCCGGCGACCTCGAATGGCAGCGGCGGGCGACGACGCTCGGCGGCATCCTCACCAGCATGGTGACCGCGACCGTCGGCTTCGTCGCGGTTCTGATGCTGCTGCGCGAGCTGACGATCGACGTCCTGCCGATCCTGACCGGCGCCGGCATCGCCGGGCTGGCGATCGGGTTCGGCGCCCAGAACCTGGTCCGCGACGTCATCTCCGGCTTCTTCCTGATCCTCGAGGACCAGGTGCGCATCGGCGACGTCGCCCGCATCAACGGCGTCGCCGGCGTGGTCGAACAGATCAACCTGCGCACGATCGTGGTGCGCGACGGCGAGGGTGCGGTGCAGGTGTTTCCGAATGGAACGATCACCGCGCTGGCGAACCTCAGCAAGCAGTTCGCCTACGCCGTGGTCGATGTCCGCATCGCCTACGCCGAGAACGTCGACCGCGTCATCGGGACGCTGCGCGAAATCGGCGCCTCGATGCAGCGCGATGCGATGTGGGGTGCGCTCGTCCTGGCGCCGCTCGAAATACTCGGCATCGATTCGCTCGCCGACGGTCTGGCGACCATCCGCGTGAAGTTCAAGACGCAGCCGCTCAACCAGGGCCGCGTCGCCAACGAGCTGCGGCGCCGGGTGATGACGACGTTCGTCGGCCGCGGCATCAAACCCTTCGTGTGATCGAGAGAGTTCAGAGTTCGGACTGCAGATTTCGGACTACAAAGAGAGTTCATTTTCGGTCACAGTGTCCGGATCCGGAATCGGCGCTCCCGGCTGATTGATCGGTTTTCCCTGCAATTTCGTCCAAGACCCCTATGGTAAAGTCGCGAATCATGCGTATTTCAACGCTCGCATTGTGCCTCGCGCTGCTGGCGCCGGCCGCGTCCGCACAAACGTTCTCCGTACCGGTCGTCTACAAGAAGCTGCCGAACGGCCTGCGCGTCGTCATCAGCGAGAACCACGCGGCGCCGGTGGTGGTCGTCGAGCTGATGTACCGCATCGGCTTCCGCATCGAGCCGAAGGGGCGGACGGGTTTCGCCCATCTGTTCGAGCACCTGATGTTCCAGGGATCCGAGCACGTCGCCAAGTTCGAGCATGTCCGCATCGTCAACGAGAACGGCGGGATATTGAACGGCTCGACGCGCTTCGATCACACGAACTACTTCGAGGTGATGCCGTCGAACGCGCTGGAGCTGGCGCTCTGGCTCGAAGCCGACCGGATGCGCTCGCTCAAGATCACGCCCGAGACGCTGAAGAACCAGCAGGACGTGGTGAGCGAGGAAGTCCGCGTCAACGTGCTCAACCAGCCGTATGGCGCCTTCGAGTGGCTGGGCCTGCCGCAGAAGGCCAACACCAACTGGTACAACGCGCACAATTTCTACGGCGACCTCGCCGAGCTCGAAGCGGCCACGCTCGACGACGTGAAGAAGTTCTACGACACCTACTACGCACCGAACAACGCCGTCCTCGTCGTGTCTGGCGACACGACGGCTGACGAAGTGATGAAGCTGGCCGAGAAGCATTTCGGCGCGATCCCGCAGCGGCCGCTGCCGCCGCGGCCCGACATCAAGGAGCCGCCGCAGACGGCGGAGAAAAGCTTCACCGAGAGCGACAAGCTGGCGCGCACCCCGGCCGTCGCCTTCGGCTACCACCTGCCCGAGCGCATGACCAAGGACTTCTTCGCGCTGTCGCTGCTCGATCCGCTGCTGGTCGGCGACGAGAGTGCGAAGCTGTACCAGGCGCTGATCAAGGAGAACCAGATCGCGTCGCAGGTCTCGGGCGGCTTCAACCTGCTCGGCAACAACTTCGACTACAACGGGCCGATGCTCTACACCTTCCGCGTCGACTACCGGCCCGATCTCAAGGGCGCCGACGTGCTGAAAGTCGTCGACAAGGTGATCAGCGCGATCCAGGAGCACGGCATCACCGAGGACGAGCTCAGGCAGGCGAAGGTCAATTTCCGATCGGGGTTCCTCGAGAATCTCGAGACCCAGGGCGGGTTCGGGCGCGCCGATCTGCTCGCGGCGCTGGCGCTGTACGACGACGACCCGAACCGGATCAACACGATCCTCAACGACCTGGACAAGGTGACCACCGCCGATGTGCAGCAGGCGGCGAAGAAATACCTGGTGCCGACCAATCGAACGACGATCGACCGGCGGCCGGAAGGCGGTGGCAAGTGATCGGACACTCGTCGTTCGGGGTTCGTCGTTCGGGGTTCGTCGTTCGGCGTTCGAGGTTCGGCGTTCGGGGTTCGACGTTCGTCGTCGGTCTCTGTTCGCTCGTGGCCATGTCCGTTCCTGCAATCGCTCAAGAGCGGCCGGCTGTGGGACCGGAGCGGCCGTTTCAGCTGGCGCCGCGCGTCGAGAAGACGTTGTCCAACGGCCTGAAGGTGATCGTCACCCGCCAGACCGCGATCCCGAAGGTGTCGATCACCCTGACCGTGCTGTCGGGGTATTCGAGCGATCCGGCCGATCTCACCGGCCTCGCTTCGCTGACGGCCGACGTCATCCAGGAAGGGACGAAGACGAGGAACAGCCGGCAAATCCGCCGCGAAATCTTCGGCATGGGGGGATCGCTGTCGGCGGCGGCGTCGCAGGACTTCACGTCGATCTCCGTGCGCGGCCTGTCCGAGTTCGCGCCGCAGCTGATCGACCTGGTGGCCGACGTGGCGATGAACCCGACGATTCCCGAGGAAGAGGTCGCGATCCTCAAGCAGCAGCACCTGCAGGCGGTGGCGCAGCAGAAGGCATCGCCGCAGTTCCTCGCGAACCGCACCTTCCGTTCGATGCTGTTCGGGCAGCACCCGTACGCGCGCACCAGCGAGACGGAGGCGTCGCTCAACGCCATGGACCGGGCGAAGCTGGTGGCCTTCCACCGCGATCACTATCGGCCGAACAACGCGTTCCTGCTGATTGTCGGCGCCGTCGAGCCCGACGCGACGTTCGCCGCGGTCGAGAAGGCGTTTGCGGCCTGGCCGCGCGCCGACGTCGCCTCACCGACCTATGCCGCGCCGCCGGCGCTCAGCGGCCGCCGCGTCTTTTTCGTCCAGCGGCCGAACAGCATCCAGTCGTCGATCGCGCTCGGCAACTTCGCGGTCAAGCGCAGCGATCCGCGCTGGTTCGAGCTGACGCTCGCCAACACCATCTACGGCGGCGCGTTCAACTCGCGGATCGTCCGCAACATCCGCGAGGAAAAGGGCTACACCTATTCACCGCAGTCATCGATCACCGGTTTCGCCAACGCCGGCTTCTACCGGTTTGCGGCGGATGTGCGGAATGAAGTCACCGGGCCGACGCTGACCGAGGTCTACAAGGAGATCGACAAGCTGCGCGCCGAAGGCAGCGATGGTGCGGAACTGCAGGGGGCGAAGTCGTACCTGCGCGGCATCTTTCCAATCCAGACCGCGTCGCAGGCCGGGCTCTCGGCCACGCTGAACAACGTCTACGTCTTCGGGCTGCCCAAGGACTATCCGGAAACGTTCCGGGCGAAGGTCGCTGCCGTCACGCCCGAGCAGGTCAAGAGCGCGGCGGCGACGCTGTTCGGATCCGAGGACTCGCTGATTGCCATCGTCGGCGACTGGACCAAGGTGAAAGATCAGCTCGCCGGCTACAAGGACATCAAGTTCCTCGACGCCGACGGCAAGACGATTCCGCCGCCGCAGTGACGATCAGAAGAAACCGCCGAGATCGCAGAGACCGCCGGGAGAATCTTGCCCTGCGATCTCCGCGCTCTCCCCGGTTCCTTTTTGGTCGTCTGCATTTCCACCGATGAGCAACCAGTACGCCTTCCTCACCCGCTGGCGCGTCGAGGGGACGTGCGGCGAAGTTGCCGATATCCTCCGCGATCCGCTGCAGCTGCCGCGCTGGTGGCCCTCCGTCTACCTTTCCGTCGAGGAGCAGCGGCCAGCGGGAGCCGACGGCCTCGGGCAACGCGTGCGCCTGCATACCCGGGGATGGCTGCCGTACACGTTGGCCTGGGAATTCGAGCTCGTCGAATCACGCTATCCCCATGGGTCGACGCTGGTGGCGAGCGGCGACTTCGAAGGCCGCGGCATCTGGACCCTGACCCAGGACGGTTCGTACGTCGACATCACGTATGACTGGCAGCTGAGCGCGGAAAAGCCGTTGCTGCGCCAGCTGTCGTTCCTGCTCAAGCCGCTGTTCGAAGCCAATCACCGCTGGGCGATGGCGCAGGGGGAGTGCAGCCTGGAGATCGAGCTGGCGCGCCGGCGCGCGACCACGGGCCAGCAGCGCGCGAGCATCCCGCCGCCGCCCGGACCGGTCACCTATGCCGGCGCCGCGCTGCTCGGCGGCGCGGTCGCGATCGGCGCCGGTCTCGGCTATCTGATGCTGCGCGCGCGGCGTCGAGCGCGTCGCTAGCGGAGCCCCGCCGCGATCCGCGCCGTCAGGTCGGCGGCAGCGATCTCGCTGCAGCCGCTCACGTTCTGTCCCGCCCACAGCGACGAAAAGTGATCGAGCCCGAGGCTTTCGGCTTTCGCGCGCAGCGGCGCCAGCGCTGCCGCGGCCAGCGGAAATTCCGGCGCCGCGGCGCTGAGAGGGCCGATCTCGCGGATCAGGCGATTCACGATCCCGCGCGCCGGGCGGCCGGTGAACATATTGGTGACCGCGGTCAGGCGCGCGGCGGCGCTTTTCAGCGCCGCCCGATGCACCGCGCTGGTGGTGCATTCAGGGCACAGCAGGTACGCGGTGCCCACCTGCACGCCCGCGGCGCCGAGCGCCATCGCCGCCGCCGCGGTCCTGGCGTCGGCAATGCCGCCGGCGGCGATGACCGGGACGCTGACCGCGTCGACAACCTGAGGCAGCAGCGCCAGCGTCCCCGGCTGCGTCGTGACGTCGTTGGAGAGGAACATGCCCCGGTGGCCGCCGGCTTCGTTGCCCTGCGCGACGATCGCGTCGACGCCGTGCGCCTCGAGCCACCGCGCTTCGTCGACCGTGGTCGCCGACGACAGGATCTTCGCGCCCGATTCGCGCGCGCGACTCAGCAGATCGGCGCCGGGCAGCCCGAAATGGAAGCTGACCACGGCTGGCCTGAATTCGATCAGGAGCTCAGCCGCCTGCTCGTTGAACGGTGTCCTGGCGGCTGCAGCCGGCATCGCGTTCGGGTCGAGCCCGAGCTCGCGATAGTAGGGCGCGAGCGCCGCGCGCCAGGCCGCGTCGCGGTGTGGATCCGCTTCGGGCATCCGATGACAGAAGAAATTGACGTTGTACGGCTTGCCGGTCTGTTCCCTGATTCGTCGCAGCTCCTCGCGGATCGCGTCGGTCGACAGCAGGGCGCACGGCAACGAGCCGAGGCCGCCGGCGTTCGACACCGCAATCGCCAAAGCGCTGCCCTGCACACCGGCCATCGGCGCCTGAACAATCGAATGCTCGATGCCGAGAAGTTCGCTCAGCGTCATATCAATCGCATGCTAACATCCGCCGCGTTCGCCAGGTTTGTCCATGCCTCCGCTTCGACAATGGCCGTTCCCGCGGGTCGCCCTCGCGTGTGTCGCCTGGATCGTGGCGACGCCGATCCTGATCGGGCTCTGGATCGTTCGCCAGGCGGTGTGGGCCGTTGATGCCGGACCAGGCGGCGGGTTCGGCGCCGTGTCGGTCGGGATCAACGCGTTCATGCTGTTCATCCCGCTGGCGCCGCCGCTGGTGCTGTGTGTGGCATGGATGCTGGCCCGCCAGCGAAACGGATGAGAGAGATGATTCAGCCTGGCCGCGCGTGGACAGTTGCGATCGTTGCCTTCGTCGCCGCGCTGAGCACAGCATACGGACGCGCGGCGGTGGCGAGCGGATCGTGCGCGTCCCTTCAAGCGTTGTCCCTGCCCCAGGCCACGATCACGCTCGCGCAGCCGGTCGAGGCCGGGCGCTTTACGCCGCCGGGCGACGCTGCGTCGGCGCGCACCGTACCGGCCTTCTGCCGGACGGCGGCGACGCTGACGCCAACCCCCGATTCGGCCATCAACATCGAAGTGTGGATGCCGGCGTCCGGCTGGAACGGCAAGCTGCAGGCAGTCGGCAATGGCGCGTTCAATGGATCGATCGCCTATCCGGCCATGAGCGCGGCGCTGACGAAGGGCTACGCGACGGTCTCCACCGACACCGGCCACACCGGCAACAACGCCCGCTTCGCGCCGGGCCATCCCGAGAAGTTGATCGACTTCGGCTGGCGTGCGGTGCACGAGATGACGGGCGCGGCGAAGAAGATCATCGCCGCATATTACGAGCAGGGGCCGACGCGTTCCTACTTTACCGGCTGTTCCGCCGGCGGACGCCAGGCGTTGAAAGAGGCGCAGCGTTTTCCGGCAGACTTCGATGGCATCGTCGCCGGTGCCCCCGGGCTCGACTGGACCGGCCGTGCCGCACAGGCCGTGCGTGTGATGAAGGCGCTGGAGGCCGCCCCCGCCGCGCAGTTGACGTCGACCCAGACCGAACTGCTGCATCGTGCCGTGGTCGACGCGTGCGACGCGCTGGATGGCGTCAAAGACGGACTGATCGCCGATCCGTCGCGCTGCCGTTTCGATCCGGCGGTCTTGCAGTGCCAGGGTTCGACCCAGACCGCGTGCCTGACTGCGGCACAAATCGACACCGCACGGCTGATGTATTCGGCGGCGTTGAATGCGAAGACCGGACGCGAAGTGGCCGGCCTGGCACCAGGCAGCGAGCTGGGATGGACGGCGACGGGATGGACCGCTTCCGCGCGAGCCACCGGCCTCGATCAATTCCGGTTCCTCGTCTTCGACGATCCGGCCTGGACCGTGCAGCGCTTCAACGGCGATGCCGATATCGCGCGCGCCGAAACGGTGGATGACGGGACGGTCAACGCGCTCGATCCCAACCTCAAGCCGTTCATCGATGGCGGCGGCAAACTGATCCAGTATCACGGCTGGAGCGATCCGCAGATCTCGCCGTTCAACAGCACGCAGTACTACTCGCGCGTCGTCGAGGCAGTCGGCGGAAGCGTCGACGTGCAGCGCTCCTACCGGCTGTTCATGGCGCCTGGCATGGCGCACTGCGGCGGCGGAGAGGGTCCGAACAGTTTCGATATGGTCGCGGCGCTCGAACAGTGGGTCGAGCACGGTTACCCGCCCGATCGGATCGTCGCGTCGCATGCCGTCAACGGCACGGTCAGTCGCACGCGGCCCCTGTGTGCGTTTCCGCAGATTGCGGTGTACAACGGATCGGGCAGCATCGACGACGCGTCCAGTTTTTCGTGCAAGGCACAATAGTTGCGATCGCTCCGCCGACAAGGGAGGAACCGATGGCAACGATCGAGAAGGGCCGGCAACTGATGACGCTCATCAACGTCTTCACGGTCAAACCAGAAAAGCAGCGCGAGCTCGCGGACCTGCTGGTGAGAGCGACCGATGAAACGATGAAGACATTGCCGGGGTTCGTATCGGCGAGTATCCATCGGAGCCTGGACGGCACCAAGGTCATCAATTACGCGCAGTGGCGAAGCAAAGCGGACTTCGAGGCGCTGAAGGAAGACCCCAAGGCTCAGGCGCACATGAAAGCCGCGGCGGCCCTCGCCAGCTTCGAGCCGATCGTCTGCGAGGTGGTGGATTCGATCTCAGAAATCTGAAATTCTGAGCGACACGTCCGCCTGCTTCCACGCCTCCTTGAACTGTTTTTGCGTCGCAGACGCGGCCGGATCCTTCGCGGCGATCTGTGTCTGCCACAGGCCGAACAGCGAGCGGCCGTTCCTCGGGTTTCTGGCGAGATCGTCCCGGAACACCCGGATCGCCTCGTCGCCACGATGCGCTCTCAAGAGCGCCGCCCCCAGGGATTCGCGAGTCGGATAGAACCAGTCTGCCGGCTCGTTGTAGCTGATCGCGTCTTCGGCGTTCACGGCCCGCTGCCAGGCGGCAATCGCATGCTCGTCGTCGTGTGCCGCGCGCGCGGTCCAGGCGTCGAGGACGGCGTCCGTAATCGCGAACATGTTCCGGGCCTTGTTGTAGCCCCAGTCGCTGTCGGCCGGCACGGCGCTTCGGGCGGCCAGATAGGCGGCGCGTTCGCGTTCGGCGTCGGCGGCGTTGCCGCGGGCCGCCTCGGCCACGCCGCGGCCGAAATGCGAGAGCGCTGTGAGCAGCAGATGCTTCGGGTCTGGCGTGGGCAAGGCGAGCACTTCGTCCCACCGCGCAAAACGCAGCAGCACGAACAGCGTTTTCGCAGCGAACGGCTCCAGCATCGGCATCTGCGCGATCATCGGCGTCGCGTTGGCAACCACTTCAGCGGCCGACTGCCTCGCTACTTTGAGCTGCCCGGTCATCATCGCGGCGGACGCCAGGAAATCGAGGTTGTGGTTGTAGTACATCGCGGGGTAGACGCCCGCCGCGCCACGCGCCTTGATGTACGCCCGGTCGACGTCGGCGGCTTTCGCGTTGCTGCTGACCGCCCCTTCGTAGTTTCCGGTCCGCATGTAGATATGCGCCGGCATGTGGACCAGATGACCGGCCGCTGGAACCAGCGTCTCGAGCCGTTTGGCGCTGGCGAGCGCGCGATCCGGCGTTGGCGACGCCTCGACGGCATGGATGTAATAGTGGTTGGCGCCGATATGCGTTGCGTCGCGCCGCAGTACCGATTCCAGTACCTCGACGATCGCGGTTGTGCCTGCAGTCGGTTGACCGTCTGCCGACCACAACTGCCACGGATGCAGATCCATCAGGCTTTCGGCATACAACGTCGCGGCGTCGAGATCGTCCGGGTAGCGCTCGACCAGGGCGTGCATCGCGTCCTTGTAGCGGACCGCCAGCGCTTTCAGATCCGCGTTCGGATCGTTCGAGTAGCGCGTGATTAGCGCGTCGACGTAAGCGCGCTCTTCGGCGGGTGCGGACGCCGCCAGGGAGCGCGCCTGCTGCGCTGCGGTGAACGCCGCCAGCTCGCGCTCGGGATCGACATCCAGGTTGATGTTCGGACCGAGCGCCAGGGCGATTCCCCAATGCGGCATCGGCGACGCCGGATCGAGCACGGCAGCGCGGGTGAAGGCGCGGATCGCCTCGTCGTGATTGAACGCGTAGACGAACGTCAGCCCCTGATCGAAGAAACGCTGCGCCTCCGCGTTGCGTGTGGCGATGGTGTGATGAAGCCGCCCGAGACCGCTGGCGAGTTCCGCCGGCTTTTCAGCCGTCCGGGCGTGGCCGTCATGTTGCGCCGGCGTCCAGAAAGCAAGCAGCAGGTACAGCAGTGGTGTCATCGACGGTCCTTCCTGAAGGCGACGACGTGCGATCGCAGCGCGACGCGCGCTTCAGCGCTCGAGCAGCGATTTCAACGATGTCATGGCGCGCGACCAGCCGACGCCGATGACCTCGTAGTAGCGCCGCCATCGGGCGCTTTCCTCGAACCCGGTCTGCATCACGCGGACGCTCGTCGCACCCGATGGCTCCTCCTGCACTCGCACTTCGAGCGCCATCGGGCCGATCGGCTCGCCGTCGGGCGGCAGCCAGAACGCGTCGGCGACACAGAAGCCTTGTCCCTCCTGAAACTGCACGATGGTGCCCCTGAAGACGCCGCCGAGCCGACCGAGCACCTCGTCGCGAAATTCAGTCGGCTTCCATTCGATGGCGTACGGCCCCAGCACCCGCGGCGTCGTGACCGACCGCCGCACCTGCCACCAGGCGCCGAGGGCGTCGGCGTCGAAGAAGGCCTTGAACACGCGCCCGGCCGGCGCCGCGATCGTCGCCGTCACGTCGAGGCTGGGTGCCGCTGTCATGGTTGTGCACCTGCAGAGATCGCGCGGAAGGCAGGGAGCTCGTTTCTCAGCGATCGCCGCGCACCCAGCGGTCTTCTCGTCATGGATGGGCCGCGGTGCTGCGCACCCGCTGCGCGCGCGCCTTCGACACCATGTCCCTGTCCTCGCGCATCAGCGTCGGGACGTGATAGGGAATCCCGTCCTTGATCGTCCACTCGATGCCGCCGCCGCGCCCGCTCTGCACCTTGTCGTTCGGGCCAAGCGGCGAGTAGTTGGACGCCGGACGTCCGTTGAGCAGCATGACATCGGCGCCATACGGGTTCAGCAGCTTGAGGTTGTCGAGCGGGTTGCCGTTGACGACCAGGAGGTCGGCGATGAACCCCTCGCGCACCTTGCCGATGCGGTCCTCCAGTCCCAGCAGCCGGGCGCCATTCCACGTCGCGTGCTCGATGACCTCGAGCGGCTGAAAGCCGGCCTCCTCGTGCAGCTCGAGCTCGCGCGAGATGCCGAAGCCGTACATCGAATAGATGTAGCCGGCATCGTCGCCGGTGGTGACGAGACCGCCTTTGGCGGCAAACTCCCGCACCGCATCCATCCAGATGCGGTACTGCTGCCGCCACTTCGCTTCCTGTGACGACGTCCAGCCGATGAAGTACGAACCGTGGTTGTCGAGAGACCCCTTGAAGTATTCCTCGAGCGACGGGTGCAGGTAATCCTTGAACCAGGGTTGCCCCTGCGCCCTCACCAGGTCGCGGCTGGCTTCGTAAATCGAGAACGTCGGGTCCCAGGCCACGTGTTTCTCGACCATCAGGTCGATCGTCTTGTGGAGCTTTTCGGGGTCCGCCTGGGCGTAGAGTTCGCCCGCCCGGCCGAAACGGTGGATCTCGTTCGAATAGCTCATGTCGGGCGGGAAGTTCTGGATGCCGTTCAACGCCGCGTCGGCGACGCCGTAGAAATGTTCGATCGAGTTGACGCCGAGCTCGGCGTAGTCCTTTGCCGTCGTCTCCTCGACCGCGATGTGCGTCGCCGTGCGCAGGCCGAGCTTGTGCGCCTCGTCCATGATCGCCTCGAGCTGATCGCGATCCATGCCGATGATCTTCAGGCCGTCGGCGCCCTTCTGCTTGATGTCGCGGATCCAGGCGCGGATCTCGGCTGGCGATCCGGTCCGCCCCTTGCTGACGAACGGATAGACGAGGATGCGCGGCGCGATGATCGTATGGGCGTTGCTCTCGGCCTGCCAGCGCTTCGAGCGATCGAAGTCGCCGCCGACTTCACGCGCGGTGGTCACGCCGGCGGCGAGGTAGAGGTTGCGCTCGTACTGGATCGGCTGCGGGATGCCGGGCTGCCGCTCTTCGTGCCAGTGCATGTGCGCGTTGACGATGCCCGGCATCACGTACTTGCCGGTGGCGTCGATCACCGCGTCCGACGATCGCGGCGTTGTCGGCAGCGTCAGCGATGCGCTCGGCAGGCCGTCGGCCGGTCCGATATAGGAGATCAGCCCGTCTTCCACGACGATGTCGACCGGGCCGTAGGGCGGTTTGGCGTTGCCGTAGATGACCATCGCGTTCTTGATGACCAGGCGGCGCGCCGCCTTGGCGTGCATCGTCGGCGTGGCGGCCGGCTGCTGTGCCGCCACGCCGAGCGTGATCAGCGCGGCCAGCGCGAGCCCTGCGATCGGAACCTTCATGCGAGCGACCTCTCCAGTGGAAGACGCAAAATCATAGCATTCTGATGATAGATTGCCTCTATGGCGCAACAGCCGCTCGCGTACCTCGATGCCGGATTCCTCGAGAGCGAGGAAGGGCGACCGGTCCGGATTCTCTCCGAGTACCTCGATCCGCTGAAACGGTTCAAGGATCAGAAAATTCAGGACACGGTGGTGTTCTTTGGATCGGCGCGGGTCGACAGCCGCGAGCGCGCGGAGCGGGCGCTGAACACGCTGCGGGCGCGCGGCGTCCACGACGCCAACGAACACTACGACAACGAGCTGAAAAAAAGCCGCAAGGCGGTCGAGTGGGCGCGCTACTACGAGGAGGCGCGCGAGCTGGCGCGGCTGCTCTCGGTCTGGACGATGAGCCTGCAGTCGGACAATCACCGCTTCGTGGTCACCTCCGGCGGCGGTCCGGGGATCATGGAGGCGGCCAACCGCGGCGCGCGCGAGGGTGGCGGCAAGACGATCGGGCTGAACATCCGGCTGCCCTTCGAGCAGGGCGCCAACCCGTACATCACCGACGGCCTGCACTTCGAGTTCCACTACTTCTTCATGCGCAAGTTCTGGTTCGCCTACATGGCCAAGGCCCTGGTGGTCTTTCCCGGAGGCTTCGGCACGCTCGACGAGATGTTCGAGATCCTGACGCTGGTGCAGACCGACAAGCTGTCCAAGAAGATTGGCGTCGTGTTGTACGGGCGCGAGTACTGGCAGCAGGTGCTCGATCTCAGGCCGATGGCGGAATGGGGCGCGATCGCCGAGAAGGATCTCGAGCTGCTGCATTACGCCGATACCCCGGCCGACGCGTTCGAGCACCTGCGCGATCACCTCATCGCGCACCACCTCGAGCCGACGACGCCCCAGGAAGCAGCGACGCCGGGGATCGCCAAGACCCGAGGCTAGGACGGCTGGAGGGGCAAGAGGGGCGGGAGGGGCAAGCGGGGCGGGAGGGGCAGGAGGGGCGGG
>JADMIO011222222.1_pt1 | contig 17661 bp, 20 predicted proteins | sample 8958161 | NCBI WGS metagenome assembly JADMIO01 (sample SAMN16585339, study PRJNA669376) | soil metagenome | isolation source: Crop rotation soil | place: USA: Cullars Rotation, Alabama | collected 2011
CGCGACAACTTGTCCACGTGGAATTCTAAGCTTAGGATCCCAATGTGCTGGAAAGCTCCGCCATCCGCGCGCACAGCAGCCGGATGAAGCTGGCGACCAGGATACCGCCGACCAGGACTGTCGCCAGAATTGCAAATTCCGCCGAAAACAGACCGGACCAATATCCCCACAGCCAGATCGCGCCGGTTCCTCCAATCCACAGGAGGACAAAAGAGGTAAGCCAACCCGCAAGCGCGACTGGCCGCAATACGAATCGGCCGGGTACGGCGGCGCCAACCATGAACCATGGGAATCCGGCCCGGCTGGCATCGCCGGATCGCATCATCAGGAACAGTCGGCTGCGCAGCTCCATGGCGCGTCACTTGAGCCGACGGGGGATGCCCAGGTCAATGCGCGCCGACGAAGGGATGCCTTGCGTCTGCGTCATGCTAGGCTTGCCGGAATCTCGCCAGATTCGGTCGGAATGGACACGCCGTGGCCCGCCGCAATCCATCCTTTATCTGCCAGAACTGCGGCGCCACGCATGGGCGCTGGCAGGGAAAATGCGATGCCTGCGGCGAGTGGAATACGCTCGCGGAGGAAGGCGCCGAGCGTCCCGCGCAGCCCGGCCGTGCCCCGCGCAAGGGTCGGCGGTTCGCCCTCGAACCCCTCTCCGGCGAAGCCCATGACGCCCCCCGGCTTGCCTCCGGCATCGCCGAATTCGACCGCGTCACCGGCGGCGGCTTCGTGCGCGGATCGGTGCTGCTGCTCGGCGGCGATCCCGGCATCGGCAAATCGACGGTCCTGATCCAGGTGGCGGCGACGCTGGCGCGCGCCGGCCAGCGCGTCGTCTACATTTCGGGTGAGGAAGCCATCGCGCAGGTGCGGCTGCGGGCGGAACGGCTGGGTCTCACGGGCGCGCCGGTCGAGTTGGCGGCTGAGACTTCGGTTGAAGATATCCTGGCAACGCTGGGAGAAGGCCCCACTCCCCGCCTCGTCATAATCGACTCGATCCAGACCATGTGGACCGACATGGTGGAGTCCGCGCCCGGCACTGTCACGCAGGTGCGCGGCTCGGCCCAAACGCTGATCCGCTTCGCCAAGCGCTCGGGGGCCGGCATCATCCTGGTCGGTCATGTCACCAAGGACGGGCAGATTGCCGGTCCTCGTGTGGTCGAGCACATGGTCGACGCCGTGCTGTCCTTCGAAGGCGAAGGCTCGCACCAGTTCCGCATCCTGCGCGCGGTCAAGAACCGCTTCGGTCCGACCGACGAGATCGGCGTGTTTGAGATGACCGGCGAGGGTTTGCGTGAGGTCGACAATCCGTCGGAGCTGTTCCTCTCCGAGCGCGATCTCGGTTCGCCTGGCACGGCGGTCTTTGCCGGCATCGAAGGCTCGCGCCCGCTCCTGGTCGAGATTCAGGCGCTCGTGGCGCCGACCGCGCTCGGCACCCCGCGGCGCGCGGTGGTTGGCTGGGATGGCAGCCGGCTGTCGATGGTGCTGGCGGTGCTGGAAGCACATTGCGGCGTGCGGCTCTCCGGGCATGACGTCTATCTCAATGTCGCGGGCGGACTTCGCATCAACGAGCCCGCTGCCGATCTCGCCGCCGCCGCCGCGCTCGTTTCATCCCTCGCCAATGCGCCATTGCCGGCGGACGCGGTGTATTTCGGGGAGGTGTCGCTGTCGGGCGCGGTGCGTCCGGTCGTGCAGGCGGTGGCGCGGCTCAAGGAGGCGCAGAAGCTCGGCTTCGCCCGCGCCGTTGTGCCGGAAGCCGCGCGCGTCGAAAACGAGAGCGGACTCGCTCTGCACGCGGTTGGTTCGCTGGCGAATCTGGTGGCGGACATCGCCGCGCGCGGCAGCCGCTCCGTCCGGCCCGAACGCCGCGACGCCGGCGAATAGATTCTCAGGCGAAAGGGCACCCGGCTCTTTGGCTCACGACTGGGTACCCGCGAAAGGCTTTTCGCGGGAACGAAGGAGCCTGTGGCACGTCCGTGCGACAATCACTCCGCGGCGCGCAGCTCCGCGCGCACCTCGTCGAGCAATTCCTTCGCCTTGCTTCCCTCGATGCGCGCAATGTCGTCCTGATATTTCAGGAGTACGCCCAGCGTGTCTGAAACCATGGCGGGATCGAGCGCCACCACGTCCAGCTCGGTGAGCGCGCCGGCCCAGTCAAGCGTTTCCGCGACCCCTGGTGACTTGAACAGGTCCTGCTTGCGCAGCGTTTGCACGAAATGCACCACCTGCTCCGACAGCGCCTTGCCGATGCCCGGTACCTTGGCGCGCACGATCTGCAACTCGCGCTCGGCGGTCGGGTAGCCGACCCAGTGGTAGAGGCAGCGGCGCTTGAGCGCGTCGTGGATCTCGCGGGTGCGGTTCGAGGTGATGACCACGACCGGCGGCTTGTCGGCCTTCACCGTGCCGAGCTCGGGGATGGTGATCTGAAAATCCGCCAGCACCTCCAGCAGAAATGCCTCGAATGCTTCGTCGGCGCGGTCCAGTTCGTCGATCAACAGCACCGGCGGGCCGGCGGCGTCGGGCTCCAGCGCCTGCAGCAACGGCCGCTTGATCAGGAAGCGCTCGGAGAATACGTCGTGCTCGATGCGGTCGCGATCGTGGTCGCCTTCGGCTTCGGCGACACGGATGGCGATCATCTGGGCGGCGTAGTTCCATTCATAGACCGCCGCCGCCACATCGAGACCTTCGTAGCACTGCAGCCGGATCAGACGTCGCCCGAGCGTGGTCGAGAGCACCTTGGCGATCTCGGTCTTGCCCACTCCGGCCTCGCCTTCCAGGAAAATCGGCCGGCCCATGCGCAGCGCCAGGAACAGCACGGTCGCCAGCGACCGGTCAGCGAGATAGTCCGCCGCCGCGAGCAGTTCGAGCGTCTGATCGATGGTCGCCGGCAATGGACGGGATGCAGGACCTGGTTTCATGGCGGGCATGTCTATCGCGTCCGGCCCTCCTGAGCCACCGCAAAGACGCAGGAACCGATATGCAATCGTCTGATTTTCGCCCTATGCCAAGCCATTCGAGGCAGCAATCGCTAAAGTACGATCGGCCAGGAATGCCCGCGCGCCCGATGTCCAGTTCGAATCGTCCGAGCCTGCTTGAGCGGCTGGAGTTCGCCGGCGCCCGCATGCTGTTTGTGCTGCCGCATACGGTTCAGCGGGTCCTGTCCGGGCGGCGCGCGATTGTCATCGACGGCCGTACGCTGCATCCGGAGATGCAACTGCTGCTGACATTGCATGCGCTGCTTCGGGCTTGGTTTACTCGAACCAGGACACCGATGCGAAGCCGCGAGGAGCTGCGCCGAGATACCCGATCGGTCGCCGGCCGAACCGTCGAGGTGGGTTCTGTCGTCGACGTCACCATTCCAAGCGCTGGCGGCACCATCGGAGCCCGGCACTATGCGCCGGCCGGAGACGAGCCGGGTCCTTTGCTGGTCTACTATCATGGCGGCGGTTTCGTTGCGGGCGATCTCGACACCCACGACAGCGTGTGCCGACGCCTGTGCCGGTATGCAGACCTGCACGTGCTCTCAATCGATTACCGGCTTGCGCCCGAGCACCGCTTTCCCGCTGCAGTCGATGACGCGTTCACGGCCTTCCGCTGGGCCCGCGCAAACGCGAGCGGCCTCGGCGTCATCCCCGAAAGAGTCGCCGTAGGTGGCGACAGCGCAGGCGCGAACCTGGCGGCCGTGGTGTGCCTGCGGGCAAAGGCCGATGGCGGCCCTGTCCCTTGCGCGCAAGCCATGTTCTATCCGGTGCTCGATCGCACCACCGACCGGCGCTCGATGAAAACGCTCTGCCAGGGCTTCCTGCTGACCCGCAAAGACATCGACTGGTTTCTGCTGCAATACACGGGTTCGATCGTTCCCCAGCCGAACTCCGAGATGTACCCGCTCTGCGCCAAAGGCCTGTCCGGACTGCCGCCCGCGCTCATCGTCACCGCCGGTTTTGATCCGCTGCGCGACGAGGGAGCGGACTATACGACCGCATTGCGGAATGCGGGCGTGCCGGCGACGCTGCGCGAGTACGAGGGCCTGCTGCACGGGTTCTGCAACATGGCCGCGCTCTGCCCGGCGTGCGAAACCGCCATGACAGAAATCGCCGCGGACGTGCGTGCGCTGATCGATGCTTAAGCCGTCGCTGCCGCCACCGCGCGCCGCGCCAGCACGCCGACGAGATGCGCGCGATATTCGGCGGAGCCGTGGATGTCGCTCGCCATGCCATCGGCGGGGATTGTCATCCCCTCCAGCGACTTTGCGCCGAAGCGCTTCTTCAGCGCCTCCTCGAACGACGTTACGCGGAACACGCCGTTGGCGCCCGCACCGGTCACTGCCACGCGGATGTCGGAGCCGCGCTTGGACGCGAACACGCCGACCAGCGCGAAGCGCGACGCCGGATTGTGGAATTTGATGTAGGCTGCCTTGTTCGGCTTCGGGAACTGAATTCGCACGATAATCTCATCTGCTTCGAGCGCGGTCTCGAACAGGCCCTTGAAGAACTCGTCAGCGGCGATGCGCCGCTTGTTGGTGATTACGGTCGCGCCCAAGCCGAGCACCGCCGCCGGATAGTCCGCGTTGGGATCGTTGTTGGCGACCGAGCCGCCGATGGTGCCACGGTGGCGCACGGCCGGATCGCCGATCAAGCCGGCCAGTTCCGCCAGCGCCGGGATGTTTTCTTTCGCGACCGGCGAATTCGCAACGTCAAAATGCTTGGTGAGCGCACCGATCGAAAGCGAGCGGCCCTTCATCTCAATGCCCGATAGGCCCTCGATCTGCGACATATCGACGATATGCTTCGGCCCGGCCAGGCGAAGCTTCATCGTCGGAATGAGTGTATGACCGCCGGCGAGCAGCTTGGCCTCTTCCTGCCGCGCCAACAGACCCGCTGCCTGACGCACGGTGGTCGGGCGATGAAACTTGAATTCATACATCGTTCTTCTCCTAGGCCGCTTTACGGCGATTGCCAGTTTTGTGCAATGCCGACCACACGGTCTGTGCGGTGGCAGGCATGGTCAATTCTTCGGTTCCGATCGCATCGGTGATGGCATTGATGACCGCGGCCGGCGCGGCGATGGCGCCGGCTTCGCCGCAGCCCTTGATGCCGAGCGGATTGGAGGGCGCCCGCGTCACCGTCATGTCGACGGTGAACGCCGGCAGATCGCTGGCGCGCGGCATGCAGTAGTCCATCAGCGAGCCAGTCACGAGTTGTCCTTGGGAATCATAGACTGCGCGCTCGAGCAGCGCCTGGCCGATGCCCTGGGCGACGCCGCCATGCACCTGGCCTTCCACGATCATTGGATTGATCACGGTGCCGAAATCATCGACCGCAGTCCAGGCCGTGATTGCCGTGTCGCCGGTTTCCGGATCGATCTCAACTTCGCAGATGTGGCAGCCGGCCGGAAAGGTGAAATTGGTGGGATCGTAGAACGCGCCTTCCTTCAGACCTGGCTCCAGATCCTGACCGGAAAACTTGTGCGCGATGTAGGCATTGAGCGCAACGTCGCCCCAGGCTGCGGACTTGTCGGTGCCGGCGACGGTGAAGGCGCCGTCCTTGAACACGATGTCGCCCTCAGCCACCTCCAGCATGTGGGCTGCGACCTTCTTGGCCTTGGTCTCGATCTTCTCCAGCGCCTTGACCAGCGCGGAGATGCCGACCGCGCCGGAGCGCGAACCATAGGTGCCCATCCCGAACTGCACCTTATCGGTGTCGCCGTGCACGACACTGATGTTGTCGATGGAAACGCCAAGCCGGTCCGCCGCCACCTGCGCAAAAGTGGTCTCGTGGCCTTGTCCATGCTGGTGCGAGCCGGTGAGAATCTCGATCGAGCCGGTCGGATTGACGCGCACCTCCGCGGACTCCCATAAACCCACACCGGCACCGAGCGATCCCACCGCCGCGCTCGGCGCAATGCCGCAGGCCTCGATGTAGGCGGAGAAGCCGAGCCCGCGCAGCTTGCCGTGGCGACCAGATTCCCGCTTGCGGCGTTCGAAGCCCTTCACGTCGGCAAGCTCAAGCGCCTTGCCGAGCGAGCTTTGATAGTCGCCGGCGTCGTAATTCATGATCACCGGCGTCTGGTGCGGGAAACTCCGGATGAAGTTCTTGCGACGCAGCTCGGAGGGATCGATCGCAAGCTCGCGCGCAGCCGCCTCCATAAGCCGTTCGACCACAAACGTCGCCTCCGGCCGGCCAGCACCGCGATAGGCGTCCACAGGAACTGTGTTGGTATAGACCGCATCGACCTCGCAATAGATCGCAGGGATATCGTACTGGCCCGACAGCAGGGTGCCGTAGAGATAGGTCGGCACCGACGACGAGAACGTCGACATGTAGGCGCCGAGATTGGCGGTGGTCTTGACCTTCAGCGCGGTGATCTTGCCGCCGGCGTCGAAAGCCATTTCCGCGCGGGTCAGATGGTCGCGGCCGTGGGCATCGGCGAGAAAGGCCTCCGAGCGGTCGCAGGTCCATTTCACCGGACGGCCGACCCGCTTTGACGCCCACAGGCAGACCACCTCTTCGCCATAGATGAAAATCTTCGAGCCGAATCCGCCACCCACATCGGGCGCGATCACGCGCAGCTTGTGCTCGGGCGCCATGCCGACGAAGGCGGAGATCACGAGGCGCGCCAAGTGCGGGTTCTGGGTCGTGTTCCAGAGCGTGAAGGCGCCGGTCCCGGAATCGTATTCGCCGATGGCGGCGCGCGGCTCCATGGCGTTCGGAACGAGCCGGTTGTTGGCGAGGTCGATCCTGGTCACGTGTTGGGCCGTCTGCAACGCCGCCTGCACCGCTTTGGCGTCGCCCAGGTGCCATTGATAGACTGTGTTGCCGTGAGCCACCTCGTGAATTTGCGGCGCATCCTTGGCCTGGGCGCGCGCCGGGTCGACCACCGCCGGCAACACCTCGTAGTCGATCTTTACCTGCTCGCTGGCGTCCATCGCTTGCGCCAGCGTCTCGCCGACCACGACCGCGACCGGGTCTCCCACGTAGCAGGCCTTGTCCACCGCGAGCGCCGGATGCGGCGCCATTTTCATCGGCGAGCCATCCTTGGAATGGATCATCCAGCCGCAGATAAGATGGCCGATCTTGTCGGCCGCAAGCTGGGCGCCGGTGAGCACCACGAGCACCCCAGGGCCTGCAGCCGCGGCTTGCGTATCAACCGACTTGATGCGGGCATGCGCATGCGGCGAACGCACAAACACGGCGTGAGTCTGGCCCGGCCGGCTGACGTCGTCGGTGTAGTGTCCCTTTCCGGTGATGAACCGCTGGTCTTCCTTACGGCGCACCGCCGCGCCGATACCGGTCGCGCTCATGGCGGTCTCCTCTGGCCAGTCGCTACGCTCGTACCCCTCGCCTATTTGGCCATCGCCTTCGCACCAGCCGCGATCGCCTTCACGATATTGTGGTACCCGGTGCAGCGGCAGATATTGCCTTCGAGTTCATGCCGAATGGTCTTGTCGTCGAGCTCGTTACCTTTGCGCTGCACGATGTCGATTGCCGACATGATCATCCCCGGCGTGCAGTAGCCGCATTGCAGTGCGTGATGCTCGCGAAACGCCTCCTGCATGGGGTGCAACGGGCCGTTCGCCTCGGCCAGCCCTTCGATGGTGGTGATGTTGGCGCCCTGCACCTGCCAGGCGAAGGTCGTGCAGGATTTGACCGCCTTGCCCTCGATATGGACCACGCAGGCTCCGCATTGCGACGTGTCGCAGCCCACATGCGTACCGGTGAGGCGCAGGTTCTCACGCAGGAACTGCACCAGGAGCGTGCGCGGGTCGACGTCACCGGTGACGGACTTGCCGTTCACCGTCATTGCGACGGCGGTCATAGGGGTACCTCCAAAAAAGCCGGGCCGAACGGCCTGTATTTGCATCGCCGGACCGGGCCGGCAACAGATAGGGGCAAAATCGCGCCGATTTTGCCCCGTTTCGCGGTTTCGAACAAGTTCAACTCTGAACCCGACACGCGCTCGCGGTCAAGAGAGGCGGTATTCCCGAAATGCAGAGCTCCTGCCGCGGCTAACCTTCCTTCACGGCCTTGGCGAAGTTGGCGAAGAAATCATCGGCGGTCTTTTTGGCGGCGCTGTTGATCAGGCGCTGACCGAGCTGAGCGAGCTTGCCGCCGATCTGCGCTTCCACATTGTAATTGAGCGCGGTACCGCCGTCTTTGTCCGACAGCGCAACGGTGGCGGCGCCCTTGGCAAAACCGGCAACGCCGCCCTCGCCCTCTCCGGAAATCTTGTAGCCATTGGGCGGATCGAGATCGGACAGCCGGACCTTGCCCTTCCAGCGCGCCTTCACAGGGCCGACCTTGATGCTGGCGATGGCCTGGAATTCGGTATCCGAGGTTTTGTCGAGCTGTTCGCAGCCGGGCACACAGGTCTTGAGCACCGCTGGATCGTTCAGTTTTGCCCAAACCGTCTCGCGGCTCGCGGGAAGCTGCACTTCCCCACTCATGGTCATGGCCATCGTCACTATCTCCGTCGTGGTCGGGGGCTGGTATAGGGCTTTGCGAGCCCGCGAGGAAAGGCCTTTCGACGCAGACTTGCTGCGCAGGTTTGGGGATTGGCGGCTTTCGGGATTGGCGTCGTCCCTGCAGACCGCCTAAGATCGCGATCCGGCATCCCATTGCGTGCCCGATCCCTTGAACCCGTCTTCCCTGCTCACGCCACTGATCTCCAGCGCCGCGATGCGGGCGGTCGTGGACGACCGCGCGCATGTCCAGCGCATGCTGGATTTCGAGGCCGCACTGGCACGAGCCGAAGCGGCGGTAGCGGTCATCCCGGCGAGTGCCGTGGACGCGATCGCCGTCGCGGCAAAAACCGAGCTCTACGATCTCGCCGCCATTGGCGCGGTGGCGGTGCGCGCCGGCAACATCGTTGTGCCCCTGGCCCAGGCATTGATGGATCAGGTGGCCAAGACCGATCTGGGCGCATCCCGTTGTGTCAACTGGGGCGCCAGCACCCAGGATGTCATCGACACGGCTTTGATGCTCGAGTTGCGCACGGGGATCGATGCGCTGCTCGTCGACCTGGGGCGCGCCATCGACGGTTTCACCGCGTTCGCGGGACGTCATCGCCGGACGGCCGCGCCGGCACGCACGCTGCTCCAGCAAAGCCTGCCCATACCGTTCGGGCTCAAGCTCGCGGGCTACGCAGCGGCGCTCGCACGCTCGCGCGAGCGGCTGCGCCGCTTGCGCAAGGAGGCGCTGGCGCTGCAGTTTGGCGGCTCTGCGGGTACGTTGGCAGCGCTCGGAGAGCAAGGTCTGGCGGTGACCGACCGTCTGGCGGCACTGCTCGACCTGCCGGCGCCCGATGCGCCATGGCACTCCCACAGCGACCGGGTGGCGGAGATTGCCGCCGCGCTGGCGATCCTGACAGGTACCTGCGGCAAGATCGCGCGCGACATGGCCCTTTTGATGCAGACGGAGGTGTCCGAGGCCCACGAGCCGCCGGGCATAGCGGGCGGCGAGTCGCCGATCGTGCTGCACATGCGCAACGCCAACACGGCGGCTGTCGGCGTGGCAGCCGCTACCTTGGCGCCCAATCTCCTCGCGACGATCGTGGCCGGCCAGATTCAGGAGCACGAAGGCGCCCTGGGCGGGTGGCAGGCGCAGTGGCAGGCTATTCCAGCGCTCCTGCTGGTGACCTCCGGTGCGCTGGCGGCGGTCGCCGATCTCGCCCAGATCGAAATCGATCCCGAGCGCATGCGCACCAATCTGCAGATTGGGCAAGGCCTGATCATGACCGAGGCGGTGTGCACGGCGCTTGCTGCCAAGGTCGGCCCCAACCAGGCCAGGGCGATCGTAGAGGAAGCCACTCGGAAGGCGCGCGCCAACAAGCGTGACCTCCAGAGCATCCTGGCGGAAGAGCTGCGCGTCACATCGCAGATGACACCGGGCGAGCTCGAACGGCTGTTCGAGCCGATGGGGTATCAGGGCGTGGCGCAATCGTTTATCGACCGTCTGATCGCGTCGGTCGGGGCCCGGCCGAAGCGGCCGATCTGAAAACATCAGCTCCCGGAGAAAAACATGCCGGTCGTCAATGCCAACGGCTGCCCCATCCACGTCGAGGTCGAAGGCCCGGAGAATGCGCCGGTGCTGATGCTGTCCAATTCGCTCGGGACCACACTGCACATGTGGGACGGACAGGTCGCTCCCTTCACGCAGCATTACCGCCTGGTGCGATTCGACCGTCGCGGCCACGGCAAGTCCGGTCTGCCGAAAGGGCCGTATTCCATGGAGATGCTCGGCCGCGATGTGCTCGCGATCATGGACGCGCTTGATATCCGGAAAGCCAACTGGTGCGGCCTGTCGATGGGCGGCATGGAGGGCATGTGGCTCGGGGCCAATGCACCGGAACGCTTCGAGCGGATGGTCCTTTCCAACACATCGAGCCACTTCCCGGACAAGAAAGGCTGGAACGACCGTCTTGCTCTGGTCAAGGAAAAGGGCGTTCCGGCGTTTGCGATGCCCAACATGGAGCGGTGGTTCACCAAGGGATTCCGCGAGCGCGATCCGCAAGCAATCCAGCGCATGGCGGAGATGTTCTCGGCAACTCCGCTCGATGGCTACCTCAATTGCGGAATGGCCGTACGCGACATGGACCACCGCGCTCTATTGCCCAATGTCAAGCGTCCGACATTGGTCATCATCGGGCGTCACGATCCCGCCACAACGCCGGAGGCCGGCGAATACATCTACAAGAATATTCCGGGTTCGGAACATTACATCATCGATGCCGCCCACATTTCCAATGTCGAGGCGCCGCAACAGTTTAATGATGCCGTGCTGGGATTTCTGACGTGTCGCTAGACACAAAATTGCCGTTAGAACTCCAGTATCGATTCAGCAACCGTTAGGTCGTCCGGTCTATCCCCTCCGCGGAAAACAACTGCCAGGGGTGTGTGTCATGATTCTTATTCGCCTGACGTATTTCAGTCGAAGCCGACTCGATCAAAGCCTCGAAAGTCACGATGCGCGAGTCCACGAAATTGCCAGGGCGGCAGCCATCAACAACCAACGTGATGACATTACCGCCGCCCTGATCTGCGACGATCGCTGGTTTGCCCAGGTGCTCGAGGGTCGCGAAAGCATCGTGTCTTTGACGTTCGAACGGATTTTGCGCGACCAGCGCCATTGCGACGTGTCCCTCGTCACGATGCAGCCGATCGCCGAGCGGCGCTACGCGGATTATGCGATGGTGACCATCTCCCGCAGCGAAGACAATGATGATCTCTTCCGTCATTATTGCGAGGATCAACATTTTGATCCGCGCCAGATGCGGGCCGACCGTCTCTGTGATCTGATCGAAGCGGTCGTGCAACGCGGGGCAAAGGGGGCACCATCATGGACGACAGCGAGCGCTACCAGCGCGGCCTGAGCAAGCGGCGCAAGACGCTGGGCGGCGCCTATGTGGATCGATCGATCGCCGCGAGGTCGGCGCTCACCAGCGAATTCCAGGAGATGATTACCCGCAACGCCTGGGGTGAGATCTGGACGCGGCCGCATTTCGACGACCGGACCCGGCGTATTCTGGTGCTCGGCACGCTTGTGGCGCTCGACAAATGGGACGAATTCCAGTTGCACCTGCGCGCAGCCCTCACCGAGGGCGGTTTTTCCATCGACGACGTCAAGGAAATCCTGCTCCAGCAGTCGGTCTATTGCGGCGTGCCGGCGGCCAATCATGCCTTCAAACTGGCCGGCGACATCATCAATTCCTTGGAGCAGGCAAAGCCGGAGTGACCAGCCAGGGAACCAAGTGGGCGGATTCGGGGTTGAAAGCGGGACGCTCTCCCTGACCTCCCATGTTAGGCCGCCGGCGATGACGAACATCTCCGTTCGCAAGGAAATGCCGGAGGTCAAGCTCGACGAAGCGGAATTCAAACGACGATACCGAGCGCGCTTCGCGGACGCTGGGTTCGACCCATGGCGCAGCGAAATTGATCGTGTCACCGAGGCAGCCTGGCTCGCCTATTCGGATTCCCGAAAGGCTCCGCACACCCGCGCTGCAGGTCCTGGCTACGCCGACCCAGACTATCAATTGTCCGTCGATTGGATTCTCGCGAGCGAAAAGATCAAGGCGGCCGAGCGCCGTCAGAAGGACCCAGCGGCTCCGTCGCGCATCCTCCTGATCAATGGCGCCAGCCGCAGCGAGCACACCTGTCCGGGGGAGTCGTCGAAGAGCTGGCGTCTGGTCAGGATTGCGCAAGCAATTGTTTCGAGCGAACCTCAGTTCGAGACCGAAATCCTCGATCTCAGCCGCCTCGCCTCCGAATACGGCCGCATCATCTATCCGTGCAAGACCTGTGTCTCGACCGCGATGCCGCTCTGCCATTGGCCTTGCTCCTGCTATCCGAATCACGCGCTGGGACAAGTGCAGGACTGGATGAACGACATCTACGCGATGTGGACTGCAGCGCACGGTGTGATGATCGTCTGTCCGGTGAACTGGTACGGCCCACCGTCTGGACTGAAACTGATGATCGACCGGCTGGTCTGTGCCGATGGGGGCAATCCCGATCCGACCTCGACGCACGGCAAGAATGCCGAGCGCGCCAAAGAGATCGAGCTCGCAGGATGGCCTTATCCGCAGCATCTCGCCGGCCGCGTTTTCTCAGTCGTGACGCACGGCGATTACGGCGGTGAGGAGGCGACGCAAAGTGCGATATCAGGTTGGCTGAGCGACAGCGGACTGATCGAGGCTGGTTCGATGTCGCAGCTTGCGGCGCTTGTCGGCTATATGCAGCCCTATGCCACCAGCCACGAGGAGCTCGACCGCGACACCGCATTCCAGGAGGAGGTGCACAACGCCGCCCGCGCGCTCGTACAGGCCGTGAAACTGCTGCGCAATGGCGAATTGAAGCTGCCGGACGCCGGGTTGCGGCCGCCCCGCAAGAAGTAAGACGCCGACGAACTAAGCGCCGCGCAGGCGCGTCTCCGGAATGCACGCAAGCGCCTCGGCAGTGGGCGGTGGCGGCGATTCCAGAGCCAACGCACCGATGGGCAGCTCAACATCGACGGTGTTGACGCGCGACCGTTGCGGCAGGCTTTCAATGTGACGATCGACGGTGACAACAACGACAGCGCCCGCCACCAGCAACATCTGGGTCGCATAGAGCCGCATCAGTTCGCCATCCGCCAGCGCGAACGCCGGCAGCGCCCAGATGACGATGCCGACCACCGCAAGGATCAGAACCACCTCTTGTGTTTGCCGGTCGACATCGCGTCCGGTCGCGAGCGCGCGGGCAAACTCGATGGCATAGGCAACAAAGCCGGCCACGATCACGAGCTTGATGCCGGCAAGAATGTGCGAACTGAGCGCCAGACTGTTGAAGCCGACGTCGAACAACCGACGGAAGACGATCGCGGCTGTGGCATGCACGCGATCATCGAGCCCATTGTAGGGTGAAATGAGCGCCCGGGCCGCATCGCGACCCCAGGCCGGGACAAAATAGATCGACAGCAGAACGAGGTTAGCCGCCCCAAGCCGCAACCGCATCGGTCTCTCCCGATGGCGTCCGGAGGCACTCAAAACGCAGCGAAATCCCGCCGGACCGACAGAACGGAGGCCTACGCCGTTACAATTACGGCCTCAATGGAAACCATTTGTTAACCTTAGCAGCCCGGTGGGCGGTCCGATCACCTCGGGATGATGATCGTGTGCGGCTGGCGCGGCTTTGCCTCCTACGACCCGGCTGCGCGGCGGCGATGTCTGGCATCTCGTCAGCGCCGACGTGAAGGGAAACTGGTAGATCAACGCCCGGTCCGTTGCGGCGGGCTCACTCCTCCGGCTCGGTGGTGAAGTACAGCGGATAGCCGTTCTCCTTGCCGAGCTCGGTGGCCTCTTTCGCCTTGGTATCGGCCACGTCCTTGGTGAAGACCGCGATCACGCAGGCGCCGCGCCGGTGGGCGGTCATCATCACGTGGTAGGCGTGCTCCACGTTCATCCGGAATACCGCCTTCAGCACCTGCACGACGAACTCGCGCGGTGTGTAGTCGTCGTTGAGCAGAATCACCTTCCACAGCTTCGGCCGCTGCGTCTTCGGCTTGGTCGCAGTCTTCGGCTTGACCAGGGTCTTGTTGTCACTCATGGGGCACGCCGGTAAGCGGTGACTGTCGGAATTTTAGCACCTTGCTCCCCGCGTAAAAACCACCCAATCTCGGGTCAACAAACAAGCAAGGGGAGGACGTGCCATGACCAGGCCATTATTGGCTCTTGTTGCGTGCCTCGCGACGGTGGCTTCAGTTCTCGTCGCGTCGGACGCGCAGGCGCAACGCACGGTCAAGATCGTGGTTCCCTATCCGCCCGGCAGCGGTCCCGACATCCTCTCGCGCATGATGGCCGAGCAGATCGGCCGTATGAAGGACGGCACCACCATCGTGGTGGAGAACCGGCCCGGCGGCGGCACCGTCATCGGCAATGAAGCGGTCGCCCGCGCCGCGCCCGATGGCAACACCGTGCTGCTGGCCGCGCCGTCCTTTGCCATCAGTCCGGCGCTGCATCGTGGCACCTACGACGTGGTGAAAAGTTTCGAGCCGGTCTGCAACCTCGCGGCGACGCCGATGCCGCTGGTGGTGCGCAGTGACTCGCCCTACAAAACGCTCGCCGACCTGATCGCTGACGCCAAAGCCAAACCCGGCAAGGTGGTGTTCTCCAGCGGCGGGCCTGCGTCCACCCTGCATCTGGCCATCGAGGTGCTCAAGCGCGCCGCCAAGCTCGACATCACCTATGTCCCCTACCCCGGCACGGCACCGTCGATCAACGCGCTTATGGGCGGCCACGTCAACGCCGTCTGGGCCGACTATCCGACGGTGGTGAATCAGTTGAAATCAGGCACGCTGCGCGGGCTGGTGGTCAGTTCGGACAAGCGCGTCAGCTCGCTGCCCGACATCCCGACCCTGAACGAAACCGGCGTCGTTACCTACACCTCGGAGATCTTCTACGGCATCATGGCGCCGGCCAAAACGCCGGCGGCCGAACTGACGCGGCTGTCCAACTGGTTCAACACAGCAATCAAGACCCCTGATCTGCAGCCCAAGCTCGCGCAGCAGGGCTTGTTCCCGGTCGATCAATGCGGCGCGGCGTTCGGCGACTTCATGCGCCGCACCACCGAGGGCTATGCCCGCGTCATCCGCGAAGCCAACATCAAGGTGAATTGACGAAGCAGACCTGGCCGATCGCCATAGAAGCAATGGAGCCAAACCATGACCGCATTCAACGCCGTACGCTTCCGCGTCAAACCGGGACGTGATCAGGAGTTTCTCGATGCGCACAAGAAGGTCAGCGCGGACTGGCCGGGCTTGCGCAAGGTAAACATGATCAAGACCGGCGACCGCAGCTATTGCATCATCGCCGAGTGGGACGACATGGATGCGCTCGCCAAGGCGCGGCCGAACATGATCGCCACGCTGGACACCTTCCGTGGTACGCTGGAGGACCTGGGCGGCGGGCTGGGCGTCACCGATCCGGTGGCGGGGCCCGTGGTCCTCGAACTGAAGTAGCCTGCAGCTGCGCCTCTGACTACGGCAGCTCGGAGATCAGCTTCTCCATCTCGGCCTCGTTCCAGGCCCGCACCGTGCGCGTGCGCACATTGCCCTGCATGCCGAGCGCCATGGCGAGCTTGGCGACGTTGTCGCCTTTGTCGGCTTCGACGATGACCACAAGGTCGTCATCGCCGTGGTCATGAACACCTGCTTGATGGTGACGCCGACTTTCTTCGCTAGCGTACGCGCCGCTTTGGCGCGCTTGGGCACGTCCTTGACGGCCTTGATGCCCTGCTCGGTCCAGCCAAGCGAACAAATGAATGTCGGCATGTCGTCCTCCCTGTGCATCAGCGGCCGTTGGTCGGCGGCTGTTCCGGCGACTGTAGCGCGAAAGAGGGCTCGGCGTATTCTGGAAGACAGGCGATGGGTCTCCTCTTCCCCGGGTGGGTCATGGGCGCTAGCCTGCTGCCAATGACGCTTGGTGCTCCCTCTCCCGACGAACATGCGGCCACCGCTGCGCGCGAGTTCGCCAGGATCCTCGCCACAAGCTGGCAGACGCTGCTCGGCGACAATCTGCTCGGCGTCTATCTCGCCGGCAGTCTTGCGCATGGCGGCTTCTCCCGCCGCTACAGCGACATCGACATGGCCGTGATCACGGAAACGGGGCTCGTCCCGGCGGACTTCGAGGCGATGCGGGCGGTCGCCGCCGAGACCTCGCCCGAGCTGGCAGGAAAGGTCTCGATCTTCTGGACAGATCGACACTTTTCGGTCGGCCGCTTTCCGCCTCTCGACCGCGCTGATTATCTCGACCACGCGTTGACTCTGGTCGAACGCGAGCACATCACCCCGCCGCGGCCGGGGTTGGCCGAGGTCCGCGGTTACCTCTGCGGCAAGCCATTCGAGGCCTGGCGGCAAGGCGCAGCGCAGTTCGCCACCGCGGAAACGCTGGAGCCGAAATCGCACAAAGCCTATCTGCGAGCACACCTCTATCCCGCACGCTTCGTCTACAGCTTCATGACCGGATGCATGGCCTCCAATGACGATGCGGTGGCGTGGCTCAAGGATCGCATGCTGCCAGGGCTCGACGTCGGCCTGATCGCGCGGGCGCTGGAATGCCGCCGCGCCGCTGCAGATCCGGATGCGCTGTTTCCTGCGCGCACGACCTTGCCGCGACAGGTCGCGGCCTGCGCGGCCCTGGTTGCGGAAAGTGCAATCGAAGCGCCGTAACGCGAGCGACGTGATTATTCGAAGAACGCGTTCTCGATGAGCACCGGCTTCTTGGAATGGTGCGTTTGCGAACGCCCCGCGAGCGGCTTCCCGGTGGGATCGAGCCGATCGCCGGTCCAGTTCTTCTCCATGGCGCCAAAGCGCAGCAGCACGAGCGGCCCGTCGCCCGAGTTTTCGAACGAGTAGAAGCAGCCCTTCGGCAGCATCAGTGCCTGGTGCTTCTTGATCACCGGCAGCGGACCATCAAGGTCATAGAATTGCGCCTGGCCTTGCAAGATCACGAAGACATGGTCCTCGTCGGTGTGGGCGTGCAGTCCATTCTCGCCGCCCTTGGGGGCGTAGCAATGAATGCGGAAGGTCGAATTGTCGGTCTCGGCCAGCAGCACCCGGGTGTGCCCCTCGCTGACCAGCTGGGTGCGCAAGCTCAGGATTTGCGGCCGGACGTCTGTCGCCGCCGCGCCGTTGGACTTGGAGGGCATGACCGCTGTTTCGTGTGCCACGTGTGTTCTCCCTGCTGATGCGCTGGCGTGAGTGTAGCCGCTCTCAGCCGTCACACGAAGCCCCCCTCTGAGGCGGTAACCGCCGGGAACACCGGGGCGGCGGCGACCGTTATCATGGGAGCGAGCGTGCCCGACGACTCGCCAATGGATGGAGGAGCGTCAATGCCCGAGCCTCGCAACAAGAAAAGCTGGTTGGACGAAACCCGTCGTGTCGATCCTTATCGGACCGATGAAGACAGTGGGGGTGCTGGGGCGCCTCCCCTCAGACCGCGGGACGAGATTGAACAGGATCAACCCGACCGCTCGAAAAATCCGGCTAAGACTAAGCCCTGAAGCCTCCGGACGGGTTCCAGGATCGACGGTGCCGACCAGCGCTAGCGTCGCCGCTCGCTGAACATGACACCGCCTTTGGCCTTGTTTTCAGCTTCGGTCTCGATGATCGATACCACGACGGCGTCGGCGGGCGCGTT
>JADMIO010796620.1_pt1 | contig 17658 bp, 9 predicted proteins | sample 8958161 | NCBI WGS metagenome assembly JADMIO01 (sample SAMN16585339, study PRJNA669376) | soil metagenome | isolation source: Crop rotation soil | place: USA: Cullars Rotation, Alabama | collected 2011
CTTTCCCGGAGACGGCCGGCGCGCCCGGCACGGCTGCCAGGGCCGCCGCGAGCTGCACGAAGCGGCGCCGGGCCGGTAGGAAGGTTGGCAAATCGTGTCTCCATCATCACTAAGGGTGCGATGGATTATGCAACCGTGCCACCCGCCTCTCGTCGCCCGATCGACAATAATCATCCGGCCGATCGATTCGCGCCCGAGCCAATCGAGGTCCTGTGCGTCAACCGTTGACGGCGCGCTGGCGGCGCAGCGCCAGCAGCCCTGACAGCCCACCCAGCAGCAACAGCGCACTGGCCGGCTCCGGCACTTCATTCGCCTGCACGATGCTGAACGAGACCAGCGGCGAATCATCCAGCTGGCCGGGGTTGTAGGCATCCCAGTCACTCCAGTCGTACAGGCCATTCATCCCGGCCAGGTCGAGCGTGAGCGACGTGCCCAGGTCGACCAGGGTCAGGTAAAAGCCGGCGTCATGGCCAGCCGGATCGGCGGGATTGGTATTGCTCAGAAAAATCCATGGCTGGGGCTCGTCCTGGCCCAGGTTCCAGACACGGTCGATGGCGAAGGTGCGCACCAGGTTGACCAGCGTGCCCTGGACCGCCGTGACGTGCGTGGGCGCGCTGCTGTCGTAGTAGAACTGCCCGTTAAACGCGCCATCGCGCCAGGTCGCCTTCAAGTCGTACCAGCCAACTGGCGCCGCCCAGGCGGATTGGGCGAGCATGTACAGCACCATCGCGAACAGCATGTGAAGCTTTTTCATGGGGTTACCTTGTCATCAAAAGAGGAAAGAGAACGGCTTACGGCACCGTCAGTTCGTCGAGATTGCCCAGGCCCTGGCCGGTCGATTCGAAGCGCAGCGTGTTATCCTGGCCAGCGGCCAGGTTCACGCTCGCGCTCATCGTCGTCCAGTTGTTCCAAGCGCCGGTCGGGCGGAACGTGATCGGCTGCGCTGTCCCGTTCACGCGCAGGACGCCCGTGCGTGGGGTCGGATTGCCGTTTGCGTAGCGGATCGTGATGGTTTTCACGCCGCCGGCACCGCCATGAATGCGCTGGAACTGCGCGCTGCCGCCGTTCAACGGAAAGTTGAGAAAGCCGATGTGCCGGAAGCCCGGGCGGTCGGCCATGACCTGCACATTGCCACCGACGATCGCGGTCTCGGCCTGCACGGCGCCGCTCCCGTCATACGGCACGTGTACCGGCGCCTGCGGGAACGCCGTCGCGCCGTGTCCCAGGTAAAAACTCGGGTGCGGCGGCTGGTTGTAGCCGGCGTTCTGGCCCGCCACCTGGCTGCGGTACTGCGGGTCGTGCATCAGGGTCGTGATGCGGGTGCTAGTCGGGATCGTGGTGCTGTAGATCTGCAGCTCCGTGTTGCTGCTGTTGCGCAGCACGATTTCTTCGCGCCAGTCGCCGAACAGATCTGCGCTCAGCACCGGTGTTGCCTTGGTGCCGTTGTTGGTCGTGGCGCCGTTGACTGCGCCGTCGATGAGCGTGGCCAGGGTCCGGGTGGCCGGATCCCACTTCTGGACCGCGGCGCCGCTGACCACTTCGCGCAGCAGGTCGCCGTCCCACCATGCGCCGAAGTTCATGGAATTGGGCGGCGTCGCCTGGATCAGTTCCCCGGTGGCGCTGCGCAGGCCGCCGCGCGAAGCCCAGCACTCGGCGCCAGCGTAGGCCGGATCGATATCGAAGCACACGCCGCGGCCCACGTCCGCGTTGGCGCCGCTCGCGCCCCAGATCAGCGCACCCGTCGCCGCGTCGTGCATGCCGGAGCCGCTGGCGCCGTAGGATGCCGGGCTTTCGTGGATCATGTAGATCTGCTGGCCCGCGCGGTTCGGGTCGAACTTGCCGAAGTGGAGCGCGTCGCCGTGGCCCAGGCCCGTCGTGTAGAGCAGCTGGCCGTAGCTATCGATTGTCGCCGCGCCGTACACGATGTCGTCGCGACCGTCGCCATTGGCGTCGCCGGTTGCGAACCAGTGGGCGCCCTGGCCGCGCGCGGCCGCACCGGCGACGTCGGTATCGAACACCCAGCGGCTGGTCAAGGCGCCGTCGCGCCAGTCCCAGGCCGCGATCACCGCGCGCGTGTAGTAGCCGCGCGAGAAGACGGCGCTTGGGCGGTTGCCATCGAGATTGGCCACGCCGCCCAGGAAGCGGTCGACCCGGTTGCCGTAGTTGTCGCCCCAGGCGGCCACGCTGCCGCGCGCCGGCAGGTAATTCGCCGTCTTCATGGCCGCGCCGCTCAAGCCGTTGAAGACGGTCAGGAATTCCGGCCCCGTGAGGATGTAGCCATTCGAGCTGCGGTGGTCGGCCGTGGCCGAGCCGATGACCACGCCCTTGCCATCGACGGTGCCGTCGGCCGTCTTGGCCATCACCTCGGCCTGGCCATCGCCATCGAAGTCGTAGGCCATGAAGGTGGTGTAGTGGGCGCCGGCGCGGATGTTCTTGCCCAGGTCGATGCGCCACATGCGGGTGCCATCGAGCTTGTAGGCGTCCAGGTAGGTGTTGCCCGTGTAGCCGGACTGCGAATTGTCCTTGGCGTTGGTCGGTTGCCACTTGATGATGATTTCGTAGGCGCCGTCGCCATCGAGATCGGCCGGCGAACCGTCGTTGAGTTCATAGGTATAGGCCACGCCGTCTGGTGTGGTGCCCGCTGCCGGCGCCTGCACCGGGATCGCCAGGTAGGGTTTGTTCCAGGTGGCGCCTGCAGCGACGCCCGCCTGTTCCACGCCGACGACGACGGCGCGCACCGTGTAGGCGTGCGCTGTCGTCCCGGCCGGATCGGTGTAGTTCAGCGCATCGAGCGGCGCGGCGTTCAGGCGCGTGGTCCCGCGGTACACATTGAAGCGCGTGCCGGGCGCATCGAGGGCGAGCTGGCGCCAGCTGATGAATATGCCGCCACCAGCGCTGATGGCGACGGTGCCCCGGTCCAGCCGTTCGATCTGCTTGCCCGGGATGGTGATGACGGCGCTCGCGCTGCCGGCTGCTGCTGCGGCCAGCACTGCGAGCAAAAAGTACGAGGCTCTAGCTTTGTTATGGATCATTTTGTCTCCGTTAGCTAACGATTGGTGATGCCTGCGTATGCCTGAATTGCACTGCCCGGGTCAGGACGGCCCGTTGAAACAAGGGGTCGAGGGGGCGCGTCGCTGGTCAGCGTTCGAGGCTGCCTGTCAGTGCGTCCAGCTGCGCCCGTGCCGCGACACGGGCGCGTGGCCCCGTGACGCGCACCAGCACACTGGCGACGCCTGCTTCGAGCGGCGCGACGGCGCTGCCGACGATCTGCGCGCCCTGGACGTCGGAGAACGCGACGTCGCGGCCGCTCGCGGGCACCGTCGTGCCGCGGGCGTCGAGCACGCGGGCGCGCAGGAACACCAGGTCGCCCTCGGCCACCGGCACGCCCATGTCGTCGAGCGCCAGCGCCAGTGCTGCCGGTGCTTCCGGCGTGCGCACGCGGTGCTCGGCCACGAGTCGCCCCTTGGTGTACGCGCGCGCCACCAGTTCGCCTGGAACGAAGCCGCCCGTCTCGAATTCCAGCGGAGGATGCGCCAAGTGCGGGTGCGCTGTCGACGGCCCGCTCTTCTGGCGGCCCACCGGCTTGCCGTCCAAAAGCAACTCGACGTCGTCGGCATTCGAGAACACCCGCACGCGCGGCGCCGAACCGGCTTGCCAGTAGCTGGCGATGAAGACCATCGGGCCGCCGCCCCACTGCGGTGAGCGCTCCATTGCGCTGCGCTGCGAACGGAAGAATTGGGCCGCGAATTTGGGCCGGCGCTCGATGCTCAGCGCGCCCGATTCTTCCAGGTCGGGCGCATAGCCGCGCGCGTAATCGAACATGACCCAGTAGCCGTCGGCGAAGGCCGGCGTGGCGGCATTGTCGTCACGGGCCTCGGCCACGTTGCGGGCCTGCTGCAGCAGGCGCGCTTCGCCCTGCCCCAGGCCCTGGCGGCTGGAGCGGTCGGCCGGCTTGAGGTCGGCCCAGGCGGTCTGGTTGAAGCCCGCGTTCATCGCGTAGTACTCCCAGTCGCCATATTCCGAAACGATCAGCGGCTTGGCCGGCAGCGGATGCTTGCTGCCGATGCGGTGCTGGCGCGCCTGCAGGTACAGGTCATAGGTCTGCGGCACCCAGCCAGCCGAGTGGGCCTGGTCGCCCGGGTACTCGGCGTGCACGGTCGCGTGCAGCGCCTTGATCAACGGGTCCGGCATCTGCGTCTCGTTGAGCGAACATTCCCAGGCCACGACGCTCGGATGGTTGCGGTCGCGCCGGACCATGTCGGCGCAGGTCTGCACCACCTGGCGCGCAAACGCCGGGTCCGGGTTGTGGAACTGCCAGCCGGGGATCGCCGGCAGCACCATGAGTCCGAGTTCGTCGGCAGCGCGCATGAAGGCCGGCGACTGCGGATAGTGCGACAGGCGCACGAAATCAAAGCCGTAGCGCTTGATCAGCAGCGCGTCGCGCGCATCAGCCTGGGGCGAGAGCGCATAGCCAACGTACGGGTATTCCTGATGCCGGTTGACGCCGCGCAGCTGCAGCGGCGCGCCATTGAGCAGCAGCCGCGCGCCCTCGAAGGCGAGGCGGCGCACGCCGATGCGATGCGTCACCGCATCCAGGCCTGCCGCCGAGACGACCGTCGATGCGAGCGCGTACAGATTGGGTTCTTCGGGCGACCAGAGTTTCGGCCGGTCCAGCGCGATCGACAGCGTGACGTGGCGGCGTTCGCCAGCCGCCAGGCGCACCTGTTCCTGCGCCTGCCCCACTGCCTTGCCTTGCCACGCCAGCGCGTGGCGCAGCGTGACCAGCTGCGCAGCGCCGGACGTGTTTGCGACCTCGGTCCTGACCTGCACCACGGCTGCTGCCTTGCCTGCCTTGGGATACGTGACGAACACGCCGCCACCGCCCGGGGTGTTCGACAGCATCTCGTCCGTGATGTGCACCGCCGGCTTGATCACGAGCCGCACGTCGCGGTAGATGCCGCCGTGCTGGATGTAGTCGAGGTCCTTGAGCGGCTTGGGGCCAGTGACCAGGTTGTCCTCGTTATTGGCGCGCACGACGAGTTCATTGGCGCCGCCGGCGTTCAGGGCCGCGGTGATGTCGAACGCGAACGGCAGGTAGCCGCCCAGGTGCTGGCCCAGGTGCGTGCCGTTCAACCAGACGTCGGCCACATTCATGACGCCCTCGAAGCGCAGGATCGCGCGCTCGCCCGGGCGCAGCATCACGTCGAGCCGCTTCTTGTAAAACGCGGTGCCCTGCCAGGGCGCCGTCGGCACGCGCGGCTCGAGCCGCGCTGCGTGCGGGAGGTCGACCCAGGTCCAGGCCCCGGCCGGCACCTGGTCGGCGCTGGCGATATGGCGGTCATCAACGCGGTAGAACTGCCAGCCCGCGTTCAGGTTCATGTCACCGGCATACGCGTGGGCGAGCAATCCGAACCACAGCGGCAGCAGACGCACGGCGGCCTTGCGCAGGCGCGCTGCGCCGGCGAAATCGAAGAAGGTCATGGTGATTTTTTTGAAGCGACTGGAGCGGATTGCCAGTCTATGTAGTTCCCGGCAAGCGTCGCAAGCGATATCGTCGCGGCAAATGAAACACTCACGGTTTTGAGATTTTCGACCGCGCTGCAGGGACGCGGGGCGTGCTCAGTCGCGCACCAGGCTCACATCGTCCAGGCTGAGCCAATCGCCTTCCTTGCCTTCCGAGTAGACGCCGATCTGGACGCTGCCGGTCGTGACGCGGATGCCCGGCAACGTGACTTCGGTCCACTGCGCCAGCTGGTCCGGCAGGGCCAGCGCGAGCGTGGCGCTGCCGTGACCGGCCGCGTACAGGCGCGCGACGCGCTGGCCGCCGCTGCTCCTGATCCACGCTTTCAGGGTGTAGCTGCCATCGGGTAGCGTCACGTTCTGGATCGCGCTGCCCATCGTCTGGCCCGGATGGCGCAGCGTCAAGGTCCACTTGCTGGTGCGACCACCCGCCACATTCATGAATGGCGCGTCGCCCTTCAGGCTCGTCCAGCTGCTGATCCACCCGGCCACGCTCGTCTGGCGCACCCGGTCCGCCTCGAAGCCGGGGTTGCGCACATAGTTGTTGCCCTTGCCGACCGCCCACGTGCCCTTGGGCGCGTCGAGCACAAATTCGCTGAGCGAATTGAACCTCGGCGCAGTGCCGTCGAAGGATAGCGGCACCCAGACGTTGTAGCCGTGGCCATTCCCGGCAAAATTGCTCCAACGGTCGCCCGCATACAGCACCGTGGTGCCAGCGCTGCCATGCACCGGGATGAAGAAACCGTTCTGCGACACGTGCGAGAAGTCCGCCTCGGTGCCCTCGATGATCTTCTCCGGCGTGTACGGCCCGGTAATGTTCGGCGACGTCATGTAGAAGCTGCGCGACGCGTTCCAGCCATGCAGGTCGGATGAGCAGAAGTAGTACAGGCCCTTGTACTTGAACATCGCATTGCCTTCCCGCCCGCCGGCCGGCGCGCTGTAGATGTGCGTTGCGGGTTCGACGGCCAGGTAGTCGCTCGTGCGCAGCGCCGCCACGTACAGCTGGCGGCGGTCGCCGTTGTTGCTGAAGATGAGGTACGGCTTGCCGTCGTCGTCGATGAAGACGGTCTGGTCGCCCGAGGTCGGCGTGGCCACGTTGTCGATGCGCGCCTGCAGCCGCTCGAAGACGAACGGACCGGCCGGACTGTCGCTCGTGGCAAACAGCACGCCACCGCCCGTCCCCTTGCTGCTGTACTGGGTGATCAACACATACTTGCGGGTCTGTTTGTTGTACACCACGCCCATGCGACCGAGCCAGGCATTCGGGTCGAACTGCTGGCCCAGGCCCGCCGGCGTCAGCACGTCGCCCTCGAAGGTCCAGTTCACCAGATCGGTCGACGAATACGCCGTGACCGCGCTGAAGTGCGGCTGGTCGGTCGTCGGACCCGGCGCGCGCGCATAGGTGACCGCCTCGGCATACTTCACGCCATACCAGTAATACCTGGCGCCGATCTTGAGAATGCCGCCGCCCTGCGAGTAGATCGGTGTGCCGGCGGTGTCCTTCCAGAACACGCCATTGCGGATCGTCGTGTCGGCCCCTGAGGCCTGGAGGGGACTGCTGGCAAGGCCGAGGCCCAGGATCAGGCAGGCAAGCGCACGGCGGAACGATTCAGTCATCGACATCTCCAGTAGGGACAGGCGGCGGAGCACGGCTGCGCCTGGCCCGGCAGTATAAGGCGGGACGCGGCGTGCAAACGCGGGCCGCCGAATCAATCAAGATGCTGAGCACTCGCTGCCGGTGCCGGATGCACGCAGCGACATCGCCCATAATGGGATGTCCATTCCTGCAGAGTCCATCCGCGTATGCATCGTTCCCGCCTGTCGACCATCGCCGTGGCAGTAGCCACCGCCCTGGTGTTCTCCCACGCGCAGGCGCAGGCGCAGGCGCCAGCGCCTGCCCTTGACGGCTTCACTGCCGATCCGTCGATCCGGGTCTTCGGCGACACCTACTACCTCTACCCCACCTCGGACAAGCCGAACTGGATGACCACCGACTTCTCGGTATGGTCGTCAAAGGATCTGCTCACGTGGAAGAAAGAGCGCATGATTCTCGACGTCAGCCGTGGCCTGGCATGGGCCAATATCAAGGCCTGGGCACCGGACGCCATCGAACGCAATGGCACCTACTACTTCTACTTCAGCGCCGACCACAAGATTGGCGTCGCGACTGCCGCCTCCCCCATCGGCCCGTTCGTCGATGCCCTGGGCAAACCGCTGCTGGTGCGCGACGCCACGATGACCACGAACACCATCGACCCCTACCCGTTCATCGACGACGATGGCCAGGCCTACATCTACTGGGGCAACGGCGACGAAGCCAACGTCCGCAAACTGAAACCGGACATGGTCACGCTCGACGGGGCCGTGCACCGTATCCCGATGAAGGACTTCCGCGAAGGCGTGGTCGTGTTCAAGCGCCAGGGCACGTACTACTTCATGTGGTCGATCGACGATGCGCGCAGCCCGAACTACCGGGTGGGTTGGGGCACGGCCGACTCGCCCCTGGGACCGGTGCGGGCGGCGCAGACCAACTTCATCGTCCTGCAGAAAAACGGACCGGCAGTCGGCACCGCCCACCATAGCGTCGTCAATGTCCCCGGCACGGACCGCTGGTACGTCGCGTACCATCGTCATGCCATCCCGGACGGCAATGGCTACCGGCGCCAGACGGTGCTGGCGAAGATGACGTTTGACGCGCAAGAGAACATCCTGCCGATGGACCCGATGCAGCCGGCCTTCCAGCCGGGCGACATCGGTGAACCCATCGTTGGCGGCAAGGGCGTGCCGAAGCCATGATGGCCATGCTCCCGACCGTCGCTAGGATGATTATGTGCGCCACCAGCATCGCCTTGCTGTCCGCCTGCAGCGTGCCTGGTACTGTTGCAGCCCCCCGCGCCACTGCCACTGCGCAGCCCAACTACCTGCTGGTGCACTTCACCAGCGAAACCGTCGATGGCGAACAGCTCTACTTCGCCACGAGCCAGGACGGCTACCGCTGGACCGACCTGAATGGCTCGAGGCCCGTGCTGCGCAGCGCCCTCGGCGACGGCGGCGTGCGCGACCCGGCGATCGTGCGCTCGCCGGACGGCGACAAGTTCTGGATCCTGGCCACCGACCTGCGTATCGCGAACGGCAAAGGCTGGCCCGCCGCCATGAACCAGGGCAGCACCAAACTGGTGATCTGGGAATCGGTCGACCTGGTCAACTGGTCGGCGCCGCGCCTGGTGGACGTTGCCGGCGCCATTCCCGACGCCGGCTGCGCCTGGGCGCCGGAAGCCATCTACGATGAGGCCAGCGGCGACTACCTCGTCTACTGGGCGACCATCTCGCCGGCAGACGGGGTCACCAAGCCACGCATCTATTCGTCCCGCACGCGCGACTTCGTCAGCTTCACCCCGGCCGCGCTCTATATCGACAGGCCCGGCACGACGGGCCTGATCGACACCCAGATCGTCAAGCTCGACGATCCCAAGGCGCGCTACCGCTACGTGCGCGCCTCGGGCGACGGCCAGCTGACGGTCGAAGGCGCGACGACGCTGACGGGCAAGTGGGACATCCTGGGCGACCTGCAACCGCTGGGCCTGACCGGGAAGGATGTCGAAGGTCCGATCCTCTTCAAGATCGCGCAGACGGGTGAATGGGGGATGTGGGTCGACCAGTATGCCCGCAAGGGCGGCTACCTGGCCCTGGTCAGCGACGACCTGTCACGGCCCGAGCGCTTTCGCCGCGTCGATGCCGCGAACGTCGATTATGGGCAGAGCAAGAAGCGCCACGGGTCCATCCTCAATATCACGGCTGACGAATACCGGCGCCTGCAGATCCGGTGGCCAGTCGGCTCGACCAGCCACAGGAGCATGCGATGACGTGGTGCCAGCGCCATCTGGCCGGTCCCCGATATATTGGCCGAGACAAGTGCAGGCACCGAGTGTGGTCGAACGATAACGTCTGCTATAAGGTCCTTCATGAGGCAGGACGATTTTGGCAGGTGTCTGCGCTAATAGTGTTTACCATACTGCGCCAAGAATCGTTCCAGATCGGCAACTTGCAACGATAAAGTTTCCACAACTTGTCAGCCGTGTGCGTTGCCTGACAGCGCGTTTTCGGCCCGAACCGGTCAATCATCACGTCCCTTCCTAAACTTTAGTACTTAACAAATCCGCTTACGTTTCATTAGCCTGCAGCGACCGGCAGCGCACAGCACTGAAATAAGCGGAGTTGTTAGCGACAGAAACCCCACGGGTCAATCACGCGCGGAAGGCTCGATGCATGCCAAGAATTCCGGGCCTACGGGAAACACGCTGCTCTGGACGGGATAGGTGCCCTGCAATAGCGTCGGATTTTTGCCAACATGAGGATGAGCGACACCGCCCCTATTCCTGCCGGCACATCGCAATGGCCCTGCCTTGCATCGACATATTATCAATGGGGCTTCGCTCTACACGGCAATGAGCATTAGCTCGACATTGTTACGAACTACTTTACGTCGTTCGACGTCCATATCCTGAAAAATCACGACTACGACAGGCCAGCCAACTATGAATTCACGTCGACGTATGTGAATGGTTCACAAAACTTGCCGTGCGTTAGGGTTCGAGAATCGCAGAATTCCGATGCATGTTCATATGACCACTTTAGGAAGCACGTTTGCCCTGCCTTCCAGATAGTTTCAACGTGCTATTTTTTAGATTAATAGACATTGCATTCGACGCTTACTATAACTTACTATTGGTAATCTTAGTTAAAGGGTGAATAACTTCTCGCTATGTCTATTCTCCAAGAAATCCAAAGGTGGTCCTCCGACCAACCCGCTTGGCAGCAGGATGCCATCGCGCGCATTTATAGCAAACCCGACCTAACGGCCCAAGACCTGGACGACCTGTATGCGCTACTGAAAGTCGATTATGGGATTCCCGATCCGGCTGGCCGAACCCCTGGCAAGCTCTCGGCTGACCAGATCGCAGGTGTCGCGCCGAAGGGCCAACGTGTGCAGTTGGAGTCGATCAAAAATCTTCTACATGTGAACGCCTTGGCACCAGAGCAGCGTGTGCCCATCGCGAAGACAGGTTTGAGCGTGATCTATGGCGAGAACGGGGCTGGCAAATCCGGCTACTCCCGCGTCTTAAAGAAAGCGTGCCGCGCCCGCGATCGAAGCGAGCTGATTCATCCCGACGCTCGTTTAGCTGCTAGTGAAGTCGGCATCCCGCAGGCGAGCTTCGATCTCCTGATCGACGACCAACCTATGGAGGTCACCTGGTTCGCGAATCAACCGGCGCCGGAACCTTTGTCCGCGCTGGCGATTTTCGACTCCCACTGCGCTCGGGCATATGTGGACAACAAGGGAGACTTCGCCTACATCCCCTATGGCTTAGACATCCTCGAAAAGCTAGTTGGCGTTTGCGGTAAGCTCAAGACGATGGCGAACAACGAAGCCGCCGCTTTGCGACCGAAGCTAGATGTATTCGTTACCCTGGGCCAGACGCAAACGAAGGCCGGAGCGCAAGCACGCAGTCTGTCTGCTAAAACAAGGCCTGCGGACGTCGAGGCCCTCGCTTCTCTGACTGCCGCTGACAAAGAGCGGCTTGCCCTGCTTACCAAAGCTATATCTGAGCGCGATCCTAAACAGAAGGCACAGGATCTCAAAGCAAAAGCCATTCGACACATTGAACTTGCCCAACGCATGGCCAAATCAGCCGCTCATTTGACGGAAGCCGAGCTCGCAGCCCTTCGTAACCTGATCGACAATTCCGTCGTGGCAAAGGAAGCCGCCGAGCTGGCCAGCAAAGTGTTCAAGGAAACGCCTGGCCTTCTGCCCGGCACCGGTGGCGATCTATGGAAAGCGCTGTTCGAAGCTGCTCGCCACTTCGCGGTCGAGTCCCACCCTGACCAAGAGTTCCCTCACCTCGGCCCTGATTCCGCGTGCCCGCTTTGCCAAAACAGACTGGCGCAGGAAGGCGCGGACCGGCTGGAGCAGTTCGAAAAATTCGTTCAGCAGGAAGCCGAGAAGCGCGAAAAAGCCGCTCGCGCAGCCGCAATCGCGGCTTACAATCAGCTGCGCGGCACGCCCATTAATCTGTTCCTCGAAGGCGCATTGACTGCAGAGTTGGAAGCGAGCGATCCTACGTTGCTGGCCCAATGTCAGGCCTATCAAAAATCGCTAATCCTTCGTCACGCAGGAGCCGTCAACGCCTGCTCTCCAGGCGAATGCTGGAACGCTATATCTGCGCTCACAGAAGACCCGCAAGTGCGGCTAAACGACATCGCGGTCAAGCTGATGGCTGAGGCTAAAGCCCTGGAAGACTCCGCCGACGACAAAGTTAAGGCGTTGATGCTTGAGGAGCATGCGGAGCTGGACGCTCGGTCGAAGCTGTTTGACCTCAAGGCGGTAGCGCTAGACACCATTGAAAAGCTGATCTTGGTTAGCAAGCTGGAAACCTGCGCAAGTAAGGCGGGCTCGACCTCTGGGATTTCCAAACAATCCACGACGCTCTCTAACTCAATCGCCACACAGGAAGTAGTGGCGGCGCTTAACGAAGAGCTTAACGCGCTGAACGTGCATGAGCTTAAAGCGGCGATGAAGGCGGAGACCGTGCGGGGCAAAACGCAATATAAGCTTGTACTGACCATGCCGGGGAACATGTCTGCCAAAGACATCCTCAGCGAAGGTGAGCAACGCGCCATCGCGATCGCCGCTTTCCTGGCCGAAGTAAATCTTGGCGCAGGGCTCGGCGGTGTGGTGTTCGACGACCCTGTGTCTTCGCTCGACCATCGTCGCCGCTGGCACGTTGCCAAGCGCCTGGCGCAGGAAGCGCTCAAACGCCAAGTGATCGTGTTCACGCATGACATCTATTTTCTCTGCATCCTTCAGCAATGCGCAGAGGCCCTCAAGCTTGACCTCGCCCCACAATGCATTCGCAAGGCGCAAGGAGGCTTCGGTGTGCAATCAGATCGCGTTCCATTCGACGCCATGCTGACCACGAAGCGAATTGGAGCTTTGCGCGACATGCGAGCGAAAGTCCTTGCCGCCAAAAATGTAGGGGATGATGAAGCGCAGGTCCGCTTGACCCGCGACGCTTACTACAACCTGCGTCTCGCCTGGGAGCGAGCGGTAGAAGAGGTGCTACTGTTTGGAGTCGTAACCCGCTTTGAGGAAGGCATATCCACCTTAAAACTGCGCGCTGTGGTTGTAGAAGATGCTGATTACAGCGTCATCGAGGCCGGCATGACTAAGTGTTCCAAATTTGCGCACGATCCAGCTATGGGAGCCCATTTACCTACTCCAACCCCCGATGAACTTGCACAGGATATTGAAACCTTGAACACTTGGCGCACGACAGTCGAAAAACGCCGTGAGGAAATCCGCAAACGGCGGGGGTGATCCTTTTTGTCCTGACCGATTACTGGCGCGGTTGCACCGGGCTAAGTAGATATTTCGATCCGCATTTGAGGATTTTGGCTGCGTGCTACGGTCTTTAGACCTGAACGAGATTTCCAAATTCGGGACGACATCGATCTGAAGGCGGCGCTGCATTCGCTGGCTCAGATGGTGCTCGCTGGAAAGACCAATGCTTTCTTTACGGGTCCATGTCCGCAATACTTACGGATATTCATCTTTGGTCGAGGATCAGATAGCCTTATCGAGAAGCGTCATTCAGGTTTTGGCCGAAAGCGGCCTGTTAGCGATGGCTCAGTCTAAAATCCTTTTGCTGTCAGGACAAGCGACAGGCAGTCCGTGCTCTCGGCTCGTAGCAGACTTCGTTGTCCTATGGACGATTCATCTATTTGTTGCCAACCTTGTAAGTTGGCAACACCACACCAAGCCAGCGCATCCCGCGCGAGAAAGCGAATCTGATCTAGTCCGGTTTTAATAATCAACGTGATAATCCTTTGAAAACTTGGCACCCGCAAACGCTTTTTTCTGCGTCCAGTCCTGCGCCGGCGCAGTCCAGTACGAATCGGTCGCCGGCAATCCGAGCGGCAGGAAGCTGGCCGACGTGATGTACATGCTGCCGTTGTTCGAATACCAGTCGCCCAGTTCCGGCTGGGCGCCGACGAAACCGATGGTGAGAAACCCGCCCTTGGTGAAGTTCGACGGTGCCGAGAAGATCCGTTCGTGCACCGCGCGCATGGCACTGCGGACCTGCCCTTCCGGCAGCTTGTCCGGCAGTTGCTTCCTCAGCGCCAGCAACGCCAGCGGCTGAAACGCCGCGGTGCGGTAGGTCAGCGAACGCCCGAACATCGGGAACGTGCCTTCGGGCGACACGAAGCGCTCCAGGTGTTCCGAGAAGCGCTGCATCCGCTTGAAGGCCAGTGCGCGCATCTCGTCCGGTTTGCCGTTCCAGAATGATCCCTTGTACTTTTCCAGCACTTCCAGGATTTCGCACAGCATCGGGTGCATCACGTACGACCCGTAATAGTCGAAGTGGAAGGTCTCGCCATCCTTGATCCAGCCGTCGCCCACGTACCATTCGTTGACCTTGCGGATGGCGACGTTCATGCGCATCGGATCGTAGGCTTCGCCGATCGACATCAGCCAGGCTTCGTTCATGGCCGCAAACAGCATCCAGTTGATGTACGGCGGCTCGATGCGGCGCAGCGATTTGATGTGGTCGACGATGCGGCGTTTGGTGGCGGCGTCGAGCGGTTCCCACAGCGCTTGCGGCGCGCGCATCAGGGCGTTTGTGTAGTACGCCGAGTCCACCAGCACCTGGCCAGGGCCCTCCCACATCAGCCGGTCGGGACTAGCCGGGTCGACCGAGTTCACATAGCTTTGCCGGGCCATGTCCAGCAGGCGCTTGCGCGTGGCCCCCTCGGGCGTGCCGTCATCGGGCAGCGCCAGCCACGGCGCGGCGCCCGCGATCAGCCGGGCGAAGCATTCGAAGTAGCTGACACGCTTGTCGCGTCCGTCCCAGGTCGGGCTGACTTCCAGCTCGAACTTGCTGACCAGTTCACCCCGGGCCATGGCGGACAAGACCGGCTCGGTCATCCTTTGCAGCAGGCCGGCCATGTAGGCGCGGTCGCTGGCCGGCTGTGCCGCCGGCTTGCTTGCAGCGCCTGCTTCGCCTGCGGTGGCCAGCGTGGCGGCCGAACCGGCTACCAGCGAGCCGAGAAAATTGCGTCGTTCCATCGTGTCTCCTGATCGTTATTCGTCGTTGTCACCGGGACGATGTCATTGCCTACTTGTCGGTAACCAGCTTCTCCGCCACATACATCCGGTACTGCCGGATCCGGCCAGTCACGCCCTCGGCGCCCTGACGCGGGGTGTAGCGCGCTCCGGCCACGTCCACCTCCTGTCCCATATCCACGATCAGCTGGTGCGGGTGCGCCGCGCCGGCGCCGCTGCCACTGAACGCCGTGTGCCAGTGATCCGACGCCTGGCCGTTGATGGCGTTGAGCGCCGAGCCATCCTCTTTCTTGCGCTCTTCGCTGCTGACATACAGGATGGTCCAGGACTGCTGGTTGAGCGGCTTGCCATCAGGGCCAAACAGTGCGATCTCGCCCACCGCCGCATACTGCTTGCCGTCAAAGGCGTTCAGCGACTCCAGGCAGAAATGGCGGCCCTTCACGGGCGCGGCAAACCGCACCTCCTGGGTGGCGCCGCCGGGCGCAAATTGTCCTTCATGCGCCGGCTTGACATTGGCCAGCGCGGGCTTGACGGTGCTCGGTGGACGCGGCAGGTCTTTCTCGGGGTGCAGGTCGTCGAGGATCGGCTCGGCGCGCCCGGCGACGCGCGCCACGGCGGGACCGGTCAGGTCCAGCACCACGATCTCATTGCGTCCCTTGTTGATCCAGGGGCCCGGCAGGTACATGGTCTGGGTCGGCCCGATGTTCCAGTAGCGGCCCAGGCAGCGGCCGTTGATCCACACAATGCCCTGGCCCCAGCTGGACATGTCGAGGAACGTGTCGCCAGTGCGCTTGACATCGAAGCTGCCACGCCAGAACGCGGGTCCCTTGGCTCGGCCCCTGGCAAACTTCAGCGGTGGCAGCACGCCGTCGGCGTCGAAGTCAATGGCGCGGATCTCCCAGCCTTCCACCGCCTGGGGCGCGCCCTCCCCGGCCGTGAACGTCACCGGCCCATGCAGGCCCTTGCGGTCATGCACCTCCATGCCGAAGTTCACGCGCGCGATGGTGTACAGCAGGATGTCGACCGTGACCGGCTTGCTGCGCGCCGGCAGCGCCACCGAAAAGCGGCGGTAGCGCGTGTCCATGGTGCCGACCAGCTTGCCGTCGACGTGCACCCAGGCCAGGTCGCGCACCTTGGCGGCGGCCAGCACCCCTGCCGGTCCGGCTGGCAGGCGCACGCGGTAAGCCACCAGCCCGCGGCTGATGTCGTACTGCTCGATCGGCTCCGGCGATGCGGTCTTGATGACGCGCTCGGGCAAGTTCGCGAACACCGGTGCGGTCTCGGTCAGCGCGAAAGCGTCGATGGTGATGACCGGGTTGTTTGCCGGAGGCTCCGGCAAGGTTTCACCGGGCGCCAGGAACGGGCGCATGCCCTCGCGGTAGGTCTCGAACTTGGTGCCGACCCAGCCGGCCTCGCTGATCGGGGCGTCGTAGTCGTAGCTGGTGGTATCGGGTCGGAACGGCCGGTCGCAACCAGCCCACAGGCCAAAGGTCGTGCCGCCGTGCGCCATGTACAGGCTGAACGAGCCGTTGTTCTTCAACATGTACGCGATGTCCTGCAGGGCGCGCGCATTGTCGCCGCGCCGGTGCGGATTGCCCCAGGTGTCGAACCAGCCGGAATAGTATTCGCCGCACATCAGCGGGCCCTGCTGGACCGCCTTCAGCGCCGCGAACCCGCGCTCGGGATCGCTGCCGAAGTTCGCCACCGACAGCAGCCCGGGGATGTGCGTCTTGGCGACCATATTGGTCGGATTGCACTGGAACAGGGGCACGTCGAATGTCGCATCCAGCAGCGCCTGGCGCATCACGTGCATGTAGTCCTTGTCCTCGCCGAAGAAGCCGTACTCGTTCTCGACCTGCACCATCAGGATCGGCCCACCCCGCGTGACCTGCATCGGCCCGAGCACGCGCCCGACTTCGACCAGGTAGCGGCGCGCCGGGTCGACAAAGGCCGGATCGCGCGAACGCAGGAAGCTGTCGGACGGGCTTTTCTTGAGCAGCCACCACGGCAACCCGCCCATCTCCCACTCGGCGCAGGCATACGGGCCTGGCCGCAGGATGACCCACAGGCCCTCCTGCTGCGCCAGCCGGCAGAACTCGACGGCGTCACGCTGCCCAGCCCAGTCGTAGCGCCCTTCGCGCCACTCGTGGTAATTCCAGAACAGGTAGGCGCAGACGGTATTCAATCCCATCGCACGGATGGCGCGCAGGCGGTGCGCCCAGTATTCGCGCGGGACGCGGGCGAAGTGCATCTCGCCGCAGCGGATCTGGATCGGTTTGCCGTCCAGCAGAAAGTCCTGCGAACCGACGGCAAAGCGCGGCGACGCGGCCTGCGCGACGACGTGCATCGGAACCAGCGCGCCGCTGACGGCGGCGGCCGCGCCTTGCAGAAGGCGGCGGCGGGGAATGGTGGTGGTCATGGTTGTATCACTCGATATGCATGGCGCCTTGCGGCGAAAGTCCAGGGATCAGACACCTCGCGGCCACGGTCAGCCGCCGACAAACCGGCTCATCTCGGCGGCGGCCAGCAGAAAGGCGCCGACGCCGAACGGTGCGGTCGATTCCTGGTCGACGCGCTGGCCGGGAATGGCCCGCTCACCGATTGGCTGCACGTAACCGAACTTGCCGCTGGCGGCCAGCGCGGTGCGCGACAGGAATGCCCAGCTCCTGCCCACCACCGGCGTGTACTCCTCACGATCGAGGATGCCGTGGTTGATGCCCCACAGGTAGCCATAGGTGAAGAAGGCGGTGCCGCTCGACTCCGGTCCCGGCGCATGGTTCGGGTCGAGGATGCTGCGGGTCCAGTAGCCCTCTGCCTGCTGCGCAGGCTTGAGCGCGCGCGCCATGCGGCCGTAGCGGTCCAGCACCAGCGCGTAGGCGGCGTGATCCTTCGGCAGATCGGCCAGCACCTTGGCCAGGCCCGCGAACACCCAGCCGTCGCCGCGCGCCCAGAAGTCCTTGCCGCCTTTCCAGCACAGTGGGATCCGAAGCTTGGAATTCACGTGACTTGAAGTCGCG
>JADMIO011475830.1_pt1 | contig 17658 bp, 18 predicted proteins | sample 8958161 | NCBI WGS metagenome assembly JADMIO01 (sample SAMN16585339, study PRJNA669376) | soil metagenome | isolation source: Crop rotation soil | place: USA: Cullars Rotation, Alabama | collected 2011
CGCGACTTCAAGTCACGTGAATTCCAAGCTTCGGATCCCACTGTGCTGGAAAGTCCGGTGATGCGCGTCGGCGCTCACATCGCCGAGGCCTTGATGGTCCACGAGCTCGCCTCGCGCCACGACGCGCGGGCCAGGGCGATCGATTTGTTGCGAGCGGTGAAGATCGTCGATCCCGAGAAGCGCGTCGATGATTATCCGCATCAGCTCTCGGGCGGCATGCGGCAGCGCGTCATGCTCGCGATCGCCTTGGCGTGTCGGCCACCGCTCGTCATTGCGGATGAGCCGACGACGGCGTTGGACGTGACCGTGCAGGCGCAGATCCTGGAGTTGCTGCGCGAGATGAAGCGCGAGTTCGACCTGTCGCTGCTGTTGATCACGCACGACCTTGGCGTCATCGCGGAGACTGCCGATCGCGTCGCCGTCATGTATGCGGGACGGATCGTCGAACAGGGGCCAGTGCGCGAGATCTTCCGGAATCCCAAGCACCCATACACGCGCGGACTTCTGGCATCGATTCCCGGCGGTGCGGCGGGCTCCCGCCTGGTCGCCATCGACGGCGCCGTGCCGAATCTCGCCCAGTTGCCGCCGGGCTGTTCCTTCGCGCCGCGCTGTGCCGATCGCATGTCGATCTGCGAGTCAGCCTTTCCAGCCGTGACTGCCTTCGACGGTGACCATTCCGTCCGCTGTTACCTGCATCCGGCTCCTGGCTCCCGACTGCCGACTCCCGACTCCCGGCTCCCAGCTCCCGACTCCCGGCCCTCGACTCCCGACTCCCGGCTCCCGACTCCCGGTGCAACGCGATGAGCCTGGTCGAAGTTCGCAACCTCGTGAAGCACTTCGAGCGGGGCGGTGGGCTGTTTCAGAAGAAGTCCGTCGTGCGAGCCGTGGACGATGTGAGCTTCACGGTCGACGAGGGCGAGACGTTCGCGCTCGTTGGCGAGTCAGGGAGCGGCAAGAGCACGACCGGGCGCTGCATGCTCAGGCTGATCGAGCCTTCATCGGGCGAGGTAAGGTTTCGCGGGGAGAACGTGCTGGACTTTTCCAGTTCCCGGCTGCGCGCCGCCCGTCGCGACATGCAGATGGTCTTCCAGGATCCGTATTCGTCGCTCAATCCACGGATGCGCGCCTTCACGATCGTGGAGGAGCCGCTGGTGATTCACGACATCGGCTCCAAGAGCGACCGACGCGATCGCGTTGCCGATTTGTTTCGCCTGGTCGGCCTCGATCCGGCGCATCTCGATCGTTACCCGCACGAGTTCAGCGGCGGGCAGCGGCAGCGTATTGGTCTCGCACGCGCGCTGGCGCTGAATCCTTCGTTCATCATTGCCGACGAACCCGTTTCGGCCCTTGACGTGTCGATCCAGGCGCAAGTCATCAACTTGCTAATGGACCTTCAGGATCAGCTGAAGCTGACCTACTTGTTCATTGCGCATGACCTTCGCCTGGTGCGTCACATCTCGGACCGCGTGGCTGTAATGTACCTGGGCCGAATCGTGGAGATGGGACCGACGGCGGGGATCTTCGAGAACGCGCAGCATGCGTACACGCGGGCGCTGCTCTCGGCGGTGCCAGCCACCGATCCGGATCAGCCGCGGGTGCGAATCGAGCTCGATCCGTCGCTGGTGAATCGAGAGGCGCCATTGAAACAAGTCGCAGAAGGGCATTTCGCAGCTGTGTAGACAAGAAGGCTCAGATGTTGAGATGCATCGCACCTCTCGTCGGCGCACTCCTCATCTCGGCATCCTCGTCCGCGCAATCGAAGCCGGCATCGCCGGTCGATTCCCTCCTCGCCAAGCTTGATAGCTATCTCACCGCGTACGAACCTCGGCTGAGCCACCTGATTGCGGACGAGACGATGACGCAGGAAACCAAGCTGCCGGCGTCCTACGCATTCCTGCCTCGTGAAGCGGTGCCCGCACAGCCAGCGCGCCGCCGGAGCATCACTTCCGAAGTGGCCTTCATTGCGCTACCCGAGAACACCGGCTGGTTGGGATTTCGTCATGTCAAGACGGTGGACGAACGGTCCATCGACGGCAACGGCATCTCGCTCGGCTCGATGCTTCAATCGAATCGCTATGACGCGGCCAGCGAGCTCGTGCGGGCCGGCGCGCAGTACAACCTGGGCCTGGCGCGAACGACGAACCTTCCCAACTTGCCGCTCGAGTTCCTGCATCAGCGCAATCGCAAGCGCTTTCTCGTGCGCAGCGACGGCAGGGAGTCGATCGACGGCATCCGGGCTGCTCGCGTGGTCGCCATCGAGCGCGTGACGCCGACGATGATTAAGAATCCCGACTCGAACGCTGACATGCCCAGCGTGGTCCGGGCGTGGATCAACGAACAGACCGGTCAACTCCTAAAAGCGGAGGTCAGGACCTTTGTCTCTTTTGAAGCGAAAGAGCCTGATAACTCGCTGCAAGTCGAGTTCGCCGAACACAAGGCACTTGGAATGCTGGTGCCTGTCCGGATGCTGGAGACATTTGCCGCCGAGCGGCCTTCGCGCGGTGACGGCGTCGCCACGTATGCCAACTTCAGACGGTTCCAAACGTCGGCGAGGATTGTGCCCCAGCCATGAAAGCTCTGCTGGCGCTGCTCGGCGTGTCGTTCCTGGCTTTGCAGCCTTCCAGTGGCGATGCGATCAGAGAGCGGCTGGCTGCGTACCTGATTTCCTATGAGCGGCAACTCAGCACCGTCGTCGCCGACGAGCTGCTGATTCAACGCGATGGCGAGGTCCGCGACGCCGATATTCGCAATCGATCAGGGACTTCGGAGAACCGGCGAATCATGTCGGAAGTCGCGTTCATTGGGTTACCCGGTGACGCGGGGTGGCTCGGTTTCCGACGCGTGATGACGGTCAACGGCAAGGCAGTGAAGGATCGGGGCACTCCGCTCTCGGCCCTCCTGAAGGAAGGCGCGTCGGATGATTTCGACCAGGCGCGGCTGTTGCTCGCCGATAGCGCGAAACATAACCTGGGGTCCCCGCGCACCACGAACCTGCCGAATCTGCCGCTCGAGCTCCTGCACCCGCGCAACCGCCATCGTTTTCATCACCGCGTCGACGGCATCGAGAAAATCCGAGGCCTCGAGGCCACGCGAGTGATCTTCGAGGAACATTCGACGCCGACGATCATTACGCGACCGGACGGCGGCGACATGCGATCGATCGTCACAGCATGGGTCGAGACTGCGACCGGCAGGTTGCTACGCGCCGAAGTCAAGACACGTGACGCGCGCCTGGGTGTGCTGCCGTTCGACAACGTGATCTGGGTCGACTTCAGGGCCGATCAGAAACTCGGATGGCTTGTTCCGTACGAGATGAAGGAAATATTTTTCGCAGGCCGCTTCCGCGAGGGAACCGGCACGGCGAAGTACACCAACTACCGGCAGTTCACGACCGACGCACGGGTGGTGACGCCCAAGCCCTGATTTCGCTACTTCGATCGCTTCCACACGAGCGACTGCGTCGTGCGGGTGCCGTCGCGCAACGACAGCGTCAACTGCGAGTTGTCAGCAGTCAGCGCGTAATAGCGCACCTGCTTCGAGTCCACCCATGAGGGGTTCGACGATCCCTCGACATGGTGGGTGACCGTGCCGCTCGCGATGTCGACGACAAAGGGACCGTAGTAGCCGAGGTATCGCCGATATGCGGCCGCGCGCAGTTCATCGGTCTGCGGCGTGGCATCCGCCTTGTTCGAGGAGTGCATGAGGTGCGCCGACATGCGGCCCGAGGCGTCGTAGGTGATCTGGCCGCGATCGTAAGTGCCAGGACGGCGCGTGCCGTCCTCCGCGATGATCTCGTAGCTCACGAGCTCCCACGAGCCGACCAGGCGCTGAGCGATGGTGGCCTGTTCGCGGGCCGACACCAGTGAACTCAGCAGCAGCGTGGCGACGACGAGCAGGAGTCGGTTGGGCATGCGCGGCATTATTCACTAGCTGTCAGGCAACCCCAAAGAAGGGGTTGCCTCTACAGGTTGCCTACAGGTGTCAGGAAGTTTGCCTCTACAGGTCAGGCAGGTTGCCTCTACAGGTGTCAGGCAAGTTCCCTCTACGGGTGTCAGGTGGTCGAGCGGCGCGAATGAAGCAGAGGCGGCCCCTTCTTTGGGGCCGCCTGACAGCTAATGCTGGCTAAGCGTCTAATGCTGGCTAAGCGTCGCCAGCGGTGCCTGCTTGACGTCGCGCTCCACCTGACCGTCGCGAATCGCAATGACCCGATGGGCGTAGGCGGCGATGTCCGGTTCGTGCGTCACGAGAATGATGGTGTTACCACCCTGGTGCAGCCGCGCGAAGAGCGCCATGATTTCCACGCCGGTCTTCGAGTCGAGGTTACCGGTCGGCTCGTCCGCGAGCAGGATCGAAGGGTTGTTGACGAGCGCGCGCGCGATCGCGACGCGCTGGCGCTGGCCGCCGGAGAGCTCGTTCGGCTTGTGCGTCATGCGGTGCGTGAGTTCGACCTTCTCAATCGCTGCCTTGGCCTGATTCAAACGCTCGGCCTTGCCAATGCCTGCATAGACCAGCGGCAGCTCCACGTTGTGGAGGGCCGTGGCGCGCGGCAACAGGTTGAATGTTTGAAACACGAATCCGATTTCTTCGTTGCGGATACGGGCCAGCTCGTTGTCGTTCATCTGGCTGACCTCCTTGTTGTTGAGCAGGTAGGTGCCCTTGCTCGGCGTGTCGAGGCAGCCAATGAGGTTCATCAGCGTCGACTTACCCGAACCCGACGGACCCATGATCGCGACGTATTCGCCCTTCTCGATGGAGATCGACACGCCTTTGAGCGCGTGAATCTCCTCGTCGCCCATCACATAGGTCTTCCACAGGTCGCGGGTTTCAATCAGCGGCATATCTAGAGTCTACGGCACCAATGGGGACAAAGGTTCCAGCGGGCGTCACGCGCGCAGGAAGTCGCCCTGCCAGTTCTTGATCTGCTTCTTGATTGCATTCTGGCCGCTCAACTTGCCGGCGAGGACGTCGCGGACCAGGTCGGCCATTTCGGCATCGCTCGCGAAGCGCAATGCCACCAATTGCGCGGGAGTGAGTTCGTTGATCCGCGCCTTGAGGTCGTCCGGAAGGCACGCGCGCATGCGAGCGTGGAGCTCGAGGCGGATCACACGGTCCTGCACCTTGAGCGCCATAACGCGGGCGGCCAGCGCGCCCGCCGCCAGTGCCATCGCCACCAGCAGCGCCAGCGCGGTGGATCCATCGGGGTTTCGCCAGACGTGCAGACCGGCGTTGACGACATTGATCAGCAGAACAGGAAGGACAAAGAAGTGGAACAACGGGAAAAATTTCCGATGGTTCGAGTAGTTCTGGGTCTGCTCCATTCGTGGCCTCCTCGGGCGCGGAAGAATCTCACTCCTGCGATTCGTATTGATCCTTTAATTTCGCAACGACTGTTGGATCCGCGAGCGTGGTGGTGTCGCCGAGCGCTTTGCCTTCGGCAATGTCGCGCAGCAGCCGGCGCATGATCTTGCCGGATCGAGTCTTGGGCAGGTCCGCCGCGAAGATGATGTCGTCCGGCTTGGCGATCGCGCCGATCTTGTGGGCAACATGCTTCTTCAATTCGTCGGCCAGCGATGGCGATGCCGCCGTGCCTTCCTTGACGGTTACGAATGCCGAGAGTGCCTGGCCCTTGATCTCGTGAGGCCGGCCAACCACCGCCGCCTCCGCCACCTTAGGGTGATCCACCAGCGCGCTCTCAACCTCCATCGTCCCGATGCGATGGCCCGCCACATTCAGCACATCGTCGACGCGGCCGAGCAGCCAGTAGTACGCTTCGTCGTCTTTCTTCGCGCCGTCGCCAGTGAAGTAGATGTCTTTGCCCCAGCGGCTCCAGTACTGCTTCACGTAACGATCGTGATCGCCGTAAATGGTGCGAAGCATCGACGGCCATGGCTTGGTGATCGCGAGCAAGCCGCCGCCCACGGGAACCTTCTCGCCCTTGTCGTTCAGAATCTCGGCACTGATGCCGGGAAACGCCTGCGTGGCCGAGCCGGGCTTCGTACGCGTGATCCCCGGCAGCGGCGTAATGGCAATTGCACCGGTTTCCGTCTGCCACCAGGTGTCAACGATCGGACAGCGGCTGTTGCCGATGTGCAGGTGATACCAGATCCAGGCTTCAGGATTGATGGGCTCGCCCACTGATCCCATGAGACGAATTGACCCGAGGTCATGCTTCGCCGGCCACTCGGTGCCCCATTTCATGAAGGCGCGAATGGCGGTCGGCGCGGTGTAGAAAATGGTCACGCCGTAACGCGCCACGATCTCCCACAGACGATCTTTCTGAGGCCAGTCGGGCGCGCCCTCGTACATGACTACAGTCGCACCATTCGCGAGGGGACCATAGACAACGTAGCTGTGCCCGGTCACCCATCCGATGTCGGCCGTGCACCAGTAGACGTCTTCGTCCTTGAGATCGAATACCCACTTCGTGGTGGCGTAGACACCGGTCAGATAGCCGCCGGTCGTGTGCACGATGCCCTTCGGCTTTCCGGTGGTGCCTGACGTGTAGAGGATGTAGAGCATGTCCTCTGCGTCCATGGCTTCAGGCTCGCAGTCGTACGGCGCATCCTGCATCAACCGGTGATACCAGTGATCGCGCCCTTCCTTGACCTGGATCTGGAGCGGCGCTCCCTGCAGCCGCTGAACAATCACGACGTGTTCGATCGACGGCGTGTCCTGCAGGGCTTCGTCGGCCGTCTGCTTGAGCGGCACGATCTGCCCGCGCCGCCATCCGCCGTCAGCGGTGACCAGCACCTTGCAGGACGAATCGTTGATGCGATCGCGCAATGACTCGGCGCTGAACCCTCCGAACACTACCGAATGCACGGCGCCAATGCGCGCGCACGCCAGCATCGAGATCGCCAGCTCGGGAATCAGCGGCAGGTAGAGCGCGACACGGTCGCCCCTGTTCACGCCAAGCGACTTCAGGACGTTGGCGAACTGCGAGACCTGGCGATAGAGATCGAAATATGTGAGCGTCCGGCGCTCGCCCGGTTCTCCTTCCCAGATGAAGGCGGCCTTGTTGCGCCGCGACGTCCGGATGTGCCGGTCGAGGCAGTTGGCGCTGACGTTGATCTTGCCGTCGACGAACCACTTCGCATCAGGTGGATTCCACTCGAGAACTTTGGACCACGGCTTGATCCACTCGAGCTCGCTCGCGAAACCGGCCCAGAAGGATTCTGGATCCTTTGCCGCCTGGTCGTAGATGGCCGGGTCGTTGACGAGCGCTCGCGAACGAAACTCATCCGACGGCGCAAAGCTGCGATCTTCCTTCAGCAGCGCTTCGATCTCGGGCGAGACCTTCTCTGACATGAACTCGGAGTATATCCGCCTATTGAGGAATTGGCGGCGGGACGACCGGAGCGCTCTTGCGGAACAGCAGCGCGCCGAACAGGCCGCCGAACATTCCGAACACGGTGCCGACGACGAGCATCACGAAGAACATGAAAAACAGCCCAATGCCGATCGATGGTCCGCCCGACAGGCCTTCGAGGAGCGAGCGAACCTCCGGCGGCAGCGCCTCTGCATTCGCCATGGCGCGCTGGGCCATGCGCGATTCGAACGGCGCCATCAAGCTGCTGATCGGAATGAACACGATCAACCAGACAAAGGCGCCGATCAATCCTGAGAGCAATCCCACCACGGCCCCGTCGCCGATCTGAATCGGCTCCGGGTGATTCGCCTGCATCAAGTACGCGGCGAGTGCCCCGCCAAACACAATCCAGGCGCAGCAGCAGACGTTGGCGACGCTGATCACCGGGAGCGCGGATAGCACGCCGATGGCGACGCCCCCGAGCAGCGCGGGCTGGGTCTTCGCTGGAGCCATTGAAAACCTGCGGTCCTGGGGTCTTGGGGTCCTGGGGTCTTGGCGGTTCAAGACCTCAAGTCCTCAAGACCTCAAGTCCTCAGAATCTAATCGTAGTACTCCCTACCGAGATGCGTGATCAACTCTTCACCCATCAAGTGGCGGAGCGTGTTCTTGAGCTTCATCAACTGGATGAATAGATCGTGCTCCGGATAGAGATCCTTCGCGTGCATCGGCGCCTTGAAGTAGAACGACAACCATTCCTGGATGCCGGACATCTCCGCGCGCTTGGCCAGGTCGAGGAACAACGCGGAGTCGATCACGATCGGTGCCGCGAGGATCGAATCGCGGCACAGGAAGTTGATCTTCAGCTGCATCGGATAGCCGAGCCAGCCGACAATGTCGATGTTGTCCCAGCCTTCCTTGTTGTCGCCGCGCGGGGGGTAGTAGTTGATGCGGACGACGTGCGAGAGATCCTTGTAGAGATCAGGATAGAGATGCGGCTGGAAGATGTAGTCGAGCGCCGACTTCTTGCTTTCTTCCTTGGTCTTGAACGACTCCGGATCGTCGAGCACTTCTCCGTCGCGGTTGCCGAGAATGTTGGTCGAGTACCAGCCGCGCACGCCGATCAGGCGCGCCTTGAGGCCGGGAGCGATGATCGTCTTGATCAGCGTCTGGCCCGTCTTCATGTCATTGCCGGCCAGCGGCGCCTTGGTCTGTGCCGCGAGCTCCAGCATCGCGGGAATGTCGGCCGTCAGGTTGGGCGCCGCGTTCGCGAACGGCAGGCCCTCCTTGAGCGCCGCGTAGGCGTAAACCATGCTCGACGGAATCGAGTCGTCGCTCAGCTCGAGACCCTTCTCGAACGCCGCGAGTGACTGGTGCACGGGGCCTTCCTTCATGAACACTTCCGTGCTGCCGCACCACACCATCACCAGGCGCGAGCAGTTGTGCTTTTCCTTGAAGTTGCGGATGTCGGCGATCAGCTGATCGGCCAGATCCTTCTTGTTCTTGCCCTTCTTGACGTTGGGACCCGAGAGTCGCTTCACGTAGCGCTGATCGAAGACCGCGGGCATCGGCTTGATGGCTTCAAGCTCCGGACGAATCGAATCGAGCAATGAGCGTTCGAGTACTCCGGCCGTGCACGCTGCGGCGTAGCAGTCCTCTTCGAAAATATCCCAGCCGCCAAACACCACGTCATCGAGGCTGGCGAGCGGAACGAATTCGTTGATTTTCGGGGACTTGTTTTCGGTGCGCTTACCGAGGCGGATCGTGCCCATCTGGGTGAGCGATCCAATGGGTTTTGCAAGGCCTTTGCGGATGGCAATGACGCCGGCGATCGTGGTGGTGCTGACCGCGCCGAGGCCGACCAGGAGAATGCCCAGTTTCCCTTGGGCTGGAGCGATTTCAGAGGCTTGTTTCACCTTGGAATTATAGTTCAGCAATAGGGTTCCACACGAGGGTTCCCCATGGAGGTTCCGCACGAGGGTTCCGAACGACGTTCTATGATGTCCCTCGAATGATGTTTCTGCTTCGTATGCTTATGAAGAAGGGCGGCCGCACCGAGATGGATCCCCTGCAGGTCTCGATGACCGGCGTGCGCATGGGCGAGCGGTTCTTGCAGGTCGGCTGCCATGACAAGGCCCTGTTGTCAGGATTGGCGGCGAAAGTCGGGCTGAGCGGCACCGCAGCGGTCGCGGCCTTTGACGATGCGCAGATCAAGCGCGCGTCGGCGGTCGGCGCAAAAGTCGGCGCGCTGATCGAAGCACAGAAGATCGACGGGCCCACATTGCCATTCGAGGCCGAGCAATTCGACATGGTGGTCGTCGACGACACGAACGGCACCTTTGGCGCGATCGAAGACGCCAGGCGGGTCGGCTACTTGCGTGACGCCATGCGCACCGTGCGCCAGGGCGGACGAATTGAATTGGTCGAAGGGAGCGCCAAGCGTGCGGCTGGTTACGACGCGCTGCGCGATCTCACGTCCGCGGGCTTCAAGCCGGTGCGAGTGCTCGCAGAGCGGGACGGCTTGCGCTTTATCGAGGGGTTGAGAGCGGTGCTATAGATGCGTCGTGGTCGGCGGATCTTCCGAGTCTTCGACGATGAACCAGCCTTTGACGTGGCCAAATTCAATTTCATCGCCGTCCTTCAGCAACGTCGGACCCTTGACGATTACCCCCATCACCGACGTGCCGTTCTTGCTCTGAAGGTCTTCAAGGGTCGCGAGTTCGCCGTCGAGGATGACACGCGCATGACCGCGTGAAACGCTTGCGTCATTGAGGCACACGGCACATCCCGGTTCGCGTCCGATCGTATTGACACCGGGATGGAGCACGAAGCGGCGATGGCCGATGCGGAGGGACCTCACCATCGAGCGAATCCTACCATTTCCCTCTTCCGCCTCTCCCCGTCAACTCACTTCACCTTTTCGAGCTTTCTCACGATGTGGCCGCCGGGTTGTCCGGTGAGCGTGGTTCCGGGTACTGTCTCGCCAACGTAGATGTTGCCGTCGCGATCAACGGCGACGCCCTCAGCCACCGCGTCATCAATCTTGTATTTCACGGAGCCGTCCCGTGCGCTGCCCACGAACACGCCTTTCTGGACGTTGTAGTCAACGACATAGAGCGTGTCGTCGGGCGTGATGTACATCCCGCTGGGCGTTCCAAACTGCGTCCACTGATCGATGAAGGTGCCGTCTTGATCGAAGACCTGGATGCGGTTGTTGGATCGATCACCGACGAGCAGGCGGCCGCGTGAGTCGATCACGAGCGTGTGGGGAAGGTTGAACTCGCCCGGAGCCTCGCCGCGCTTGCCCCAGGTCTTGATGAACTTCCCGTCCTTGTCGAACTTCACGATGCGCGAGTTGACGTGACCGTCAGCCACGAAGATGTCGCCGTTCGCCGCGACGGCCACGTCGCAGGGACCACCGAACGTATCCGGTCCATCGCCCCGAACGCCCTTCGTGCCGAGCGTCATCAAGAGCGTCCCATCGGGGCTGTATTTGAAGACCTGCTGACCGATGCCGTTGCGCGCCTGGCCGTCGGTGATCCACAGGTTACCGAAACGATCGATGCGGATGCCGTGGGGCCAGGCAAACAGCTTTTCGCCCCACTGCTTGAGGACCTTCCCGCTCCGGTCGAGCTCCACTATCGGAGGCTCGGAACGGTGAAATGCGTAGATCTTCCCGCTCGCGTCAATTGCCATTCCCGGGACTTCCCCCCAGGTGGCGCCGTTCGGAAGTACGCCCCAACCCGGCACGAGGCGATACGGAGCAGTTTGCCCGGAGAGCGCGATTACCGAGCAGAACACGGCCAATCCCGACGCTGCGAGCACGTTCCTCATGGGCTGCATCATAGATTGGACGGACCGTCCTTAAACCACCACAGATCCTCAATCCCGCGCCACAAAGAACTGCTGAAATCAGGCCGAAAAGTCAGATCATGGGGGCTGCGCCTCCGGACGATCGACGGCAAGGAAATTGCGACAACGCAGTCAAAGCCATGCTCGGTTCCGTTCCACCTGACGTCTACACCGCACGCGACATCGCGCAAGCAGCCGGGGTCTCCGAGGCCCGCGTGCTGCAGCTCCTTGCCCGTGGTGAGATCCGGTCGATCGCCGCGCAGCTGCCAATTGCCTCCGACCCGGACCTGGCCACCTTTGTCGCACACCACGAAGCGGTCCGCGCGGTTCGCGCGCTGAAGCAGGGTTCCACCGTTGGCGTGGCCGGCGCGCTGGGTTTGGGACGCGAACTGTTCGCGCAAGGCGTACGCGCCGAACGTTCGACCACCTTGCCCCTGATCGTTTCGACGAGCCTTCATGGCGTCGCGATCGCGACGATTCTGTTCATCGCGAGCCTCGGGTTTGCGGTCGCCGATGCCCGCACGGAGCCGGTGAAGGAACCGGAGCCAATGCGGATGGTGTTCCTCGCGATGCCGGGTCCCGGAGGCGGCGGTGGTGGCGGTGGCTTCAAGATGAAGACGCCTCCGCCGAGAGCCGAGCGCAAGGGCGTCGAAAAAGTCAGCAGCCCGCTACCTGCGCGCAAGCTGCCGCCGCCGATGCAGCCGCAGCCGAAGCCGCCCGAACCGCCGAAGCCGCTCGAGGCCAAGCAATTGCCACCGGTGATGGCGCCGATTCCGACGAAGCAGGCAGAGGCGCAGGATCGTGAAGGCGTGCTGGCGAAGGCTCCTGAAGTGGCGCCGAGCCAGGGGTCCGGCACCGGCGGCGGCGTGGGCGCCGGTCAAGGCACGGGCATTGGGCCGGGCGACGGCACCGGCGTCGGCGATGGATCCGGGGGCGGTTTTGGTGGCGGCCCATTCCGTCCAGGCAGCGGTGTCGAGCCGCCGCGGTTGTTGCGCGAGGTGCGCGCCGACTACACCGACGAAGCGCGGCGCGGCAACATCGAAGGCGAAGTCGAACTCGAAATCGTCGTCCGGCGCGACGGCTCCGTGGGGGACGTCAAGATCCTGCGCGGCTTGCGCGGCGGATTGAGCGACCGTGCAGTGCAGGCGGTGCGGCAATGGCGATTCGCTCCCGGACGTATGAAGGGCGTGCCGGTTGATGTGGTTGTCGAAGTCGGAGTGGAATTCAAGCTGCGCTGAGTATCGTGCGCGGTTGCGCAGGGTCAGGCATTTATGGACATCATCCTCCTCGGCATCACCGTCGTTTCGCTTGGCGTCGCGCTCGTGATGAGCACGGCGGCGTGGCGAATGTCGCGCGACGAGAAGAAGCGGTCCGCGGCGCGCGTCGCGGCACTTTCGCTCGCAGCCGGCGAGGGACCCGCCATCGTCGAACATCGAGTTGACCAGGGTGTGGCCGCGTTCGCGCTCGAGAAGCGGGCCGACAAGGCGCCGTGGTCCGCGCCGCGAGTCGTTCCAACCGCGGTTGCTCCTGCACTTGCTCCGGCGGAACTGCCGTTGAATCAGGCCGCGCGTTTCGAGGCCGTTCGGGCGAGCGAGCCGACGTTGTCGCACTCTTCGGGATTTCTCGGTGCCACTGAAACGCCTGGTCGGAGCGGCAGCGGGCAGAAGGGGCTCGCGTTCGCCGCGGTGGTTCTGTTCTTCGTATTGTCAGCCGGCCTGGTGTGGTCGATGTCTGGTCCGCGTGGCACATCCGCGGTGGCGATGGGACCGAACTCCCCGCTCGAGCTCGTGTCGCTCAGTCACGAACGCCACAAGGAGAAACTCGCCGTGTCTGGCCTGGTTCGCAATCCGGTGGCGGGGAAACCCGTCGAACATTTGTCGGCGGTGGTCTTCTTGTTCGATCGCATGGGCACGTTCATTACAAGCTCGCGCGCGAACGTCGACTTCCTGAAACTCGGCGCGGGCGACGAGTCGCCGTTTGTCGTATCGCTTGACGCGCCCCCGACCGTGGCGCGATACCGCGTCAGCTTCCGGACCGACGAGGGCATCGTGCCGCATGTCGATCGGCGCGGCACCACTGCGGCTCCTGCTGAAGGCGAGCAACCGGTCAACGTCTCTTCGAAATGAGGGTCATCGTGAAGGTCCAGAGAGCAGTCATCGTCGCCGCACTGTTGGCGCTCGTGGGCTCGAGCCTGTTATCCGCAGCCGGCGACGGCCAGGAGCAGGGCGGCTTCAAATTCAAGAGCGGCGTGGAACTGATCAACGTGACCGCCACGGTCACCGATCGCTCCGGGCGTTATTACAGCCGGCTGACCAAGGATGACTTCCTGGTCTACGAAGACGGCAAGCCCGTCGAAGTCACGCACTTCAGCGCCGAGCGCACGCCGGTCAGCCTCGGCATCGTCGTCGACACCAGCGGCAGCATGGCCGGCGAGAAATGGAACGCCGCCGTGAACTCGATCGATCGGTTCTTCCGGCTGATGAACGACGAGCTCGACGAGTTCTTCCTGTATCGATTCAGCGCGAGCCCTGATCTGGTGGCCGACTGGACCAACGATCGCGACCGCCTCGCCGTCGCACTGAACCGCGTCCGACCCAATGGCGGCACGGCGATGTACGACGCCGCGGCCGAGGCCGTGCCGATGGCGCAGAGCGGGCGGAACCGCAAGAAGTCCGTCGTCATCATTTCGGATGGCAACGACACCAGTAGCCGCGTCGGTGTGAACGAAGTGAAGAGGCTGGTGCGTGAGACCGAAGTTCTGGTTTACGCCGTTGGCATCGACGGCCAGGGCACGCCAACGTTTCAGCGGCCGACCCCGCCCGTCCAACAGCCGGGTCCTCGTTTGCCCATCCCCTTCCCATTCCCGGGTGGCGGCGGACGCGGCGGTGGGGGACGCATGCCGATGCCCATGCCGCCCTCAACCGGTGGTGGCGGCGGTATGGGCCGGGGCTCATACGGCGTCGGCGCCGACGATCGCGTCAACGTGATGGCGCTTCGTGAGATGACCGACGACAGCGGCGGCCGCACCGAGATCGTGCGCGACGCTCGCGATCTCGATCCCGCTGTGGCGAGCATCGCCGACGAATTGAGCCAGCAGTACTACCTCGGTTATCCGAGCCCCGGCTATCGCGACGGACGGTGGCACACGATTCGTGTCGAGCTCCGCGACCCCGCTCTCCAGGTGCGTGCGCGAAAGGGATATGTAGCGACGCCGTAGGATTCCTCACGAAGGTTCCGAACGAAGGTTCCGAACGAAGGTTCCGAACGAAGGTTCTCGACGAGGGTTCTGGACGAAGGTTCCGGCGGGGTTCCGGACGAAGGTTCCGGACGAAGATTCCGACGGGTTCCGGACGAACCCCAATGCGGACACTCGCACAGAACGTCTCTGAAGAACCGCCGTGCAGAACCGCCGTGTGGAACCGCCGTGTGGAACCTCCGTGTGGAACCTCCGTGTGGAACCTCTGTGCAGAACGTCCGTGTGAACCTTCGTACGGAACCCTTGTTCGGAACCTCCGTGTGGAACCCTCGTGCGGAACCTTTGTTCGGAACCCTCGTGCGGAACCTTCACCTATTTAAGACAAATCTCGTGGCACGCCTTTGGCAGTGTCAGTCAGTGTCTGGAGGTTTCATCATGAAGGCACTGTTCGCTAGCCTGTTCGTCGGCGTATTCGTCCTGTCCGCGACGCCGGCGTTTTCGCAGGACATCGAACGCAAGGATCTGCAGGTGTTCAACGACATCGCGGATCAAGTCAATCGCTACACGCAGCTCACGATCTTCGACAGCATCTCGGCCTCGGTCACTGAGGGACACGTCGTGCTGAGCGGCTGGGTGACCATGCCGTACAAGCGCGACGACATCGAGAAGCGCGTGCGCAAGGTCGAGGGGGCGAACGTCGTCGACAACAAGATCGGCGTGCTGCCCGTGTCGCAGTTTGATGACGAGCTGCGGTTCAGGATCGCGAGAGCCATCTATAGCCACTCGCTGTTCTGGAATTACGCCGCCATGGCCAACCCGCCGATTCGAGTGGTGGTCAATCGCGGTCGAGTCACACTCGAAGGCGTGGTGCAGAGCAACGTCGAGCGCATGCTCGCCCGCTCGCTGGCGTCAGGTTTCGGCGCATTCGATGTGAAGAACGACTTGAAGACCGACGCGGAAGTGCGGGAGTCGCTGGAGGCGCGAAAGTCGAACTGACGGAGGTCGTGGGGACTTGAGCTCTTGGGCTTAGGCCGTCTTTCTCGACTTCACGAACCAGATAAAGCCGGCAAACGTCGCGATGACGAGCACACCCATCGCGGCAAACAAGGCGAGGGTGCGAAACAGGATCGACTGTGTTTCCATCCTCGCCACGATCTCGAGGGGCGCGCCTTTCCGGCGTTCGTTCAACCCCTGCTCCCAGACGATGATGTTGCCGCGTTCAATGGTCCGCGACGGCGAGTTGTGGAACGTCACTTTGCTCGGCAAGTGCACGCGCACCGCGACAAGTTCACTGCCATCCCAGCCAACATTGGCGACGTTTTGGCCGGTGGCCGCCCTCATCGTTTGCGTGAACTCGAACTGGCTGTCACTTTCGCGGTAGCCATAATCCGACCAGGCAAACGGCGGTGCCTGGCCCAGCTTGCGAATATCGTTCACGTTGATGCGGAGATGCACGTAGCGGCGGCCCTCCCGGCGCGAGGTGGTGACGCTGGCGACGTGCGCAACCGGTGATTCATACAAGTCGCGAACGACCTGGCGATCCAGGCGCGCGGCCGCATCCGTCGGCAGGGCGAAGCCCCTCAGCGACACCAGCGCCGGCACCGACGCGTTCACGTAGACCGTGGCCGAGCCGTCGAGATCCAAAAAGATCTCTTCTTCGTACTCGTATTTTCGGGCGATGACGTTGCCGCATGCGATCGACGCCAGGACGGCGATCAACACCAGCGCAAAGGCGAGACGCACTATCCGATAATATCGGTCTGATGGCCACCGGCCCCACTCTTTTTCTGATCGACGGCAGCAACCAGATGTATCGCGCGTATCACGCGATCCGGGGCCTGACGCGTTCCGACGGCAAATCCACCAACGCCACCTACGGCTTCATCACCATGCTGCGAAAGCTGCTGGCGGATCACCAGCCGCAGTACATCGTGGCGTCCTTCGACTTGCGAGGGAAGACGTTCCGGTCCGATGTGGCCGCCGACTACAAGGCCAACCGCGCGCCGATGCCGGGCGACCTTGCCGAGCAGGTGCCCTGGGTGCACGAAGCCTGCGAGGCGATGGGCGTGCCGATCCTGACCTCCGAAGGCTTCGAGGCCGACGATGTGATTGGCACGCTGGCGCGGAAGACCGGCGCGCACGGCATGCAGGCGGCAATCGTCACGGGCGACAAGGATTTTTTCCAGCTCGTTGGCGACGGCATCCGTGTCTACAACCCGAAGGATGAGGGCACCTGGTACGACGCCGACGGCGTGGTGCAGAAGTTCGGCGTGGCGCCCGAGCAAGTCTGCGACGTCCTCGCGCTGATGGGCGACTCGATCGACAACGTGAAGGGCGTGCCGGGCATCGGCGAGAAAGGCGCGCGCGATCTGATCGCGACATATGGATCGCTGCAATCGCTGTTGGAGCACGCGGGCGAGATCAAACAGAAGAAGTATCGCGAGGGCCTGCTGGCCCACGCCGACCAGGCCCGGCAAAGCCGCGAGCTGGTGACGATTCGCACCGACGTGGACGTGCCGTTCGAGATCGAGCGCTTCAGGTTCCGCGGCGCGGATCGCGAACGCTGCTACGCGCTGTTCTCCAAGCTCGAGTTCCGCACGCTGGTCCCTGAGTTCGCGCCCACCGCATCGTCGGTGGAGAAGGACTACAAGCTCGTCGAGTCGGGCGACGAACTGAAACAACTCGTCGACGAGTTGAGGGCCGCCGGCCGCTTCAGCATGAAGGTGATCACTGATGGCACCGCGCCCGTGCGGGCCACGTTGATCGGCATTGCGCTCTCAGCCGGTCCGGCGAAAGCCCGCTACGTCCCGCTCGGTCACGAGGGATTCGGGAGCGGCGTGTCGCTGTCGAAGGCAGAAGCCCTGTCGATCTTGGGTCCGCTGCTCACCGATCCGGCGATCGAGAAGATCGGCCACGATCTGAAGGCGGACCTGATCGTGCTCGGGCGCCACGGGGTTGACGTCGCGAACCCGCAGGGGTTCGACACGATGATCGCGAGCTATTTGATCGACGCGAACCGCTCCAGCACCGAGCTCGAACCGATCGCGCTCGAGCAGCTCGGTTACAAGGCACTCACGGACGACGAAGTCCGCGGCAAGGGCGTCAAGGCACTCGCCTTCGCGCAAGTGCCCGTAGATAGCGTGCTGGACTACGCCGGCGAACGCGCCGATATCGCCTTCCAGCTCTCCGAAAAGCTGCGGCCGGTGCTGATCGCTGACGCGCTGGATTCGGTGTATCGCGACCTGGAGTTACTTTCCAGCACATTGGGATCCTAAGCTTAGAATTCCACGTGGACAAGTTGTCG
>JADMIO010785091.1_pt1 | contig 17657 bp, 21 predicted proteins | sample 8958161 | NCBI WGS metagenome assembly JADMIO01 (sample SAMN16585339, study PRJNA669376) | soil metagenome | isolation source: Crop rotation soil | place: USA: Cullars Rotation, Alabama | collected 2011
GCCGCGACTTCAAGTCACGTGAATTCCAAGCTTCGGATCCCACTGTGCTGGAAAGTGTACGTGGGCATTCAGCTCGGCTCTCAGTACAATGACCGCTTGTAAACGCTCTCGACGTATTTCCTCCATGCCCGTTCGCTACCCGCTTCATGACGCTCAATAAGAAACAGAAGAAACAGCTCGACGTCGAGCACAAGAAGCTCTCGCAGCTCCAGGTGCAGCTCAGCGGGGCCAAGCGGCAAATGGACGACCTGCAGGAAATCGAACGTCTGAAGCAGGAGATCGCGGCCGTGGAGGCCCGCATCGAGAAACTCAAACAGGACTCTTGATCATGCGAGGTGTTGACGTGCTCCGTTGGGCTTCCTACAAGAAAAACGTCGCCGGTTTCGCCGGCCTGTTCTGCTTGTGCACCGTGATGGCAGGGGCCGCCTTGGTCGAAGAATTCAAGAGCGGAATTAACTGGCCCGAGCCGAAGATCGTGAATCCCGGCCCGATCGGTGGTCCCCCCTCCGATGCCACGGTGCTGTTCGACGGCAAGGACCTCTCGCAGTGGGAGGGGGGCGACCAGTGGGAGATCAAAGACGGTTACGCCGTCGCCCGGGGAACGGGGATTACCACCAAACAACCTTTCGGCGACTGCCAGTTGCACGTGGAATGGGCCTCGCCCAGCGAGGTCTCCGGCTCGGGACAGGGCCGTGGGAACAGCGGTGTGTACTTGATGGGCAAGTACGAGCTGCAGGTTCTCGATTCGTTTGAAAACGTCACGTATTTCGACGGGCAGGCGGGGGCGATTTACAAGCAGCGTCCGCCGCTGGTCAATGCCTCCCGGCCGCCGGGAGAATGGCAGGCTTACGATATCGTGTTCCAGGGACCGCGGTTTGATGAGCAGGGGAAGCTGTTGCGCCCCGGCTACATGACCGTACTGCACAATGGCGTGCTGATCCAGAACCACACGCGGCTCTTGGGGGGCACGTTCTACGAGCGTCCGCCGCAGTACGAGCCGCATCCCGACAAGCTCCCGATCCACATCCAGTTCCATGGTAACCCCGTGCGGTACCGCAACCTCTGGATTCGTGAACTGCCGGAGGAAGCGGCCGTCCCCCGCATGCTGCGGAAGGGAGAGCGCATCGTGTTCCTCGGCGACTCCATCACACAGGCCGGCGCGGGTCCGAATGGCTATGTGACGATGATCCGCACGGCGCTGACCGAGAAGCGCCCCGATTTCAACATCGAAGTGCTGGGCGCGGGAATCAGTGGCAACAAAGTCCCCGACCTGCAGCGGCGCCTGGAAGCGGACGTGCTGGCCAAACAACCCAGCCTGGTCGTGATTTACATCGGCATCAACGATGTCTGGCACGGCGAGACAGACCCGGCCCGCGGAACGTTTCCCGAGCTGTTTGCCGGCGGATTGCGGGACGTAATTGACCGCTGCAGGCTGGCCGGGGCACGGGTGGTGCTTTGCACGCCGAGCGTTATTGGCGAGAAGACCGACGGCATGAATCCGCTGGATGGCAAGCTCGATGAATACGCCGGCATCAGTCGCAAGGTGGCGCGGCAGCGGAATGTGGAGCTGTGCGATCTGCGGGCCGCGTTCCTGGCTCACCTCAAGACGGCCAATCCCGAAAACAAGGACCAGGGGGTCCTGACCTCGGACCGCGTGCATCTCAATGAGCAGGGGAACCGCTTCGTCGCAGAGACTCTGCTGAAGTGTCTCGGCGAGTGAGCGGTCCCACCGGAACTGCGGGAGGCGCCGAGATTACGAGCTTGGCCCGACGGCCCTTGTCGCGCTGGAACCAGATCGTGATTTTGGCGTCGCCAATCACGAGGGAGTCTCCGTCGCGCAAGCTCACGTGAAACTTCGACATCAAAGGCCTCCGGATCAGGACCGTTCCACACGATACGCAGCCTGAAGCGTGTCGCCGGAGCGGATTGGTGTGGAAATTCGCGCGAAATGGAACCGCAGCCCAAGTTCTTCGCGATAGACGGCACGCAGGGTCAGCGGCAGCGCCTGGTCGCGCTCCACTTCGATCGACACAATGAGACCCGCCGGGACTTCGCCAGCGGCCCCGAACCGGTCGTGGGGGAGATGACGGCCGGTCTCTTCGAGCAGTCTGCCACGGACGTCGTCTTCGTCGGTGACCCAGCGCGTCAAGTCGCGGAACGCCTGGCAGGCGCGGGAATCGGTGGAACCCTCGAGCTGATGAAGCAGCCGCCGGCGAATCTCGGCCGCGGTGCCGTACAAGGGGAGGTCGCTGCACAGGGGCATGGAAGTCGCGTGTCCCAGATCGAGTGAACTTCGAGATAAGGTCCGGAGGCGTTTTCCATATTGTATCCAAAAAAATTATATACGGAAGTGCAAGGTCGCGGATTTTTCCGAATTCTTGCCATTTATGGCGCATTCGTTATGCTGCAAGCGTTCCACAGGGAGGGAAAAGCATGGACCGATACAACTCCGAACGTATCAAGCGGGACTTCATCGAACCGCTGGCGGAACTGGTGGGGCTGCTCACGAACGACGTCAAGCGCCTGGAGAGCTCAGCCAAATCGGGCGCGCTGGCCCGCGATTACCTGCCGCTGAACCACATTCAGGCCCTGGCGGCGGTGGCGCGTCTGAAGCGTTTTCGCCGAGAAGAGGTCAGCGCCAAACTGGAGGCGGCGCTGGAGGGCAGCCTGCGGTTTCGAGAAGCCGAACTGGAAGCTGAACGCGCCAAACGCGCCCGCGCGCGCAAAGCTCGAAAGAGTTGACGAGCCCGACCGCGAAAGGCCCGCGTACTTGGTCCGTCGTCCCGCGAGCAATGCACAAGGCGGACAGGATTGTCCGCTCTACGATGACATTTTGCGGTCGACGGTCCACTACGGGGAATGTTCCCTCGGATGCCCGGCTGCGGCGCCCGGTGCGGAAAACACGATTGTGGGCCAGGAGTCGCCCGGCTGTGTCATAGGGCACCAGGCCTGGGTTGCATCGAGGAATGCGGCGAACTCATTGCCGGATTCGTGTCCGCTGTGCACCACGCCCCCCACGATCCACAACGAGGAGAAGGGACCGTACGAGCCTGAGCGAGCGGGCCCTTTCTCGAAATGAACCGACACTGGCGAATCGATGCTGAGCATAATGTAACGCTCGCGCTCGACGACCCACTCTCCCCGTTCGTGGAGTTCTACCTCTACGCGATCCGTGATGCGGAGCGATCGTCCGTGGATCCGAAACTGCGGAATACCGGGTAAAGGCCTGCGGGTAACGCCTCCGGCCGCCAGAAACTGAATATTGAGCATTTGCCCATTTACCCTCAGTTGAGATCAGGCCCGCTTTTATCCGAGCCGCAGTTCGCGTTCCAATTCGTAACACTCGACTTCACAAAGACTTGGCATTTGAGCCTGCTCGCCGAATGCGTTTGGACCGCCGGCGCGTCTGCTTTAATACGAACTGGTCCGCCCTCAATCACTTCGGGCAATTTGCGGCCAGCCCTTGCCGGAAATTGCTGCTTTCCAGTGGTGGCCCTCCTCACAAAGCCCCGCACACGAGTGAGATGGGCCATTTATTTTGCGACGATTTGTCTCGCGTTTCCCTGCGGAATCGTGTTAGAATTGCGAGCACCTCAAAGTTGACGGGTTCCCGTCGTTCGTACCGCTTCGGTACATGAAATGCGTTTTCGCTTCTCGCAGGACCTTGGCCGCACCAGGGCCGTACGTCCGCGAGTGATAAGCTTCTGAAGGAGCCGGCTGATGATGTTCTTCGATGAAGAGTCGCATCGCGTGGTGGATCTCCCTGCCGATCCCGAGAAGACCGACCCCCCGCCGCAAGCCACGGCAGATGAAATCCGCGAGCACTTGAAACAAGGTTTCCTCACCCGCCGCGAATGCCGTTTCGAAGAACACCTGGCCGAAGTACCTCTCGCGTCCGATCGCAAGCACTGGAGTGGGGGGGAAGAAGAAGAGGGATGACGCTCGATGGAGCGCACCGCACGCACTAAAGCAATCGTGGCGGCTGGCTTGCTGGCCGTATTTGCCACCCTGTTCGCGCAGAGCAGCTTCACAGAAGGTCCTCCCCAGCCTGCGGCCCCCGGTCTTGAGGCTTACACGCCCTCCAGGCTGGAATGGTTTGCGATCGAAATGCAGGCCTACCACGGGCAACCTTTGACCGCGGGTGGCGTGGCCGTGCGCTACCGGGCCAAACCGCCCGACACGATCGTCCTCGAAATTGAGCACTATCCTCAAGACGGGATCGCCGAGGCGATCGACAGCCACGCTCTCCACCTGGAACGCGCGGCGCAGGCCAAAGGCTACCAGTGGCTTAAGATCGAAAAAGCGATCCGCGTCAAAAAACTGACGCAGTAACCGCTCGCGCAGGCGCTCCGTGAAGAACCGGCACGCGTCTTGCCCTGTTGAGCCGTACGTCCCCGTCCGTCTCACTCCAGCGAGGGTCTTCTCATGGCACGCAAGCAGCCGGTCAGATATGCCGTCGTCGGGTTAGGTCACATCGCTCAGATCGCCGTGCTACCCGCCTTCAAACACGCCCGCAGAAATTCGCAGCTCGTGGCTCTGGTCTCGAACGACGCCGAGAAACGGCAGGCCTTGAGCGCCGAATACGACGTCCGCCGGACGTACACCTACGAGCAATACGACGAATGCCTGCGCAGCGGCGACGTCGATGCCGTGTACATCGCGCTCCCCAACAGCATGCATTGTGAGTACGCCGTGCGCGCGGCCGAGGCCGGCGTTCACGTTCTCTGCGAAAAACCGATGGCGGTTACCGTAGAAGAGTGCGAAAAGATGCGGAACGCTGCGGAGGCCGGCGACGTGCGGCTGATGGTGGCTTATCGCCTGCACTTCGACAAAGCCAACCTGCGCGCGATCGAGATCGTGCACTCCGGGGAACTCGGTGAGCCGCGGATATTCAATTCGGTATTCAGCATGCAGGTACGCGAAGGCGACATCCGCACCCAGCGCGGTATGGGGGGCGGCACCCTGTACGACATCGGCATCTACTGCATCAACGCGGCCCGCTACCTGTTTCGCGACGAGCCGACCGAGGTCTTCGCCCGCTCGGCGAAATCCGAGGACCATCGCTTCACCGAGATCGATGAAATGACGAGCGCCGTGCTGCGGTTCCCCGGCGATTGCCTGGCGGCGTTTACGTCCAGCTTCGGGGCGTCAGACGTTTCGTCCTACCGCGTTGTGGGGACGCGCGGCGACCTGCGCGTGGAACCGGCGTACGAGTACGCCGAGCGCTTGTGTCACCACCTGACGATCGACGGCAAGACCCGCAAGAAATCATTCTCGCGCCGCGACCAGTTCGGCCCGGAGCTGATTTATTTCTCCGACTGCGTTCAGAAGCACCGCGAGCCAGAACCTTCGGGGCTGGAAGGCCTGGCCGACGTGCGGGTGATTGAGGCGCTGTACCTCTCCGCGGCGGAGGGCCGACCGGTGCAGTTGCCGCCGCTCGAGAAGCCGGAACGCCCCAGCATGGAACAGGAAATCAGCCGCCCGCCGGTTTCGAAACCGGAACTGGTCCACGTGGAAAGCCCGTCACTGTAATCAATGCAGCAGGTTCGAGCTCACCAACCGAAAAACCAAAACGAGGCCCCTATGGCAACCGAAAACATGTCTCGCGAATCGACACCCACGGACACAGGCCAGACGTCTCAAGGCACGTGTCCGGAATGCAGAGCTCCCTTGGAATTTGCCTGCAACTCGATCTGCCCGGGCGAAGACGAGACCAAGTCGACGTATCGCTGCACCAATCCCGATTGCCGTCACGAGGTTTCGTGCGCAATCGGCTCGCATCCGTGAATGCCCATAAATGCGGCCTTTTGGCGAGCGGCCGGTGGAGTGGGTACGCTCGGCGACGACGATTTCAAGTGAGCGCGATATACCGAGCAACGAAACCGGGGGGCTGACACCCCCGCTCGCCAAACGCATCAATTTCGGCCGCGTCGCGAATGTTTGCGACGCCGTCACGAACAATGGTTAACGTTCCGCAACCGCCCGCATTTTCTCCAGGCCGACCCGAGCTACCTCCAGCGGCGGTTTGGCCCACAGGTCCTCGCGGAACAGCTCCAGCGAAAGCCACCGGCGATAGCCGATTCCGCGCAGCAGATCGAGCATCCGCCGCAGGTCCAGATGGCCTTCTCCCGGATACACGCGGTCGCGGTCATGCTGCTGGGCCCGCGGGGGCGACGCCGGGGCGTCATTGAAATGGCACACCGCAATCTGCTCCGGCCGGAGGCGGGAGATGCTCTCGGCCGACCCGCCGCCGCGGAAAATATGAAAGGGGTCCAGCACCAGCGTGCCGGCGGGATGACCGGCCTTTTCCACGATCTCCAGTGCGTCTTCGATCGTATTGATGTCGTCCACGAAGCCCAGAAATTCCATGGCGGGCTTCACGCCCAGGCTGAGGCCCAGCTCCAGCAGCTCGCGATAATGGCGCGCGCCCTGGTCGTGGTCGGCGCAGCCGGCCGGCGGGCCGGCAATCACGTGTTCGGCGCCCACCGCCACCGACTGTTCCATGCGGCGGCGGCATTCCTGCAACTCGCGCATGTGCTCATCGCCCGTCGTTTCGAACCAGCCCTTAAGATAGATGGTCGTCGGGACGCGCAAGTCGTACTCGACCAGCGCACTCACGATGTCGCGGATCGTCCCGCCGGCGGCGAGGTGCGCGTCGATATCGTCGTGCCAGAGTTCGATCCCTGCATAGCCGGCGCGGCCGGCCACGTCGATTTTCTGAAGCAGCGTCGCCGGCCGGATGGTGCTGGCGTTGAGACAGTACATGAAATCAGGCATGGCAATTCCTCGGGAGCGCACGGAGAAGGGCAGAGACCTGGTGCTGAACCAAGCGGAATCAGCCTACAGCCGCAACACGCGGTACGCAACGATGCGACATGTGGCCCGAGCCCATGTGCTTCCCCAGGGGCCGAATTAAGAGAGAAATAGCCACAGATACGCGCGGATGGAAACGGATAAAAGGAGTCCTACGCGACGAGCAGAGACGGGCCGGATTTGCCGTTCTTATCCGTGTCTAGCTGTGTTCATCTGTGGCTAAATTCCTGATAATCGAGGAATGGCTCACAATCGCATCAGTCCACGGATGACGAAGCGCTTGGTGATGATTGTGGTCGCGGTATGCCTCGCGAGCTGCGGCGATAAGGAAACGGCATCTTCATCGAAGAGTGCCCCCGCGAACAGCGCCGCCGCCCCCAAACGCACGGAGAAGAATGGCGGACCCGCGGAAAAGGGTACTCGGAAATCCGTGGCAGTCGCGGCCGAATCGCCGGTGCCGGCAAATGCTGACGATGCTTCCGAGGCGATCCCCTCTCAACCGGACCGTGCTCCGCCCACTCCGGCGCCGGTCTATCGCCCCTCCGACTCCCGGCCGCGACATGATGACGCGGCACTGGAGAAGGCGGGCATTCGCAAACACGCCTCGCGACGTCTGCTGCTGTATACGGATATCGACGACACCCGCGCGGCATCGCTTCCCCCGCTGATGGATCTCGTCTATGAAGCCTGGGAAGAATATTTCGGGCCGCTGCCCCGCGATCGCGAGGGGACCAATTTTCAAATGACGGGCTACATCATGGCCGACCGGGAGCGGTTCCTCTCCACCGGTCTCCTGCCGCAGGACCTGCCCGGCTTTCTCCACGGCCGCCACCGCGGGGCCGAGTTCTGGATGAACGATCAGACTGCCGATTACTACCTGCAGCACCTGATGCTGCACGAGGGAACCCACTGCTTCATGACCATCGTTCCCGCGCCGATGGGCAACGCCATCTGGTACATGGAGGGCATGGCCGAGCTCTTCGGCACCCATACCCTCGCGCCCGACGGCAGCGCCCGCTTCCGCGTGTTCCCCGGCGAGCGTGATCAGTTTCCAGGCCTGGGGCGGATCCGCATGGTGCGCGAGGAGGTCCGCGCGGGCCGGCTGCTCGGCCTGGAAGCGCTGTTCGCCGTGCGGGGGCAAGACTTCGCGAAGAACGCCTTGTACGCCTGGTCGTGGGCGCTGTGCGAATTTCTGGACTCGCATCCGCGCTACCAGGAGCGCTTCCGCCACATTTCGGAGCACGTTGCCCCAGACGATCCGCGCGCCGGCTTCGTGCGGACCTTTGAGGAAGACTGGACCGACCTCTCCGATGAATGGCAATTGTTCGCCCAAGGCCTGTGCCACGGATACGACGTGGAGCGCGCCGTGATCCAGTTCGCGCCCGGCCAGCCCGTCGCCGGAAAGCCCGCGACGGCCACGATCGCCGCCGACCGGGGATGGCAATCGTCCGGCGTACAGCTCGACGCGGGCCACACGTACCGCATCACGGCGGAGGGCCGTTTCACGCTGGCCCAGGAACCGAAGCCCTGGGAAAGCGAGGCCCAGGGAGTCAGTATCCGCTACTGCGAAGGCCGCCCGCTGGGCCTGCTGCTGGGCACCATCCGCCACGCAACCGCCGGCGACGAACCGTCGTCCATGCGGAACGCATTCGCCGTCGGGCGGGAACTGGTGATCACACCAGAAGCCACCGGCACGCTGTATCTCAGAATCAACGAATTCTGGAACGAGCTGGCGGACAATACGGGCGAATTGAATGTGACGGTTGAGAAACAGGCAGAGTCAAAATAGGCAGCACGGCATTGATGACAGTGGTATCACGAAGGCGTGGAGCCTGCGTCAGGAACGAATCATTGATCTCGCTTGAGAACGCTGAAAGCGTTCCACTCCAAAGCCCAGGGTCGCCGCGCAGCGGCGCACCCTGGGTACGAAGAAAAACAAGATGTAAACCCTGTAAGGGTTTCACAAGGGCACGCCATGCCGCAATCATTGTCGCAAATTTACGTACATCTGGTGTTCTCGACGAAGAACCGAGCGCCCTTGCTGCGCGACCTGGCGTTGCGAGAAAGGACGCATGCCTATTTGGTAGGGATCTGCGAAAAGCAGGGTTGTCCGTCGTTAAAGGTCGGCAGCGCCGAGGATCACGTTCATATCCTGTGCCGATTGTCATCGACCGCGCGCGTCGCAGATCTGATTCGCGAGCTCAAGCGCGATTCGTCCAAATGGATGAAAGAGCAGTATCCCGCACTCGGCGATTTCCATTGGCAGAGCGGCTCCGGAGCTTTTTCCGTGAGTCCGTCGCACGTGCCGGCGCTAACAGAATATATCGTGAATCAGGAAGAGCATCATCGCCACGAATCGTTTCAGGATGAGTTTCGGCGGTTGTGCAAGAAATATGGTGTTGCAATTGATGATCGTTACGTGTGGGATTGAATGGCCGATATTGCCAGCGTGTGTGAAACCCCTTCAGGGTTTTTCGATTGTTGATGTCGCAAACCCAGGGTGCGCTGCTGCGCAGCGACCCTGGGCTTTGGAGTGTAACCGCGTTGCGGTAAAGAGCCGCACGTTCGCGGCTCAGCCGTAAGCGATAGTCGCTTCGCCATGCTGGCCTTCCCGCACAAATCAACCTCGAGCCGCAATCGTTAGCGCGGGTCGCCCACTCGCTGACACTCGGGGCTCGGTCCCTAGCCCTTGAGCAGGCCCGCCATCACTCACCGGGCGGCACGAATTTCAGGCACGGCTGATCTGGCATTGATCTCTTCCGGCGTTTCGACGGCGCATCGCCTCCGGCCAACTGGGCGGGGGCGTTCAGAACGAAATCGGTGTTCCGCGTCTTCCCGGCGCTCGTCGGCGGAGCGCTGATCGTCGGTTCGGGGGCGCCCTCCAGCGGATCGCCGGGGTTCACCAGGTGCAGCCGCTCATTCCCACGCGTCACGTATTCCGGCGAGATGTCGAAGCCCAGAAAATTGCGCTCCAGCTTCTTGGCGACCACCAGCGTCGTGGAGCTGCCCGCAAAGGGGTCCAGCACCAGTTCGCCGGCGTTCGAACAGGCGCGGACAATCCGCCCCAGAAGCTGCTCCGGCATCTGACAGCCGTGGAACCCGGCTCGCTCCTTGAACGTGCCAGCCACGCGCGGGAAGTACCAGGTGTCTTCATCCGGTTCAAAACCGTCGGCCAGGTCCTGCGGACGCAGAATCCAGGTATCGTCCGGCAGCCGGCCGTGCGGGTTGGCACGGGCGTCGCCGTACACCAACTGCCGCGCGGAAGGCACGCGGACCGCATGGCCGTTGAAGGTGAAGTGCGCCGCGTCTTTCACAAAGTGGAACAGATGCGCGTGCGAGCGGCTGAACTTGCTTTTGCAGTTCACGCCGAACGTGTAGTACCAGATCACCCAGCTCCGGCAATGGAAACCAATTTCGCGCTGCGCGATCACTTTGAGCTCGGCGGCGTACTCGTCGCCGATCGCCAGCCAGAACGTGCCATCGGGCTTCAGCACGCGATGGACGCCGGCCAGCCACTGCTTGCACCAGCCCAGGTACTTTTCAGGATCGCGGCCGTCGTCGTAGACGTCGTAGTCGTAACCGATATTGAACGGCGGGTCGGCGAAGACCAGGTCGACGGCGCCCTCGGGCAAACGGCCCATGGCTTCGAGGCAGTCGAGCTGATGGATGCGATTGATCGCCAGGGGACTGGCCATGCGGCCTCCGTGCTGCGGCAAGTTAGACAGGTGCGGTACGCGGTCCAGTATAGTCCAGTATAACAGTGCAGGCACGTCGCGCCAGCCTGCGGCTCGTCTGCAGGGGTTGAAATCCAAATTTGGGCTTCCGGGTAACCTGGCACCGGCTGCTGTTGTTCCAGCCCGAAAGCCGCGTTAGGATTGAGTTCGCCGTTAAATGCGTAGTTTTCGCAGGGGAGCAGTCGTATGAAATCGCCGGCACCGGGGCAACCTGTCTTTTCCGCGGAGTTAAAAGGGAACTCGCTCGTCGTGTCTGCGCAGGCCGAGCTGAGCAGCCTGCAAGCGGATATCGAGCAACAGATGGGCCAGGTCATGGAACAGATGCATCGGACGGGGGCCAAGAACTTCGTGCTCGACCTGTCGAAGGCCCAATACTTCGGCACCGCCATGCTCGGAGCCATGGTGAAGGTATGGAAGAAGGTGTCGCAGGGGGGCGGTCAGATGGTGCTGTGCAACGTGCATGAAGGTGTGCAGGAGGTGCTGCGGCTCACCAAGCTGCATACGCTGTGGCCGATATACGCCTCCTGTGAAGAGGCGCTCCGGTCACTGGATTCCTGAGTGTTCAGGCTTGCATTTCCCGAGCGAGATCAGCACAATTAGTGTACTTTTGTACACTACTGTTCAGGTCCTCTTCCCTCACGGCAGCCTGTTGAAAAAGGGGGACAGGCACCTGACTGTAATTTGAGTTTCCCGGGTTTTTCTGACGATGCACGGAGCCAGTCCCCCTTTTTCAACAGGCTGCTAACCATTGTTCGCACAGGGTGCGGCCACTCCCCCGGTGAATAGGGGAACTGCAGGAGACTGCAGCCATGCACGGCAACTTTTGTGTCACGAGTCGCGAACGTCGGTTTCAGATTGCAATCATTCATCGGGATCGGAGTTTTACGCCGGAAGATTGGAACGATGCGCCGCGCGCCGCAGTGATCGCGGAGCTCGGCGTACGGTGCCGGACGCTGGCGGAGGCCGAGTCGTGGGTGTTTGGCTACAACACCGCGGCCCTGGACGGACCGGGCACCCGCTGGGCCATCATCCTGGAGCGCGGCGCCCGGGCTCGCCCCGGCGATGAGTGCGTACAGTTGTGTGCCCGCTTCCGCGTTCTGCCGAAGAAGCGGACAGGTGCCGTTGCCTGAGTTTCAGGAGTTCTGGTGCAATTCCCGGCCGACGTGCTCCGCCCATGCTGGTTCCTCGCAGGTCCCACCGCCTCCGGCAAGACGGCGGTGGGCCTGGAACTGGCAGAGCGGCTAGGGGCCGAGATCGTCTCGCTCGATTCCATGTCGATTTATCGGGGCATGGACATCGGAACCGCCAAGCCCTCGCGCGCCGAGCAGGCGCAGGTCCCGCATCACCTGATCGACCTCATCGAACCGCACGACGAGTTCAGCCTGGCGGAATATCTGAGGGGAGCAGAGTCGGCTTGCCGAGACATCCTGGCCCGCGGCCGCATTCCTCTGTTCGTGGGCGGGACGGGGCTGTACCTGCGCGGCGTGTTGCGCGGGCTGTTCCAGGGGCCGGCCGCCGACTGGGGATACCGCCGGACTTTGGAGCGTGACACCGCGGGCGATCCCGCGGCGTTGCACGCCCGGTTGCAGGCGGTAGATCCCACCTCCGCGGCCCGCTTGCATCCGCACGACACGCGGCGCCTGATCCGCGCGCTGGAAGTGTACCACCTGACCGGCGTGCCCCTCTCGACCCAGCAGCGGCAGCTCCCACGCCCGGCAGTCGTGCGCTCGCCCCACGTCTATTGGCTGTCGCCCGAGCGCGCCTGTCTCTACGCACGGATCGACCGGCGCGTGGAGCAAATGTTCGAGGCAGGTCTCGTCGCCGAGGTGCAGCGGCTGCTGGGCGCCGAGCGTCCACCCGGCCGGACCGCCCGCCAGGCTCTGGGCTACAAGGAAGTGATCGACCATCTCTCCGGGATGATGACGCGCGCCGACACAATCGGCCTCATCCAACTGCGCTCGCGTCAGTTCGCCAAACGGCAACACACCTGGTTTCGGAACCTGGAAGAGTGCACCCCGATCGCGATTTCGGCCGAGGAAACGCCGAGTGACATTGCCCGGAAAATTCTTGAGCAGGCACGAACGATCGGCTGATAGGGCCAGCCGGTCCCTTCGCGTTGCATTGCCAAACGTCCATGTCGTGCTTTTCCTGCGCAAATTTCATCCAGCGAGCTGAGTCAGTTTGGGCGGATCCGCACGGCGCGTTGATTTCATCCGCCTGAGGCGAAGGCGCGAACAATGAGACCCAGCCTGCCAATCCCTGATTTTTCTGTCCCCCAATTTTTCTGTTGCCGGTTTTCGTGACAGAAAAATTCGGGACAGAAAAACTCGAACACAGAAGACGTCGCAATTCTTCTCCGTGTCTTCAGTGTCCAAGATTCTTCTTTTGGTTGTCGGCCGAAGTCCGCGCCAAGTTTCTCTGCGTCACCTGTTTCTGCTTTGTCTTTCCTCCGCACTCCGCCCTCCTTTTTCCGTCCTTTCCCCTCCTGCTATACTCCCGGCATGGACCACCTCAAATCGCTGATCCGCACGATTCCCGATTTTCCCAAGCCCGGCATTCAGTTCCGGGACATTACGACGCTCCTGCAGGACCCCTGGGGGTTCAAGCGGGCCATCGACGAATTCGTGACGCATTACCGCTACTCGCCGGTCGATAAGGTGATCGCCATCGAGTCGCGCGGGTTTCTGGTCGCCGGGGCACTCGCGCACCACCTCAACTGCGGCGTGGCGATTGCCCGCAAAAAAGGGAAGCTCCCCTGGAAAGTCGAGCGGCAGGAGTACGCGCTGGAGTACGGCACCGACTGCGTGGAGATGCACCAGGACGCCATCAAGCCGGGCGAGCGCTGCCTGGTCGTCGACGATCTCCTGGCCACGGGGGGCACGAGCATGGCCACCTGCCAGTTGGTGGAGCGCCTGGGCGGGGTGGTTGTGGGATGTGCCTTCGTGATTGAGCTCCCCGAACTTCATGGGCGGAGCCGACTTGCGAAGTTCGACGTGCATGCGCTGGTCGCGTTCGAGGGCGAGTGACCGGTATTCCCCGCGAAAACCCAACTTGCTAGAGTCCCGCACCCCGTCCGCCTGGCGCGGACCAGGACAGGGCCGTCCCCGGGATCAAAGGAGTTGTGAGCGATGGTTGCGCGGGCGTGCGTTATAGCATTTACCGGATTTCTGGCGTACATGGCGCTCCTCACCGAGCGAAACGCGGGGCAAATGGCCTGGGCCGAGCCGCGCGAACCGCGGCTGGCGGCGGCGACGGGAAAGAAAACACTGCGGCCCGGCGATATCGACGTGGCCAGAAGCCGGATCTTCGTCCATGTCGGCAAGACGGGCTTCGGGCACGAGCACGCGATTGAAGGCCGCGTCCGCGGGGGGCACGTGCAGCTCGCCGACCCGGCGCACGTCGGCAAGATTGAAATCGATATGCAGTCGTTTGCCGCAGACACGATCGAGGCCCGGAACTACGTGGGGCTCAAAGGGACGCTCGATCGTTCCACGCAGGAGCAGGTGCAGGCCAATATGCTGGGTTCCAAATGCCTGGACGTGGAACAGTTTCCCACAGCCACGTTCGCCATGCGAACGGCGTCGCGCATGAAAGATGTGCCCGCCGGGGGCAAACCGCGGTACCGCATCGAGGGGGACTTCTCGTTGCACGGGGTGAGCCGCCCGCTCGCGCTCGTCGCCCAGGTGGAGCAGGAGCGGGGCGAGTTCCTGCTGCGCGGCAAATTCACGATCATGCAGACGAATTTCGGGATCAAGCCTTACACGGCCGCGCTCGGCGCCGTCGGCGTGGCCGACCAGTTGACGATCTGGGGCGATCTGTGGATTACCGGGGAGTGAGCTGCCGTCGTGGCCGCAGGGATGCGCAAACTCCTGGGAATCGCCGCCGGAATCGCGACACACGTCGTGTTCGCGTTCACGGTCTATCGCCTGTTCTTCTTCCTGAAGGGGCACGGCCCCGCGGAGAACGCCGGGCCGCAGTGGATCAATGCGCTTCTGGCGCTGCAGTTCGCAGTGCCGCATAGTCTGCTCCTGTACCCCAAGGTGCGCGAGCGGCTGAGCGACTGGATCCCGTCCCCCTTCTATGGCTGTTTCTTCTGCACGGCGACCTGCCTGGGACTTCTGGCAACGATCGAGTTCTGGACGCCGGCCGGCGTGGTGCTGTGGCAGCTCGATGGCGTCGCCGGTCAGGCCGTTCAGCTTGCCTTCTACGCCTCCTGGGGCGCGCTGCTGTACAGTCTGTCGCTGAACGGGCTGGGATACCAGACCGGCTGGACCCCCTGGTGGCATTGGCTCACGAACAAGCCGCTGCCTCCGCGGAAGTTTGCGCCGCGCGGCGCCTACCGCTGGCTGCGGCACCCGGTGTATTTCAGCTTCCTGGGATTGATCTGGTTCACGCCCGTGATGACCGCCGACCGCGCCGTGCTCGTCACGGTCTGGACGGCCTACGTGTTCGTCGGCAGCCATTTCAAAGACCGCCGCATGCTGTACTACCTCGGCGACCGCTACGCCGACTACATGGCCCGCGTGCCCGGTTACCCGCTGGTCGGGTTTGGCCCGCTGGCGCGAGTCTCCGACCTGAAGACCTGGCTCTGGTCGCGAGCCTGAGCACGAAGTGCCTGGTGGTATCGGCGTCCTGCGCTGCAGCACGGCCTTCCTGACCATACCCACCCGTTGCAGCACGGCCTTCCTGACCATACCCACCCGTTGCAGCACGGTCTCCTGACCCCACATCGCCCCGACCGCAGGTCTCCCGAATTCCTCCGTCCTCCGATCTCCGCTCTCCGTCCTCCATCCCCTCCTGGACGCGCATTTCCCGCCAAATCCTGGTAGAACATTCGGACGGGCTACTGGCCGCCGGAGCCCTCATCACGCGGAGCGTGATGGCTACGTGGCCGGTCTCCCGACCGAGCCACAGACGCCGACCGCAGGTCTCCTCCTTCGCGAAGTTGTTGCCGGAGAAAACGCGTGCCATTCGATCCTAAGGAACAGCGGCGGGTGATGGGGCATTTCGCCACCGGCGTCACCGTGGTGACCACGCGGACAGGCGATGCCCTGTGGGGCATGACAGCCAGCGCCGTCACGTCGCTCTCGCTCGACCCGCCCCTCGTGCTCGTGGCCGTCGAGAACCGGGCCCAGATTCATGCCCGCCTGAAAGAGGCCGGCTGCTTCGCGCTGAACATCCTCTCCGAGGCCCAGGAGCACCTCTCCCGCCGTTTCGCCACGCCCGGCCCGAAGGAGTTCAGCGACCTCGTGCTCCGCCCCGGCGTCACCGGCGCCCCGATCTTCGAAGAAGCCCTGGGCTTCGTGGACTGCGAGCTGCACGAAATCGCCCCTGGCGGCGACCACGACATTTTCGTAGGCGAGATCGTGGCCGCCGACGCCCGCGAAGGCCAACCCCTCCTCTATTACCGCGGCAAATACGCCCGCCTCGCCCCGTAGCAGCCAGTTGAAAAACGGGGACTGGCGCCGGAAGGTGGACCACCGTCTCCTTTCCTCCGTTCTCCGCCCTCCGTCTTCCGCCCTCTCTTCATCTACCCCCGGCAGGATTCGAACCTGCGACCTGCGGTTTAGGAAACCGCGCTACACATAACAACATAAGTGCTTTATTTTTAGTAACTTACGTGATACAATGCATGCCATGTGTAATCAAGTCGTAATCAATCAGGTACCGGCTTGGGAACAGTTCTCACAAGAATTCTCCTTTCCAGCACATTGGGATCCTAAGCTTAGAATTCCACGTGGACAAGTTGTCGCGGCCGCTTCTATAGTGTCACCTAAATACTAGTGACTCCAGCGTAACTGGACTGGCCACAGTTAGGCCGCAAATGTAATCACACTGGCTCACCTTCGGGTGGGCCTTTCTGCGTTCGCGAGTGGACCCGATAAGCTCATGGAGCGGCGTAACCGTCGCACAGGAAGGACAGAGAAAGCGCGGATCTGGGAAGTGACGGACAGAACGGTCAGGACCTGGATTGGGGAGGCGGTTGCCGCCGCTGCTGCTGACGGTGTGACGTTCTCTGTTCCGGTCACACCACATACGTTCCGCCATTCCTATGCGATGCACATGCTGTATGCCGGTATACCGCTGAAAGTTCTGCAAAGCCTGATGGGACATAAGTCCATCAGTTCAACGGAAGTCTACACGAAGGTTTTTGCGCTGGATGTGGCTGCCCGGCACCGGGTGCAGTTTGCGATGCCGGAGTCTGATGCGGTTGCGATGCTGAAACAATTATCCTGAGAATAAATGCCTTGGCCTTTATATGGAAATGTGGAACTGAGTGGATATGCTGTTTTTGTCTGTTAAACAGAGAAGCTGGCTGTTATCCACTGAGAAGCGAACGAAACAGTCGGGAAAATCTCCCATTATCGTAGAGATCCGCATTATTAATCTCAGGAGCCTGTGTAGCGTTTATAGGAAGTAGTGTTCTGTCATGATGCCTGCAAGCGGTAACGAAAACGATTTGAATATGCCTTCAGGAACAATAGAAATCTTCGTGCGGTGTTACGTTGAAGTGGAGCGGATTATGTCAGCAATGGACAGAACAACCTAATGAACACAGAACCATGATGTGGTCTGTCCTTTTACAGCCAGTAGTGCTCGCCGCAGTCGAGCGACAGGGCGAAGCCCTCGGCTGGTTGCCCTCGCCGCTGGGCTGGCGGCCGTCTATGGCCCTGCAAACGCGCCAGAAACGCCGTCGAAGCCGTGTGCGAGACACCGCGGCCGGCCGCCGGCGTTGTGGATACCTCGCGGAAAACTTGGCCCTCACTGACAGATGAGGGGCGGACGTTGACACTTGAGGGGCCGACTCACCCGGCGCGGCGTTGACAGATGAGGGGCAGGCTCGATTTCGGCCGGCGACGTGGAGCTGGCCAGCCTCGCAAATCGGCGAAAACGCCTGATTTTACGCGAGTTTCCCACAGATGATGTGGACAAGCCTGGGGATAAGTGCCCTGCGGTATTGACACTTGAGGGGCGCGACTACTGACAGATGAGGGGCGCGATCCTTGACACTTGAGGGGCAGAGTGCTGACAGATGAGGGGCGCACCTATTGACATTTGAGGGGCTGTCCACAGGCAGAAAATCCAGCATTTGCAAGGGTTTCGGGAAAG
>JADMIO011583466.1_pt1 | contig 17657 bp, 15 predicted proteins | sample 8958161 | NCBI WGS metagenome assembly JADMIO01 (sample SAMN16585339, study PRJNA669376) | soil metagenome | isolation source: Crop rotation soil | place: USA: Cullars Rotation, Alabama | collected 2011
CCGCTGCACGATCTCGAGGATCGCCTCGCCGAACCTCTCGACCTGCCACAGCTCGATCCCCTCGATCGCCTGCAAGGCCGCGACCGCCTTCGGGCGGACCTTCGCGATCCGCAGGAGCACGTGGCGGTTCACGAGGTACGCCGAATCGATCTGCATCTCCGCGGCGGTGACCTTGCGCCATTGCTTCAGCCGCTCGTGCAGCTCCGCCTCCTCGTCGCTGAACCCGGTCGTGCCCTCGCGGTTCGGCAGCTTCGGGAGCCTCGCCATCGGGCCCGCCTCGCGCGCGCGCAGGATCGCCTCGAGCACCTCGCGTCCGAGGCGCCGGATCTGCCCGTGCGAGAAGCCGTTGATCCGCCGCAGCTGGAAGATCGACTTCGGCATCCCGGCCGCGATCATCACGAGCGACTCGTTGCCGATCACCTTGAACGGCGGCCGGCCGAGCTCGACGGAAAGCTTCTCGCGCAGGATGTAGAGCTCGCGCAGCGCCTGGCGCTGGATCGGCTCGAGCTCGCGCGCGCCCTTCAGCCGCACGAACTCGTCGGGATCGAACGAGGTCTCCGGCGGGACGAGGCGCTCGAGCCGGCGGCACTCGCCCTCGACGATCATCATCCGGCCGCGCGCGAGGAGCTCCGGCCGCTGCTCGTCCATCAGCTTCTTCAGGAAGTGGGTGTCGAGCTGGGCGTACCGGATCTGCTTGTCGGTGAGCGGACGCCGGCTCCACTCCGAGCGCTGCAGGGACTTGTCGAGCCGGATCCCGAAGCGCTCTTCGAGAACCGTCGCGAGCCCGGGGTTCGTCGCGCCCAGCGCGGCGGCCGCGACCCGGGTGTCGAAGAGGTTCTTGAACTGGATGCCGTAGTCGCGCTTCAGGCTCGCGATGTCGTACTCGCCGTCGTGGAAGATCTTCTGCCGCTTCGGATCCGCCATCACGCGCCCGAGCCGCGAGAGGTCGAGGCCCGCGAGCGGATCGACGAGCCAGTCCTTCTCGAGCGCCGTCAGCTGGACGAGGCAGACCTTGTCCGGATAGGAGAAGAAGGAGTCCCCTTCGGTGTCGACCGCGATCTCGGGGGCGTTTTCGATCCCCTCCAGGAGGCGGGAAAGCGCGGCGTCGGTCTCGACGAGCGTCGGTGAAGGGAGCTCGGAATCCATGCAAATCTACGACGAACGGACGCGGGAAGCGGTTCCCAGCCTAGCACCCTGCATTCGAGCGCGCGCCCGGGGAACGCTCGGTCCTGCTGCGGTTGGTTCCGGAACGGAGCGCACGAGGTCGCACCCGGAAAGCTTACCCCAAGGCCGGCGAGCGCGCCGGGCGCCGGAAACGAAAGCGCGGCGCGGAACGCCATGCGAAGACGCCGCGCGTTTGCGCCGACGTCGGCGGAATCCTTAGCGGGGAGATGGCGCGGGGAGATGGCGAGGACGACGGGACTCGAACCCGCAACCACCGGCGTGACAGGCCGGTACTCTAACCAATTGAGCTACGTCCCCGCGTTGCGAAGGGCGCGGAGTATAGCGGCGCCCCGAGCACCCGCCAAGGCGGCTCAACCCGTCCGCACCGCGGCGACGGCGCTCGTCCGGTTCATGCGCCGGATCGGATAGAGCGACGCCGCGAGGGCGAGCAGGAGCGCGCCCGCGGGGCAGTAGAGGAGCCACCTACCCGCGGTCTTCTCCGGGAGATCCAGGCCGGAGAGACCCTCCAGCGCGCGGACGATCACCGGCGTCAGGGCGGCGCCGAGCGCCGTGCCGAGGAGGCCGCCGAGGAGGCCGATCACCGCCGACTCGAGCATCACCATGCCCGCGATCTGCCCCGAGCTCGCGCCGAGCGCCCGCAGGATGCCGAGCTCCTTCGTCCGCTCGAGCGCGGAGAGCAGCAGGCCGTTCAAGACGCCGAGCCCGGCGAGCACCGCGGTCAGGAGCAGGATGATGTCGAAGAGCCGGAAGTCGCGGTCGATGTCCTCGAGGTGCGCCCACAGGAGTCCGAAGCCGGTCTCGAACCGCAGCCCCTGAAGATCCGGGCAGAGGTCGCCCACGGCGGCGCGCACGATCTCCGGATCGCTGCCGGGCTTCAGCACGACGGAGCACTCGCGTCCCCTTCCCGCCTCGAGGCAGAAGGCGCGCGCGGTCGTCGCGTCGCTGACGACGCCGTACAGGCGCTCGTCGGGGTGCGGGAAATAACCGTAGGCGTCGGAGATCGCGACGACCTTCAGGTCCTCGACCGCGCCGGTCGCGTTCGCGACGTGGACCTTGTCGCCGACCTTGTACTCGAGGTGGCGCGCGAGCTGCTTCGAGAGGATCACGCCGTTCTCCTTCTCGAGCGCGCGCCCGATCGACGGATCGTCCTTGCACGGGCCGAAGCGCGAGAGCTCGCGCGTCCGCATGCCTAGGAGGAGGAAGGGAACGTACGTGCGCGCGCTGCCGTTCTCGATCGCGACGAGGCCGCCCTTCTGGCCCGCGTACATCGACTCGAGCTTCGTGCGCAGGTCCTGGAAGGAGACGTTCGGGAGGTTCCCGAGGTAGACCTTGTCGACGAGCGCGTCCTGCGCCCACACCTCGATCTCGCCGCGCAGGCTCGCGGTCATCCCCTTCAGGCCTGCGAACGCCGCCGCGACGAGCGCGATCGCCGCGGTCGAGACGCCGATGCGCGCGCGGCCTTCCGCGATCGAGCGCGCGGCGAGACGCCCGGCCATCGTCGCGACGCGCTGGAGCGGCCGCGCGATCGCGGTCGAGACCCATCCGAGCACCGACGGGAGCATCATCGGGACGGCGACGAGCATCGCCAGGATGCCGACCGCGGCGAGGATCGCGCCGACGAGCACGCCTTGCGCCTCGCCGACGACCGGGACGATCACGAAGTAGAGGCCGGGGAGCAGCAGCGCGAGCAGGATGCCCGCGAACAGGTGGAAGCCGCGCGAGAGCGCGCGGCGGTCGAGCACCTCCTCGCCGCGAAGGATCGCCGCCGGGCTGCTCGCGCGCGCGCGGAGCATCGGATAGACGGAGCCGAGCAGGGCGACGCCGACTCCGAGCGCCGTCAGCGCGAGGATCGCCTTGCGCGGCACGTCGAACACCTGGATGTGGTGGCCCGAGCCGAGCGTCGTGACGCCGAGAAGGAGGAGGACCTTCGCGAAGAGGAGACCTCCGGCGATCCCGAGAGCGGCCGCCACCGCGGAGATCGCGACCGCCTCGGCGAGGAAGATCGACGCGACCTGCCCGCGCGTGCAACCCAGAGCATGGAGCGTCGCGACTTCGCGCACGCGCTCGACGAGGCCCATCGAGAGCGTGTGGAAGATCACGTAGAGGCCGAGCACGAGCGCGAGCAGCCCGGCCATCCGCACGCCGTTCCGGAACGCGCGCTCGTCCGCGGCGGCGCCGACGAGGACGCTCTTGTTGAGCTCGTAGGAGAAGCTCGACGCGAGGCTCGTCCGCAGGCGCTCGATGTCGACGCGCGGGTCCTGCCGCACCCAGTACGTCGGCTCGAGATGCCGCCCCGACACGAGCTCGGCCCCCTTCGCGAAGTCGACGACCGCGACCATGCCCTGCGAGCGGCGGCCGAGCTTCTCGCGCGCGAGGATCCCGACGACCGTGCACCGGATCTCCGGCGGCGGCGGAGCCTCCGCCGACGCGTTCTCCTTCGGGCGGAGCTCGCCGTCGACGCAGTCCTTCGCCTTCGCCTCCACGCGCCGCGAGAGCAGCAGCGGATCGCCGACGCGCAGGGAGAGCGCCGTGACGAGCCCCTCGCCGACGAGCACCTCCGGCTTGACCGCGGCGGGATCGAGTGTGCGTCCGGCCGCGATGCGCAGCGCTTCCATCCGCTCGAGCGATGCCGCCTCGAGCGCGAAGAGCCGCGCCTGAAGCGGCGCGCGCGCGTCCTCGACGACGCGGCCGGGCATCCGCGGACCGGCTTCCGCGCCGCGGCGGACGGACACGTCGTCCTGGAAGAACGCCGACACGCCCGCGACGCCGGGCGTCGACGAGAGGTTCTTGCGCGGGTCCGCGACTCCGGGCGCCGGATGGACCTCGAGCTCGGGCTTCCAGTCGGAGAGCCCGGGCAGCGAGAGCCCGAGCACGGTGTTGTGGTCGAGCGTGAACACGCCGACCGAGATCGCAATGCCGAGCGCGACGCCGAGCGACGAGAAGAGCGTGCGCGCCTTGCGCTTCCAGAGGCTCCGGCCAGCGATCGTCGCGACGAGACGCATCGCGGCTCAGATCGCGAGCTTCGCGAGCGCCGCGTGGACGTCCTCGACGCGGATGCCGGGGCCCTTGAGCACGGGTTCCTTCGCGAGCTCGCCGTCGACGAGGAACAGCACGCGGTCGGCGAAGGCCGCGTCGCGCGGATTGTGCGTGACGAGCAGGACCGTTCGTCCGTCCTCGTCCGCGCAGCGGCGCAGGATCTCCATCACGCCCGCGCCGGCCTTCTGCGAGAGGTTGCCCGTCGGCTCGTCGGCGAGGAGCAGCGGCTGGCCGCCGGCGAGGGCGCGCGCGATCGACACGCGCTGCATCTCGCCGCCGGAGAGCTGGTGCGGAAGGCTCTTCCTCTTCGCGGCGATCCCGAGCTTCCGGAGGATCGCGTCGAGACGTTCCGCGTCCTCGTCGGGATTGCGGCCCGCGATCGCGAGGGGGAGCCCCACGTTCTCGAGGACGTCGAGGTTCGGGAGCAGGTTGAAGAACTGGAACACGTAGCCGACCGTCTCGCGGCGCTTCTTCGTGCGCTGCGCCTCGGAGAGCCGACCGAGATCCTCGCCGCCCAGCTCGACGCGCCCGCCGGACGGCTGGTCGAGCCCGGAGATCAGATGGAGGAGCGTCGTCTTGCCGGATCCCGACGGGCCCATGACGCACACGAACTCGCCCGACGCGACGTCGAGCGTCACGCCGCGGAGCACGGGAACTCGCGCGCCGTCCGCCTCGTAGAAACGGTAGAGGTCGCGCACGCGGGCGAGCGGCGTCGCGGTATCGCGCGCGAGAGGGGCCGTCGTGGACTTCATCCCGGGTGGTGGCTCGCGCGCGGGGACTGGAACAGGTGCGCCGCCCTCAGGTTCCGGCCGACTTGACCCTCGCCCACTCCGCGAGGAGCGCGTCGCGAGCGTGCGCGGAGAGCGGCTGTCCGAGGCGGCGCTCCATCTCGCGGAAGCGCGACTCGAAGCGGTGGAGCGCGTCGCGGCAGAGCTTCTCGGGATCGAGGTCGAGGTAGGCGGCCGCGAACGCGCCGGCGAGGAGCACGTCGCCGAGCTCGTGCTCGACCTGCGACCGGTCGTCGATCGCGAGGGCCTCCTTCAATTCCCTCTCCTCCTCCGCGATCTTCGCGACGGCCTCGCCGGCGTCCGACCAGCGGAATCCCGCGGCGACCGCCTTCTCGCAGACGCGTCGGGCACGCTGCAGCGCGGGCAGCGCGACCGGGATGCCGGCGAGCGCGCTCGCGTCCTCCTTCTTTCCTTCGCGCTCCTTCCGTTTGACGGACTCCCACGACGCGAGCGCCGCGTCCGCGGAATCGGCGCGTACGTCGCCGAAGACGTGCGGGTGGCGGCGGACGAGCTTGTCCGCGATCGAGGTCGCGGAGCGCGCGAGGTCGAAGCGACCTTCGTCCTGCGCGATGCGCGCGATCAGCGCGATCACCATGAGGACGTCGCCCGCCTCCTCCGCGGTCGCGGGGTCGTTCCCGCGGTCGATCGCCTCGACGGTCTCGTACGCCTCCTCGAGGAGACACGGCGCCATCGTCGCGAGCGTCTGCTTCCGGTCCCACGGACAACCGTCGGGCGCGCGCAGACGATCGACGATGGCGACGAGACGCGCGAGGGCGAGCATGCGCTCGTCGGTCGCGGGCGCGGGGCGTTCAGGTTCGGTTGCCATCGTGTGCACGATCGGGATGCAGTTTACGAGCGGGCCGAGAAAGGTACCTTCCGGCCATGATCCTCGTCGCCTTCGCGCTGGTTCTCGCCGCGGGATTCCCTTCCGCGCAGGACGCTTCCGACGGGGGAGCGTGGACCGCCGCTCCTGCATTGAAAGTGGCGCGCTCTGCGCACGCGGTCGTCGCGACGCCGGCGGCGATCTACGCACTCGGCGGGACCGGCGCCTCGGGCAAGCCCGTGCTCGAGGTCGAGCGGTTCGACGGCCAGGAATGGGAGATCGTCTCGAAGCTTCCCGGCGAGGGGCTGAATGCCCCGGCGGCGGCCGCAATCAAGGACCAGCTCTACCTGATCGGCGGATTCGGGACGACGTCGAACGTGCCGGTGTCGGAAGTGCGCGTGCTCGACCTCGCGAAGCTCGAGTGGAGCACGGCACCTCCCCTGCCGCGTCCGCGCGGCGGACACGCCGCGGCCGTGCTCGAAGGCCGCGTGCACGTGATCGGAGGCGGCAATTCGGAGTCGACGATCCCGGACCATTCCGAATTCGATCCGGAGACGAAGAAGTGGAAGGAGCTCGCGCCGCTGCCGCGGTCGATCGGCAGCCCGGCGGCGGTCGTGCACGAGGGCTCCCTCTACTCCGTCGGCGGGCGCAGCGGAGGCGAGGACTTCGGCGACGTGTACGTGTACGACGCGAAGGCGGACCGCTGGGAGAAGTGCCCGCCGATCGAGCCGCGCGGGACCGCGGGCGCCGTGTCGTACGACGGAGCGATCTGCGTGTTCGGCGGCGAGTCGCAGGCGCGCGGGAAGACGATCGCCGAGACGCTCCGCTGGGTGACGGGAACCAAGGACTGGAAGACGCTCCCGCCGATGCCGACGGCGCGCAACTTCGCGCGCGCGGTCGTCCTCGACGGCTCCGTCTACGTCGTGGGCGGCAGCCGCGAGGCGGGGAGCAGCCACGCTTCCGCGGGGAGCGACGTCGTCGAGCGGTTCGTGATGAAGCCGCTCGGAGCGAAGTCGGTCCCGGGGAAGTAGGGCGACGACTCCGGCTTCGTTTCCTACTCCGGCTTCGTTTGCTGGTCGGCCTTCTTGTCCTTCGGCTGCGCTTCCGCGGGAGGAGGAGGCGGGCCCCCGTGACGCGCTTCGCCTTCCGCGCGCCTCTTCTCGTCCTCCGCGACCGCTCGAGCGCTCGACTCCTCCGCGACCTGGAGCATCCGGACGACGTTCGCGAGGTTGCCGGCGAATCCCGTGAGAATCAGCGTGTTCGTGTTCCCGACCGGGATGACCTGCTGCGTGTTCGCGTCCGTGAACATCGTCCGCATCGAGTTCGAGAGCGTCCGTACGTCGGTGTGCGGCATGTCGACGATCGTGGTGACGAAGACCGCGGGATGCCGGGAGTAGACCTCGAGATCGCGGGCGGAGACGAAGACCGCGGAGCCGCGGAGCCCTCCCCGGTTGCCGCTCGTGGAGACGACCGACGCGATCCTCGGATCGCGGTCGTGCACGGGCACGAGGCCGAAACCGTTGTGCAAGAGGATCGTCTCGACGACGGGGTAGACCTCCGCGGCGGGGACGTCGAGGCTACGGTTCAGCCCGGTCGAGCACTTCGCGACATCGACACGCGTCTCCGCGTCCATCAGCAGCGCGACGCCCGTGACCTTCGAGAACTCCTCGAGGAGCTTCGGGAGCTTCATGTCCGTCCCCTCGCCGATGGCGACCTGAAGGCCGGCGGTCGGAGCAGGGAAGAGGTCGGTCGTGGAGGTGACCGAAGTGGACGCGGCCTTCTGGACCGGAAGCGCGGAGCAGGCGGACGCGAGCAGGATCGATAGGAACATTGCAGGCCTCATCTTCGACCTCACGAGATCGAGCACGGAATCGGGAACGGGTCGCCGTCGTGTGATCTCGACGGCCGGCTCGGGCGTTTCTTCCGTCAAGTTCTCGCGTAGCGGACGGGGTCGAGCGCTCCCGCCTCGCGGAAGCCCTTCAGGCGCAGGAGACAGGCGTCGCAGCGGCCGCAAGCGAGGACGGATCCTCCGGTCGCGCCGCCAGTCGCGCCGCCGGTCGCGCCTCCAGTCGCGCCTCCAGTCGCGATCGGGTCGTAGCACGTGTGCGTGAGCGCGAAGTCGACGCCGAGCTCGAGCCCGCGGCGAACGATGTCCGCCTTCGACATCGCGACGAGCGGCGCGCGGATCGCGAACCGCTCACCGCGTTCGGTTCCGGCGGCCGTCGCGACGCGCGCGAGAGCTTCGAACGCCGCGAGGAACTCCGGCCGGCAATCGGGATAGCCCGACGAATCGAGCGCGTTGACCCCGATCCAGATCTCGCGCGCGCCGAGCGTCTCGGTCCAGCCAAGAGCGACGGAGAGGAACGTCGCGTTGCGTGCCGGGACGTAAGTGACCGGGACGCCGCGTCCGATCTCCTCCTGCTCGCGATCCTTCGGCACCGCGATCGCCGCCGTCAGCGCCGACCCCCCGAGCGCCGAAAGGTCGACGCGGACGATCCGGTGCTCGACCGCGCCGAGCGATCGCGCGACGCGCGCCGCGGCCTCGAGCTCGACGCGATGCCGTTGCCCGTAGTCGAACGAGAGCGCATGGCATTGCCGGCCGACGGCGCGCGCTTCCGCCATCGCGACTGCCGAGTCCATGCCGCCGGAGACGAGGCAGACGGCTCGAAGCGGATCGGACTCGCCACTCATCCGCGGCGGGTCATTCCCCGACGATCTTGACGAGCACGCGCTTGCGCCGCTTGCCGTCGAACTCGCCGTAGAAGATCCGCTCCCACGTGCCGAAGTCGAGCTTGCCGCCGGTGACGGCGACGACGACGCTGCGCCCGAGCACCTCGCGCTTCAGGTGCGCGTCGGCGTTGTCCTCGCCGGTCAAGTTGTGCTTCCACTGAGCGATCGGTTCGTGCGGCGCGAGCCCTTCGAGCCACTTCTCCAGGTCCGCGTGAAGCCCGCGCTCGTCGTCGTTGATGAACACGCTCGACGTGATGTGCATCGAGTTCACGAGGCAGAGCCCCTCGCGGATCCCGCTCTTCTCGAGCGCGCGCTCGACCTCGTCCGTGATGTTCACGAACGCGCGACGTTTCGGGACCTCAAGCCAGATCTCCTCGCGGAACGACTTCATCGCCGGATGAGCCTAGCAGCCCGTCGAAGAAGGCGGCCTTCTTCCAAACGAGCACCCTTCATCGCAGGCGTATCGCCGCCCGGTTGGCCTTGACGAAGGCGAACAGCCGATCGGCGATGGGCTCATCACAGGAGTAGTACTCATCATCCAGGGAACTCAGGACGTCCATCAGGTCATCGCCTCCGGCCGAGTGTGCGGCTTCGACAGACTCGGCTGTGACAGGCCCCTTGATCGCGAGCGCCTCGACGGCCCGTCGAGCGATGTCAGCCTGTTCAGGGCAACCGATGGCGCGTAGCGCCCGCTCGAGTTCGCTCGCGTAGGCCTTGGACGAATTCAGAAAGAACTGGTCGTAGCCCCCATTGTTCACTTCCCGCTCCAGCGCCTCGACTGCCAGGACGACGCGCTCCGCCGATGACAACGTGGCGGCACCGCGGTCTTCAGCCTTCAGGTCGAGCGCCGATTCGATGGCGAGGACCAGCGAATCGATCCGATGAGTTGATTCCATCGCGATCAACTCCCCGAGCGACTGTCCTCCGTACTCTTCGAGGAACACGAGTTCGGTCATCCTGCCTCCAGAAGATCGAGGGTACGCATCTGCACGTTAGACCGTTTCATTGCTCAGCGCTTCCACGATCCCTTTGGCGATCTCGTGGTCACGTTCAGGATCGGGCCCAGCTCGGATCGTTCCAGTGCGCAAGTCCCCAAGGTGGCGAGCAAGCATCGGCACGGAGCAACCTTGCGAGACCAAGGACACGATGTGCGGAGCATGGTTGTCGTACTCGCCGGCTGGCCCGAGTTCGCCAGGTCGGATTCCAATCGGATCCCACCGCATGAGGATGGATCGCACTACGGCGACATGCCTCATTGCCTTGCGCGTTCGCTCTCGCTCATCGTTCACTACGAGGGACTCTCTGGTCTGGCTGTCGCCTCGCCGTTGAGCCGCTCGCGAAACCGGTCGGCAACACCGGACCGGTGGAACAACTCATGCTGGCACGAATCCGCCACCGGAAGAGCCTATCCATGCGGTTGTCCCACGCCACTGGCGCTCCGATCCGGAGCATGCGACAGTCTCCGGTTCGACACGTCCACGAGAAGTCCTCCGATGACCCCCTCCAAGCCGCCGGCCGCATCCCCTCCCGACCCTTCGCAGGGCACGGAAGCCTCGACCGGCTTCGCGGCTCTCGGCCTCGCGCCGAAGCTCCTCGGCACGCTCGCCGAGCTCGGGTACGAGGAGCCGACGCCGATCCAGCGCGAGGCGATCCCGCTCCTCCTCGCGGGTCGCGACCTCCTCGGCCAGGCGGCGACGGGCACCGGGAAGACGGCGGCCTTTGCGCTGCCCTTGATCCAGCGCATCGACGAACGCGCGGCGAAGCCCGGCATGCCGAGCGCGCTCGTCCTCGTTCCGACCCGCGAGCTCGCGATGCAGGTCGCCGAGGCGATCCACCGCTACGGCAAGGACCGCCGCACGACGGTCCTCCCGATCTACGGCGGGCAGTCGATCTGGCAGCAGCTCCGCGCGCTCGAGCGCGGTGTCGAGGTCGTCGTCGCGACGCCGGGGCGCGCGCTCGATCACCTGAACCGCGGGACGCTCCGGCTCGACGCGATCGGCGTCGTCGTCCTCGACGAGGCGGACGAGATGCTCGATATGGGCTTCGCCGAGGACCTCGAGGCGATCCTCGAGCGCACGCCCGCCGAGCGCCAGACGGCGCTCTTCTCCGCCACGCTCCCGCCGCGCATCCTCGCGATCGCCGAACGTCATCTGAAGGATCCCGTCCGCATCGCGATCGCGCGCGAGCGCAGCCCGGCGGGCGAGACGCCGCGCGTCCGCCAGGTCGCGTACGTCGTCCCGCGCGCGCACAAGCACACGGCCCTCGGCCGCGTCCTCGACATGGAGACGCCCAAGTCGGCGATCGTGTTCTGCCGCACGCGTCTCGAGGTCGACGCGCTCACCGACGCGATGGGCGCGCTCGGATATCGCGCCGAGGCGCTCCACGGCGGGTTCGCGCAGGAGCAGCGCGATCGCGTCATGAAGCGCTTCCGCGCGGGCAACGCCGATCTCCTCATCGCGACGGACGTCGCGGCGCGCGGGCTCGACATCGAGCACATCAGCCACGTCGTCAACTACGACGTGCCCACCGAGGCCGACGCCTACGTCCACCGCATCGGCCGCACGGGACGCGCCGGACGCGAGGGCGTCGCGATCACGTTCGTCGAGCCGCGCGAGCAGCGGCTCCTCCGCAACATCCAGCAGGCGACGCAGCAGAAGATCACGATCGCGACGATCCCGACCGTCGCCGACTTGAGGCATCGGCGCCTCGAGCTCACGCGCGCGGCGCTGCGCGAGGCCGTGCTCGCGGGAGAGCTCGACGTCTTCCGCGGCGTCGTCGCCGACCTCGCGTCGGAGCTCGATCCGATGGACGTCGCCGCCGCCGCGGTGAAGATGGCGCACGAGGCGAGCCACGCGGAAGCCGAGGCGCACGAGGAGGAGCAGGACATCCCGAGCGTTCCGCCGCCGCACGACCGCCCCTTCCACGAGCGTCCGGCCTGGGGCAAGCGGCGCGAACGGAGCTCGGGCGGCGCCGGACCCGCCGGGTTCGCATCCGCCGATCAAGCGGACCGAGCATCCGTAGGACGAGCTGACCGCGCGCAGGCCGGCCGAGGCGGCCGCACGTCGGTTGGACGGACCGGGCGTGCATCGGCGGGACGACCTGGACGTGAGCCGGCCTGGGACACCGTGCGCATCTTCGTCGGCGCGGGTCGGCTCGACGGATTGAGGCCCGGCGATCTGGTCGGAGCCATCGCGAACGAGGCCGGCCTCCCCGGCGACGCGATCGGGGCGATCGAGATCGCCGACCGGTTTGCGCTCGTCGAAGTCCCCGCCGATCGCGCGGACGGCATCATCCGGGCGCTGCGCGGCACGACGATCCGCGGGCGCAAGGTGAACGTGCGCTTCGATCGCGACGCGGCGAAGCCCTGATTCGAAGATCGGCCGGCCCGCGAGGATGCTGCTCCGATGACGCTGCTCGCGCTCAAGGACGTCCGGAAGAAGTTCCACGAGCGCGTGATCCTCGACGGCGTCTCGCTCTCGATCGGCGAGGGCGAGCGCGTCGGCCTCGTCGGGCCCAACGGATGCGGCAAGACGACGCTGATGCGGATCCTCGCCGGCCGCGAGGAGTTCGAGGCGGGCGAGCGATCGCTGCGGCGCGATCTGCGTGTCGGCCACTTCGAGCAGGAGCCCGCGCTCGATCTCGCGCTGACCGTCCGCGACGCGGTGCGGAGCGGCTGGACGGAACGAGAGGCGGTGCTCGCCAGGCTCCGGTCCGTGCACGCCGAGCTCGAGCGCGCGCACGGCGAGGCCGGGTCCGGGGACTCCGGGCACGCGCACGGCAACGCCGGGTCCGTGGACTCCGAGCGCGCGCGCGCGCACGATGAGGCCGGGTCCATGGATTCCGGGCGCAGACACGCGCACGCCGCGCTCGAGCGCGGCGGCCCGCGCGTCGACGGCCTGCTCGCGCGCCAGGCGCGCCTCGAGGAGGAGCTCGAGCGCCTCGGCGGCCACGACGTCGAGCACGAGGTCGAATCCCTCGTCTCCCACCTCGGTCTCGCGAACGCGGACGCCGTCTGCGGCACGCTCTCGGGCGGCGAGCGCCGGCGGGTCGCGCTCGCGCGGATCCTGATCGCACGCCCCGAGCTCCTCCTCCTCGACGAGCCGACGAACCACCTCGACGCGTTCGTCATCGACTGGCTCGAGGACCTCCTCCTCGAGACGCGTGTGCCCCTCTGTATCGTCACGCACGACCGCTACTTCCTCGATCGCGTCGTCGACCGCATCGTCGAGCTCGACCGCGGCGCTCTGTACCCGTACGAGGGCGGCTACGGCGATTACCTCGTCGCGCGCGCTGAGCGCCTCGAGTCCGAGCGGAGCACGGAGAGCGCGCGGCAGAACCTCCTGCGACGCGAGACGGTATGGATGCGGCGCGGCGCGCCGGCGCGCACGACGAAGGCGAAAGCGCGCATCGACCGCTTCCACGCGCTCGCCGCGGCGGCGCCGATCGCCTTGCCGGGCGAGCTCGAGCTCGAGATCCCGCCCGGACCGCGCCTCGGATCGCGCGTGCTCTCGCTCGTGGGCGTCACGAAGAGCTTCGGCGGAAGGACCGTCGTGCCGGCGCTCGACCTCGAGCTCGGCCCCGGCGAGCGGCTCGGGATCGTCGGACCGAACGGGGCAGGGAAGACGACGCTCCTGCGCCTCGCGATCGGCGCGCTCGCTCCGGATGCGGGCACGGTCGTGATCGGCGAGACCGTCCGCGTCGCGACGATCGACCAGATGCGCGACGACCTCGATCCGTCGAAGAGCGTGATCGAGGAGGTCGCCGGCCGCGCGGACCACGTCGTGATCGGGGAGCGCCCGGTCCGGATCGAGGGCTTCCTCGAGCGGTTCCTCTTCCCCGGCGCGATGAAGTACGTGCCGATCGGGCGCCTCTCGGGCGGCGAGAGGAACCGGGTGCTGCTCGCGAAGCTCTTCTGCAAGGGCGGGAACGTCCTCGCGCTCGACGAGCCGACGAACGACCTCGACCTCGCGACGCTGCGCGCGCTCGAGGAGGCGTTGATCGCGTTCCCGGGGAGCGTGCTCGTGGTCAGCCACGACCGCTGGTTCCTCGACCGCGTCGCGACGCGGATCCTCCATCTCGACGGGAAGGGCGGAGCGCGGATGCACTTCGGCGACATGAGCGGGCTCCTCGCGATGCTCGCGGCGGAACGGGAGGCGGAGCGCGAGACGGCCCGCGAGGCCGGACGCGCGCCGGTGGCGGGTTCGTCGAGAAGTCCCGAGCCGCGGCGCGAGGCGAAGCCCAAGCGCCGCACGCCGTGGCAGCAGAAGGAGCTCGACGGCCTGCCCGAGCTCATCACCGCCGCCGAGGCCGAGCTCGCGAGCCTCGACGAGCGCCTCGCCGACCCGGCTCTCTACACCGGTCCGAAGGAGGAGATCCAGCGCGTGCGGGCGCGACGCGGCGAGGTGCAGAGGGACGTCGAGAAGCACTACGCGCGCTGGGAGGAGCTCGAAGCGCTCTGATCATCCGCGGTCCTTGTCTTGTCCCCCCGCGGACCTAGAGTAGGGGCCCGAAATCCTCAGCATCCGCCTTCCGAAAGCCTCCACACGTGCCCGAAGCCACGAAAGAACAGATCCTCGACGCCCTCCGGCAGGTCAAGGACCCCGATCTCCACCGGGACATCGTCTCGCTCGGCTTCGTGACGCAGACGGCGATCTGCGACGGGCAGGTCAAGGTGACGATCAACCTGACGACGCCCGCCTGCCCGGTGAAGGATCAGATGAAGAAGCAGGCGGAGGATCTGCTCCGCGCGCTCCCCGGAGTGAAGACGGTCCAGGTCGACATGACCGCGGTCGTCAAGGCGCAGGAAGGGCCGCCGCGACAGATCGCGCCGGATATCCAGCACATCTTCGCCGTCTCGAGCGGCAAGGGCGGCGTCGGGAAGAGCACGGTCGCGGTCAACCTCGCGTGCGCGCTCGCGAAGTCCGGCGCGAAGGTCGGCCTCCTCGACTGCGACGTCTACGGCCCGGACATCCCGATGATGATGGGACTTTCCGGCGAGCCCGAGGTCGCGCTCGGACCCGGAGGCCCGCAGGACAAGCGTCTCGTCCCGAAGTCCCGTCACGGCGTCCGGACGATGTCGATCGGCTATCTCCTCGAGGACGACAAGCCCGTCGTCTGGCGCGGGCCGATGGTGCACAAGCTCATCGAGCAGTTCCTCTCCCAGGTCGAATGGGGTCCGCTCGACTACCTGGTCGTCGACATGCCGCCGGGCACGGGCGACGCGCAGCTCTCGCTCGCGCAGATCGTGCCGCTCTCCGGCGCGGTGCTCGTGACGACGCCGCAGGCCGTCTCGACGTACGACGTGTCGAAGGCGATCGCGATGTTCCGCCAGGTGAAGGTCGACATCCTCGGCATCGTCGAGAACATGTCCGGCTACGCGATCGAGGGAACGGTCGACGGCGCACGCGCCGGAACGAGGGTTAAGCTCTCGGCCGGCGGCAAGCCGCTCGACCTCACGACGGACGCGCAAGGCCGCTTCGCGACCGTGGTCGACATCTTCGGCAAGGGCGGGGCGGAGCGCCTGGCGCAGAAGTACGAGTTCCCCCTGCTCGGCCAGGTGCCGCTGAATCCCGTCGTGCGCGTCGGCGGCGACGCGGGCGACCCGGTCGTCGTGTCCGATCCGACGTCGGTCGTCGCGCAACGCCTGTCGGAGATCGCCGGCCGCGTCGTGCAGCGCCTCGCGATCCGCAGCTTCGCGCCGGGCCGCGGCGGGCTGCCGGTTCTGCAGTAGAGGCTGAAGTAGCGGCTGCAAGAGAGGCCGCAGCAGCACTGCGGGGCGGCCCGACCCCCTTTTTTCGGAGGATTCGGCGGGCGTTGCCGGGCTTCCACGGCCGGGGTTGGAGGTCTAGGCGCTGGCGGGCGACCGGCGAGGTCGGCCCCCGAACGTCGGTCCTCGACCAGGTGATTCCATGAAAGCGACGATCGTTGCCGCGCGCATCCTCCTCGGACTCGTCTTCTTCGTCTTCGGCCTGAACGGCTTCCTGCACTTCATCCCGATGCCGCCGCCGCAGGGCAGGGCCGGGCAGTACATGGCCGGGCTCGCTGCGAGCGGGTTCACCCTGCCGCTGCTCTTCGCGACGCAGACCGTCGCCGGCGCCCTGCTCCTCGTGCGGCGCTTCGTGCCGCTCGCGCTGCTCCTGCTCGCGCCGGTCATCGTCAACATCGCCGCCTTCCACTTCTTCGTGGACCCGGCCGGGATCCCGCGCGCGCTGCTCGTCCTCGCGCTCGAGATCTTCCTCGCCTGGTCGTACCGCGCGGCGTTCCGGACGGTGCTGCACGCGCGCGACGAGATCGTGATCGAGAGCGGGCGGGAAGAGCTGCGACCGCGCGCGGGCTGAGAAGGCGCGGTCGAGCCGGCTTCGGTACCCTCTCGAGGGGCATTCCCCCCCCCCGAGGGAGGAAGCGATGAAGAAGGCGCTCGGCTTCGACCGTTTCGATCCGTGGATCGCGATCCAGAACGACTCGACCGTCGTGAAGGACGCCGCGGTGAAAGCCGCGATCCCCGCGCTGCAGAAGCAGATCGACCGCGATTTCGCGCCCGCCTGGGGCCTGCACGCGCGGCTCGTGTTCGGCGCCGGCCCGAAGCGCGCGATGAAGGTGATCCTGAAGGACGTGTCCGACGAGGCCGGCGACCTCGGCTACCACTTCGTCGACGGCTATCCGGTGACGTACGTCTTCGCGAAGGACGACCTCGACGCGCTCGGCGAGTTCACGTCGACGCTCTCGCACGAGATCCTCGAGATGATCGCCGACCCGGGAGTGAACCTCTACGCGCTCGGATTCGTGCGCGGGAAGGGCAAGAAGAAGAGCAAGGCCTGGGTGTCGTACGAGGTGTGCGACGCGGTGCAGGACGAGACGTACGTGATCGACGGCGTGAAGGTGTCCGACTTCGTGCTGCCCGAATGGTTCGAGCCCGAGCACGCGGACGGCGACATGAAGATGGACTTCCGCGGCGTCTTGAAGGGACCGTTCGAGCTCGCGCCGGGCGGCTACGCCGACGCGATGATCGGCGGGCACTGGAAGAACGTGTACGGCCGAACGGCGAAGCGGAAGCGCGTGCGGCATCGGCTGCTCGTGCGCATGCGACGCCTCGGGATCGCGGCGTAGACCGCGGTCCGCGGATCCGGATTCGACCGTGGCGAGGACGAAGGACGCCGGCTACTCCGGCACCCCGCTGCCGAAGAAGCTCGGGATCAAGCCCGGGACGACCGTGCTCCTCGTCGGCGCGCCGCGCGGGTGGGAGCCGACGCTCGGAGAGCTGCCCGAGGGAGTCGCCGTGAAACGCGGCTCGATCGCGAAGGCCGACACGATCCTCTGGTTCGCGAGCTCGGCGAAGGAGCTGCGCGGCGGCGTGAGGAAGGCCGCGCGCGCCTTCACGGTCGGTCTCTGGATCGCGTGGCCGAAGAAGGCCTCGGGCGCCGCGACGGATCTCACGGAAGACGTCGTGCGCGGGACGGCGATCGCGGCCGGCCTCGTCGACTTCAAGGTGTGCGCGATCGACGCGACGTGGTCGGGACTCCGGTTCGCGCGGAGGAAGGAACGGGAATCGACCGACGGATGACGAGCGAAACGCGCGGTCAGCGAGCGCCGTCGATCTCTACTTCTTCGCCGCCGCGATCGCCTTCTCGAGCGCCGCGTCCATCGCCGGAACGCTCGCTCCGAGGCTCTTGAACACGATCGTCCCCTTCGCGTCGATCACGTAGAGCGTAGGCCACCCGCGGACGTTCCATGCCGTCGAGATCGGTCCGCCGGTCCCGTTCGGGCCGTTCCAGAACGACCGCCACGTGATGCCGTTCTTCTCGAGATCCGGCTTCAGCTTCGCGCGGTCCTTGTCGCTGTTGACGCCGACGATCGCGAACGGCGCGTTCCGGTACTTCTCCACGAGCGACCGCTCGTGCGGGTACATCGCCCGGCACGGGCCTCACCAGTTGCCCCAGAAGTCGAGCAGCACGACCTTGCCGCGGTAGTCGGACAGGTGGAACGGCACGCCGTCGAGGTCCTCGGCCGCGATCTCCGGCGCCTCTTTCCCGATGGTCAGATCGCGCAGCTCCCGCAGGTCCGCGTCGGCGCGCGCGCCCAAGGTCCCGTCCCGCCAC
>JADMIO011507112.1_pt1 | contig 17654 bp, 12 predicted proteins | sample 8958161 | NCBI WGS metagenome assembly JADMIO01 (sample SAMN16585339, study PRJNA669376) | soil metagenome | isolation source: Crop rotation soil | place: USA: Cullars Rotation, Alabama | collected 2011
CGCGACTTCAAGTCACGTGAATTCCAAGCTTCGGATCCCACTGTGCTGGAAAGGCCGATGCCCGTCACGGGCGGGGCCGCCGCGCGCCGTCGCGCACGCGAGCGAGAGTTGCGTCGTCTGGCCCCGGACGGTTGCGTCGCTGGAGCGGACGGCTCGACGGTGGGAAGTCTCGGCGGCACAGCCTGCGCGGCTTGCTGCGCTTGCGTCGCGCTCCGCATGGTGTCCAGTTGCAGGCTCTCCTGCACGGCCAGCGCGCCCGTGAAGATGCTGAAGAGGTCTACGCTGTTGCGGCGGTTGGCGCGCACGGCGGCCCGTTCCTCTGGGAGGCTCGCCTGAATCCGCTGGTAGACTTCGACGAAGCGGCCCGCGCGCCGGGCCAGTTGCAGCGCGACGTATTGCAGGTAAGGGTCGCGCGGGAAGAGCGTCAACTGGGCCAGCGCCTCGTTGAGCGTCCACGCCCTCGACGCGCGCAGCGGAGCCTCGTGCGCCCGCGTCACGACCGCACGCCCGCCGGGACAGGCGAGCACCGCAATCAACGCGACCCAACTCAGAGCGAACTGTGTGCGACGTTTCATCTACGGCCCTCCCGCCCGAAAAATTGAATTCGATTCTACGAGGCAGCAACAGGAAACACCACAACTAATGATGAATGCGGAGTGATGAATGATGAATTAAAGACGATTGCCTTTTCATTCATCATTCCGCATTCCGCATTCATCATTTCTTAAGCTCCCACTTTGACGCCGAAGACGCGGCTGAGCGCGGAGCGGGCGGCGAGGCTTCCGCACATGCCGTGCACGCCGCCGCCGGGAGGCGTCGAGCTGGAGCAGAGGTAGAGTCTTTTGTTCGGCGTCGAGTATGGGTCGTAGCGCGAGAGGGGGCGCGCGATGAACTGCCAGAGTTCGTTCGAGCCGCCGCCGATGTCGCCCCCTATCATGTTCGGGTTGTGCCGCTCAAGCTCGGCCGAGTTGATGGTGTGCCGCGCCCGTATGAGGTCGCGAAAGCCCGGCGCGAAACGCTCAATCTGCCGCTCTATCCTCTCGGTCATGTCAATCTCTGAGCCGTGCGGGACGTGGCAGTAGGCCCAGCCCGTGTGCTTGCCGGCGGGCGCGCGCGTCTCGTCGAAGAGGCTCTGCTGGGCCACCAGCACGAAGGGGCGCTCTGAGTGCTCACCGTTCCACATCGCGTGCTCCGAAGCCGTGATCTCTTCGATGGTCGAGCCTAAGTGAACCGTCGCCGCGCGCCTGCACCCTTCGGCCTTCCACGGAATTGGCCCATCCAGAGACCAGTCAACCTTGAACACCCCTGGACCATATTTGAACCCGGCCAACCTCTTCCTGTAGCGGGCCGGTAATTCGTCGCCCGCGATCTCGACCACCTGTCGCGGCGTGAGGTCGAACAGGACCGCGCGCGAGGCGGGCAGGTCTTTCATGGAACTGACAGGGTGAAGGGTTCGAATCTCGCCGCCCAGGCTCTTGAGACATTGGGCCAGCGCCTCGACTATCTTCACGGACCCGCCGCGCACGCACGGCCAGTTGATAGCGTGCGCCGCGAGCGCCAGCACCATCCCGAACGAGGTGGTCCCGGCCATTTCGAGCGGCAGGACCGAGTGAGCGCAGCAGCCCGCAAACAACGCCCGCGCCTTCTTCCCCTTGAAGCGGCCCGCCGCCACGCCCGTGCAAGGGCGCAGGCCCGCCAGCCCGAAGCGCAGCATCAGGAACGGGTGATGCGGGAACCTGATGGGGCGCAAGACCTCTCGGAAGAAGTCGCCCGCGCGCTCGACGAAAGGCCGCATCAGCTCTTCGTAAGCGCGCTTGTCCTGGCCCAGCGTGTCGCCCGTCTTCTCCAGCGATTGATAGAGCAGCGCGGCGTCGCCGTCGTCGAAAGGGTGCGCGAGCGCCACCTCCGGGTAGACCCACTCGACGCCCCACCGCTCAAGCCCCAGGCTCTTGAAGAACGGCGAGACGACGCCGACCGGGTGAATGGCTGAACAGATGTCGTGCAGGAAACCGGGCTCGGTTATCTCTTCGGTGCGCGCGCCGCCGCCGATTGTTCCCTTGGCTTCGAGGACGCAGACGGAGAGCCCCTGGCGGGCCAGCTCAACGCCAGCGCTCAGGCCGTTCGGCCCCGAGCCGACCACGACGGCGTCGTAAGATTTTTCGCTCATTCACACTCCGAAGCGAATGCGGACTTAAGGACCAAAAGCTCACGCATCACTCTATAACATCAAGATGTCACAAAACACTGCGCGGACACTTCGCATGTATTTCCAGCCCCGCTCGCAACACTGTGGGTCCGGCAACGAGATTCGGGCTTGCGAGCCCATGACACAGGAAAAGGAGAAATCGTAAAAATGGCGCTTCATAAACTTCATCTTTCATACTCGAAAGTCGCCCGCGCGCTCGTGATGCTGGCGCTCGCGTTTCTGGCGACGACGTTCACGGCTCATGAGGCCGCCGCCGCCGGCTCGGCCTTCTGCGACGGCGGCGGGTGGACCCTGACGACGCAGGGCAACACGCTGCTGGTCCGTGGCAAACACGTGCGCTTCGACGTGAACCTGAGCACGGGGGCCGTGCGTAACTGGACCTTGACGGGCGCGCTCAACCCCGGCCGCCTGGTCACGCAGCCGACCGTCATCTTCACCGAAAAAACTCCGCTGCACGGCCATGTGCTGACGACGACCGAGCGGCTGCGCAACGACAAGGGCGACCTCGTCCTGATCCGCACAGACGGCGTGGTCACCGTCAAGATTCAGGCTAAAGACTGCGCGCAGGGCGGAGTCTTCCAGATGGAGATTGAGCGCGACGACAAGCCCAGCACGCGCGTCCGCCACGTCCTCGCGCCATCGGTCTTCTACTTCGACAACCCGAACTTCCGCGCCCGCGAGGGCGACGTGGTGAAGTTCAGCAACTCCGCAGGGCAGACGACGAACATCACCATCACCCCGCGAATCAACTTCACGAGCGACGCGTTCGACAAGCTCGTCGGGCGCGACAGCCCGCAGGCCGCGAACCGCGTGCAGCACGCGACCTGCACGAACAACATCCCGAAGCGTGACGGCTCGGTCGCGGTCGTCAAACACTGCGGCGGCGTGACCGAGTGGGACGTGCTCGACGGCGGGCGCATGGGCCAGGTGATGGGCGAGGACGCGACGGAGGTCGCGCCGCCCGCGACCTTCTGCCAGAAGGACTGCCAGGCGCAGAACCAGGTTCGCGGCGGCGCGGTCGTCCTGGGCCACCCCGCCAATGTGCCTTTCATCTACCGCCTACAGCCGCGCACGCCGTAAGCGATAGCTTTAAAAACTCGGAAGAACCTTCGCGGCTTTGCGCCCTGGTGAGAAATTTCCTCACGCCAGGGCGCAAAGCCGCGAAGGCGTTGACTCAACACTGACATATCACCAGCCTTGATTTAAAACGAACGTTCGTGCTATATAACCCGCGACTTCAAACTTCGGAGCTTTCATTTTGAGTGCCACGAGCGAGCAAACGACAACCGCCACCGGCCGCAAGGCGCGGGGCGCGCGCACGCGCCAGGCCATTCTGGAGGCGGCCGTGCATCTCGCCTCGGCCGAGGGGCTGGAGGGCTTGACCATCGGGCGGCTCGCCTCCGAGCTTGCGATGAGCAAGAGCGGATTGTTCGCACACTTCGGGTCGAAAGAAGAGTTGCAGCTCGCGACCGTTGAGGCCGCGCGCTCGGTCTTCATACGCGAAGTCATCGGCCCAGCCTTCGAGGCCGAGCGCGGATTGGCGCGTCTCTGGAAGCTGTGCGACACGTGGCTCGGCTACGTCGAGGGCGGCGTCTTCCGAGGCGGCTGTTTCTTCGCGGCGGCGTCCGCAGAGTTCGACAGCCGGCCCGGCCCCGTGCGCGACCGCATTGCCGCGATCATGAAGGAATGGCTCAAGGCGCTCGGGCGCGCCGTCGTGGAAGCGCAAGCGGCGGGCCACCTGGACCAGGGCGTTGACGCGACCCAGCTCGCCTTCGAATTCAACGCGCTGGAACTGGGCGCGAATTGGTCCTTCCAGCTACACGGCGACCGCCGGGCGTTCGCGCGCGCCCGCGCGGCCATCCTCGAACGCCTGCGCCTTTATTCAAAGCCGGGCGGCTTAAAGCTCCTGCCGCCCGTCAAAGAGAAACGCACGGAGCCACGCGCGGCACGCGCGCGACGAGGTAAGCGCCAGTGATGAACGAAACGGATCACGCGTTGCCGGTCGTCTCCAAAAGAGCGGCCTCGTGGGACGGACTCAGGCTCGAACACTTTCACTTCCGCGCGGGCGAATTACCGGAGCACAGCCACCGCGAGCATCTCATCACCTTCTCGCCTGCGGGCGGCTGCCACGGCGAGATACGCACGGAGAGCGGCTTCAGCGCGCGCGGCGAGACGGTGCACAGTGTCTGCGTGATTCCCTCGGGCCAGTCCTTCTCGGCCCGGCTCAACGGCGACTCCGAACAGCTTGCCATCTACCTCGACCCGTCGCTCGTCCTGCGCGCGGCCAATGAGACGGACGTGCCCGGCGGCCTGGTCGAAGTCGTCGAAGGCTTCTCGCCGGACGACCCCGTCTTGAGAAGCGTCGGGCTCGCGCTCCTCGCGGAGCTTGAAATGGAAGGGCCTGGCGGCCGGCTCTACGCCGAATCGCTCGCCAACCTGCTGGCGGTCCACCTGCTCAGACACTACACGGCCGCCGGCGCGGAAAAAAAATTCAAGGGCGGCCTCTCGGGGCGCAGGCTCCGGCGCGTGATGGCTTTCATCGCGGAGAACTACGAGAGTGACCTGAGCCTCACGGAATTGGCACAGGCTGGCGGCATGAGCACCTTTCATTTCGCGCGCGAGTTCAAGCGGACCACAGGCACTACGCCCCACCAGTACCTCATCAAGTTCCGCGTCGAGCGCGCCAAGGCACTGCTGGCACAGAGCGAGCTGCCGCTCGTGGAAGTCAGCGCCCGCGCGGGCTTCAGCCACCAGAGCCACTTCACGCGCCTCTTCCGCAAGTTGACCGGGACGACGCCGCTCGCCTTCCGCCACAGGTTTCAGTCTTAGAGTCCGTTTCACAACTCAAGCAAGGCATTCACTCAACCCTTCGCGCCTTACGTCTTGTCTTTGCGCCTTTGCGAGAAAAAGCTTTTCACGCTGGAGGCGCAACAAAAGAAAAACCAAAGGCGCAAAGGGGTTGAGCTTCGGTTTTGAAATGGCCTCTTATGTTTTCGGGCCGCAGCTAGAGGAGTAGCAAGATTAGTCAACCGCGAGCAAAAACGGGAAAGACCGCGTGGGCCCTCCGCCCTTAAGCTTCTCGCCGTCACCGCCATTCGACGCGGGTGACGGCGAGGAGAAAAAACGTGAGACGGAAAAGATTCTTATTGTCAGTTGTCTTGCTCGCAACGTTGGCGGGCGGCGTTGTGGGCCAAAATAATCGGCACGACGCGCGCGAGGCTATCAGGCGCGGCAATGAAAGGTACGCGCGCGCGGAGTACGTGGCGGCCATCGCAGAGTACAGGCGCGTCCCAGAGGGCGCGGGCAAACTCTACGCGCAGGCTCTCTACAACGTGGGCGTCTGCTATTACGAGCTGTGGCGCACGGACGACGCCATCGAGATGTACGCGCGGGCCGCCGAGGCGATGAAGGGGCGCTACCCGAAAGCTCTCTACGCGCTCGGCGTCGCGCTCAAAGACGCGGGGCGAATCAGTGAGGCGAAAGAGGCGTACGCGCGGGCCGTGGAGGCTGCGGGTGGGAAATACGCGTTGGCCCAATATATGCTGGGACTGCTCTGGATGAACGAGGGCGACGACCGCGCGGCCGCTGCTCTTTTCAGTGCGGCGGTCGCGAGCGCCGGGGGACATTTCCCCGCGAGCCATAACAACCTGGGAGTGATGCTGGCGCGCAATGGTCGCCTGGCCGAAGCCGAAAGAGAGTTTGAGGTCGCGCTCCGTCAGGCGGGCGGCGAGTTTCAGGAGGCGACGCACAACCTTGAGCTGTGCCGCCGGCTGCGCCTGTCCGCGTCGGAGCTAACTCAGTTGTCAGCGCTGAAGACGGTCGAAACGACAACCGGGCTCGGCGAGTAATTCACACGAAAGGAAGAACGCTGATGGAGACAAAAGCACAGGACGCTCTCGTCATCCTCAAGCTCTACGAGCTGCGTGGCGAAGCCTTGATGCGCGAGGCGCGCAAGTGGTTCTTCACGTCCTTTTCACCGACGAGCGGCAAAGAGATCGTGGCGTTGCTCCGCAGCGGCGAGCGGCAGAGCGCCTATTATCGCATGGTCACTTCTCACTGGGACGTGGCGGCCGCGCTCGTCAACTACGGCGGGATTGACGAGCGACTCTTCCTCGAAGCCAACTCCGAGCACGTCGTCGTCTTCGCCAAGCTCCAGCCCTTCCTCGCCGAGATACGCGAGATCATAGGCGAGCCCGACTACCTGCTCAACCTCGAACGCCTCGTGATGAAAGTGCCGAACGTCGAGAAGAAGCTTGAGAACCGTCGCCGAATGCTCGAACGCTGGGCCAGCGCCTCATCCGGCGAGCCGGGATGAATACCAGAACGGTGTCCGAGCCGGCGTAAGATGTAAGCGTAGCTTTACAGTTCCGCAGAGCGGCGTATTGGAGCTGTTGGTCAATGACGCTGACGCCAGCAACAACGCTGGGGAATTCACCGTGACTGTCAACGTACTGCTAAGGAAATGATAAGCCGCCCCGCAGGCCATCAAGTTTTTAACTGAAATAACGATAAAAACATATTGACAAACGATAAACCCTAAGATAGGATCGCGATATAGACCATCAATAAAGGTCAACTATGAAACGAGGCTCAACAATCTTCCTTCAGGCAGTAATTCTACTTCTCGGGGTAGGCGTTTTTGTCTTCTTGCTTTGGGAGCCCCACCTAGAGGGCAGGAACGTGCACGCCACGCTTTTTGAGATATATTTCAAGGACCCATTTTTGGCGTATATATACCTGGCCTTCGTCCCATTTTTTGTCGGTCTTTACCAGGGATTCAAGATCTTAGGGTATGCCAGACGAAATGAGATTTTTTCCCAGCATTCAGTGCGAGCTTTGCGGATCATCAAGTACTGCGCGTTAACTACTGCGATCTTTATTGTCGGGGCGGAGGTCTATTTATTCATATTCATACGTGGTACGGATGATATTGCTGGTGGAGTTATGATGGGTGTCTTCATTATTTTGGTCTCGACCATCATCGCCACAGCCGCCGCAGTGTTTGAGCGGATCTTACAGAATGCCGTGGATATAAAATCTGAGAACGATCTGACTGTCTAAACAAACATGGCAATCATCATTAACATCGATGTCATGTTGGCGAAAAGGAAAATGAGCGTCACCGAGCTTTCCGATAAAGTCGGTATTACGATGGCTAATATCTCCGTGTTGAAGAATGGCAAAGCGAAGGCGATTCGGCTATCAACATTGGAGGCGATTTGTAAGGCTTTAGAATGTCAGCCTGGCGATATTTTGGAATATAAGGAGTAGCCAAGGGCTCCGTCTTAAGCCTGCTCCGCTCAGTCTTGCCCGTCCGCCTGTTCGCAGGCAGACTTAACACTGAGACTCAAATGAGAAAGCTCAAAATCATCGAACACATCTCGCTGGACGGCGTCGTCCAGCACTCCAATGATGAGAATGATTTCCCCTATAGCGACTGGACCGCGCCCTATCGCACCCCCGCTGGCCGGGACGCAATGCTCGCCGCGTATGGCGAGAGGTTCGATCTGCTGCTTGGCCGTCGCACCTACGACATCTGGTCGGGCTTCTGGCCCAAAGCGCCGAGCAGTCCGCTTGCCGACGGCCTCAATGCGGCAACAAAATATGTCGCAACCCACCGCCCGGAAAGTCTTGAATGGGGCCCGTTCGAGGGCGTTGGACCGGACATCGTCGAGGGCATTCGCCGCATCAAGTCGCAGGACGGCCCGGACCTGATCCTCTCGGGTAGCTCCACGCTGACATCATTGCTGCTCGAACATGGACTGGCGGATGAAGTCCTGCTGGTTGTCTATCCGGTCCTGTTGGGCACGGGCAAGCGCTTCTTTGCGGAGGGAACCCCGCCACGCTCATTCGAGCTTGTCAGCACGAAATCATTTCCGTCCGGCATCATCTTCAGTGCTTACAAGGCCGCCGGACCTTTGAAGACCGGATAGTTCGACGACTCGGACAACGGTCAGTGAATACCGGAACGCCGTCATCCAGCCAGGCGCTCCTTCGACTCGACACAATGGCTCGCAACCATCCTGCTTTCTAGCCTACTTGCGCCGCAGGTTTGTGAGGCGCACTAGAGCGGTTTTCGATTGAATGTAAGGCGTGCGATAAAACAGTAGGGGCAGGGCTTGTCCCTGCCCGCTTCTTTCGCAAGCATCCGGGCAGGGACAAGCCCTGCCCCTACAGATATGCGCTACCTTTCGCTCAAATGAACACCGCTCTAAGCCGAAAAGCCTGCCGCATACGGAATCAAAATCTCATCCCTGGCCAGGGGCTAGGTTAGAAGAGGTGCGCGTGTCTCTGCCGACGAGGCTGGTAATCGCTTCGATGAGGGTCGCGGGCTCGACGGGCTTGGCGACGTGAAGGTGGAAGCCGGCGAGGAGCGCGAGCGTACGGTCTGAGTCGCCGGCGTAGGCCGTAAGCGCAATCGCGGGCGTCTGCCCGCCGCGCTCGGCCCCCATCGCGCGCACTCTTCTCATCAGCGAGTAGCCGTCTTCGCCGGGCATCCCTACGTCGCTGACGAGCACGTCGGGCCGCACCTTTTCGATAAGCGCGGGAACGGCCGCCGCCGAGACGGCCGTCGTCACTTCCGCTCCGTGCCTCTTGAGCAGCACCGTCAGCAGCTTGAGCGCGTCCTCGTCGTCGTCCACCAGCAGCACGCGCAGGCCCACGAGCGCGGGCAACACCCCGCGCTCACCAGCGCCCGGCTCTTTCACCTTCTCCGCGGCCGAACGTTTTTGGCCCACTTCAGCCTGCGCCGGCTCGGCCGGCAGCGGCAGGTCAACCGTGAACGTCGCGCCCAATCGGTCGCCCGCGCTGTAGGCGTGCACGGCCCCGCCGTGCGCCTCGACCAAACACTTGACGATTGAGAGACCGAGGCCGAGGCCGCCGTGCCGGCGCGTCGTCGAGCCGTCGGCCTGGCGGAAGCGGTCAAAGACGAAGGGCAGGAAGTCGGGCGAGATGCCCTGCCCCGTGTCGCTCACGGTGAGGCGCACGTGCGTGAGCAGCCGCTCGGCTTCGATCTTCACGCGCCCGCCCGCGTCCGTGAACTTGACGGCGTTCGAGAGCAGGTTCCAGACGACCTGGCGCAGGCGATGCGGGTCGCCCTGGATTTCGTCGGCGCGCGGATCGAGCGCGGCGGTCAGCTCAATGCCTTTGGCGGCCGCCGCCGGGTGGACCGAATCAATCATCTCGCGCACGAGCGGGGCCAGGCGCATGGGCTCGATCTCGACCTTGATGTTGCCCATGACGATGCGCGAGGCGTCGAGGATGTCTTCGATAATCCGCCGCTGCTGGTCCGCGTTGCGGCGTATGGCCTGGACGGCTTGAAGGCTCGTCACCTCGTTGAGCATCTCTTCGCCGAGCATGTGCGCCCAGCCGATGATGGCCGTCAGCGGCGTGCGCAATTCGTGTGAGAGCGTGGCGAGAAATTCGTCCTTCAAACGGTTGGCTGCCTCGGCTTCGAGCCGCGCCCTCTTCGTCTGCTCGTAGAGCTGCGCGTTGGCGAAGGCGAGGTCGGCCGCGCTCGCCAGGGTCTGCATCAGGCGCACCTCGTCGTCCGTCGCTCGGCGGCGCTCGGCCCAGTAAGCGCCGATGGCCCCGACGGGGTTGACGGCGCGCACAGGCACCATCAAGAGGCTGTTGACGAACGTCGGCTTGTACGTCTCGCAGGGCACGCGGTCGTCTTCGTAAACGTTCTCGATGACGGCGGGCTGGCGCTCGATAATGGACCAGCCGGAGACGCAGGCCGTCGCCGGGAAGCGCTGGCCCTTCCAGAGCGGGGCGACCGCGTCCGTGTCCGCGTAGTAGACCTCGTCGCCCTCACGGATGATAAAGGCCGCGCCGTCCGCGCCGAGGAGGTCGCGCGCCGCGCGGCAGACGGTCGCCGTCACCTCGCTCAGTTCGAGCGAGCGCGCCAGCTCGCGGTAGACGGCCGAGAGCTTGACGCTCTCGCGCAGCCGGCGCTCGGCCTCGTCGCGCGCGACGCGTTCACGCTCCAACAACTCCTCGCGCTCGGCCTCGGCCCGCTTGCGCTCGGTCACGTCGCGCGCGATGCCTTCAATCGCGGGGGGCTTCCCTTCGGGGCGCGAGAGGCGCGTGCTCACTTCGAGCGTGCGGCGGCGGCCGTCCTTCGCGATGATGTCCACCTCGTAGACGGTCGGCGAGGGGTCGTCAAGTTTTTGGGCCATCATCCGGCGCGCCTTCTCGAAGTGCTCGGGCGCGACCACCTCCGCGATGTTGAGGCCGCCGAGAATCTGTTCCCGCGTGTAGCCCGTGATGAGTTCGCCCGCGCGGTTGATGGAGAGGTAATTCCCCTGTAGGTCGTGCGAGTAGATGATGTCGTTGGCGTTCTCCAGCAGGCTGCGGTAGCGCGCCTCGCTCTCGCGCAGCTCCGCGAGGAGGTCGTCCTTTGAGCGGGCGGTCGCCTCGGCCTGGGCCTGCGCGGCCTCGGCGCGCACGCGCTCAAGGCGCTCGCGCTCGGCCCGCCTGCGCTCGGTCATGTCGTGCGAGATGCCGAAGACGCCGACGACTTGCCCGCGCTCGTCGCGGACGACGCCCTTCGTCACGCGGTAGGACTGCTCGCCGGCTGGGCCGTGGGCCACGCCCTCGAAGATCATCGTCGTTTGCGACCTGAGAACGTCGCGGTCGTCGGCGACGAACTGGCGCGCGGACTCCGGCGAGTAGAGGTCAGCGTCGCGGCAGCCGAGAATCTCTTCCTTAGTCTTGCCTAGAAAATTGGCACAGGCCGTGTTGACCAGGATGTAGCGGCCTTCGAGGTCCTTGGCGAAGATGGAGTCCGACGTGTTCTCGGCAATAGCCTGGAGCACACTGTAGTCGCCGTCCCGTGAGCCTTTCACTTGACGCATACAAAATCTTCCCTGTTCGACGAGGTGCTGAGAATCGTCCGGGCATGCCGGTCGGCGTCGGGTCGCGGCCGCAAGCCGGCGATGACGGCCCACGGTCGAGCGATAATCTTACCTCTTTACGGCAGAGCAGGGAATTAAAAATACTCGGCGGCGGCTCCGTCTCAACTTGAGTTTACATCGAATGAATTGCGAGTGAGGCTGACGGCGTGGCTCACGTTTACCAGCAATTTGTAGGTTTGGCGGCGCTGAGCAATTCCGCTATTTCATTAAAACCTCTTTTCCGGGCAATCTCTTCTTCCGTACCCGCGTCAGTCTTATAGCAAACGTTAGCCCCTCTTTCTAACAAAAGTCTGACGACATCTATATTGCGGCGGTCAACAGCAACCGCGAGCGGCGTAGTTTCAAAATCCCACACCCGATTGACCTCCGACCCGCTGTCTAAGAGGAGGCGCACGGCATCGGGTTTCCCGCTATAGATCGCCGCGAATAAAGGGGGGAGGTGGTTATAGACAGACCCGTCGGGCTGGGCCCCTTCTTTCATCGCTTCCCTCATTTTGTCGAGATTACCTTCCCTGGATGCTTCCACGAGTTTTAACTCCACCTTATAGCAGTAGGGATTATAATCTATATCGCCCTTCACCTCCGTGTAGACGCGCGGCTCACAGCGCTTGCTGTTCTTTTGCTTCGCCTCCGGCGAAGGGGCAGGTGACTCTTGAGGCGTACTCACCTGCCGCGAGCTTCTATTTTCCGCCTGTCTCGCCGGCAGACTGGCACAGGAAGCCGTCAAGCCGACGGCCGCTAAAACGACGGCGATTAGGTTCATGAGCATTGGCTGACCTCTTTTCTTTGCTGGCCGGATCACATGCCTCCCTCGGGTCTTCCCTAAGGCTTGCCATTATACCTTCTGACAACGTGAGACTCGTGATGTGCGCTCATTGAGCTATCCACATTATTCAAGGTTGCAGCTTTGGGGATCCCGTCATTGCTACTTGATCCCGCGTAAACCACAACATTGCCGCCAATGTAAATAGAGCTGTGGCCGGAATCAGCCGCCTCATTATATCTCCACGCCACGATGTCACCCACTCTCAAACTCCCGTCCCCTTGCACGGGAAGATTAGAGAGATGCTGTACGTCTCGTCTGTCGCCCAGCCAATTAGCTGCCGGAGGTTTGTTGTCGCTGGTCAACGGATACCCACGGCCCCTACTTCCATTTGCTTTGAAGTTTATTCCGGCGGCCACGTGAGCCCCTGCGACAAAGACGTTGCATTTGTTCCCTTCCCCAATCGTAATTCCTGTTCCATTCCTGTCTCTGATCGTCACCGTGGCAGAGGTAGCGTAATCAGAGTTTCCTATATTAAGGATAGCGCCTACTGCTATGTCTATCCCCTTGTCATGCTGGCCGTCGCCCAGCCCGCTGATCGCCGTAGACAGTTCCACGGCCGCTGAGAAGAGGCCGGTTGCTAACTCTGCATTGTTCTGAGCCGTGGCCTGCTCCGCCAAGGCCAAAAGCGTCTGAATGGCTTGGTTCTCCTCTTTGGTCGGGGGTCTCCTCCCGTCTGGGTCCGTATGCTTCAAAGGGTTATTTAAGGAGTAAGCATACCGATCCCAATTTTGCGGCTGCATGAGATAGACGTGCAGCATTTCCGCCTGCTCTTGTTGGTCCTTCCCCTTCTTCATTTCGAATAAAATGTTGTAGGGGTCAGGGCTCGTGAATCTCCCCTGCGAGTTCGAGTAGTACCTTGCTTGAGCGTAGTCCAGCCCCGTCTCGGCGTCTCTTTCATACTGGGTGAACTGCTGTCTCACACCGTCATTATTCCGATAACCATGCGCCGCAGTCCTGTTACCTGTGCCCGCCAATAACTCTTCGCCGAAGGGCAGGTAGTCGTGGCGGCTGATGCCCGCCAGCGAGCCCGTCTTGTCGGCGATCATTCTCGGCGTGCCTAGGTGGTCCTCGACCATCCACCTCACGTCCGCGCTGGATGACGCGGCCTGCCACGCCTCCAACTCGACGACGCGCGCACGGCCGCCGCCCCCGCCCGTAATGTTGACCCTGACCTTACTGGTCGAGACGGCCGGGAAGGTAAACTTCCGCCACACCTTGTCGTTGCCCGTCACGCTCCCCCCAGAGACGGTGACCCAGGCCGACCCGTTCCAATACTGCACCTCGAAGTCCGTCAGCCCGTACTGCGTGAAAGTCATCGTCTCGGTCGGCTCAAGGGTGGCGAACCCGTCCTGTAGACCGACCACGTCTATCTCGTCAATGGTCTTCGTGCCTGAGAAATCCACCTGGAGCCAATCCGGGAAGGGCGTGCTCGCTGCGTCACACCACCCGCCGCCGCTGCCCCAGCTGATGCCGCGACGGTCGCCGTTAATCGCCCCGCTGGGGGCGGCCCCCGTGCTAAGCTGAGACGAAGCCGTGGCGACGCCGCCCGCCGAAGCCAGCGCCACATTCTCCCTGCCGACGGCCTCGGCCGTCACGAGCAACTGCCCGTTCCTGTAGCCGTACTCCTTCTGCGGAGCCGCAGGCGCGTCCCCCGCCTCATACTCGGCCAGCAGTCCTCCCTCCATCCCGTAGACCTGCCACGTCTCCACGCCGTAGCTCTTCCGGCGGACGCGCTGGCCGTCAGCGTCATACGTGTAGACGCTCTGCTGACTGCCGGCGTTGGTGGCCGTCACGATCCGGTTCTCGAAGTCGAAGGTCCGCGAGCCCGTCCCGCTGTAGGTGTCGTTGTAGAGGTTGCCGGCGGCGTCGTACTGCATCACGCCTGTCTGCCCGGTGGGCACCCCGTACTGGTTCTTGTTGCCGACGTTGACCGTGAACTGCTGTGTGTTGATGCCCGTGCCCCCCGACACGGTTTCAATATTCCGATTGCCGTAGCGGTCGTAGCCGAACCACTGAGCGCCGGTCGAGCCCGCAGCGTTGCCGTCCGGGTACTCGGCTACCCACTTGATGCGGTTCAGTTGGTCGTAGTCGTAGTTCTGCTGCATGAAGTTGCTCGACGTGATGGCGTCGTCATTGGGAACCCAGTGCTGCTGGAAGAGGAGGTTCCCGTTGTTGTCCGTGCCGCTGTTGCCGAAGCCGTAGTTGACCTGGGTGTAGTGGTTGATGACGGCCCCACGGTTCCAGTTGTCGGCGTCGTTGACGGTCGAGAGCCGCATGTCGTAGAGCTGTCCCCGGATGTTCCTACGCTCCTTGTGATAGAGCGCCGTCGTGGTGCCGAACTTCTCGCGGCTCAACCCGCCCCACTGGTCGTAGGTGATGGTGGTCGCGTAGTTCCTCGTCACGCCGTCGCCCAGGTTGCCCGTGAAGCCCGAGGCCCGGCCCGCCAAATCGTAGGTGTAGTTGACGACCCGGCCCGACGGGTAGGTCTGCGAGGTCACGACCCCCGCCAGGTTGTAAGTCCGCTGCGTGGTGAAGGCCGTGCCCCACGAGCCGTTGGCGTAGAAGTACTGGCTCTGCGAGAGCGGGCGGCCCATCGCGTCGTAGCTGTTTATGATGGTCTGCGAGTTCGCCCCGACGTTCGTGCCCGCGTCGATGTAGGAGGAGGCGGTGGCGGGCCGCCCGACGCCGTTGGGAGCCGTATCGTAGGTGCGTACGACCCGAGCCTGGACCACTGTTCCGCTCTTGTAGGTGATCGAGGTGTTGCGGTTCAGGCCGTCGTAGGTGTAGGTCGTGGCGAGATTGCGCGCGTCGGTGCGGGTACTGAGGTTGTTGTCGTCGTCGTAGGTGTAGGCGATTGACCACTGGGCGTTACTGGTCACAGGGTCGGTCAGCGCCAGGCTGGCGTTAGCGCTCTGCTCTGGGTTCTTGACGCGGATCAGGCGGGAAAGCGAGTCGTACATGAAGTAGTGTAGCTGCGAGCCCTGCACGACCTTGCGCAGGTTGCCGAGCACGTCGTAGGTGTAATCCGTGACGTAGCCGAGGCCGCCGGTGCCTGGGTCTTCGATGACTTGCGTGAGTCTGCCGAGCGCGTCGAGGGCGCTCTGGCGGTCCCTGCCGGTCTGGTCCGTGACCGTCACCGTGTTGCCGCTGTAGCTGGTGGTGATGGCTGCGCTGTCCGGCGTGGTGACGGAGATCACCCTGCCGAGGGCGTCGTAGGCGGTCGTCGTCCACACAGGCGTCCCGGACCTGAAGGGGTTCGAGACCTGCTTGCTCCTGCCCAGGGCGTCATACGTCTTCCTGACGGCGATGTACGTGCTGGCAGTCTCGAAGGTGCGCGTCTCGGTGGTGCGCCCCAGGCCGTCAAAAAGAACCTGGCTCTTCACAGGGGTCGGGTCGTTATGGGCGTCGAAGTCGCTGGTGGTCGTAATGACGCGGAGAGTGTCGTCGTAGGTGAAGAGGGTCTGGTTCTGCAAGTCCTCGTCGCTCGCCGCGCGGATGACTTTCGTCGGCCGGTCGAGGTCATCGTCGTAGTAAGAACTCGAAGTCACCCCGTTGGGGTCTTCCTCGTCAACCACCTGCCCGGTGTAGTAGTCGTGCTGCGTGTAGAGTTTCTGGCCCAGGTCGTTAATCACCAGGCTGGGGAAGGCGTAGCTCTGCTGTGTTCCCGATTGCGTGACCAATTCCTGCGGGCCGGAGTTGAGGCGAGCCTCTGCGTCCGGCCCGCCGTAGCTGTCCGTGAAGGTGGAGGTCGTGACGTGGCCCTCTCCGTCAATCGATTTGACCGTGTTGCCCGCCACGTCGTATTGCTGGTAGATGGAGATCGAGCCCGTGACCGAGCCGACGGCGTCGAGCAGGTAGCGTGTGACGGCCGTCACGTTGCCGCGCGTCTTCTTGGCCGTCGTGTAGGCGGAGTCGAGCCCGCTGATGCCCGTCCGGGCGGTGAGGCCGGCGTGATTGGCCGTGGCCGTGTAGTTGTCGTACTCGTAGGTGGCGCGGGCCTGCTCCACCCCGGCCGCGTTGTAGATTGAAATCTGCGTGGGCAGGTTGCGCAGGTGAATCGAGGTGTCGGTGTCGTAGTTGTAGGTCGTGCCATTCACCACGTTACTCGTCAGGTAAGTTGTGCTCGTGCGCCGGACGAGCGAGCCGGCGGCCCCCACCCCGTAGTTGTACTCGTAAACGTCGGTCTGGTTGTTGTACTGGTCGTAATTGAAAGTCTGCTTCGCCACCTGGTTGGAGTCGGACAGCATGGTTAGCGTCTGCGTGATGCGCGGGTTGGTGGAAGGCCCGCCGCCAGTCCCGGCCGTCGAAGTCCACGTGTGCTCGACCTTGCGCAGCAGCGTTGTCCCGTCGTCGTCGTAACTTTCCGTCATGTACTCCCGCCCCTCCAGGGGTGGTGAGTAAGCGGTCTGGATACTGCCGTTGATGGTCGGGTCAGTGTAAGGGACGTTGTGGAAGTAATGCTTCTCGCGGGACAGGAGCGCCCCGGCCGCGTTGCGCTGGTCAACGGTCCTGATCGAATGGCCGTTGATGTCGTCCACCGCCGCGCTGTAGTCCGTCTTGCTCTGAAGCGACGTGGAGGAGGCATCCTGGTAAACGCGGCGCTGCGACAGCTCGTGGTAGACGTTGTCGGTCAGCGGGACGCCGCCGGCCGCCAGGAAGTCGTACTCGAAGTGCCCGCCCGTCGGCAGGTCCACGCGCGCCAGCTCGGCGTAGCTGTTGTACTTGAACGTGTACTGACGGCCGTCCGGCAGCTCCACGGCCGAGACCATAGTCGTAGGATTGAACTGCGAGGAGCTGCTGCCGTTCAGGTTCGGGAAGAGCTGTAGGAAAGTTTTGATCGTGGAGCCGGAGCGGAGCACGTTTGAGAGAGAGTCGTAGTAGATGCGGATCGTGCGCGGCGCGCCGCCCGTGCCCTTGAAGGTGATGGTGTCGTAATGAATAGTGCTCGTGGCATAGGTGATGGTCATCTGGCGGTTGAGCGAGTCGGCGATGGCCGTCACCTGGTTGTTGCTGTCGAAGGTGGCCGTCAGCATGTTGCCGTTGCGGTCGCGGACCCAGACGACGTTGCTGTTGACGATGCGCCGGCGCGTGCCGTCGCTCGTGATGAGGTAGCCCGATAAGGGTTGCGTGAACTGCGCGGTCCCGCCGTCATAGATATCGGTGTCGGAGATGAAGGTGGCCGCAGTCCCGTCCCTCGTGACGAAGACCTTGCCGCGCAGGGGCGTCGTCTGGCAAGTCTGCGCCAGGGGCTTCCCGCCGTTGAGCTGGTCGTACATCTCGGTCTCGGTGCCGTCGGGTCCGACAAACGTCAGCCGGGTCAGAGTCGAGGTGTAGTATTCGCAAACGACATTCCCGCCGGAGCCTGTGAGGGCAACACGGCTCCCTGGGTCCGCGGCGTTCCTCCCGAAGATCGAGCCGAGGCTGTAGCGGGGCCGAGTGTTCCACCCGTTCGGGACGGCGACCTTCGTCTCCTCCTGCTGGCTGGGCTGGCAGCCCGTCGGGCCGCACTGCGGGGGCGGGGGGATGTGCCTCACCACCCACTTGATCTCGACCGGGAGTTGGAGGGCGTGTCCGGCCGCTCCGCGCCCGCCGACGTTGAGCACTGATGAATCCCCTAATGATTTTTATCAAAATCATTAAGTTAAGGTAGATACACATCTTGTCATATGATCAAATGGTTTCGCCAAAAATCAATAATCAGACA
>JADMIO010007378.1_pt1 | contig 17652 bp, 19 predicted proteins | sample 8958161 | NCBI WGS metagenome assembly JADMIO01 (sample SAMN16585339, study PRJNA669376) | soil metagenome | isolation source: Crop rotation soil | place: USA: Cullars Rotation, Alabama | collected 2011
GCGACAACTTGTCCACGTGGAATTCTAAGCTTAGGATCCCAATGTGCTGGAAAGGGCCGCCGCCGGCTCGAAGGCGCCCGCAATCTCGCGCGCGAGCGCATCGCTCACCGCGAACCAGTCGCAACGATCGCCGTCGGGCGAGGCGGCGGAGCGCTCATAGCGCTGCGCGCGATTGTAGATCGTCGCAATGCTGGGGTCGGCAAGAAAACGTCGCGAACCCTGATGGCGAATCCATACCGAGGTGCGCGGAAACACGACGATGCACTCGGGGATGGGCCAGGCATCACGAAACGATGGGTGATCCACGGGACAGCGAAAGCGGCCGAGCGCTGCGCTCGCGCTACGAAAGGCGTCCGTGTCAACGTTTGGTATGGGAGTTTGGTTCGAGCAACCGCGTGCAAGCACGCCGACCGGCGCGAACACTCGATTAGGGCGACCTACGTCCCCGGAGTCAGTCTCGTGTGGCATCGATTGAAAACTCTCGCTGCTGCGGCTGTTGTCACCTCCATCATCATGCCGCTTTGCCTTGGTGCACAAGGTGCAACCTCGCCCGCATCGGCGGCTCCACCCCCCGCACGGCTCCAGGCGCCAGCGGCGGCGTTCGCCCGGAGAGACTGGCCTGCCGCGCTGGCGGCCTACGAGGCGCTAGCGAAGGAATATCCCAGCGACGCGCTGTCACGCTTTCGCGTCGGCATAGCACTTCTCGAGCTCAACCGCCTCAGTGAGGCCGAAGCGAGTCTCCGCGAAGGAGAGAAACTCGGGATACCGGCACCCCAGGCGGCCTATCGGCTCGCTCAGCTCTTCGCTGAAATGAAGCGTCCCGACGCGGCGATCGCGGAGTTGGAGCGGGCGCGTGCGGCGCAGCTGTTCCTGGCGCCCTCGGCGCTCGCCGCCGATCGCCATCTTGCCTCACTCAAGAGCCACAGCAAGTGGTCGGCGGTGCTCACGTCGTTTGACGCACTGGTAAGGCCGTGTATGCACGACGCTCGGTACCGCGAATTCGACTTCTGGGTTGGCGATTGGGACGTCCGCCCCACGGGTCAGCCGGCTGTCGGGCAGGCTTCGCGCAACACCATCACGCTCGAGGACAATGGTTGTGTCGTGACGGAGCACTGGGTGGCTCCCAACGGGTCCGAAGGGCAGAGCTTCAATATCTTCGATCAATCGTACGGTGTTTGGCGACAGACATGGGTCGACAACGTCGGCGGCCAGCACGACTATCGCGGCAAACTCGAGAAGGGGAACATGGTCTACTACGGCGACCTCCCCGGGTCGGCGCCGGGCCAGCCGCGTCAACATACTCGCCTGACGTTCTTCAACATCAGCAAGGACTCGGTCCGCCAGTTCTCAGAGGTCTCGAATGACAGCGGCAAGACGTGGTCGGTGGGGTACGACCTGATGTATGTGCGACGGCCACCGCGCCTATCGGAGACGACGAGCTTTGGCGGTCCACTCACGCCGAGCGACCAGGCCGCGCTGCGCGCGCTTGACTCCGTCTTCGTGAGCGGCTGGCTCGGGGACGACACCACGCAGGTGTTGAGTGTCTTCGCGCCCGACGCCGTGCTCATGCCACCGGGCGCCGCCGCGGTGACCGGGTTGTCCGCGATTCGCGGCTATTGGTGGCCCAAAGATGGGTCGACGACGCGCATTCGCTCGTTCCAGCATACGATCACCGAAATGGGTGGTACGCGCACCCTGGCGTTCGTTCGTGGCACGGGCACCATGACATGGGACTACACCAAAGCGGGGAAGACGACAACCCAGACGACCCGGTCGGCGGACATGCGCCTGTTGATGCTAGACGCGAACGGAAGATGGCAGGTGGTCAGGCATATCTGGAACGCACTGCCGTAGAGTCGGGCGGGCCACCACCGCCTATCCCGCCAGCGATTGACCGGTGGTATTCGCCAGCGGGATTGGTGAGAATTCTCCCCGAGCGCGTGAGCGAATGGTACGGGGCTGAATTGGCTGGGATAGGCGAGGTCCGCATGGCGGAAGACAATCTGAGGAAGATCGAAGCGGCATTCGACGTCGTCGCGAAGCTCACGTCCGGCGTCGAAGGCGGGGCGCTGCTCGACGCGCGCTGTCCCAGATGCAAGGGCACCGACTTTACGGACTTACCAGATCTCTATTCCGCGGCGTTCGGCCGCATCGACGAGAATCCGGAAGCGGCGAATACCACTGCGGAAGGCGGGATGACAAACGCGCAGATGCTGGAGCGGTTCGCGCCACCGCAAAAGAAATCGCCGCTACCGCGCGTGCTCTTGTTTGCCATTCCACTCGGCGCGGGCGCGGCGTACGTGTATCAACGATTTGGCCCCACGCCGGGGCAGTTTGCTTTCATGGGCGCAGGTGTCGTTACGATCGTCGTGCTCCTGACGACGCTGCGTCGTGTGAGCGATGACTTTTACGCGCGGCGGCGTGAGTGGCGTCGGCGGTACATGTGTCGCAAGTGTGGTCAGCTCGTTGAGGCCTGACTCGGGCGCCGTCAACGCAAATCATAACCATCGCGCTCCATGCCGAACATCGCCACGTTCCATCCACAGATCGTTCACTTCGCCGTGGTGCTTCTCCTCGTCGGCGTGGCGTTCCGCTGGCTCTCGGTTCTGGTTCGTAAGCCACTGATCGTTCACATCGCGACGCTATGCCTCATTTTCGGAACGCTATCCGCCGCGCTCGCGGTGAAATCGGGCACCGATGCCCATGGGCCCGTCGAGCGGATTCCGGGCGTCCGCGATGCCGTCGTCGATCATGAGCACCACGGGGAGATCGCTCGCAATTTCTTCTTCGGCGTCGTGGTGATCGAGTTGATCGCGCTCGGACTCGCGACGAAAGCCGAAACGGCGCGCTTCACGCGATGGGTGCATCTCGCCTCGGCACTCGTGGGATGTCCGGCGGCGTTCCAATTGTACGAGGCGGCCGAGCACGGCGGTGAGCTCGTGTACGCCTACGCCGGAGGCCCAGGCCTTCGCTCCGGAAATCCGAAGGACGTCGAGCGGTTGCTCATCGCGGGTCTCTACAATCAGTCACGCGAGGATCGAAAAGCTGGGCGGCTCGCCGAGGCGGCGTCGCTTGTCAATCAGTTGGTGCAGCGCGTGCCGAATGATCCCGAAGTGCGGCTGTTGCACGTCGAGTCGTTGCTCCTCGATCGCAAGGATTTCAGAGCGGCGCTCTCCGCCGTCGATTCGATCACGCTCGACCCAACCAACACGCGGCTCGGCGCGCGGCGGGCGAACTTAAAGGCGGATGCTTATATAGGACTGGGCCAGCGCGACAGCGCTCGCGCGGTGCTCTCCACGGCGGCGGCGGCGATGCCACAGAACGCGCGGCTCAGGGCCAGATTGGATTCACTACGTTAGCGGTCATCCTGAGCAGCGAAGCGACGAAAGGATCTGCTTTTCGGTAAGGCTGAATAGCAGATCCTTCGTCGCTTCGCTGCGCTCAGGATGACAATCCCTTCGCTCCGACTGACACCACCGTGCTCAGTCGATGCTCTGCAATTGAACCGTGACGACCGCATTCGCGTTGCAGGTTCCGAACTCGTTCGTGAGCGTGCCCGTGAGATTGAAGGTCACGATGAACGGAAACCGTGTCTCGGCATCGATGATACTGCCGGCGACCGCGTCCTTGATCTTGAACGAGAAATCCGTGCCGGTGAGCGTGCCATGCGCATCGAGCTTCTTGTCGGTCTGGTGAACCGTTGCGTCCGTGCCTTTGCCATCAAGGCCGAGATGCAACACCGCGTTGTTCTCCGGCTTGTTGAACACGTACGAGAATTTCACCGAGACGTTGTTTCCTTCGGCGCCACACGTCCCGGCTTCGGACGCGTCTTCCGACGAGAAGATGTCGAAGTCCATGAAAGCATTGCCGGCGACGGGCGGTGGCGGCGGGTTGCCACGGTCGAGCGAGGCGGTGCTGGAGACCAGCGGCGACATCGGCGTCGGCGCGCGGTCGCCGCAAGCGGCGACCATCACCGCGGCGACGACTGTCACGAGGGAGGCAAGAGAGGTACGGCGCATGAACACTCCTTCAAGGGGGACCGGCAAATCGCGCCGGCGGCGATACGACGAAGAGCTAACGACCGACGGTGACGGCTCGCGGGGCATCGCCAGCCAACTGGCCGGCGCGACGAGCCGCGGTGGCCGCGATCTCGCGCGCCGGCGGATCTCCGCTCGACCACGCGCGAGCCACGACCGCGTACGACTGCGCGGCCACCGAATAGTGCTGCGCTCGCTCCGCGATCAGTGCGCGCTCCCACGCCGCGCGGACCTCGAGCGCGCTCAACACGGAATAGGGGCGCTCGCGCAACGTCAGCTCCGCGTGATCGCGCTGGCCGAGACTGTCGAGCAACCGTGCTTTCGTATAACGATCGAGATAACAGGTCATGCAAAGCGAATCGGGAATCTGTTGAAATCGAACCAACGCCTCCGCCGCGCGACGGCCGAGCGCGAGATATGCTCGCGTCGACGCCGTGCGGTATGTCCACCGCAAGCGATCCGTCGGCACCGTGGCCGCTTGCAAAGCGCGGTCGCTTCGAGCGACCGCGGCGAGCAACGAGGTGGTGTCACGTTGCGCCGCCCACCACGGCAGCGCGGCTCCGACCCAGATCGCTGGATCATTCAATAGCCGCGCGAAGACCGCCGCGGCGGTATCATGCGGCACGGCACCCAACCACGCTAGAACACCAAACGAATCTGTTTCGAGTCCGCCGATGTTGGTTCCCAGTGTGGCAAAGGCCTCATTCAGACGACCGCGATACGCAAGCTCGGCGACTAGCAAAACGCGACGAAAGCCGGGATTGCCGAGCAGCGTCGCATCGCCCTTTCGCTCGGCCATGGGTAACTCCAACAACCGCACGGCTGTCTGCGCGGAATCCGCCCAGCGACGCGCAATCAGCCACGCGGTTTGCAGCGCATTGGCCGAGAGCGTGTCAAGAATCTTTTCAGTCCGATCGGACATTCCGTCGCGAAGGAGCGTGGCCAGCGCGCGAATACCGTCGGCTTCCTCTTCGATTGGTTGGAGCGCGAGATAGGCGTCCGCGTAGCGGAGGCCTGCATCACGACCGTCGCGCGCCAACCGCAGCTCGAGCGCGTGGATGTACGCGGGTGTGAATCCAGAGTCGAGTTGAATCGATCGATCGAACGCGGCGAGGGTCGTATCATCGTCGACGCTCAGGCCTGGGCCGCTGCCGTAGTGCCAATACGCATCGCCCAACGCGAACCAGATTTCGGGATCGCTCGGAAAGCTATCGCGTGCGGTCCGCAGCGTCGCGAACAGTCGGCGCACCGCGGGAAAATAGGCTGGGTCGGCATCCCGCAGCACCGCACGTACTGAATCGGCCGTGATGAGTAAACTGTCACGGCGCGGCAGCTTGCGGTTGAATCGCGCCGCCGTCCGCAGATACGCACGCGATGTCGAATCGTCGTTCGAGTGCCGCCATGCGACGACGAGTCCCGCGTGATGATGCGCGAGCGCGAATGCGCTGTCAGCTTCGACGGCGCGCGCGTAATACACCATCGCGGAATCCCACGCTGAGTGCCGGTAGTATTGCTCGGCGACGAGAAAGGCCTGCAGGGCGGTCGGATTGGTCTCTTCCAACCACGTCGAGCGAAATGCGCCAATCGGTTTCTGGCTGCCCAGTTCCTTGAGCAGTGCGCGCACGAGCGCTGTACCGAGCGCGGTCAGATCGCGCTTCGGGCCATCTTGGTTGATGCGAACGCCGATGCGGTTGCCGTTCGACACGCGGACAAGCGCAGCAGTGATGCGCAGCGAGTCCGCCCCGAGGGGATCGACGCTTCCGTATACGGCAATGCCGGCTCCCATCGCCTGGCCGAGCTTCACCGCGCCGGTCTCGTCGGCGTTGCCGGTCCACTTCCTTAGATAGCGGCTCGTGGAGACGGTCTTCACCCAGCCTTGGTCATTGAGATTCTCGGCGAGAATGTCGACGAGACCCTGTCGCAGGGTTGTGTCCACACCGCCGCGAACGTTGAAGGGTAGGATGACGACGTAGTTGTCGTTGAGCGAAGGGGCGCGTGTACTCAGGGCGAACGCTCCCGCGACAACCGCGGCGGCGGCGACCGCTCCGGCAATCCACCACGTCTTCCGCAATTTCTTCGGCTGCGGTACCGCGGCGAATGTCGTCGTATTCGCCGAGAGAATCGCCTCGAACGCCGCGGTGAGTCGAAGATCGAGCGCGTCACGAAATTCCGCCGCCGTGCGATACCGATCGGCGGGCTGCTTCGATAGCGCCTTCTCGATCACCGCGCAGATGGCCGGCGGCACGTCGGGCGCCACGCTCGCGAGCGGCGGTGGCGCCTCGGTGAGGTGCGCAATGACGAGCGCCTGCGCGGTAGACCGCGAGAACGGCGGTTTCCCAGCGAGCATCTCGTAGCCCACGACGGCGAGCGCGTAGACGTCGGCGCGCGTGTCGAGATCGCGCTCGCCCGCCAGCTGCTCCGGCGCCATGTAACCGAGCGTGCCGATGCCGACGCCGGTCGCCGTCAGTTTCTCGTCCGTCTCGACACGCGATGCTTCGACGGCGCGCGCGATGCCGAAGTCCGTGACGATGGCGTGTCCTTCCTGCAGCAGGATGTTCGCGGGCTTGATGTCGCGATGCACGATGCCGCGATCGTGCGCCATCGCGAGCGCGTCGGCGATTTCGCGCAAGATGCGAATCGCCTCGGGCATCGGGATGCGATCGGGCCGCTCGAGTCGCTGCCGCAGCGACTCGCCGGCGATGTACGGCATGATGTAGTAGAAGACGCCGTCGCGCGTGTTGCCCGTGGTCAGCACCGGCAAGATGTGCGGGTGCTGCAGATGCGCGGCGAGCAGCACCTCGCGCTGAAAGCGCGCCGCGCTCACATCGCTCGCCGTGTCCGGCGGCAGAAGCTTGATGACGACTTTGCGGTCGAGGGACGATTCGTTGGCGAGGAAAAGCCGGCTCATCCCACCCGGAGCCAGCTCTCGCTCGATGACATAGGCGTCACCGAGCGAAGCCTGCAGCCGGGAGTGGAGATCGTCGCTCGCGAGGAGATCCGTGGACATCTGGGCCGAACATACGGGTCTGCACGGCCGCAAGCCAGCCGTTCGCACGCGTCCGTTGATTACCGCGGCTCCGAGGAGACGACGTTGCTAGCGAAGTGAGCTTTTCCGTACGGGATCAACACGTTTAGCGCACACGGCTGGAACAGATCCGTCGGGGTCGCCCGACGGAAATCTATTCTCTTCAAGGCCATGGATTCGGCACGGAACCAGTGGGTAACAGTCGTCGACGTTGAAACGAAGGTCGTCAAGCGACTCACTCGCGGTGTGCACCACAATGGTCGCCTGACGGCGGCCGGATCGTGTTCATATTCGACGAGACCAATGGCGACAGCCACGTCTCCGTCCTGCGCGCGATGGATCTGAGCGACGCTGTTTACCCTGTCCGCTCCGTGCGGAGATCGCACCAAATCAATTCGATCGTTGACAGGATCGCACAGACGGAGTCGAGACGCCGTGAAGCACGATCGACGCACACCTGACCCGACCTCCCTGAACGACGGCCGCGATTGACCGCGTGTTCTCGATGCGCGCGAGCGGGTCGCCGGTCAAGAGCACGAGATCCGCACGGCGTCCCGGCTCGATGGTTCCGAATTCAGTCTCGCGTCGCAGGGCGCGTGCGCCGTTCAATGTTGCCATCCTGATGATCGCAGACTCCGGAATGCCTGCATCGCGCAGCAGCGTAAGCTCGTCGTGAAAGCTGGCTCCAGGCACCACCCATGGCGACGGCGCGTCCGTCCCCACAGTCAACGTCACGCCACGATCAAACAGAAGCTTGGTGAACGCGAGCATTCGTGGCCACGCGCGCTGGGCCTCAAGGTACTGATCGGACGTCCAGTAGCGCGTAAAACTTCCCGCATGCCATCCGCTGATCAACGTGGCCGGCAGAAGGTCGTTGTCGGGATTGCGGAGCCAGCGCGCCTGATTGCCGAAGAACTTTGTGTGATAGGCGATCAGCGTTGGGTCAACGACGACACCGCGTTTCACGAGTTCGCGGGTCAAGGTGTCCACCTGCGCCGCGGCGAGGTCGAGGTTGTTGAGCCAGTAGATTCGGCCGAACAGACTCTGCGAGTATCCGCCACGTTTGTCGCCGGGGAGGAGGTCCGGCGTCCAGGGCGCGCCGTGCGCGATGTGGTCGATTCCCATACGCGCCGCTTCCGTCCAGCTCGTCCGTTGCAGGTGGCCGATAATCGGGAGACCGAGCGCATGCGCCTCCTCGATGGCGACGCGCACGAGCTCCGGCGGCGTGGATGAGTACACTTTAATGAAGTCTACCCCAGCGGCCTTCTGCCGCCGAATCTCGTGGCGAATGTCGTCGGCGGTGCGGACTGGGCGGAACGGCTCCGGATTGAACGGTGAGGCGTTGAGAATGCGTCCCGCCGTGAACAGACGCGGACCCACCATGTTCCCACGCTCGAGCGTGGGACGCAGTGTGACGGCAGCTTCGGTCTCACTGCCGGGATCGCGGATCGTGGTGACACCGTGGTCGACGAGTAGTTGCAGACCGCGGCGGACGAGGTTCGAATCGATGCGAGGCGGTATGTCGCCCTTCTCGTCGCGGCCGTGCTCCAGAATGTGCACGTGCATGTCCACGAAGCCGGGGATCAGGTACATACCAGTCGCGTCGACGACGACTGCGTCGCGGTCCGCGGTACACTGTCTCGCGACGCTGACGATGCGTCCATGCCTGACACAAACGTCGACGCCTCGCTGCGGCGAGCGCCCCGTGCCGTCGAGGACTATGGCGTTACGGATTACTAACGCCTGAGGATGGCCGCTTCTCGGAGAGAGTGCTCCTACGACCGCGGCCGCAAGTGCGATTCGGAATGGCCCGCAGGCCGTCATGGTGAAGCGCACGTCAGGCGTTTGGATTGGGAAACTGGCGTGAGCCGCGGAACACAGTCAGAATTTCAACGCGATCTGGCCCTTGAGTCTCGTAGATGATCCGATACGCGCCATGGATCACCTCGCGAACCCGAGGCTCAGCGAGTTCAGGGACTACGCCGGACAATCTCGGTTCTGCTCACCCTGAGGAGTCATCTAGTCCGAGCCGGCGCCGTACTTCATCGTGACTGAGGACGCGATCGGCGGCGACATCGGCGCGGCCACGCTCAATGGAGGCAATGACGTAGAGACGCTCCATTGCGTCTTCGGTAGACGCGTCGTCCGGAAGCTGCTGAACGGCCTGCAGGGCGAGCTGTTTTGGCGAAGGTGCAGTCATGGTGAGGTTCCGAGGCTACTCAATACATAATACGTCGACAATACCCTCGGCTACCGCGAACATGTGGTGCAGACTCACGACGATAAGGAAACAAAACTCACGGTCAGTGCCTTGAGGATGGACTCTGTCGAGAGGCCGTCCCATGTTTGTGCCACGATCACGATGACAGATCATCTTCGACACGCTCCGGCGTGTAGTCTGAGCGGGAGGCTCCAATGAGGAAGTGCATCCTGGGGTTGGCACTGGTCGGGTGCTCGATGGGAAGCAGCGAGCCGGACCCAGCCACGCAGCAGAGCGCGCGAAATATGAGCTTCTTCATCACGAGCGTAGGCACCGGCAAGGGCGCCGACTTGGGCGGCCTGGCTGGCGCGGACCGCCACTGCGCGGAACTCGCGACGGGCGCCGGCGTGAGCGGTCGCACGTGGCATGCGTACCTGAGCGCCAGTGCGGCAGGCGGTCAGGCGGCAGTGAACGCGCGCGACCGCATCGGCAACGGTCCGTGGTACAACGCGAAGGGAGAGGTTATCGCCGACAATGTCGAGGCACTGCATGGCGCGAATGCGGCGTGGACGAAAGCGACGGCACTCGATGAGAAAGGACGGCGGGTGAATGGGGTTGGCGACGGTGTTGTAGTGCACGACATCCTCACTGGCTCGGGCCCGGACGGCCGGCTTCCGACCGGCACGGGCGACATGACGTGCAGCAATTGGACGAGCAGCGCGGAGACGGGCAGCGCTCGCGTGGGACACCACGATCGGCAGGGCGGCGGCGAGAGTCCCACCTCCTGGAACTCGGCACACGGGTCGTTCGGCTGCAGTCAGCAGAACCTTCAATCAACGGGCGGGAGCGGGCTGTTCTATTGCTTCGCCGTCTGAGCGCGCCGTCGGTCTCGTATCGGTCAAGGCTCTAATTCACCGTCACGACGATCGAGTGCAGGTTAGCCGCGGCGCTGCCGCACGCCTGCACGTAGTACTTTCGTGTTGACGCAATCGAGAACTCGATCGAACCCGAAGTCTCGCCCGGCGGAACGACCGTCCACGGCGTGTTGAGACCCTCAGCGACGACGGTGTGCGTCATCGACGTCTGATTCCGAAAGGCGACGGCCTGCCCTGAACGAATGTTGGCAGGATCGGGCGACGCGACGACACAGTTCGCGTTCGATGCCGATGGCGTGAGCGTGATGACGACGGATGCGGGCTCCGTGGTCGCCGACTCGCACGAGACAACGGCGGCGAGCGCGATGAGCAGCAATGAGCGTTTCATGGGTGTGTTGGCGGTCGAAGGGTGGTCGGCCGGTCGTGTGAGCAATTGCACGGCGACGCACCGCTTCACATCTCATGCCGAGCGTCGAGCTCGTCCGCCATTGTCGAGCTATCGGCGAACCTGTTGTGGCGCCGTCGCTTGCACGAACAGCCGGGAAAAGCGGCATGGCCGGGCTCGTCCTCGGCAGGTGTCGCTTGCGTGTGTCGCAGCGAGACAGAGAAGTAGTCAGCCCAGTCTCAGGACGACGTCCGTGTCTCACGCCGGATTCAGAATGCGTTCACATGTCGCCGCGACGGCAAGCAGCGCAGCGGTCCGATCGCGGCGACCCACGAGTTGAAGCCCGATGGGCAGCCCGCGCGTGCGGATCGGCAACGAGATCGCCGGATGCCCAGTCATGTTGAACAATTGCGTCAGGCGCAGCATGGCCGCGCGAACGAGAAGCTTCTCTCCATTGTCCATCACGACGTCCGCGGCTCCGAGCTCGGGCGCGACAACGGGCAGAGATGGCAGCACGAGCGCGTCGCATGTCTCGAGCGCGGCGTCGACGGCTGTGCGGAGCGTCGCGCGATCGTCGAAGGCGCGAAGATAGTCGACGGCTTTGATCGTGCGTCCACGCTCGAGGCGTTCGCGAACCGGCGGCTGGTAGTCGGCGGCGCGTGAGTCCAGCGTCGGTGCATGCCAATGCGCCGCCTCGGCCAGCGAAATGTTCACGTACGTATCGATGATTCGGTCCGTGGCTGCGACAGACCGCGGCTCGACCTTCACCCCGGCCGACCGACACATCGCGAGCGCCGCGCCGAGGGCATCACGCACTCCTTGCTGAAGCAGCGTCGTGAAGTAGTCGCCGAGCGCGCCCAGAGTGAGCGCCGACGATTTCACTGGGTCGATGGGTGTTGGCTTTCGATTCGTCAACACGGCCCACAGCGTAGCCGCGTCTTCGACGGAGCGCGCGATTGGACCGACATGATCGAAAGTGTCGCAGAGAGGGACCACGCCGTCCTTCGACACCTCTCCCAGCGATGGCTTGAGCCCAACCACACCGCATGCGGACGCGGGAATGCGAATGGAGCCGCCGGTGTCGGAACCGATGGATGCGACGCCCATGCCTGTCGCGACCGCCGCCGCCGAACCACCGCTCGAGCCGCCCGCGGAGCGTGACGTGTCACGCGGGTTGCGCACTGGCCCGTACGCGGATTCCTCGCTCGTGGTGCCGAGCGCGAACTCGTGCAAGTTGGTTTTGCCAATCAAAACGGCGCCGGCCTCGCGCAGCAGACGAACTACCTCGGCGTCGCGCGGTGCGACGTGCCGCGCACGCACGCGAGAGGCGGCGGTCGTTGGCTGGCCCGCGACATCGATCAGGTCCTTGATCGAGATGGGCATGCCGTGCAGTGGGCCGCGGTCCACACCGCGGCGACGCTCGGCATCGACGGCGCGGGCCGCGGCCATTGCACCGTCGGCGTCGACGAGGATGAAGGCGTTCGTGCGTTCACCATGCTCGGCGATTGCCGCGAGACTGGCTTCGAGTCGTTCGACGGCTGTGGTCACTTCTGTGTGGATTTCGTTGCGCCGAGCGCGGAGTCGATCCGCGGGAGAACGGTGTCGTAGAGCTTGAGCAACGCAGGATCCAGCACGGTGACGTCGCCGTAGTAGTCGTAGATCGACCGCCAATAGCCCTCGAAGTCCCGTGTCATTGAACGGCCATAAATGGTGGATTGCACGATCGCGGCTTGTTGCGCCGTGTAACTGCGCTGCGCCGTGTAGGCGCGCGACAGCGCGAACGCGAGATCCTCTTTGATGTGGGCGAGCGATTGCGTCGCGATGGCGAGGTCCCATGCCGTTTGCTCGAAGAACACCGGCCCGAGTCCGGCAAACTGCACGTTGAACGTTGCGGCGGTCTTCGGTCCACTTCGCGAGAAGAAGGCATCCAGCTCGCGTCGCTTGGCGGCGTGGTAGTCGAGCTGATCGGCGAGGGCCTTGCGATTTGCCGCGATCTCGGCGCGAAATCGTCTGAGCGAGGCGCGCGCCATGTCGCGGTGCTCGGAGTTTTCGCGCCACTGATCCCCCAGCAGGCCGAGAAAGACACCGACGCTGATCAGAACAACCTCGAGCAGAATTCTCAAATATGACTTTCTGTCCGCGCTGCGGTGTGATTCTGCCGTTTCGGTGATCGGTCCCGTCATAGGCCGCGAAGCTACGGCGTCGCGCCGCGAGCGCTCGTGCTCGCGTGGCGGGCGAGGCGCAGCAGCAGGTGGCGCTTCACGTCAGGCCACTCGGTGGCGAGAATGCTGTACATGACGCTGTCCCGCACCGTGCCGTCCTTCCGCGTGCCGTGATGTCGGAGCACCCCGTCGCGTTTTGCGCCGAGCGCTTCGATGGCGCGCTGTGACTTGAAGTTGAAGTTATCCGTGCGCAGCCCGACGACCTTGCAGCCCAGCGTCTCGAACGCATGCCCCAAAAGCAGGAGCTTACACGCGGTGTTGACGTGGCTGCGCTGCCAACTCGCGCCATACCACGTGTAACCGATTTCCACGCGGTCGATCGCGGCCACGATGTCGTGATAGCGCGTGGTTCCGATCACGGACCCTGAGCCGAGCTCGCGCACGACCCACGGGTGCATGTGCCCGGCGCGTTGTCCGTCGAGCGCTTGCTCGATGTAGGCCGGCATCCCATCGGGATTCGGCACCCAGGTGAACCACAAATCCCACAGGTTGCCGTCGCTCGCCGCAGCGGTGAGCGCGATGGCATGCGAAACATCCAGCGGCTCGAGGCGAACGCCGTGGCCTTCGAGCGTGACGGGCGAAAGCGTGATCATTGTCGAGCGATTTGAAGCGGCCGGGTGAGCACGTGGTCGACAAATCTACTACAGAATCTGTTTCAACTCGAAGTCTTCTTACCTTAGGCAAAAGCGCTCGGCCCGTGATCGCGCTCGGCCGCCATGCAGCGCCCTCACGGAATCGAGTCAGTTCCCCGGGCCGACGCCGTCATCGCGATCTCGATCGCACGCAGCGTGCGCCGTGTCATCCGCGCGACGTAGAGCATGACGGAAAACGCCCCGAGGAAGATGCACATCGCCAGCGCGACAACCGCCGCCTCGATAATGCGCTTGATGTCGTTGGTCGTATTCGTCACGTGGGAGAGCCAGAGCAGCGAAGCGAACGCCGCGAGCCAGAACACGACGAACGTCGCCAGCGCGCGCCGCCTCATGCTGTCGATGGCATTCAACGAGCGGCTGAGCGCGGATCCCGGATCCTGTGTCATGCGAATGAGCTCCTTGTGTTGCCGAGCTGCCGGCGCAGCGCGGCAAGGCCGTAGGCGAGACGGGATTTGACCGTCCCGAGTGGAATCGAAAGCACCGCGGCGACCTCGGGCAACGACATCTCTTCCTTAAAGTGCAGCACGAGCACCGCGCGGCTGGCGGGCGAAAGTCCTTCGATGGTTGGCAGCCGATCGAGCACTTCTGTCGACGGCGGGGGCTCGCGCGCGGGCAGATCGTCGAGCGTTGTCTTGTCGTCGACGCTTTCGTGCCAGCGCCGCTGGCGCTTGAGATGTCGAAACGCTGCTCGGCTCGCGATGCGAAAGACCCATGCGCGAAACACGTCGGGCGACTCGAGCCAACCGAGCTTCCGATAGATGAGTAGGAGAACATCCTGCGCGAGATCGTCGGCGTCCGACGCGCCCACGACGCCTTGCAGGTAACCGAGGAGGGCTGGCTGGATGGACCGGAGGAGCAACTCGAGCGCCTCGCGGTCTCCAGCCTGGGCTCGCAAAACCCACAGAGCCTCCTGCCTCGCATCACGCATGGGGTGCATTCAACAGGAGAGAGGCTGGCAAGGGCAAGACAGTTCGCATCCGGGCTCGCGAGACATTGCCCGATCGCGACGAGATCCTACATTGGGCCGCATGGTGAAGCCTGCCGCTCTCTGTCTCGCGGTCGCGCTGTTCGGCGCGCAGGTCGCCGTTGCGCAACCGACCGGTGTCATTCGCGGTGTCGTCCGCGATTCGGCAAATCACCCAATGGCGAACGCGGACGTCTTCGTGCTCCCAGAGGGAGGCCGGACTCGAACGGATTCGGCAGGTCGCTTCAGCATCGGCTCATTGCCGGGCCGTCAATATACCGTTCGTGCACGCCGCGTCGGCTATCTGCCCACCGAGTGGACGGTGGACCTGTCGAAGTCGGGCCAGGCGGAGATTCAACTGACGCTTGGCCCGCGTCTCTCGGTGCTCGACACGGTGTACATCGCCGAGGATCAACGCTGCGAGCCACGGAAGTACGAGGGCTTCTTGTGCCGGGCCGCAAAGGCGAAGGGAATCTTCGTCGATTACACAGACATCGACACGATGGACGTGGTCTATTCGGCCGAGCTATTGAGAGATGTTGGTGGCTTCACGTTCACCGTTCATGCGACGCGGAACGGTCCCACGCGTGTGGCGGCGAGTCGCCACTGCACGATCGTTTTGATGAACGGCGTTCCCGCGCCATGGTCGGCGATTCCCGAAGAGCCGTACATGATCATGGGAATAGAAATCTACAAATCGCCGAAAGACATCCCGAAGGAGTATTCGCGCTACACGTGGGGGATGGAGGGTTGCCAGCTCGTGGCGTACTGGACGTATGACTTCACGATGAAGCCAGCGAAGCCGGTTCGCTTGCCGAGGCAACCGTAAATGTTCGTGGGCCAAGCCGATTACCAACCGTTGGCTCTCACAAAGCGTGGGGATCGTGTGACGCTCAGCAATCGCGACGCCGAGGTGGCTCTCCACGTTCTTGATACAGGCACCAACGGCAGGTGAACGGGCACCAACCGGACGACCTTGGGATGCCCCTCGCTGCCGGCACGCGAAGAACCTTTTTCTTTTTCTAGCGCAGGCGAGATCTCAACGTCGCGCGCCGGAGGCGGGGCGCCGTAAGCGAGCCGTTGTCAACGCTCCTCACCGCAAACGTGTATGCGGTGCCGTCAGGCGCCGAGCCGCCGAGCACCGGGGCGAGAGACGGTGCGTCCGTCGCCATGAGCGACCAGAACGACGGCGAACCGGCGCGCAGGCCCCAGCTCGTGTCGTAGCCCGCCGTGCCGAGGTCGGGAATCGCGACGTCCCACGTTGACGGGGCGCCGCCGGCGTACGCCGCCGTCATGTTGACGACGACGTCGCGGTATTGCGTGCCTGTTTCGTCATCCTGCCAAAAGTCGGCCGTTACGCTCTTGGCGTACTCGGTCTGCACGCCCAGTTGCGCGCGCATCCGCTGCGGTGTGGTGGCGGAGACGGTGCTGATGCTTGGACTCGAGAGCGCTGGGCCAAACGTCAGCGTCCGGTCGGAGACGACGCGGAAGAATGACACGGCGCCCCGAAACGCGGATCCACCGGCGACCGCAACCGCGAAGATCTTATGGATGTCGCCCGGCGCCATCTCGCTGACCGGCACGCCGGTAATGGTCTGTGACGTGGCGCCCACACTGCTGTTCAGGAGTGTGGTCGTGTTGGTTCGCGTCGTGAACGTCGTCTGCATGGTGACGGCATCGCTAGCTGCGCCGACGATCGAGGCGGTCGCGCCAACGAGCGAGAATGCTTCGGTCGCGCTGAAATCCAACGCCGGAATGGTCGAGCCGCTGGGAATGTTCAGGCCACGACGGAGAATCATCCGGTCCGTGATGAGATTGGTTGTTCCGGGCGTTTGGCGTACCGCGGCAACGTCGGACGCAACGTCAGGCGCGTTATCGAATGAGAAGTTCGGAATGGACACGTCCCGCAGCGTCACGCTCACCGCACCCATGAAGATCGAGGCCGTTTGACCGTCGCTCACACCGGCGATGCTTCCCGACAGACGCGTGAACCCGATGGGCGGGCTCGCGCAGCCCGTGACCATCGACTGTCCGAGCGCCACGAGCTCACTCGCGGTTCCATACGTGATCCGCGTTTCGTACCCACCGTCGACCGGCACCACCGTGGCAAAACCTCCGCGTGTGCCGACGGAGAATGCGTACGTCGTAGAGCCGCCGCTTGGCAACGACTGCGCCCACGCGCCGCCATCGCTCTGCGAGGCGAACCAGATGGGGACTTCCGTGCAGAACTTGAGGACCACTTGCGTCATCGCCTGCGTGGCGCGCACGACTTCGACGCCAATCGTCGCGGTCCGCTCGCCCGCGCCAGTTGCGCTGCCGCGAAGCGTGAGCGTGTAGGTACCGGGCACTGCGTCGGTCGTCGCGTTGACAGAAACTGAAGCAGCGGTTCCCGTCGCATTCGCGGGCGCAACTACGGCGGTCACTCCCGCTGGTGCCCCCGAAACCGACAGCGCCACCGGATCAGCGAATCCACCGACGCGGGTGAGCGTGACGTTGGCGGTGACAGCGGCGCCTTGTGTGACGCTCACGCTCGTTGGAGAAACCGCCATAGTGAAGCCTGCCGCTGGTGTGACACTCAGCGCGAGTGACGCGGTCTGATCCGAGACGCCTGTGCCGTGCCCGCGAATGGTGAGTGAGTAGGAGCCGGGTGTCGCCGAAGCTCCAACGGCGAGGGTGAGATTCGTAGCGGTGTTGCCGGCCGGAAGCGTCGCCGGTGAGAAGGTTGCCGTGACGCCGGAGGGCGCTCCCTCGACGGACAGGGCAATCGGGGCGGAGTAGCCTTCGTTGCGCGCGACCGTGACGGCGACGGTCGTATTGGCGCCCTGCACGACGTTCACGCTTGGCGTCCCCAGTGAAACGGCGATGGACTGGGCACGCGGGATCACGAGTCTCGGTTCGGTGCCGCCCTCGCAACCAGCGAGTAGGGCCAAGAGAGCGACCAGCAGGCGAGCCGGCCGAGATTCGTGTAAACGCATGACTTCGTTCCTTTCTGTAGGCTTCCCCTGACGCCGGCCCAACCCCGATTGGCGGCATTTGCTCGTCCAAGGCGACGCGGGGCGTGTGCGGTTGGTAACCGCGCGAACCGTTGTCGTGACCCAGCTCACATTCCGGTTGCGCCACTCGGGAGTCCCCCGTAACGTCCGATACCCCCCTCGTTGGAGTCGTCGTGTTCTGGCGCTTGGCCTCGGCCTCGCTCGTGGTTGGAGCCGCCATTTTCAGCGGATCGACGAACCGCCCGGTTCAGCGCACGGCCAGGAATGCCGTCATCGAGCAACTGGCCTCGCCGGCGGG